>Ga0207657_10001495_pt1 | contig 25015 bp, 31 predicted proteins | sample KBSC33metaG_FD_184316 | JGI IMG/M metagenome (GOLD analysis project Ga0207657, IMG submission 184316) | Corn rhizosphere microbial communities from Kellogg Biological Station, Michigan, USA - KBS C3-3 metaG (SPAdes) (version 2) | ecosystem: Host-associated > Plants > Roots > Rhizosphere > Soil ... | reverse complement strand
GTTTTTGTAACTGTCCACCCAATCGGCTGGGCTCTTCTGAGTTAGCTGACGGGACCAAGACTGACCGCGAGCCCGCGTTGGGCGGATGAGCGGATTAAGTTGGGAAAGAAAATACTATGATTCAAACTGAGAGCCGGCTCGAAGTGGCCGACAACACGGGTGCGCGTGAAGTTCTGTGTATCAAGGTGCTGGGTGGTTCAAAGCGTCGTTACGCCAGCATCGGTGACATTATTAAAGTCACGGTCAAAATTGCGGCTCCGCGTGGGCGTGTAAAAAAAGGTGAGATTTACAATGCTGTGGTTGTTCGCACTGCTAAAGGGGTGCGTCGTCAAGATGGCTCGCTAGTCAGGTTCGATGGTAATGCTGTCGTGCTGCTGAACAACAAGCTTGAGCCGATTGGTACCCGTATTTTTGGGCCGGTGACTCGTGAGTTGCGTACCGAGCGCTTTATGAAAATTGTGTCGCTCGCGCCTGAAGTTCTGTAAGGAGTCGTCATGGATAAGATTCGCAAAAACGACGAAGTCATCATTCTGACTGGTAAGGACAAGGGTAGGCGTGGCGTGGTCAAGCAGCGTCTTGGTGCGAACTGCGTCTTGGTCGAGGGTGTAAATGTCGCCAAAAAGGCGATGCGGCCAAACCCGATGACTGGTGCAACTGGTGGTATCGTTGATAAGCTGATGCCAATTCACGTGTCCAACGTTGCGTTGTTCAATGCTGCGACTGGTAAGGCAGATCGCGTTGGCTTTAAGGATGTGGGTGGTAAAAAGGTCCGCATTTATAAGTCGAATGGCGAAGTTGTTAAGGTGTAAGACATCATGGCCCGTCTCCAACAAATTTATAAAGAAAAAGTCGTCGCTGATCTGATCTCTAGGTTCGGGTATAAGTCGGTGATGGAGGTTCCGCGTCTGACCAAGATTACTCTGAATATGGGGTTGTCTGAAGCGGTTGCGGATAAAAAGGTCATCGAGCATGCTGTTGGTGATCTGATCAAGATTGCTGGTCAAAAGCCGGTTGTAACCAAGGCACGCAAGGCAATCGCGGGGTTTAAGATTCGTGAGGGTTATCCGATTGGCTGCATGGTGACTCTGCGTGGTGCTCGCATGTACGAATTTCTGGATCGCCTGATTACTGTAGCGTTGCCGCGCGTGCGTGACTTTCGTGGTGTCTCTGGTCGTGCTTTTGATGGTCGTGGAAACTACAACATCGGTGTGAAAGAGCAAATCATTTTCCCCGAAATTGATTACGACAAGATTGACGCCCTGCGTGGGATGAATATTAGTATTACCACGACCGCGAAGACCGACGAAGAGGCGAAGGCGCTTCTCGCCGCATTTAAATTCCCGTTCAGAAACTGAGGCTGCCATGGCAAAACTGGCACTGATTAACCGCGAACAAAAGCGCGCAGCACTGGTCAAGAAATATGCTGGCAAGCGCGCCGAGTTGAAGGCAATCATCGACGATCAAACAAAATCGGAAGAAGAGCGCTATGAGGCTCGTCTGAAGTTGCAGGCGCTGCCACGCAATGCAAATCCGACCCGTCAGCGTAATCGTTGCGCCTTGACCGGTCGTCCGCGTGGCACCTTCCGTAAGTTTGGTCTGGCACGTACGAAAATCCGTGAAATCGCCATGCGCGGCGAGATTCCGGGTATCACTAAAGCTAGCTGGTAATAGGAGAAGATCCAATGAGTATGAGCGATCCTATCGCCGACATGCTGACCCGCATTCGTAATGCGCAAGGTGTGCAAAAAACTACGGTTGCTATGCCGTCGTCTAAGGTCAAAATTGCAATTGCCAAGGTCCTCAAGGACGAGGGTTATATTGAAGATTACGCCGTGTTCGAGGCCGGTGGAAAGGCTGAGTTGAGGGTTGGTCTGAAGTATTATGCCGGTCGTCCGGTCATTGAGCGCCTTGAACGCGTCTCTCGCCCTGGTTTGCGCATCTACAAGCGCAAGGATGAGATTCCGCAGGTGATGAATGGTCTTGGTGTGGCAATTGTCTCTACACCGAAAGGTGTTATGACTGACCGCAAAGCACGCGCAACCGGTGTCGGTGGCGAAGTTATTTGCTACGTGGCCTAAGGAGTGCAAAATGTCTCGTGTAGGTAAAATGCCAATCGCACTGCCGGAAGGGGCTGAGGTGATCATTGGTGCGGATCAAATTACCGTCAAAGGCCCTCTAGGTATTTTGATTCAGGCTTTGAATGGTCTTGTTAAGATCGTAAACGACAACCGAATCCTGAGAATTTCGCCAATCAACGATAGCCGTGAGGCGAACGCAATGTCTGGGACGCTTCGGGCCTTGGTTAATAACATGATCATCGGGGTCACTAAGGGTTTCGAAAAGAAGCTATCTTTGGTGGGCGTTGGTTATCGTGCGCAAGCACAAGGCGATAAGGTAAACCTGTCCTTGGGTTTTTCGCATCCTGTTGTGCATCAGATGCCAGCAGGTGTGAAGTGCGAAACACCGTCGCAAACCGAGATCCTGATCAAAGGCGTTGATAAACAGAAGGTCGGTTTGACGGCTGCTAAAATTCGTGATTACCGCCCGCCAGAGCCATATAAAGGCAAGGGTGTCCGCTATGCGGATGAAGTGGTAACACTCAAAGAAACCAAGAAGAAGTAATAGGGGTTGACGATGAACAAGAAAGAATCACGTCTGCGCCGCGCGCGCCAAACTCGCGCAAAGATTGCGGAGTTGAAGGTGAACCGCTTGGCAGTGCATCGTACCAATCTGCACATTTACGCAAACATCATCGGCCCGGATGCCAAGATCCTCGCATCGGCGTCTACGCTGGAAGCGGAGGTGCGCCAGGAATTGGCTGGTAAGCCGGGCAAGGGTGGTAATACTGACGCAGCAGCACTAGTTGGGAAACGTGTTGCGGAAAAAGCACTCAAGGCTGGGATTTCTGAAGTCGCTTTCGATCGTTCTGGTTTCCGTTACCACGGTCGTGTGAAGGCGGTGGCGGAAGCTGCACGCGAAGCTGGTCTGAAGTTCTAAGGAAGAATCGTCATGGCAAAAATGCAAGCAAAGACGCAGCAAGGCGAAGAGCGTGACGACGGTCTTCGCGAGAAGATGATTGCGGTTAATCGCGTAACCAAAGTAGTTAAGGGCGGTCGCATCATGGGTTTCGCAGCATTGACCGTTGTTGGTGATGGTGATGGCCGCATCGGTATGGGCAAGGGAAAGTCGAAGGAAGTTCCTGTTGCTGTGCAGAAGGCGATGGAAGAAGCTCGTCGCAAAATGATCAAGGTCACGTTAAAGAACGGTACTTTGCAGCACACCGTTACTGGCAAACACGGGGCGTCGACGGTGATGATCTCGCCGGCAAAAGACGGTACTGGTGTGATCGCAGGTGGCCCGATGCGGGCGATCTTCGAAGTAATGGGTGTGACTAATGTGGTTGCTAAGTCCTACGGTTCGACCAACCCGTACAACATGGTTCGCGCTACGTTGAATGGTCTGGCCAACATGAGTACGCCGTCGGAAATCGCAGCCAAGCGTGGCAAGTCGGTTGAGGAAATCTTCGGCTAAGGTGAATCGAATGGCAAACACAATCAAAGTGAAGCTGGTAAAGGGCCTCATTGGCACTCGCCGCACCCATCGTGCCACCGTTCGTGGCCTCGGTCTGCGTCGTGTGAATTCGGTTTCGGAACTGCAAGACACGCCGGCTATTCGCGGCATGATCAACAAGGTTTCGTATCTTGTGAAAGTGGTGTCGTAAGCACTGCGCTTGCGAACGGAGCAAATCATGGAATTGAATAAGATTCAACCCGCGGCTGGCGCGAAGCATATGAAGCGTCGTGTAGGACGTGGTATCGGTTCCGGTCTGGGCAAGACTGCCGGCCGTGGTCACAAAGGTCAGAAATCACGGTCGGGTGGCTTCCACAAGGTCGGTTTCGAAGGCGGGCAGATGCCGTTGCAGCGTCGTCTTCCTAAACGTGGTTTCAAGTCGATGGTCACACCATTCAAGGCGGAAGTACGCCTTGGTGACTTGGAGAAGCTGCCCGTTGCAGAAATTGATATTCTGGCATTGAAACAGGCTGGTCTCGTTCCCGAACTCGCTCGTGTGGTTCGTGTGATCAAGGCCGGTGAGCTCACCAAGAAAGTGACGGTGAAAGGTCTGGTTGCCACCAAGGGGGCCAAGACTGCCATCGAAGCTGCTGGTGGTTCGGTTGCATAAGTGGCCGCTTTCGGAGCAATAATTGGCGACGACTCCCCAACTCGCTAAAAGTGCGGCAAGCGGCTTCCCATGGCGTCGCCTGTGGTTCCTGCTTGCTGCACTTGTGGTTTATCGCATTGGTGCGCATATTCCAGTACCAGGAATCGATCCCGATCAGCTGAGCCAACTGTTCAAGCAGAACCAAGGTGGTATCTTGGGCATGTTTAACATGTTTTCGGGTGGCGCATTGTCTCGCTTCACGATCTTTGCTCTTGGGATCATGCCGTATATTTCAGCATCGATCATCATGCAGCTCATGTCGATCGTGTCACCACAGCTGGAGGCGCTGAAGAAGGAAGGTGAAGCTGGTCGCCGTAAAATTACGCAATATACTCGCTATGGAACTCTAGTGCTTGCCACTTTCCAAGCGCTCGGTATTGCTGTGGCCTTGGAGTCGCAGCCTGGATTGGTTCTGGATCCGAGTCTCGGCTTTCGTTTTACCACAGTGGTGACGTTAGTGACAGGGACAATGTTCCTGATGTGGCTGGGTGAGCAGATTACCGAGCGTGGTTTGGGCAACGGAATCTCTATCATCATCTTTGCTGGCATTGCCGCAGGTTTGCCGAATGCTATCGGTGGCCTGCTGGAGTTAGTGCGCACAGGGTCAATGAGTGCTCTGTCAGCGATCCTGATTTGTTTCATTGTTGCTGCGGTGACGTTTTTAGTGGTGTTCATCGAGCGTGGTCAACGTAAGATCTTGGTAAATTATGCGAAGCGGCAAGTCGGCAACAAGATTTATGGTGGCCAAAGCAGTCATTTACCACTGAAGTTGAATATGGCAGGGGTGATTCCGCCGATCTTTGCATCGTCGATTATCCTCTTCCCGGCAACCATTACGAGCTGGTTTACTTCTGGAGATACGAGCAATCCGTTTGTACGCTTTTTGAAGGATCTGGCTGCATCGCTGGCTCCGGGTGAGCCGATTCATGCGTTGCTCTACGCGATTGCTATTGTGTTTTTCTGCTTTTTCTATACTGCACTGGTATTTAATAGCAAAGAGACAGCAGATAATCTGAAGAAGAGTGGTGCTTTCGTTCCAGGAATTCGACCTGGGGAGCAAACAGCGCGTTATATCGACAAGATTTTGATGCGTTTGACACTAGCAGGTGCCGTGTATATTACGCTGGTCTGCTTGCTGCCAGAATTTCTGATTGCGCGCTGGAAGGTGCCGTTCTACTTCGGGGGAACATCACTGCTAATTATCGTCGTGGTGACGATGGACTTCATGGCTCAGGTACAGAACTATGTGATGTCGCAGCAGTATGAGTCGCTCCTACGCAAGGCAAATTTCAAGGGCGGGATGCCGACGCGCTGAGGCTGCGACGATCCGTTAGAAAAACGAAGAGACCGCATGGCAAAAGACGACGTAATCCAAATGCAGGGGGAGATTCTTGAAAATCTTCCAAATGCGACCTTTAGGGTCAAGTTGGAAAACGGGCATGTAGTACTCGGACATATTTCCGGGAAGATGCGCATGAACTATATTCGCATCTTGCCTGGTGATAAGGTGACGGTGGAATTGACACCCTATGATTTGAGCCGAGCACGTATCGTGTTTCGTACCAAGTAAGAGTAACCAGAACTGTAAGAAAGAGGGCAAAAATGAAAGTGCTCGCATCAGTTAAGCGGATTTGCCGCAACTGCAAAATCATCAAGCGCAAGGGTGTTGTTCGCGTCATCTGTACCGAGCCACGCCATAAGCAGCGCCAAGGTTAATTAACGTTATCGATCGAGGAATAACGAATGGCACGTATTGCAGGGGTGAATATCCCCAATCACCAGCACATCGTGATCGGCCTGATGGCGATCTATGGAATAGGACGTTCGCGTGCTCAGCAAATCTGCGAGCAGACGAGTGTTCCGACCACGAAGAAAGTCAAGGATCTGGACGATAACGAGCTGGAAAAGCTGCGTGATGCGATCAGCAAGTTTGTCGTGGAAGGCGATTTGCGCCGCGAAGTGTCGATGAGCATCAAACGCTTGATGGATCTGGGCTGCTACCGTGGCCTGCGACATCGCAAGGGCTTGCCATGTCGTGGTCAACGTACACGTACCAATGCCCGTACTCGCAAAGGTCCGCGCAAGGCAGCAGCATCCCTGAAGAAATAATCCAGGTAAGTCGGATAGGAAACAATCATGGCAAAAGCCCCGAATAACGCCGCAGCAGCACGCGTGCGCAAAAAAGTCAAAAAGAATGTTGCCGAAGGTGTCGCACATGTCCACGCCTCCTTCAACAATACTATTATCACGATCACTGATCGCCAAGGTAATGCCTTGTCGTGGGCGACTTCCGGTGGTGCAGGCTTCAAGGGTTCGCGCAAATCGACTCCGTTTGCAGCGCAGGTTGCGGCCGAAGCGGCAGGCAAGGTTGCCATGGAGTATGGTGTGAAGAATCTGGAAGTGCGTATCAAGGGCCCGGGACCGGGACGCGAATCTGCAGTTCGTGCACTCAATAGCCTCGGTTTGAAGATCACGCTGATTCAGGATGTGACGCCTGTTCCGCATAACGGCTGTCGTCCGCCTAAGCGCCGTCGCATCTAATTCTGCTAGTAGCAGTTGCAGTAAGTGGGCCCGCCAACGAACTTGGCGGGTTTTGTTCTTAAGACCACCGTCTGATAGCAAGAGGATCAGACTAGCGCTTGGCAGATCAAGCACCAATGAAGATCTGATCGGGGCGTCATTTATAAGAGGAAATTAACGTGGCACGTTATATCGGACCGAAAGCAAAACTTTCCCGCCGTGAAGGCACAGACCTGTTTCTGAAGAGCGCACGTCGCTCACTGGACTCCAAGTGCAAACTGGATTCCAAACCGGGGCAGCACGGGCGTACTTCCGGTGCACGTACATCTGATTATGGCAACCAACTGCGTGAAAAGCAGAAGGTCAAGCGTATGTACGGCATTCTCGAGCGTCAGTTCCGCCGCTATTTTGCTGAAGCGGATCGTCGCAAGGGGAATACCGGTGAAAACCTGTTGAAGCTGCTCGAATCCCGCTTGGACAACGTGGTGTACCGTATGGGCTTTGGTTCCACTCGTGCTGAAGCACGTCAGCTGGTGAGTCACAAAGCGATCGTCGTGAATGACGTAGTGGTCAATATCGCTTCCTATCAGGTCAAGGCAGGGGATGTGGTTGCTGTACGTGAAAAGGCCAAGAAGCAGACGCGTATTGTTGAGGCGTTGTCGCTGGCTGAACAGAGTGGTCTGCCTTCGTGGGTTGCTGTGGATGCCAAAAAGATGGAAGGTACCTTCAAGTCCATGCCTGATCGCGGTGAAATCGCAAACGACGTCAACGAATCACTGATCGTCGAATTGTATTCTCGTTAATAGTGGTTCTCCGCCCGCCTCACTATTGTGAGGCGGGTTTTTTTGTAATGCCATCAGCCTTATCGGTGTAACGAGCCGAGGGTATTGAAAAGGACATTTCATGCAAAATAGCCTGTTGAAACCCCGTATTATTGAAGTTGAGGCACTGGGTGCCGGCCACGCGAAAGTGGTGATGGAGCCGTTCGAGCGCGGTTATGGTCACACGCTTGGCAATGCGTTGCGTCGCGTATTGTTGTCGTCAATGGTTGGTTATGCACCGACCGAAGTGACGATCGCGGGTGTCGTGCATGAGTACTCCTCGCTGGATGGCGTACAGGAAGATGTCGTCGACATGCTGCTGAATCTCAAGGGCGTTGTGTTCAAGCTGCATAACCGTGATGAAGTGACGTTGACCCTGAAGAAGGATGGCGAAGGCCCGGTATCGGCATCCGACATCGATTTGCCGCATGATGTCGAGCTGATTAACCCGGATCACGTCATTGCTCATTTGACTGCGGGTGGCAAGCTTGATATGCAGATCAAGGTGGAAAAGGGCCGCGGGTATGTTCCGGGCAACGTGCGCCGTCTGTCCGAAGATGCGAACAAGACTATTGGACGAATCATTCTCGATGCGTCGTTCTCGCCGGTTCGTCGTGTTTCCTATTCGGTCGAATCAGCTCGCGTGGAGCAGCGTACCGATCTTGATAAGCTGGTGATGAATATCGAGACCAATGGCGTGATTTCGCCTGAAGAAGCGATCCGTCAGTCAGCTCGAGTGCTGGTTGATCAACTCAATGTGTTTGCCGCGCTGGAAGGTACGGAAGCTGCTGCTGAGGCGCCATCCCGTGCTCCGGCGGTCGATCCGATTTTGTTGCGTCCGGTGGACGACCTCGAACTCACGGTTCGTTCCGCAAACTGCCTCAAGGCCGAAAACATCTATTATATCGGCGATCTGATCCAGCGCAGCGAAAACGAACTGCTCAAGACCCCGAACCTGGGGCGCAAGTCCCTGAACGAAATCAAGGAAGTGCTGGCATCTCGTGGCTTGACTCTGGGTATGAAGCTCGAGAACTGGCCGCCAGCTGGCCTGGAGAAGTAATTCGGCCGGGGGCTAGTTGCTTCCGGTTGTTCAATCCGTACTGTAATAACAATATTTACCGGCCCGCGCCAAGCTTCGGCTTAATCGATAGAAGAGCTGGATCTAAAACTTAACATTAGAAAGGAAATACCATGCGTCACCGTCACGGCCTCCGCAAACTGAACCGCACGTCTTCGCACCGTCTCGCGATGCTGCGCAACATGACTGTTTCCCTGCTGCGTCATGAAGCAATCAAGACCACATTGCCGAAGGCGAAGGAGTTGCGCCGCGTTGTCGAACCCATCATTACGCTGGGTAAGACTGATAACCTGTCGAACAAGCGCTTGGCTTTCAATCGCCTGCGCGACCGCGAAATCGTCGGCAAGCTATTTTCGGAGCTTGGTCCTCGTTATGCTGCCCGCAATGGTGGATATATTCGTATCCTGAAGATGGGTTTCCGTCAGGGGGACAATGCGCCGATGGCGTTCGTCGAACTGGTTGATCGTCCGGAAATCAGTGATGCCGCAGAAGTCCAGACTGCCGAGTAATTGGTTGGTTTGATCAAGCGTCTCAAAAAGCCAGGCATTGCCTGGCTTTTTTGTTTCTGGTCATGGTAAAGACGGGGCGGTTTGCACTTCGAGAATTCAGGGGGGGCAAGGCGTATTCGATATGCAGCGGCCGTTTATGGCAAGATGTTTACTTTTCAGTGCATACCTTCAGCATGACGCAAAGCAGCATTCTGTCAGTGGCTAATCTGCGCAAGTCCTATGGCAGTGGCACTTCCAAGGTGGTGGTCGTCAATGGGTTATCGTTCGAGTTGCGGCGTGGTGAATGCTATGGCTTGCTCGGGCCGAACGGTGCCGGGAAGACGACGACCTTGCGGCTTTGTTTGGGCTTGACTGTTCCGGACGATGGTGAAATTACGTTGGTGGGGCGCGGCATTCCACAAGATGCCCGGCCAGCGCGGTTGCGGGTCGGCGTAGTGCCTCAGGGCGACAATCTCGATCCAGATTTCACGGTTGCTGAGAACCTGCTTGTATTCGGCCGATATTTCGGCGAAAGCGATGCTGCTATCTATGCCAGAATTCCACGCTTGCTGGAGTTTGCCAACCTGACCGCGAAGAAGGATGCGCGTATCGGCGAACTTTCCGGTGGCATGAAGCGGCGATTGACTTTGGCACGTGCTCTGATCAACGATCCGGACTTGATTTTTATGGATGAGCCGACTACTGGTTTGGATCCGCAGGCGCGTCACATGATCTGGGACAGGTTGAAGACCTTGTTGGCCGAGGGGAAAACGATCGTGCTGACCACGCATTTCATGGATGAGGCGGAACGTTTGTGTGACCGGCTGGCGGTGATTGATCACGGCAAGATGATTGCCGAAGGACCGCCGCGCGATCTCATCGGGCAACATATCGAGGCCGAGGTGGTTGAAGTGTACGGCGATAATGCGCGTGCATGGGCGGAAGCGGAAGGGGGGCCTAATGTGGCGCGTCTCGAAATCAGTGGAGAGACTGTGTTCTGTTATACCAACGACGCTCGTTCGCTGTTGGCCAGCTTGCATACGACCAAGGGCGTGCGTTATCTGCACCGCCCCGCTAATCTGGAGGACTTGTTCCTGAAACTGACTGGAAGGGAAATGAGGGATTGACATGAGTGCCAGCATTTACACTCTGCCGGAATTGTCCCTGCGTTTTATTCCGATCTGGCGTCGCAACTTCCTTGTTTGGCAAAAACTCGCCGTCGCCAGTGTTTTGGGCAATATTGCCGAGCCGCTGATCACCTTGCTTGCATTCGGCTACGGACTCGGCAGCCTGCTGCAGACAATCAACGGTATTCCCTATATCCAGTTTCTTGCATCTGGTTCAGTCTGCATGTCTATCATGATGGCGGCTTCATTTGAGGCGCTGTACTCGGCGTTTTCACGCATGCATGTGCAGAAAACTTGGGATGCGCTGCTGAATGCGCCGCTCGCGCTAGATGATGTGGTGTTGGCGGAAATGCTGTGGGCTGCAACTAAAGCACTGTTTTCCGGACTCGCGATCCTGCTGGTGATCTTCATGCTTGGTATCGGTCTGCATCCGCAAGTGCTCGTGGTGCCGCCTTTGTTGTTTTTGGTCGGTATGACTTTCGCGTCGATTGGACTGATCGTCAATGCCGTGGCACGGGGCTATGATTTCTTTACTTACTATTTCACCTTGATATTGACGCCGATGATCTTTTTATCCGGCGTCTATTACCCGATTACTCAATTGCCGCAGTGGCTGCAGGCGGTATCGACGGTCTTGCCGCTCGGCGTGGCAGTTAACCTGATTAGGCCCTTGATTCTCGGGCAATGGCCGCAAACACCGGTAACCGATATTGTCATTCTGGCGATGTACAGCATGGCGGCTTTTTATGTTGCTACGGTCCTTACACGCCGGCGTCTGTTGAAGTAGAGGAAGTTCATCATGGAACAAGTACTACTGGTACTGACGAATGTGCCGGATGAGGCAGCTGCGTGTGCGCTTGCTCGTCGGCTGGTTGAGCAGAGTGTTGCCGCTTGTGTGAATATTTTGCCGAAGGTGCGGTCGGTGTACCGATGGCAAGGTGCGCTCGAGGAGGCTGAGGAGGTCACGTTGTTTATCAAGACTACACAACTACGTTACCTTGAACTGGAAGTCGCTATAAAGGATGCGCATCCCTATCTAGTGCCGGAAATCATTGCTGTGCCTGTCATGGCAGGCTTGCCAGCTTACTTGAAATGGGTAGAAGAAGAAACTGGGAGGGAGAGTGATGCTTAAGCCGCTTAGTTCGTATCGCGCCAAGTTATTTCTAAAGGCGGGCTTCCTCTGGCTGATGTTTGAATTTGCAGCCTTGTGCGTCTTGCTGCTCGGATCGGCACGCGCTGCGGATGACTTCCTTGAGCCTGGAAAGGCATTCCGCTTTTCAGCAAGAATGCTTGACGCGAAAACCGCGGAAGTGAGCTACGAGATTGCCGACGGCTACTACATGTATCGAGAGCGTTTCGCCTTCAAGGGGGACGGTGCGAAGCTGGGCGAACCCGTTTTACCGCCAGGGAAGGTCAAGTTCGACGAGACTTTCCAGAAGGATGTCGAAACATATCGCAAGTCGCTTGTCATCAAGGTGCCAGTTGAGGCGAATGGTTCTTTCACATTGCGCGTTACGGGGCAGGGCTGTGCGGATCAGGGCTTATGCTATGCACCTATGGAGTCGGAGGTAAGGCTTATGCCCGACAGTGGCTCGAAGGCGGTGCCTGCGAGCCCGGCCAGCATGACTTCCGATTCCAGAATGGGGCGTGTCGAAGCGTCTCTCAATAGTGGCCAGTTGCTCACCATCCTGCCGCTCTTCCTGCTTCTTGGCCTGGGACTTGCCTTCACGCCATGCGTCTTGCCGATGATGCCTATTCTTTCCTCGATCATTGTCGGTGAGGGTGTGCAGGTCAGCCGTAGACGAGGGGTTGCCTTGTCTGCTTCTTATTCCTTTGGTATGGCCATGGTCTATACCATTCTTGGTGTGGCAGCCGGTTTGATCGGCGAAGGACTGTCGGCAACGTTGCAGAAACCTTGGGTGCTGGGCGTATTTGCTCTCTTGATGGCTACATTGTCGTTGTCGATGTTTGGCGTCTATCAACTGCAGATGCCGGCAGCAATCCAGCAGAAGTTGATAATGGCATCCAACAAGCAGACCGCTGGCAAGTTGTTCGGGGTATTTCTGATGGGTGGGTTTTCTGCTCTGATCTTGAGCCCTTGCGTCGCCGCGCCGCTGGCGGGCACTTTGCTATACATCAGCCAGACGCGTGACGTCGTCATAGGTGGCAGCGCCTTATTTGCCATGGCAATGGGCATGAGTGTGCCGTTGCTCTTGATCGGTGTGTCGGCCGGCACATTGCTTCCAAGAGCAGGGGCTTGGATGGCAGGCGTGAAATATTTCTTCGGTGTGTTGATGCTGGGGATGGCGCTGTGGATTGTTGTCCCGGTTGTGCCGAACTGGGTGCCGATGATCGGTTGGGCTACGCTTGGTATCGGCTATGGCATCTATTTGCTGCAGGCCAAGCGATGGGGGCGCACGGCTAGGGCGATGGGCATTCTGTTTGCGGTATTAGGGTTTGTGCAACTGATCGGCGTCGCGAGTGGCGGACGTGATCTGCTTGCACCGCTGGCACATCTTGCAGGAGGCGAGGCACATCGTACTCGATTTGTCCGTGTGAAGTCGATCGCCGAGTTCGAGGCCGCCATTGCGCGTGCTAGCGGCAAGACAGTGATGCTCGATTTTTATGCCGACTGGTGCGTGTCATGCAAAGAAATGGAAAAACTGACGTTTACCGCCCCTCATATTCAGAACCAATTCGCCGATATGGTATTGCTGCAGGCTGATGTCACGGCCAACAACGAAGATGACAAAGCCTTGCTACGCCGCTTCAGGCTGTTCGGTCCGCCGGGCATTATTTTCTTCGACAAACAGGGGCGCGAGATCCAAGGTGGGCGGGTGATCGGTTATCAGGATGCCGACAAGTTCCTGCACGCACTGACGCTGGCGCGCAGTTTTTGAATGCCAGCTATATATAGGATCGGCATAAGAATCTGACGACTTCTTCCTTGAGTATTGGCGCATCGCGCATTACATTATATTAATTGTTCATTAACTTACTGAGAGACCATAATGACTCTGCGCTTAGGTGATACCGCACCGGATTTCGAACAGGACTCCTCCACCGGTAGAATTAAGTTTCATGATTGGGCTGGCGATTCATGGGTCGTGCTGTTTTCCCACCCGGCGGATTTCACCCCCGTATGCACTACTGAATTGGGTCTGACCGCCAAGCTCAAGTCTGAATTCGACAAGCGCAACGTGAAGGCGGTTGCGCTGTCGGTCGATCCCGCTGACAAGCATCGGGATTGGATCAAGGACATTGAGGAAACGCAGAATACGGTAGTCGGCTTCCCGATCATCGCCGATGCGGACCGCAAGGTTGCTGAACTCTATGACATGATTCACCCGAACCAGTCGGAAACAATGACAGTGCGCTCACTGTTCGTTATTGATCCGAAGAAGAAGGTGCGCCTGATCATCACTTACCCGATGAGTACCGGGCGTAATTTTGATGAGGTACTGCGCGTGATCGATGCATTGCAGTTGACCGATGCTTGCACCGTGGCGACGCCAGGCAATTGGCGCGATGGCGATGATGTGATCATTCCGCTGACGATTCAGGACGAGGATGTGATCAAGCAGAAATTCCCGAAGGGATACAAGGCGCCACGTCCTTATCTGCGCATAACTCCGCAGCCGAACAAGTAATCTTTGCAGTTACAGAAAAAGCGCTCCGAGTGAGCGCTTTTTTTCATCTATCGAACGTGGCTGCAAACTGCATGGTGTGTCGCAGGCGGGTTTAGCCTTGTTTGAGGAGACGAGCGATGTCCCGTGCAAAATAGGTCAGCACGCCATCAGCGCCCGCACGTTTGAAGGCCAGCATGGCTTCCATCATGGTCTTGTCGTGGTCCAGCCAGCCGTTTTGAGCGGCGGCCTTGAGCATCGCGTACTCACCACTGACCTGATAGGCGAAGGTCGGTACCTTGAATTCGTCTTTTACGCGACGCACCACGTCAAGGTAGGGCATGCCCGGCTTGACCATCACCATGTCTGCGCCTTCGGCAAGGTCGAGCGCGACTTCTCGTAATGCCTCGTCGCTGTTGGCAGGATCCATCTGGTAAGTGGCTTTACTGCCTTTGCCAAGATTGGCGGCAGAGCCGACGGCATCGCGGAAGGGGCCATAGAAGGCCGATGCATACTTGGCCGAATAGGCCATGATGCGGGTGTGAATGTGCTTGTCTGCTTCTAGTGCATTGCGGATGGCGCCGATGCGACCATCCATCATGTCGGAGGGGGCGACTATGTCTACTCCAGCTTCGGCTTGAATCAGCGCTTGCCTGATCAGGATGGCAGTGGTTTCATCGTTGAACACATAACCGTCGGCACCGAGCACGCCGTCCTGTCCATGGCTCGTATAGGGATCGAGTGCAACGTCGGTCAGAATGCCTAATTCCGGAAAGTGCCGCTTGAGTTCGCGCACGACGCGCGGTACCAAGCCATCTGGGTTGGTTGCTTCAATGCCGTCTGGCGTCTTCAGGGAGGAGTCGATGACGGGGAACAATGCCAGCACAGGAATGCCGAGTTGGATGCACTCTTCTGCAACAGGCAGCAACATATCAACTGAAAGGCGCTCGACGTTTGGCATTGATGCTATTTGCTGACGTTGGCCTTTACCATCGAGAATGAAGACCGGATAGATCAGGTCGGCGGCGGTGATAACGTTTTCACGCATCATCCCACGTGAGAAGGCATCCTTGCGCATGCGGCGCATGCGAATTGCAGGAAACTGGCTGGAGAGCAAAAAATTTGACATGAGCTTGTTCCGTGATTGTTCGAGGTCGCAAAACTTTTCAGGACTACCTGAACTTTTCCGATACCTTGCCGTCTCATAAGCAGGTGTGCAAGCACCTCCCGCTTCTCCTCCCTGAGCGGGGCCTATCGTGGCATTAGCGATAAGGCGTTACTACCCTGGAGATTTTCCCCTTTCTCCAGGGTTTTTTTTGCCTGCGGCATTTGTGCTTCATTCCGCATGGTCTTGTTGTGCAGCATTGTTCAGCCCAAGCAGATCGAGAATTTTTTCGTTGGCTTCATCAATGCCGATGCGCTTCAGTGCGGAAAACAGTTGCACGGTGAAGGGGAAGGGCTGGCCTTGTTCGTCAACATAGCTGCCAAGCACCGTGCGTGCAAGACGTAATGCATTTGCAGATTCGTTGCGGTTGAGCTTATCGGCTTTGGTCAGCAGGCAATGCACTGGCTTGCCGGTAGGCGCGAACCATTCGAGCATCTGCACATCGAGTTCGGTAAATGGCCTGCGTGCATCCATGATCAGCACCAAGGCCGCCAGTTGTTCGCGTTTTTGCACGTAAGAGCCAAGCAGTTGGTTCCAGTGGTTTTTTGCCTCGCCCGGTACTTCTGCATAGCCGTAACCGGGAAGATCGACTAGCAGGCCTCGGATTTCCTCGACGATAGTCGGATCCTTGCGATGTTGGCCTACATGAGCACCGCCGAGGGAAAAATAGTTGATGTGCTGTGTCCGTCCTGGCGTCTTCGATGCGAAGGCTAGCCTCTTCTGGTTGCACAGCAGATTAATTGCAGTGGATTTGCCAGCGTTGGAGCGTCCTGCAAAGGCGATTTCAGGGACTTGCGTTCTTGGCAAATCGCGCAGGTGGTTCACTGTGGTGAAAAAGCGGGCCTGCCAAAGTAGGGACATAAGAGAGAAATGCAGTGAGCGAGAACGAAAATGCTTAGGAGCTATTGTACAATGAGGCGTTATAGGTATGTTGCGCCGCAAAAGCTTTTGTACACTGCAGCCAGCCACCGACCGTTGCATTCGGCAAGAACTTTAATATCAACTCAGGGTGTGTGAATGAACCGTGTGTTTGTCCCGTTTGTGAAGTCGTTGTTCGTTGCGATGTTGGCAGTTTCCACCATTACCTATGCTGTAGAGGAAAAGCAGGCACCGAAAGCCGATCCGGCCAAGGGGGAAACCCTGTACAGCAGTGGCGATGCCGCGCGTAACATTACAGCTTGCGTGGCTTGTCATGGTGCCGCCGGCAACTCCACCATTGCTCAGAATCCGAAGCTGGCTGGCCAGTTTGAAACTTACATCGCCAAGCAGTTGGCTGATTTCAAATCGGGGCAGCGTAACAATCCAGTCATGAGCGGTATCGCCAAGGCGCTCAACGATAATGACATGCGCAATATTGCTGCTTATCTGGACAAGCAGCAGCCGAAACCGGGCGCGGCCAAAAACAAGGACATCGTGGAATTCGGCAAGAAGATTTATCGTGCCGGCATCGCTGAAAAAAATGTTCCGGCTTGCGCCAGCTGCCACGGTGCGACCGGTTCCGGTATCCCAGCGCAGTTCCCGCGTCTGGCGGGGCAGCATCAGGACTACACTATTGCTCAATTGACGGCTTTCCGTTCCGGCGGCCGCAAGAACAGCCCACAGATGGTGACGATTGCCAAGCGCATGTCGGATGATGAAATTCAAGCGGTGGCAGACTATGTCGCTGGCCTGAAATAATCAGTGCAATGGCAGAAAGAATGATGGAGGGGGTGGCAGAAGCTGCCCCTTTTTCTTTTGAAGAGTACCCATGAGCGTTAGTACCTCCGGATTGCAATTGAAAACCAATCGCCGCTGGCTGGCCGATATCGTTGAGCTGGTGTCATCGATGCGTTTTGCGATCAGCCTGCTGACACTGATAGCGATTGCCTCGGTCATTGGCACCGTGCTCAAGCAAAACGAACCGATGCCGAATTATGTCAACCAGTTCGGTCCCTTTTGGTTTGAGGTTTTCAACAAGCTGGGGCTGTACGCGGTGTATTCGGCATGGTGGTTTCTGCTCATCATGGCCTTCCTCGTTGTTTCCACCTCGTTGTGCATCGTGCGCAATGCGCCCAAGATGCTCAAGGACATGCGCAGTTGGCGTGAGAACGTGCGCGAGCAGTCACTGCACAATTTCCATCACAAGGCGGAGTGGATCGCAGATGGTGCGCCTGCCAAATGGGCGAAACCGCTTGCCGAGCGCGTCGCACACAGCGGTTACAAGGTCAAGATGGTGGACAAGGATGATGCTGTACTGATTACAGCCAAACAGGGGGCGGGCAACAAGTGGGGCTATATTTTTGCGCACAGTGCCATCGTCATCATCTGCATCGGCGGCTTGCTTGACTCCAATCTGCCTATCCGTTTCCAGCAATGGGCGGGAGGCAAGACACCGTTTACCGGTGGCGGTCTGATCGCCGATATTGGGTCGGAACACCGGCTGGGTCTCGGCAATCCCTCGTTCCGAGGCAATACTTTCATTCCAGAGGGCGGTAGCAGCAGCACCGCGATCATTCAGCAGCAGAGCGGCATCCTGGTACAGGAGCTGCCATTTACGATCGAACTGAAGAAATTCATTATCGAGCATTATTCGACCGGTATGCCAAAGCTGTTTGCCAGCGAGGTCGTCGTGCGCGATCACGAGACCGGGAAGACTTTTCCGGCCACGATCAAGGTCAACGAACCGCTGATTTACAAGGGCATTGCGGTCTACCAGTCGAGCTTCGACGATGGCGGTAGCAAGCTTAAGCTAGCTGCCTATCCGATGGTTGGTTCTCGACATGACACCTTCGCGCTGAACGGCGAGGTCGGCGGCTCGACATCGCTGGGCAGCGGGAATGAAGCCGATTACACCATCGAGTGGTCGGGATTTCGCCCCTTTAACGTCGAGAACATGGCGCAAGACGGGCAGGATGTGCGTGCAGTTGACGTTAAGAGTTTTAACGAACGCATCGCCGCCGGGCTGGACAAGCAGCTTGGCTCAGGTGCAAAGAACGCAAACACCAAGGATCTGAAGAACGTTGGTCCCAGCGTGCAGTACAAGCTGCGCGACCAGACTGGCCAGGCGCGGGAATATCACAACTACATGCAATCGGTGTTGATCGAAGGTGCTTATGTCTTTTTGACTGGCATGCGCGAATCACCGGCTGAGCCGTTCCGTTATTTGCGCATTCCAGCCGATGACAATGACAGCGTGGAAGAATGGATGCGCTTGCGTGCGGCGCTGGCGAATCCGCAACTGCGACAAGAAGCGGCGCAACGCTATGCACAACGTGTCTTACCGGATGCCAGAGGCGGTGGGGAGCGTCTGCGCGGGCAGTTGCAGCAATCTGCCGAGCGTGGACTTGTCATGTTTGCTGGCAATGGGAATGAGGCGGGTTATGTGGCGGTGTCGAAGTTTCTTGAACGCGTGCCCGAAGCGGAACAGCAGAAGGCCGCCGATGCGTTCATGAAAATTCTCAACGGTGTCATGTGGGAGTTGTGGCAGACGGCACGGGAGAAGGAGGGACTGAAGCCGCTCGCTGCAGATGACAAGCATGGCCGTTTTCTACAATCGGCGATCAATGCATTGTCGGATGCCTCCTTCTATGGTGCGCCGATTTATCTGCAATTGAAGGAATTCAGCGAAGTCAAAGCGTCGGTGTTGCAGGTCACTCGCTCGCCTGGCAAGAAAATCGTCTATCTCGGCTGCCTCTTGCTGACGCTGGGCGTGTTCGCCATGTTCTATATCCGCGAGCGCCGCTTGTGGATCTGGCTCAAGCCGGATGGCGAAGGACGCATGCACGCTTTGATGGCGATGAGTACTCAGCGCAGGACACTCGACTTCGAGAGGGAGTACGAGGTACTTAAAGCGCAACTGACGCAATCAGTTTAAGTTTTCATACTGCGCCAAGTAGAAAGCGGCACAAGGAGAACATCATGGAATTGACGCAATCGCAAACCTATACGGCATCGCCCGGTTATTTCCGGCGGCTGGGTATCCTGGACTGGCTATATGCCGCGGCATTGGTTGCTGGCGCGCTGTTTGCGCTGAATCGTTTCGGCTCCTACATGGACTACTACGAGAAAGCCGTTCTCGTACTGGCCGCGCCGGTTTTTGCGGCGCTGGGGTGGCAATGGAAATCGGTGCGCTGGCTGATGGCATTGCTTGCGGTGCTGGCGCTGTCATCGATTGCGCTGTACGGCGGCACGCTCGATGCAGCCAACAAAAAATTTCTGCTCAAGTACGCGTTGTCGAGTCAGTCTGCGATCTTGTGGATGAGCACGCTGTTCTTCCTGTCTACCCTGTTCTATTGGGGCGGACTCGTCATGCGATCTGATTTCGGCGGTTCGGTCGGCAGCAAGTTGTGCTGGAGTGCGGTAGTGATGGGCTTTTCCGGCATGCTAGTGCGCTGGTATGAGTCTTATCTTATCGGTATCGACATCGGGCATATTCCGATCTCGAATCTGTATGAGGTTTTCATCCTGTTCTGCATGATTACCGCCCTGTTTTATCTCTACTACGAACAGCATTACGCCACGCGCCAGCTCGGCCCCTTTGTGCTGTTGGTGATCTCAGCAGCAGTCGGCTTCCTGCTCTGGTACACCATCAGCCGTGAAGCCGCCAGTATTCAGCCGCTGGTGCCGGCCCTGCAGAGCTGGTGGATGAAAATTCACGTGCCGGCCAATTTCATCGGTTACGGCACTTTCTCGCTGGCCGCCATGGTGTCTTGCGCCTACCTGTTGAAATCGAAAGGCATGCTGGCCGACCGTCTTCCTTCGCTGGAAGTGCTGGACGATGTGATGTACAAGGCGATAGCGGTAGGTTTTGCCTTCTTCACGATCGCTACCATCCTCGGTGCGCTGTGGGCGGCCGAAGCCTGGGGCGGTTACTGGTCCTGGGACCCGAAGGAAACCTGGGCGCTGATCGTCTGGCTAAATTACGCGGCTTGGTTGCACATGCGGCTCATGAAAGGCTTGCGCGGCCGGGTGGCGGCTTGGTGGGCGTTGATCGGTCTGTTGATCACGACCTTCGCCTTCCTCGGCGTCAACATGTTCTTGTCCGGATTGCACTCCTACGGGCAACTGTAAATGCGTTGTGAGGCGGCTTTCGAATTTGGTGTAAGGTTGTCAGGGCTCAGTCAGACAAACCTTGACACGACATTTGCACCACGGAGCCGCCATGTTAATCAAACGTAATCCGAACGGCATCGATCTTCCGTTCTCTTCCGAAATCACGCCGCGCGAGATCTTCGAATCGCGCCGCAGCTTTCTCAAGCAGCTTGCCGTCGGCTCGGTTGCTGGTGGTGCCTTGGCCGAAATGCTGATACATGAGGCGTTTGCACAGGGTAATCAGAAACTTGTCGCCAAACCCAATCCGTCTTTCGTCGTCATGGATAAGCCAACGTCTTACAAGGATGCGACGACATACAACAACTTTTATGAATTCGGTACCGACAAGTCCGATCCCGCGAAGTATGTCGGGACGCTGAAGACGCGTCCGTGGACAGTCGCTATCGAGGGCGAGGTCAAGAAACCGATAACGCTGGACATTGACGACTTGCTCAAACTCGCACCGCTGGAGGAGCGTATTTATCGTCATCGCTGTGTCGAGGGCTGGTCGATGGTGATTCCCTGGATCGGTTATTCATTTTCTAACCTGATCCGCAAAGTTGAGCCGAACGGCAATGCGAAATTCGTTGAATTCATTTCGCTGGCTGACAAGCAGCAGATGCCGGGCGTGCGCAGTTCGGTGCTGGCGTGGCCCTATGTGGAGGGATTGCGCATGGATGAGGCGAATCACCCGCTCGCATTGCTGACGTTGGGCATGTACGGGGAGGTGCTGCCGAATCAAAATGGTGCGCCGGTACGCATGGTGTTGCCATGGAAATATGGCTTCAAGTCGGCCAAGTCGATCGTGAAGATTCGCTTCGTGAAAGAGCAGCCGCGTACTGCATGGAATCTTGCGGCTGCGCAGGAATACGGGTTTTATGCCAACGTCAATCCTGAGGTCGATCATCCTCGCTGGTCACAGGCGACTGAGCGCCGTATTGGGGAGGACAGTTTCTTTGCGAGGAAGCGCAAAACACTGATGTTCAACGGGTATGGCGAAGTGGCATCGCTGTACAGCGGCATGGATCTGAAGAAGCTCTACTGAGCATGGCAGGGTGACGGCAATGTTTTCTCCCTCTCCGAAGCAATTCGCGCTGATTAAATCGCTGCTGTTTGCGGCAGCATTGCTGCCGTTCGCACGGCTGGTGCTATTTGCTTTTACCGACAGGCTGGGCGCAAATCCGGTCGAGTTCATCACACGCAATACCGGCGACTGGACGCTTTATTTTCTCTGCATCACGCTTGCCATTACGCCGTTGCGCAGGATCAGCAACTGGAACTGGCTGATCAAGTTGCGCCGCATGCTCGGGCTGTTTGCTTTCTTTTACGCGACGCTGCATTTCACGGCCTTTTTCTGGTTCGATCATTTCTTCGATATCGACGAAATGATCAGGGATGTGGTCAAGCGCCCCTTTATCACAGTTGGTTTTACCGCCTTCCTGCTGCTGATTCCGTTGGCGGCAACCAGTACCAATGCAATGATCAGACGGCTGGGCGGTAAGCGCTGGCAATGGCTGCATCGGTTGATCTATCTGATTGCATCGCTTGGCATCCTGCATTTTTGGTGGATGAAGGCGGGCAAGCATGATTTTGCCCAGCCTATCTTGTTCGGGATGATCGTCGCGGTCTTGCTGCTGGCGCGTCTCTACTGGAGCGCGATACAGCAGCGCGTGCAGAATCAGAAGCGGCAGGCGAGGCCGACGTGACGTGACGATGCGACACGTTCACATTGTCGCATCGTCGGCAATTTACGCCGAACCTCGGAAGTTTGTCGCAATGGGGTATTAGGGCAGTAGGGACTCGAGCTTGAACAGTTCGCTCGGCTCCTCGCGTTTGCGGATCAGATGCACCTTGTCACCGTCGACCATGACCTCCGCAGCGCGGCCGCGGGTATTGTAGTTCGATGACATCGTCATGCCGTAGGCGCCGGCCGACATGATGGCCAGCAGATCGCCTTGCTCGATTGCCAGTTCCCGTTCGCGCGCCAGCCAGTCTCCGGATTCGCATACCGGGCCGACGATGTCATAAGTTTTTGCAGCGCCGGAACGTGGTACGACCGGCTGTACACCGTGCCATGCCTCGTACATCGCCGGACGCATCAGATCGTTCATCGCAGCGTCAACGATGGCGAAATTCTTCGCCGCGCCGTGTTTGAGGTATTCCACTTCAGTTAGCAATACGCCGGCATTGCCGACAATGGAGCGGCCAGGCTCGAACATGACCTGGATTGGTGTTCCCTTATGGTTCAGAAGCCGCCATTTGTCGATTTTTGCGAACAGGCGGCCGAGATAATCGCCGATCGCCACCGGCTTGTCCTTGTCGTAGGTAATGCCGATGCCGCCGCCGATGTCGAGATGGTGCAGATGAATACCTTCCGCTTCGAGTTGGTCGACCAGTTCGATGAGTCGATCCAGCGCTTCCAGCAGCGGCGCGTCGTCAAGCAATTGCGACCCGATATGGCAATCGATGCCGACCACGCGAATATGAGGCAGTGCAGCTGCTGTGCGATAGGCAGTGAGCGCTTCCTCGAAGGCGATGCCGAACTTGTTTTCCTTTAAGCCAGTGGAGATGTAGGGATGGGTCTTGGCATCGACATTCGGGTTTACACGCAGAGAGACCGGCGCTTGCTTGCCCATCTCGCCAGCGACTTCGTTCAAGCGATTCAGCTCGGCGGTGGATTCGACATTGAAGCAGAGAATTTCGTGCTGCAGCGCCAGCCGCATTTCTTCGTGCGTCTTGCCTACGCCAGAGAAAATGACCTTGCGCGGATCGCCGCCGGCAGCGATCACACGCAACAGTTCGCCACCGGACACGATGTCGAAACCGGAACCCAGCCGATGCAGCAGATTCAGTACGGCGAGGTTGGAATTGGATTTGACCGAGTAGCAGACCAGCGCGGTCTTTTCATCGCGGCCGTTTGCTTTGCAGGTATTGGCGTAAGCGGAGAAATGCTCGACCAGCGCGGCCTTGGAATAGACGTAGGTCGGCGTGCCGAACTCTTTGGCGATGACAGACAGGGAGGTGTTTTCGGCGAACAGCTCGCCGTTGCGATAGGAAAAATGCGACATGGCAGGATGAAGAGGTTTATTTGTTGTCGGGCTTGCTGTCGGCCGGTGTCGTGGCCGGTGCAGGCGTCGCGGGCGCAGGTTTTTTGGGCAGGTACAACGGCCCAGGTTGCCCGCATCCGGCAAGCAGCAGGACGAGGCACGCCGCCGCGGCCATACTCGTCCGGAACGAGTGAAAAACAGGCATCACGATTAGAATCACGGTTTGGAAGAACTCAGCGGAGTGTAGCATGACTGAATCGGAATTCTTGGCCTTGGCCGACCAGACCTTGGCAACAATCGAGGCCGCGCTGGAGCGCATTGCGAACGACACCGACCTCGATATCGAATGCAGCCGCAGCGGCAACGTGCTGACCATCGAATTTGTCGACAACGGCTCGAAGATCATCGTCAACAGCCAAGCGCCAATGCAGGAGATGTGGGTGGCAGCGCGTTCCGGCGGATTCCATTACCGCCGCGAGGGCGGGAAATGGGTGAATACGCGTGACGGTACCGAATTGTTTGTGGCGTTATCGAACATGGCAAGCGAGCAGGGCGGGGAGCCTGTCGTGCTTTGCGAAAACTAAACAGCCGAAGCGCTTGCGCGGCTTCGGCTGTTCAAGGTAAGACTGGTTAGTTAAAACAACTCGTTTTTGACTTCTTCTTTCGCCTTCTCTTCTTCCGGCGGCTTATGTTCGGTCAAGCCCAGGCTGCGTGTGCCGCCGCCAGTTGAATTCTCAACGTAGCAATAGTCACCGTTGACCATGACGACGCCTTCCGGCACCGGGCGTTCCTCGATCGGCAGATCTTTCAGCGCCTTCTGCATATAGCCGATCCAGATCGGCAGTGCCACGCCGCCGCCAGTTTCGCGATTACCCAGGTTCTTCGGCTGGTCGAAGCCGATCCACGCGACGCCGACGACTTTGGGGTTATAGCCGGAGAACCAGGCATCGATCGAGTCGTTGGTGGTACCGGTTTTGCCGGCGATGTCCGGGCGATTCAGTACCAGGGCACGGGTTGCAGTGCCAAACTTCACCACATCTTTGAGCATGCTGTCCATCAGGAAGGCATTGCGTTCATCGATGACGCGATTTTCCTCCACTCCAGCGCGATCGGGACGCGCTTGCGCCAGGATTTTGCCTTGGGTATCTGTGATCTTGGAAATGATGTAGGGGCTGATCTTGTAGCCGCCATTGGCGAATACTGCATATGCCCCCGCCATTTGCAAGGGGGTTGCCGCTCCAGCCCCAAGTGCGAGCGTGAGATAGGCCGGATTTTTTTCGGCCTCGAAACCGAAGCGCGTGGTGTACTCCTGGCCGTACTTCGCGCCTATCCGATGCAGGATGCGGATCGACACCATATTCTTCGATTTCGTCAGGCCCTTGCGCATCGTGATAGGACCATCATACTTGCCATCGTAGTTTTTCGGCTCCCACGCCTGGCCGCCGGTTTGGCCCGCACCAAAGCTGATCGGCGAGTCATTGATCATGGTGCTTGGTGACAGCCCTTTTTCCAATGCCGCGGAGTAGATGAAGGGCTTGAAGGACGAGCCCGGCTGACGCCATGCCTGGGTAGCGTGGTTGAACTTGTTGCGATTGAAATCGAAGCCGCCGACCAGCGCGCGGATTGCGCCATCTTCGGTATTGGCAGCGATGAAAGCTGCTGCTACTTCCGGCATCTGGGTGATCGTCCACACCTTGTTCTCCAGCGTGACGCGGATGATCGCGCCGCGCTTGATCTTGCGATTCGGCGGTGCCTTGTCGCTCAGCAGATTCGTGGCAAAGGCAAGGCCAGGGCCGGTAATCGTGATTTCCTCGCCGGAAGACAACATCGCTTTTACTTCTTTAGGCGAGGCAT
>Ga0207657_10001494_pt1 | contig 25019 bp, 24 predicted proteins | sample KBSC33metaG_FD_184316 | JGI IMG/M metagenome (GOLD analysis project Ga0207657, IMG submission 184316) | Corn rhizosphere microbial communities from Kellogg Biological Station, Michigan, USA - KBS C3-3 metaG (SPAdes) (version 2) | ecosystem: Host-associated > Plants > Roots > Rhizosphere > Soil ... | reverse complement strand
TTTACCAAGCCCTCTTGTACCCTTGTTGATTTAGGATCATGTCCGTCTTTAAATAAAGATTCAATGGTTTTCGGGCTTTTTGCTTTTAACAATACATAAAGTAATAAAACCTTTTTCCTCTGCTTTATTTTTTATGTTTGTAACGTGAGCGGCAAAATTCATCATATCACATCAAACAACTTTTCAAAGAATATTCCATTAAAAATATGGGACTGCTTTACCTGTTCATTTACCGAATTTTTCCCTTTCTGTTCGAAGTTGTATTACTTTTCAAACTTCAAAGACTTTAATACTTGTGCCCCAGCCTGATGATTAGGTTTGGGGATCTCTCCGCCTTTGCTAAAAAGTTTTTGCTTCAGATCTTAATTGGTTTCAGGGTTTATCCTTATCGCTAAACTGCGGTAAATAATACTCTTTAATCGATTATATATTATTTCATAAATCAACTATATGTCACACATGTTAGTTGACTTTAATCGGAGTATTACCATTATAATCATTCCTTTAATCTTTATTATTATGAACAAGGTTGAATCAAAAAAAAGAAAAGAAAAGATGCTTGTTTTTTTCAGCAATCTTGGTGCAGCCTATAACCTCTCTTTTACAGGCCAGGAGATATTCAGTGATAAGATAATTGGACTGGATGGACCGCGAAGAAAAGTATTGATTGAAGAAGAAAATGAAAAGAAATATGACTCCCGGTTCATTAATCTTTATGAAGTTCATTCTTGCAAGGTGAAAAAGATATACACTGAAATCAACGGTGATGATTATAAAAAAATTCGATAAAAGATTATCTTAATTCTATTGCGCCTGAATTCGATTTTAAAACGGAACAATACCGGTTGCCGTATCGGTAAACAACAAGGCTTGCATGAGAAAGTTTAGATAACTCAAAAAAATTTCTTTTTAATTCACTTATTTATTATTTGAATACTGCACAATCTTTTACCGAAGATTTTGAGAAAAATGCTTTGTCATACAAAGAGCCAATTTTAAAAAATAATATTTATACACTTTTAAATTAATCGACATGCAAAAAACAAAAAATCCCATAATACTAAGAGAAGATGATTATCAACTTTTGAATTCTTATCTCAAAGGTAACGGGCATGTAAAATTACATGATGCCAAAAATGCAAGAGAACTTGAAGAAGAGTTAAAAAAAGCCAGGCTGGTAAGTAAAGATAATTTCCCTGCTGATGTTGTAAGACTCAACTCAAGAATAAAAATAAAGGAATCAAGCAAAAACAGTGTAATCGACATCGCACTTGTAACACCTGATAAAGCGAACATAAAAGAGGGAAAAATTTCTGTTATGGCTCCTGTGGGTACCGCTTTAATAGGTTTTCGAAAAGGGCAAAAGGTAAGCTGGCACGTGCCTGCAGGAAGAAAAACATTCACCATTATGGATGTGATCAATTAAGGAAAACCACATTCAGAAAGGACATTAACAATATCAATTTTTCAAACATGAACACAACAATAATGATAACGATAATTATTTCATTTGCTGTTCTTCTTATTATCGGGATGATTTTTTTCCTGCGCCAAAAAAAGAAGAATTTTAAACTGCAAAATATTTTTAAAAACCTGGTTAGAGAAAATAAACTTTTCATCCATTATAAAGATGTTTTCTCTAAAAAGCTGATCGCTTTAGACAAAAAAAATAAAAAGCTCCTATTGCTAAGCCTAAATAAAAAGGAGCTGATTAAAATGTGTGTAAACCTGGATAAAATTGAGTCGTGTGATATTGTCCATTTAAAAGACAAATATGAAAGACTTCCACGAAAAGTTCTTTTGGAGCTCATTTGTAAGTCCGAGAATAAACCGATACGGTTTTGTTTCTACGATGACTCAGTTGACAATAAACAAGACCTGGCATGTTTAGTATTGAAAGCGCGTCATTGGCATCAGCGAATCAATTTTCATAAAAATTATTGGTGGATAAATTCGCAGGAGTATGTGTTATAGATCATCGTAATTCGATTCACGTCAGCGTGCAGTTAGACCTCCGCCATTACCAATTTTCATTTTTTTTACTTAACAAAAACATTTTCTTATGGAAACAAAATTTCGTTATGATACTGTAACAAATGCTGTTAATATTCTCAGAAGCACCGGCTTTAATGAGGATTTCAAGTTGCATAAAAATAATCTCTGTTACAACGATGAAAAAATTAAAATCAATGATTTAAAAATTATAACCGTATTCCGTTATGAAGGTAATACTGATCCTGCGGATGAAGCATCAGTATACGGGCTCGAAACCAGCAATGGACTGAAAGGAATACTAATAACAGGTGACGGAATATATTCAGAGGCTTCTATACAAGTTCTAAAAAAATTACATTTAAAAATAAATGAACAAAAAAAGGCAGAGATAAACATTTAATAAATTTATTTTAACGCTTAATAGTATTCCTTCAACGGCATTTTGAAATGACTTGTTGCTTAAAGCACCGTCGGAAAGCGAGCGATTTCATTGGAACGGTTTTCGTAAGATAAATTCTAAAAACCAACAACAAATGAACTATACCGAAAATTTCGAGGGAATTAGGTTAGATGTGCAGGCTGTGGACATCACCATCAGTAATGATATACAGCAAGAAATAAGAGATATGATTTTGCGGCTGCGGCGGCATGTGTCGGAAGTGAACTGGGTGGATGTATATTTTAACGAGAAGAGCGGAAAATCAACCAAACAAAGGTCGGTAAGCGTGCGATTTGGCATTCCCGGTAACGATGCGTTTGCTTCCGACTCCGGCGACAATTTTATGGCACTTTTGAAAAGTGTGGAAGAAAAGCTGCGCCGCCAACTGGAGAAAAAGTAAAGAGAATAGGTTTCGGAAGACAAAGGCAAGTATCTCGTGATTCATCCTGCTAATCTCCATTGTCGGTGGCTATTTGTTTTTGGTACTCATTCCGGTCAGATCTCATAAATTCTGTTTTAATTTTTATGTTCGAATGACGATTGCAATTCTCTTAAAGATACCTGTACGCCTTATTCTTTTTTCTGATCGTTATTTAAAAATACAAGTGCTCCTGACGGACATTTGGCAACCTGCTGTTCAATCCTTTCAGCAGGTGCGCCGTCAGGATCAATCCACTTACGTAATGCCGGCTTAAAAACCTGCGGCAATTGCGTCCAGCAGCGGGTGGAATGCTGGCAAAATTCCGGCTTCCATAAAACCGTGATTTCTTCGTTTGCATATTTTATTGTTTTTGCATCTCCGTCTCTGAAAGCGAATACCCGCACTTTCAGATCGCCTTGCATAATTTTTGAAACAGGACATTTTTTTGCTATTTCCAGCAACTGCATTTTTTGTTCATCGTTAACAGGGCTTAGAAACAGAATGTCGCAATCAATGATGGTGCTCGTCAATTCATCTTTAGTTTCCTGGTACATGTTTGCACTGATGGCTATTCTGTCAACTTCCCATCCCTTTCGGTCAATATACATGCGCAGTGTAATTAACTTGCAGGAGGCGAGCGAAGAAAGCAAAAGCGTATAGGGATCAGGTCCTGTATCTTTCCCACCAATTGACTCAGGTTCATCGGCAATAAATTTTCCATTGCGCCATTCAATGGTACATTGATATTTGTCTGTACCGATGGTTCCAAGAACCGGCTTTTCTAATTTGTATTTCATAAAGTTTCACAATTCTTAATAGGTTATGATCTGTTCGTTTGCATAAATTCCTGAATCTTTTTCTTTTTACCAACAATCCAGATATTGTCACCCCACTCAAAGGTTGTTGTTGATTCAGGATTTAAGATCCTTTCATTGTTCCGTTCTATGCCTATTACCAATCCATCTGTATGTTCTCTTAATCCTGAATCACGTATACTCAAACCTTTCAACCGCGTATGCTCATTAACCACAATCTTCTGCAGAGTAATGTCATTAACATCTTCAATAAATATTTTTGGATTAACCTGCGATTCGAAAACAGGTTTAAAAGTCTGAAACTGCTCATCGGTAGCTATAATACCTACCTGATCAAACGGCAACAGAATGGCATTACGGTCGGGGGTTTGAATAAGTCTTTCTCCACGTTTAATGTACACGATATTAATACCGTACTTTTCCCTCCATTCGAGTTCAAACAACCTTCTACCTATGTAGTCAGCGTCCGGAGATACTTCCAATTGAATGATATGAGCATCCCATGGAGACAATTTAGATTCTATATCAGCTCTTTTTCGGTGAACATTTGCGGAAAGTGTGTTATAGGCGGCTGTTTCGCGTGAATTTAAATTACGCAGGAACCTGACTTCGATACGCTGATAAAACGCCTGGATTCTTTTCGTAAAAACAAACAACACAGCTACCATGATGGGAACTATTATGACAATTGCAAGTTTGGTTTCAAACAACCGGAATACCCAAAAAGACATCAGTACCACACCAATTAAAATACGTGTAATTTCTAAGAGTAAAAGTGGACCACGGCTGTATTTCTTATCCAACCACATTTCCTTATAAGCCATATTGTTAGGTCGCTTGGCCATTAAAGCCCATAAAAAGGGGGCTGCCAAAGCCAGCGAAATGACTATCGCAAGAATGCTTCGTGTGGTGATGTTTTGTATTGCCTTATTTAAAAAAGGCATCAGGAAATTTGTTAATAGTATAATTACTGCCAGCAAGATAATTCCATTTGTAACAATTATGGTAACGTAAGACTTCAAAACCACTTTCCATTCGCTTTCAGCCTGGATATCGTGCGAGCTGGAAGAGTAATTATTTAATCGCTTGACCCAATTAGCCGGAAGCATACGTTCCAGGAAAAGATAAAATGGTTCTGAAAGCTTAATAAGGTACGGAGTGGTAAATGTAGTTATGGCTGATGCACCCACTGCAACCGGAAATAAAAAATCTGAAATGACACCAAGTGAAAGCCCCAACGTTGCCACGATAAAAGCAAACTCGCCGATCTGCGCCATGCTCATTCCAACCTGAACAGATTGTTTAAGAGGTTGCCCTGAAAGTAATGCACCTGCCGTAGTGCTGAATAGTTTTCCAAATAGCGTAAGAAGCGTCACGCAAATCACTGGCCACCCGTATTGTATTATGGCCTGCGGATCAATCATCATACCTACAGAAACAAAAAATACCGCTCCAAATAGGTCTTTAACCGGTTTTATAATATGTTCAACCTTCTCTGCTGAGGTAGTTTCGGCAATAATAGACCCCATAATGAACGCACCCAGTTCTGCGGAAAAACCTACCTGCGTAGCCAGAACTACCATGCCCAGGCAAAGGCCAATGGAAAGAATAAGCAATGCCTCTTCATCAATAAGAGACTTGGCTTTTTTCAGCAGAGTAGGCAACAAAAAAATACCCATTATAAACCATAAGGCTAAAAAGAAAATTAATTTTAAGATGGTGAAAAGAATTTCTGTTCCGGCAAACTGTTTGGTAACAGCAATGGTTGAAAGCAGAACCATAAGCAAGATCACCACAATATCTTCTACCACCAGAACACCAAAAACAATTCGGGCATACTGCTTTGTCTTAACCCCCAATTCATCAAAAGCCCTGATAATAATTGTAGTTGAAGAACTTGCCAGCATACCTCCGAGGAATAGACTATCCATGGTAGACCAACCCATCCATTTTCCTGTATAATATCCGGCAATTGTTATAAAAGCGATTTCCACTAATGCCGTAATTGACGCTGCCCCGCCTACACGCATCAGCTTTTTAAAACTAAATTCAAGACCAAGACTAAAAAGAAGAAAGATTACACCAATTTCAGCGAGTATCCCAACATTTTCATTATCTGCGACAGTTGGCAGGAGGTGAAAATGCGGACCAACCAGAAAGCCCGCGATAATATATCCTAATACCAATGGTTGTTTGATCCTTCTGAAAATTAAAGTCGTAATAGCCCCGGCCATTAAAATCAACGCCAAATCACGAATTAAATCTGGTAAATGCACCATAAATCAAATATAAGAAATTGAAGCTACTGTCTGTCTAAAACACAGGGCACACATATATATCAATGGTGCGCTGGATAAGGCCGGATAGAGAATTTGCATTATGTTACCGTCGCCAATTTTGTCAGCGTCTTATGTTATTTCTTTTTGTATTTCTTCGCGATATTCCATGTGTCCTGATTTATTCACTGTCTTTTTAAAAAACGAGTAGTGGAATTTTAGCATAAAATAATATTTGACTGACTTGTCTGAGAGAAAAAGTTTTTCAAAAAATACACTCGTTCGCAAGTTTAAAAAGTTAAAGGTTGCAATAATTTTTGTTTCCACATCATTTACAATTCCAATTGCTAATTCCCGATTCATTTGAACTTATTCGGGTATAGCCAGAAGCGGGACAGGAATTTTATAAGCTATTCTTTTTGTAATGCTGCCATTAATCATATTGTGAATAAATCCATGAGGTTTTGGAATCATTACCAGTATATCAAGATGGTTTAGTTCAATGTACTTCAATATAGCTGATTCAATTTCACTTTCGTAGATATAATCTTTCTGGGCACCTGATAAAAAATTAATAAGTTTAGAAAGATATGGTGATGGAGATTGTTTGTCTTCGATAATCTGAAAAACATAAATGCTTGCATTGAGAGTATTCTTGAGTGAGTTAACGATAGAAAGTTTTCCAAATTCTTTGATCTCCAACCCATCATAAGCGAGTCCGATTTTAATATGTTCGGATAATTTTGCCTGTTCAGGAACTGCCAATACGGGACGAGATGAAATTTGAATTACGCGAGCTGCATTGCTTCCCAAAAAGATCTTTTTAAAGTCACTTGCACCTGTTGTTCCAATGATTATTAAATCGGCCTGCTGGTGATGAATAACTTCGGCAAGTTCCATTTGCCAATAGATAGGTATAGCGGTTGAATTAAGCTTTATAAGGTTTCGACCGGAAACTATCTTTTTTGTTTTTTCGAGCATCTCCTCTGCTATTTGTCTGTTAGCTTGTGCAACATTTGGGTCTGTCAATACAGGATTTCCTCTTGCAGTTAACACAGGAATTGTAAATGCATGAAATATATGTATCTCAGCACCGTATTGTTCTGCGATGGTAGCCGCATAAAGCAAGGCATTATTTGCTGCGTTTGAAAAATCAGTAGGGACTAAAATTTTCTTAATATCCATTTCTATTTGTAACTTATACAGGTGTGTCATAAGAAATCTTAAGTTGACGCAAAAGTATGGCGGGCAATGTGAAAAGTATTTGAGTTTGAATCGCGCAAATGTCTGTCAGTTCTTTTAAATAAGCATTCACTTTTTGATTAGTTGGGATAGGCAGCAATAGCAGATTCCGACCTTGCTTTCACTCTGCTTGCAGAGGATGACCATTCTGATGGCTCTACATGTCGGTGTGTGGTTACTTCAAAACGTTCACCATTGACGGTTACTCGAAAGTAAATCAGGGTAGTTGGTGCCTGGTAATTCTCGACTTTTTCCTACAAATAGGATAGTCATTTGAAGTGCCATAATTTGCCTCCTTTTGTGTATCAAAAAATTGTAAAATTGGATCGAAATTCAAAAGAGCAAATTTACCGGAACCAGTGGTGGCATAGGTTTCAGAAAATGTAAGATACCAAAAAAAACATTTTTTTGTACCCTCAAATGCCCTCCAAACTAAAAGAAGGATAATAAAAAAAATAAATATAGAAGCAAATGAATAAAAAGATATTTAATTGAAATGGATTCAATAATGTCAAAAAAGTTGCGGACTCCGAAATTAAACTTAAAACGATGAAACCCGCTCTTGGAGCGGGTTTCAAACATTTGTAAGTGCGGACCGGACGGGACTCGAACCCGCGACCTCCGCCGTGACAGGGCGGCATTCTAACCAACTGAACTACCGATCCAATTTATTGTAAATAGCCTCTGATTTTCAAAGGACGGTGGAAAGCATTATTCTACTTTTCTATCCTCATTTTCAGGACGGCAAAGATAAGGGTTCTCACTTTTTTCAAACAAAACTTTTCTCCAAAAAATTTGAAACTGTAATTTTACCCTCCAGCATTAATTTCGCGTATGCCTCAGTATCCCAACAGACAATTTTTAGACTTTGAACAGCCGATAAAAGAATTATACGAGCAGATAGAGGAAAATAAAAAACTGGCTGAAAAAAATCCAAAGGTCGATTACAAAGCCATCATTCAACAATTGGAAAATTCTATCATTGAAAAGCGAAAGGAAATTACCGGACATCTTACACCATGGCAACGTGTTCAATTGAGCCGGCATCCCGATCGTCCCTATACTTTTAAGTATATAGAAAAAATGACTGACAACTTTGTAGAGCTGCATGGAGACAGAAATGTGAAAGACGATAAAGCAATGATTGGCGGATTTGCTGAACTCGACGGTCAAACGGTAATGATCGTAGGTCAGCAAAAAGGTATTAACACAAAAATGCGTCAGCAGCGCAATTTTGGAATGGCAAATCCTGAAGGTTATCGAAAAGCGCTGCGCCTGATGAAGCTTGCGGAAAAATTCAATAAGCCTGTTATTACTTTGATCGATACACCCGGCGCATTTCCCGGCATGGAAGCAGAAGAACGCGGTCAAGGTGAAGCCATTGCCCGTAATATTTATGAAATGATCCGTCTTCAGGTTCCCATCATTTGCTGCATCATTGGTGAGGGCGCAAGCGGTGGCGCACTTGGTATTGGAGTTGGCGATAAAATTCTGATGATGGAAAATTCATGGTACACAGTTATCTCACCTGAAAATTGCAGTGCAATTCTTTGGCGCAGTTGGGAGAAAAAAGAAGTTGCCGCAGAGCAGTTGAAACTTACTGCAACAGATATGAAGGGCTTTGGTCTTGTGGATGAAATTGTTCCCGAGCCAATCGGTGGTGCGCATTGGGATTACATTGAAGCGGCAGCGATTTTAAAAAAATATATTATCGTTGCACTCAATAATGTAAAAAATATTCCACCTCAAAAACGTATTGAGAACCGGATAGAAAAATTTGGCAAAATGGGCTTTTGGGATGAGTTGCCGGTTGAAAAACAGGAAGAATAATTGTAAAGTGAAGTTGAAATATTATGTACCCAACTTTCTCTCAACTATTGAACTTCCGTTGCGTCGCACTCTTCAACTGTCGTAACTTTGCTGAACGTTTTAAAAATCTGAAATCCGAAAATTTAAATCTGCAATCAAATGTCTCTTATAAGTCAATTACACGGAACCGGAGTTGCATTGATTACACCTTTTAAATCAAAAGGCGATGTTGATTATGATGCTTTGGAAAAAGTGATCAACTATGTTCTTGAAGGAGGTGTTGAATATATCGTTTCACTTGGTACAACGGGAGAAACACCCACTTTGTCAAAATATGAAAAAACTGACATCGTCAAGTTTACTGTAAAAGCAGTGAATGATCGCGTACCTATAGTTGTTGGAATTGGTGGAAATAATACGAAAGAATTATTGAAAGATTTAGAATCATTTCCTCTTGATAAAGCTGTTGCCGTATTAAGTGCTTCTCCTTATTACAGCAAACCATCACAGGAAGGTTTATATCAGCATTACAAAACTTTAGCCGAAGCATCGCCCAAGCCAATTCTTTTGTACAATGTTCCGGGAAGAACAGGAAGAAATATAAATGCCTCAACAGTTATTCGTTTAGCGAAGGAAGTTGAAAATATTGCAGGCATAAAAGAAGCAAGCGGCGACATGGCACAATGCATGCAAATACTGCGCGATGCTCCGAAAGATTTTCTTATAGTAAGTGGTGATGATGCTTTGGCGCTTCCTCAAATTGCATGCGGAATGAAAGGTGTGATAAGTGTTGCGGCGAATGCATATCCGAAAGAGTTTTCTCAAATGATTCGTTTATGTTTAAAAAATGATTTTGTAAAAGCAAAAAGCATCAATGATAAATTGATTGAAGCTTATGAATTAATGTTCACCGAAAATAATCCTGCCGGAGTAAAAGCATTCATGACGAAAATGGGATTGATACAAAACAATCTTCGCTTACCACTTGTTCCTTTAAGTGAAAACCTGTTTGATCGTGTACATATTTATTTACAAAAAGGATCAAAAACAGTTTCTGCATTATCGTAATTTGAAATTTGAAAATTTGAAAATGTCTTGTGGCTCGTAGCTTGAATCTCGTAGCTGCGCAAAAATGTTCTGACAGCAGAAGTGAGTGATCCTTCGACCAGCTCAGGATAAACTCCACAGGCGATGAATAGAATTACTTCAGTTCGCTTCATAAAAAAACTACAAACTATAAACCACCGACTACAAACTGTTTCAGACTTTTGTATTTTCACTTCATGAAGAAACTTCTCTTGTTTTTTGTTTGTTGTTTCACTTGTCCGTTTCTCTTTGCTCAATTCACTTTGCGACTTATTGTTGATTCCGTTGCTACGCGAAAGCCTGATGACATCTATGTTGCAGGCAATTTTAATAACTGGACTCCGGGTGATATGCATTACAAGATGAAGCCTTTCGGAGGCATTCGTCGTGTGTTTGTTTTTAAAGATGTGCCTGCAGGAAAATTTGAATTTAAATTCACTCGTGGTGGTTGGGATAAAGTTGAAACAACTGCGAAAGGTGAAGATGTTGCGAACCATGAAGTGAATGTAGGTGCTGATACATCACTTACTTTTTCCATTGCAGGCTGGCACGATGATTATCCTGATAAACCAAAACCAAATACGGCAACTGCACAAGTGCAGGTACTCGATACCGCATTTGCAATTCCGCAACTGAATCGCACAAGACGTATATGGATTTATCTTCCGAAGAGTTATAATTTTTTAAAAGGAAAATCGTATCCTGTTTTGTATATGCAGGACGGGCAAAATTTATTTAATGAACAAACTGCAGCTTTCGGTGAGTGGGGTGTTGATGAATGTTTGGATTCTTTGCAACAAAAATTAAATAAGGAATGCATTGTTGTCGGCATTGATAATGGAAGCGCATATCGCATCAACGAATACGATCCTTATGACAACGCAAAATATGGTAAGGGTGAAGGAGTACAGTATGTTGACTTTCTTGTGCAAACGCTGAAACCCTTTATCGATAAGCGTTTCAGAACGCTTAAAGATTCATCACATACTTTTATTGCGGGCAGCAGCATGGGCGCATTGATATCGTTATATGCAGTTATAAAGTATCCTAATGTATTTGGAAGCGCAGGGATTTTTTCACCTGCGTTTTGGGTTGCTCCGCAATTGTTTACCGATGCGCAACAAACAAATTTTAAAACCATGCATCGCTTTTTCTTTTATGCGGGACAAAAAGAAAGTGAAACAATGATAAGTGATATGAAGCAAATGGAAGATATTTTGTACAAAAACAATAAAAAGATCCAAAACACAGAAGTTATTTTTCCTCTCGGTCAGCACAATGAAACGTACTGGAGAAAAGTATTTCCTGATTTTTATAAATGGCTGATGCAGTAAAAATTGTTGTCGAATAATCGCTTGCTATCTGTATTGTTGCCATAATCTTAAAAATTCATCCAAAGTTATTTCAATATCTTCTCTAATGATTTTTCTAAGCAATCCTTTAGGGAGGTCATCATTTTTATGAACGGGAACAGTTGTTACTCTGCCATCTTCATGCTTCATTCTGTGGTGTGATCCATTAATTCTCGTAATACGAAACCCAAGTTGTTCCAGAAATTTTATAAAATCTTTACCTGATATGGCGGGAAGGGTATGCGACATACATTTTATCGAGTGATTTCCATTTCTCTAAAACCAATGAATTTATTGGATGTATCGATTTGTTGTTCTTCAAGGCATATTTCAATTACTTCTCTTAAATTTTTCATTGCTTCTTCTATTGTGTTACCATAGGAATGACAGCCTTTAAATGCGGGACAGGACACGATGTACACATTATCTTCGTCTTGTTCAATTATTATTGGTAAATGAAGTTTTTCTTCTGCCATTAAATATCTTTATAAATGCAAGTTAAATAAAATTGTGAGCTAACTCTCTTCGCTACAAAAGATAGGTGCAGCCTTCCAATGCAAGTTGTGTGTTGGGAAAAATTTCCGAAGCCTCAACAAGAAATTTATCAAGCGTTTCGTATTTACTGCTGAAATGTCCTACCAATAAATTTTTTGCATGAGCAAGCAATGCAATTTTTGCTGCCTGTATTGTAGTGGAATGAAAGCGGCTTGCCGCTCTTGCTTCAAGGTCTTTTAAATAAGTTGTTTCATGATAAAGCAATGTAATGTCTTCTAACTTTTCAACTATTCTTTCATCGTAAATCGTATCTGCGCAAAACGCGTAACTTCTTGGCTCGGGAGCAGGAACCGTAACATCTTCACTCTTTATCACTTCACCGGTTTCTGTTGTGTAATCTTCACCGGCTTTTAATCTTTCATAAAATGGTACAGGAATATCGTAGTTGATTATTTTATCCTTATTAATTTTTCTCGGTTTCTTTTTTTCACGAACAATAAAACCCCAGCATTCTATCCGGTGATACACTTTAAAACATTCAACACTAAACTTCGCATCATCTGCAATAATACCTTCATCTTCCAAAGCATGAAAATGTAATTGAAACGGAAGTTGTGTATCAGAGATTGAGAACAGCAGATCGAGAACTTGTTTTAATGCAGCAGGAGCATAAAGATGAAGATCATGTTCGCGATTCATCAGCCCAAGACTTGTCAGTAAACCGGGTAATCCAAAATAATGATCGCCATGCAAGTGTGAAATAAAAATATGATTGATCCGGCTTCTGCGAATCTTATATCTGCTTAATTGCATTTGTGTTCCTTCGCCGCAATCAATAAGAAAGAGATGTTCATCCAACGTTACTACCTGTGATGTCGGATGCCTTTCATAAGCAGGCAAAGCAGAATTATTTCCAAGTATAGTTACACCGAACATAACGGATCAACATTAATTTTCTTTGTTCATTTTGCGAATGTATTTAAATAAATTATTTTAATTCTGATTTGCAACTAACATGGATGCATCTGCGAATGTTTGTATTGCTTATCTTTCACAATGTTTTTTGGATTATTGAAAATAATTTAAGAAGAAAGAAAACTGATCGCTTATGTGGAAGAATGTTATGCAATACAAGTGTGCGACGCAACGAAAGGCGGTTAGAATTACTTTAGCTGAAAACAAAAAAATTATAACGAATGTCAACACAAGCCATAGGAAAATTTCGGTGGACGATTTGTGCATTGATCTTTTTTGCAACAACCATTAACTATCTTGACAGAGCTGTTATCAGTTTATTGAAAAGCTATCTCGAAAAAGATTTTAAATGGAGTGAAAGTGATTATTCGAATATTGTTGTGGCTTTTCAATTTTCTTATGCAGTGGGCTTATTACTTGCAGGACGTTTTATTGATAAAGTGGGAACCAAAGTGGGGTACGCTATTGCACTTACTTTGTGGAGCTTTGCATCAGTTGGACATGCATTTGTAAGGAACACGATCGGATTTATTATTGCACGGTCGGGTTTAGGTATAAGTGAAGCGGGAAATTTTCCTGCTGCAATTAAAGCGGTGGCGGAATGGTTTCCGAAAAAAGAAAGAGCTTTCGCTACGGGTATATTTAATTCAGGCACAAACATTGGTGCAATTGCAGCGCCGCTCACCGTTCCTTTTATCGCACAAAACATGGGATGGCAATGGGCGTTTATTTTAACAGGCTCCGTTGGTTTTATATGGTTGATATTTTGGTTAGCCGCATATGAAATTCCTGCGAAACATAAACGACTTTCAAAGGCTGAATACGATTATATACACAGTGATAAGGATGAGATGCAAATAAGTGATGAAGCCGGTGATAAAAGAAAAGTATCATGGGCTAAATTATTTTCGTTTAAGCAAACATGGGCTTTTATTCTTGGAAAATTTTTTACAGATCCGGTGTGGTGGTTTTATCTTTTCTGGTTGCCCGCATTTTTGAAAGCGCAGTACAATGTAGAAGGAACTGCAATAGCATTACCGGTAGCGCTTGTTTACACCATGTCAACATTCGGAAGCATCTTCGGAGGATGGTTACCGATGAGTTTCATAAGCAAAGGCTGGAGTGTTTATCGTTCACGCAAAACCACAATGTTCATTTATGCATTGTGTGCGTTGCCTGTAGTTGTTACACAATTGCTCGGCGGCATCAATATGTGGTATGCTGTTGTGATCATTGGTTTTGCTGCTGCAGCGCACCAGGCATGGTCTGCAAATATTTTTACAACGGTTTCAGACATGTTTCCTAAAAAGGCTGTTGGTTCTGTAACGGGTCTAGGCGGAATGGCCGGAGCATTGGGTGGTATGTTGATCGCCAAACTTGCAGGTTTGTTGTTTGATCATTACAAAGCGTTGGGAAAGCTGGATACCGGCTATTACATTATGTTTATTATTTGTGGTTGTGCTTATCTTACTGCGTGGCTGATCATGCATGTTTTAGTGCCGCGATATAAAAGAATAGAAATATAAATTGAAGTATTTATCGTATCAGCAATGATATCACTGTTGCGCATACACCTTTAGCATTACCTGCACATTGTCGCTTAAAGAAAAGCTGCCGCCACCAACTCCAAAATCCCTTCTGTTGAGAGAAAATGTTCCTTCAAATATATAACCCGAGGTCGAAGGAGTTACTGTAAAAGGGAAGCTTATTTGTTTTGTAACTCCTTTTATTGTAAGGTTACCGGTAATATTTGTTGCAGTAACATCAGTGCTTTTAAAGTTGATAGTTGAAAATTTTGATGCATCAAACCATGTTGCTTGTTTTAAATCTTTATCGCGCATTCCAATTCCTGTATTGATTGTATTTACATCTATGCTAACATCAAAAGAAGAATTAGATGGATTAGCTGCATCCCATATTATACTTCCATTCAAACCTTTAAATTCACCCCTCGTATTTATTCCAAAATTTTTTATGCTAAAGGTTACAGAATCGGTTTTATCAACAGGTTTAAATTCTATTGATGAAAACGAAAAAAGAATTACAGGCACTAAAAGAAGAAAATATTTTTTCATATCGATCTCAATTTTCTGATTCGTGATTTACCGGTAAATAAATCGCAGCAAAAATATAATTTGAAAAATCAACATTTCTTTAAAAAGAGATGAGCAAAGGAAATATTGCGACGAACAGGTTTTCTTTGAAACTGAGCATTGAATTAGTTAATTTATTCTTTAAGAGTTTTGCGCTTTTGCGTTATTAATATTTGTTTATATCATTGCAGAATGACAAAGAGAAAGTTCACAGGTTTATTTATATTTTTAGTTTTTGCAGCCACATTTATCGCCTGCAATAAAGACAACGGCAACACAAATCCTGCATACCAAATCAAAGCGGATTTTGATGGAAGCGAAAAAGTATTTTCCGTTTTAACAAGTGCCGCAGAATCTACTCCCGACAATCTGTTTAATCTTACACTTTTCGGGATAGGAGCAACCGAATCAATATCCTTGCATCTCTGGTCAGATAAAGACGATTTCGTAGCGGGAAAAACTTTTACTATTACCGGTCCCGCAGGAAAAGAAAATGCTATGGCCTATGGTCTAAATGGTGCGTCTGATTCAACACAGAGTTATTACTCTCATTTTAAATATGGCACAGTTGCAGAACAACTTGATTGCACTATCACAGAAAGAACTCCAACATATATTAAAGGCACTTTCTCGGGAAAGCTTTATAAAAATCAAACAGGAATTCCTCAAAAAATAGAAGTAACAAACGGAAGTTTTTTTGTACCGTTTGATTAACATCGTTTAAAACAAGCTATTGATTTAATGACTGAGGATATTATGTAATCAGTCAGATTGCTGTTTTTGCAATTAACGTATTGAATATGCCATTCCAAAGATTTTTTTCAGTTTGGCATGAGTATACTGGCATTATCATTTGAAAAAGCTGAGAAACAAAGTAACTTTATTCTATAAAAATCATTCTTATGAATGCTCTTTTAAAAAGTGTGTTCACTGCTGCTTCCAACGATAAGTCAAACAAAGAAATTATTCACTGGTGGGAACAAAGAAGAATACTATACAATATTGTGATGTTTGCAGCAGGCTCCGCCACAATATTACTTGCACTCCTGCTCGGCGAAATTGCTTTTACAGATCTAGTGAATGTATTTCCCCCTGTATTAATCGTCGCACTTTCTGCTAACCTCTTTTATACTCTGGGATGGATAATGGAAATTGTTTGCAGAAAATTTATCAGGGAAAAAGAAGTAGTGCAAAAAGCAGGACCTATTCTTTTTATTGCAGGTGTAAGTCTTTCAGTATTGTTCACTTTCGCTGTTGATATTGCATTATTGATGTCTTTCTTTTTTGAGAAGTAAATTCTCATGAAATCTTTGAAGCTTAATTAGAGTTGCTTTTGATTGAATCTAAGTCGCTGGCACATGATGGTAATGCGTAGTTTTTTATTTATAAGAGGCGAGAGGAGTAAGGAAAGTTAGCTTTGCTTTAAAATATTTACATTAGAATAACTGAATTAATTGAACATTTAATCATCAAACTTATGATTATGGCAAAATTGAATCCCTATTTAAACTTCTATGGCAGATGCTCCGAAGCAATGAATTTTTATAAAGAAATTTTTGGCGGTGAACTATCTATTCAACTATCGGGCGATTCTCCTGTCAAAGATCAAATGCCGCCACATCTGCATAATCAGGTAATGCACTCACATTTAAAAAGCGATACAATCGAGATCATGGCCTCAGATATGGCACCTACCCAACCTGTTGAAGGTAACACCGTTTATCTTGCTCTTATTTGTTCCGGCGAAGAAGAAGTAAAAAGACTTTTTGATAAACTCTCACAAGGCGGCAAGGTTGAGCAGCCTTTAACCCAGGCATTTTTTGGATGGTTTGGTTCATTGGAAGATAAATTCAGTAAACACTGGATGTTTCAGGGTTAAGTGAAATAAGAATAAAAATTTCTGCATTAAAAGAGCCAATCAGAGAGGGCTCTTTTTTGTATCCATAGTCGCATCTGTCTTGTATTTGGGAGACGTAAGGATAGTGCTGAATGTTTTTATTTGTGAAAAACTGCGTGGAGAGGGAGCGGGAAAATTTGTCAATAAAATGTACACGTGAATCACTACTGCTATTAAATTACGTAATTATATTTATGCATATATATTTATGCATAATTATCAAACAAAAACTTTGTAACAAAAAACAACTATGATTAGATTTCTTATTTGCGTGGGATTAATACTTGCTATAAGTTGTAAAAGTCAAACTAATAATCAACTAACCACAGCAGTTAAATCAACAGCCCAGTCAAAACAAACCGCATCATTTATTCCTGCAAATTTGCCTGACTCTTTAATTCCTAAATTCGGTAAATATGGATGTACATCCGCCAAATATACAGGAGGCTTTTATGAATATACGCCGAGAGGAACATTTGAAATTACAAAGGATGGCCGCTATACATATTACGGTTTTGACAAACCAAGTGAGGGCACTTACGCCGTTGATGAAAAAGGCAACCTTTTATTTTCTTCGGGATATTTCGATGGCGGCAAAGGTGAAAAAATAGACAGACCAAATAAATTCTTTCTTGTATTTCCTTCTATACCAGGTAACAGATGGACTTGCGGATATATTGATAAATAAATGTGATAGCTAAAGAGATTACAAAGAGGAAGAAAAAAAGGAAGTCCGCACAACTGTTGGAACTTCCGTTTTATCTTTTTTAATCACAACTATCAGGAATGACGTATAGCCAGTCTTACTTCTGTAATTTTATTTCGCCTACATCTGTTACAGGTTCATCCGATGCCACTACTACGTCTTTCTTTCTTGTATTAGCATACGGTTCCTGCGCTTCGATGATGACGGAATATGTTCCCGGTTTTACATCTTTGAATTCAAATACACCATTCTGGACATCTGCATGCAAAGTATCTTTTGATGAAATAGCCCATGCGATTTTTGCTTTATTTGCAGGCGTCACCTTGCCTTTAATCGTTGCTGTTTGTTGAGATACATTAAACGAAAAAAGCATTGCTGTTGAAATAACTAATGACACTAAAACTAATCTGATGTTTTTCATAATTATAAATTTATAGCATTGTTAAATAAAAGATTTTTTAAAATATTTTCTCTCAATAAAGAGCTATAAAAACACCATAAAAACAAGGATTATGCCATGACGACTTCATTGTGTTATTGGATTTCTAAAAAGATTCAGCCAACTGCAACTAATTTTTTAATTTTTTTAGCTTTTAATTTTTCAATCTTTTGAAATTATTTTTCAACAATAGTTCATTACAAATCTCTTTTTTTATTAACCCAGAAGCATATACCCCATGTAGCTCCCAATAGAAGAATAGTATATAGTATATGAATGTTGCTTTGAGCTATCAATGTGTTCCATTCGTTTTCATCCCTGATAAACCATCGTGGGTATGGTATTAACCGGTCTGAAATTTCAAAAGGCAAATATTCACCTATACCATTTGCCCATTTTTTTCCCAATTGAACAAGGATGGGCTCCAGTGGAAAATAATAAAAAAGAAAAAGACCAAGTGCTATAAACGCTTTTCGAACCAGAAAAGCAATTAAGAGTGCTATGGATAATTGTGAAAACAACTGTAAGAAGAACAGTCCTATGTATTTTGTTCCCTCCCAAAAGTTGCCATTTGAATTATCGGAATTTATAACACCTATTACGATAGTCGTTATAATGTATAAGACCGTTGCGAGCAGGCATATTATTATTACATCAATCATCTTACTCATCATAAAATCTTCGCGGCTCCATCCATCAATTATATTTTGACGATGTGTTTTATAGGTATATTCATTCGTGATGAACATGATTACAACTACCGAAGGAAGAAAAACAAATATGGAAGAGATAAAAGCTACAGTTTGCCAAACATCAGGAAATGTAAATGGGTTGGGCAACATCCTGAGAATCGGGCCCATTGTTTTATTGTTTAATTCATCTTTATAACCATTAGAATACAACATATAATTCATTCCCGGATAGGATAAGGCAACAATTCCCAGCATCCACCAGAAAGCAGGATATTTTTTTATTTTAAGCCATTCTGTTTTTAAAAGATTCAACATGTTATAGTGTTTGAAGTTTCCGGAAATTTTTTTATCATGCATTATGCCTAACTTAATGATAAACCATTGTGGTAAAATCACCTATAGAAATTGTTCAAATAGGCAACACTTTCACTAAAGAAATAGAAGAAGTGATCCAGTCTGCTTGATAATTATAAAATGTGATCAATATTTTATCTCAGTATCGCAACCCAACCTTTTAATTTTGGCAAGCCAAATTTTAAATCAATCACATAATAATAAGTACCAACAGGCAAAGGATCATTGTTGTAAGTGCCATCCCAAGGTTTGTTGTAGCCATGCGAAGTAAACACTGCTTGCCCATAACGGTTGAAAACATTGATATCAGCATCAGGATATGCATCAATTGCAACAAGCTGCCATGTATCGTTAATGCCATCTTTGTTTGGTGAAAATGCATTCGGAACAATTACTTTCTTAAACACTTTTACAAACACTTCATCCGTTGCAATACCACAACCCGCAGTTGATTCTACATGCAAAGTATAAGTTGTATCATGCGCCGGACTTACAACAGGCTGTAGTGAATTTGCACTGTTTATAAAAGCATCAGGTGTCCAGAAATAATTTAAACGTTCACCCGTAGCATTGCCATTCAATATTACTTGATCACCTTCTATCATTGTTTTATCAGGCCCTGCATTCGCCGTTGGTTTATGAAACACATTTACAAGCACGGTATCATTTGCGCTGCAACCGGAAATATTATCCGTGACAGTTACAATGTATGCAGTGCTGTCAACGGGTGATGCAACAGGATTTGCAATATTTGTTGCAGATAATCCTGTTGAAGGCTGCCATGAATAAGTGCCTCCGCCGGTTGCATTTAATGTAACATTGCTGCCTTCACAGATGTAGGTACCCGAACCTGCGTTGGCTGTTGGTGCAGCTTTGATTGTAACAACAACGGAATCTTTCTGAGAGCATCCTTCAGTTGATGTAACAGTTACAAAATATTTTCCTGTAGCGGCAAGAGTTACATTGTTGATGGCAGCAGGTGAGCCGGTGCCATTATAATTATTTGGTCCCTGCCATTGATAGGTTGCGCCGCCATTTGCGGTGAGTGAAAGTGTTGTGCCTTCACATACAGGACTATTGCTGCTTGCGGAGGTCACGGGCTTTTTATTTATATGAAACGAAATATTGTTGGATGCAATTCTGCAATGAGACGAATTGATATTTACGCCTTCAGCTACTGCAAGCCGATAATAATATGTACCAGCCGCAGTTGGTTGCCTGTTGAATGTTGTAGTTGTTGCATTGGGAATGTCGGTCCAATTGATGCTGTCGGTGCTTGTTTGCCATTGATAAGCAGGTGTTGTGTAACCGGCGGAAATATTTCCTTTTAATGTATAAACTGTTTTATTGTAATCACAAATATCTTTTGATAAAGAATTTTCTCCTGATATTGATGCTGTCACCTGGGGGCCGCATGCACGGAAAGTAATATCATCTAAAGCAAGATCATTACCGCAACCGCCGGGCGCATTGTTGCTAAGGCGAACTATTACATCATTCACGCCTTGTGGCGTTCTGAAAGAGAGCGCATATTGTTTCCATGTTGGTGAGTAATCTTCCGGTATATCGCCCGTTTTTTGTGTTTGCAAAATTGTGCCGGAAAGTGTTTCGATAGAGAACGTAAGATTAGGTTTTATAGGATGCAAGCCACTACCGGTGCACGAACCGGGTCTTAAAACATTCACGATCCAGGCAGCAAATTCATAAGTTGTGTTTGCACACAAGCCATGCACGGTATCGACATAAAAATCACCGGGATCATAAGATGCATTTATCAGCATCATGTAACCACTGCCACCACCCGTGTGGTCTTGTGAAAGCGTGTGCCAGCTATTTCCAAAACAATTTGATGTACTGTTTGTAACTGTGTACATGCCGTCGTTAGGACATGAAGTGGTAACAAATGTATAAGTTGTAGTGGCGGCTGCTAAAGGGTTTCCGGTGTTAGCGCCGTTTCCGAAAGTAATATTAATAACAGGGTCTCCTAAACTGCCCTTGCACAGTTGGGCTGAGCAATCATAAGCAGTTAGAAACAACACCAGCAAAAAAATATTTTTTACTACACTCATTTCTAAGATAAAAATAAACGTTCGGCATTATATCTAAATGAAAGTTCTATAAATGATGGTGAATGATTTTTTATGAGCCGGCTTTCGTATTTCATGACATCAACTGTCAGACTGTGCAAAAACTAACTCGAATACTTACATTATTCGGGTAGGTGATGGAGAGAATTTTCAAATAAGCGATTCTCGCAGCACTAATTTTTGTTTTCGCACGGTCTGCTGTTGCGTCGCACACTTCAATGATGAGAATGTGCTGCAACATCGAACAAAACTTTTATATTTTTTTTCTGTTTTACATTTAAAAAATGTTTTCTGTCAAGTAATGAAGTAAAAAGAAGACTTCAATAAACGGACATCTTTCTGTTTCAAAAGCGTCACATGGTCTTTTTTATTTTTTATAAAATATCCTGTATCCTTGTTTGAACAGACTTCTGCCATCTAATCGATCGAGCGTTGCAGGTGCGACTAAACGATGACGGTGTGGAAGAATTTTTTACTAATTCATTTAGAAACTGTTTAAAATAGAACTTTTATTCATCATCAGCAGTTGGTCAGGCGGCCAACCGTGACAATCTGTGTCTTTGATCGCCAGACCACCAAATTTTAAAACTATACAAAAAATTTTGAAATCATTTTTAAACAACTTCTGAGAAAAATTTATATATTTTTCTTTTCATTTTATATGTCTAAAAACTATACATGCATAAGAAATAGATTTATCAGAAAAGATTGTGTTCTTCTTTTTCTTCTCACTTCCTTATTTTATATAGCTTGTAAAAACAACAGCCGCACATGGAGCATATATAAAGCAGATGCAGCAAGCAGCAGCTATTCTCCATTAGAACAAATCAACAAAGAAAATGTACATCAACTAAAAGTGGCATGGATATTCAATCCCGGCGATACAATAAGCGGTAGCACACGATTTGGTAGCAGTGAATGCAATCCAATTATAGTAGATGGAATAATGTATGCAACTTCTGCAAGACACAGATTGTATGCTATCAATGCATCAAATGGAAAACTTGTTTGGTCATTCGATCCATTCAATAATGAAAAAGGTGGCGGAGTAAATCGTGGTGTTACTTATTGGGAAGACGGAAATGATAAAAGAATTTTATTTACAGCAGGTGATAAACTTTTTGCAGTGAATGCACAAACAGGAACACTTATCATTTCTTTTGGCGACAGCGGAAAAGTAAGTATGAACATCGGTATAAGAGATGATCCGAAACTCATTTCTATAAAACCTACTTCGCCCGGCATTGTTTATAAAGATTTATTGATAATAGGAAATGAAGTTTCAGAATTATACGGCGCACAGCCCGGCTATGTTCGGGCTTATAACATAAGAACAGGTAAACTAACATGGACATTTCACACAATACCAAAACCTGGTGAAATTGGTTATGAAACATGGCCCAAAGATGCATGGAAATATGCAGGCGGTGCAAACGATTGGGGAGGTATGAGTGTTGATGAAAAACGCGGAATGGTTTTTCTTGCAACAGGTTCTCCAACGTATGATTTCTATGGAGCAGATCGTAAAGGAGAAAATTTATTTGGCAATTGCATTGTTGCACTTGATGCCAATACAGGAAAACATATCTGGCATTTTCAAACTGTGCATCATGACTTATGGGATTATGATTTACCGGCTCCTCCCAATCTTGTTACCGTAATAAGAGATGGAAAAGAAATTGATGCAGTAGCGCAATGTTCTAAAATAGGATTCTTATATGTTCTTAATCGTGAAACGGGAAAACCTTTATTTCCAATTGAAGAAAGAAAAGTGGCTGCATCAGATGTGCCGGGAGAAGAAGCATGGCCTACGCAACCATTTCCGTTAAAGCCTGCACCTTATTCTCGTCAATCCATGACCGCAGATGATCTTACCAATTTTTCTGCAGAAGCACATGATTCTTTAGCGAAAAAATTTAAGGAGTTGAAATATGAAGGTTTATTTACTCCGCCTTCAATAAGAGGCACATTAAATCTTCCCGGAACCATCGGCGGTTCTGAATGGGGCGGCGCTGCTTATGATCCTGCAACACACATCATATATGTAAACGGAAATGAAGCTCCGGAAATTTCTCTACTTCAAAAGGTTGAACCAAATAAAGAATTACAAAATCTTTCACCTTATGATGCAGGGAAAAAAATTTACATGAATTACTGTGTAAGTTGTCATAAAGAAAATAGAAATGGGGATGCGGTTTATCCTTCATTGATTGATCTGCAAAAAAGAATGACCAAAGATGAAGTGATGAATAAGATAAAACAAGGCAGCGGTAAGATGCCCGGTTTTGCAGGTGTTATAAAAGGACAGGAAGAAGCGATCATTGTGTTTTTATTTCAAATGCAGAATAAAAAATTTTCTCAGAAGGAAAATGATCTTGAAGAAATGCAGAAGAATAATTCGTCGCACAACGATGCAATTGAAAACACAAAATATGATTCCGCCATATACCTAAACGTAACACCCTATGCAGATTTTACAGATCGTGATGGGCATCCTGCAATAAAACCGCCGTGGGGAACACTCAATGCAATTGATCTGAACACCGGTGAATATAAATGGAAAGTGCCCCTTGGTAATGATGCTGCATTGCAACAAAAAGGCGCACCGATTACAGGACTACCAAGTATGTCAGGTCCAATTATTACGGCAGGTGGGCTTGTATTTTTCAGCGGCACACGTGATAAAAAACTTTTTGCCTTTGATAAATTAACAGGAAAATTATTATGGGAAACTACGCTTCCTGCTGCAGGATCATCTACACCATGCACATATATGAGTAACGGCAAACAATATGTTGCGCTTTCGGTGGGAGGTAATAAAGAAAACCCTGCGGGATATATTATAGCGTTTGCTCTGCCATGACCTAATCATCTAAAGAGCCTGCTATTTAGTCTACAACGATAACAATCTCAAAAGATAAACTATGAGTTTTCAAGTGATCCCTCAAGCAACATAAATCTAAATGCCTGTAAATGAAAAAGCCTTGCGGTTCAATGACTGCAAGGCTTAAAAGTGTGCCCAAGACCGGATTCGAACGTTATTGAGTACCAGTTATTTTTGTAGTCTTTGCGTCAATCGCGTATCGCCGACAGAGTCTTTTTAAAAAACTCCTGTTCACTAAACTTTTCTAAGTGAATACTAAAAACGAGAACCAGATGTGATGGTTTCAATCTAAACTGTTTGAAGGGTAGACAAAAATCTTCCTGAAAAAATACTGTACTATTTAAAAATAAAAGGAGCAACGACGCAGCAGCGTGAACCGTCGCAGTCGTAATGCAAAATCATCATCTGAAGGGTGATATGGATTCAATTAGTTGAAAAAATTTGTCGTAATTAAGTGATGTGCAAATTATAAAAACTACATGTTTTTTTAGTTAACGCATTTCACCGCAGGCTTTTACTCCACAACGAGCCTGCACTTGTTATATACAATGTTTTATCGTCGTTGCTGATAACAATTGATGTAGGTCGTTCTGGTGTTTTGATTTCTTTGATGAATTTTCCTTGTGCATCATACACATAAATTTCTCCGTCGGCGATGTAAACATTTCCTCTGCTGTCTTCTGCAGTTCCGAATTCACCTTTCTCAACAAAATATTTTAAGTTGCTTACATAACCTTGCGCATTAACATCCAGCTTTACTGTACGTTTATCATATTCATCAGTAACATAAGCAGGTTTGTTTGGAAATGCTTCAGCTAAACAGGTTGCTCTTGCAAGGTCGTATACTTTTGGAATGATGGTAACACCATCCGGCGCAACAAAACATTCTTTCGCATGTGCAACGGTAATAGTATTAAAATCATGCGAATCACGCCATCTATGACCGGGATATAAAGCCTTAT
>Ga0207657_10001493_pt1 | contig 25023 bp, 19 predicted proteins | sample KBSC33metaG_FD_184316 | JGI IMG/M metagenome (GOLD analysis project Ga0207657, IMG submission 184316) | Corn rhizosphere microbial communities from Kellogg Biological Station, Michigan, USA - KBS C3-3 metaG (SPAdes) (version 2) | ecosystem: Host-associated > Plants > Roots > Rhizosphere > Soil ... | reverse complement strand
CCGATCTTACGCGCCCGGACCGGAGAAATGCTCCCCGTCAGGAGCCGATCGTCTCCAGCGGACCGTCGAAGATGTGGGCGCCGGGTATGTTCTCGGCCAAGCCGGCACGCAGGCGGCGGCAGACAGGGCGCGACCATGTCTTGCGATCCGCGGTTCCGGATGCGGGGGCGCGGACCTGTTGCGACCGAATTCCTGCCACTTGCCCGTCTCCTGGTCGTTGTCTCTCGGCTTGGGTCTATGATCGAAATCAGGGCGGGTCAATCGACGCCTGCGCCGCCCGGCCAAGGCGGATTCATCCGCACGAACTCGCCGGCCGACAGGCCCCTCAGCAGGCCGAAGCGGTAGGCGAGCGGCCCGAAGCCTGCCTCCGGCCCCGGCCATTCGTCCAGCTGGCGGCGCAGCTTGGGGACGTCGATGAGGCGCGCGGCCGTCTCGCATTGCGCGACGGGCCCAAGCAGCGCCGACGCCTCCGGGCGTGCGGCGGTCAGCATCGCGAACCAGTCCGCCGCCTGGAGGCCCCGGCGGCCTTCCTCGAGGAGGGCGTCGGGCACGCGGCCCCTCAATGCGGTCCGGATCGGCGCGCGCGACAGCCCGTCCCTGAAATGGAGCGTCGCCGGCATCCGGAGACAGAGCTCGACGACTCGCGGGTCGGCGGTGGGATCGCGAAGCTCGATGCCCCAGCGCAGGAGGACACCCTTCGCATAGGTGCCCGGATCGACCCGGCGCAGCATCCGCACCCGCTGCGCGATGGTGCCTTCGCCCGCGGACGTGCCGCGATCGTGGCGCGCCAGGATGTCGGACGCCCCCGGTGCGGCGAGATTGAGCGCGCCGAGGCGGGGATCGGTCGACCGCCGCTTCAGCCGCTCCACAGCCGCGACCGCCGGCCCCGGCAGCAGCCGCCTCGCGACCTGGCCGGCGATCGTCCGGACCGGGACGCCGGCCCGACGCACTTCGATCAGGAGCGCAAGCAATTCGCTTATGCCGGCATCGACGATCAGCGCCTCCAGCGCCTCGACTCCGCCGTAGCTGATGGTCGCATTGCCCGTCGTGGCGACCAGCATGACGCGGATTCCCTCCGCCACGGCGGCATCGTTGATCCGATCAGACCAGGCGAGGTTGGGGAGGTTGAGGTCGGGCCGCTCGAACAAGGGCAGCTGCCAGGCCAGATGCTCCAGCGGCAGGCGGGCGGGCGCTTGGATCCGCCGGTGCTCCATGTTCGGGTAGAGCGAGGCCGTCTCGGCGGCGAGTGCGCCTTCATCGCCGAAGCGCCCGGCCGGCAAAGGCGGCAAAGGGTGCGAAGGCACCGCCGTGAAGGCTGCCACCCGCCCAGCGAACTGCCGGGCCGCCGAGGTCGCCACTGCCGAGCTGTCCAAGCCGGCGCTGAGGTGGGTGCCGAGGATGGGGCCGGCGCCGCGCAGGCGGTCCGCCACGGCGACGTCGAGCGTCTCCCGGAGCGCCTCCGCGCATTCGCCCAGGTTGGAAAAGGGAAAGGCGGTCCGCGGCGCTCGCCAGCTCGCCCGCGCCGAGCGGCCGCCGGCGCCGAGGCTGAGCGCCTCCCCTGGCTCGACGCGTTCGATGCCCCGAAAGAAAGTCGCGCTTCCCTCGTGCGGCAAGCCTGCAAGCGTCTCCAGCATGCGCCCCTCATCGACGCCGCGTGGGACCCAATCGAGCGCGTGGAGACCTTTGGCCATGCTCGCCGCGGCAATGCGATGCGCGCCGGCATGGAAGTGAAGCGGCCGCTGCCCCGCCATGTCCCGCGCCAGCAGCAGGGTCTGCGACCCGCGGTCCCACAGCGCGAGGGCATAATCGCCGACGAAGGCGTCGACGGCTTCCGGTCCCCATCGCTCAAAGCACCGCATCATCAGCGCGGTGTCGGTCAAATCGCGGCCTTCCGCGCCGCCAAGGCCGAGCTGCCGGAGGAGATCGCCGCGGCCATCGATGCGGGCGTCGGCGACGAGGGTGAGGCGGCCCTCCGCGCCGTGGACGGGCCGGGGCTCGCCACGCCCGGCGAAGGCCGTCGCCACACCGAGACCGATGGCTGCGTCTGCTGCGACGCGCCGGCCCGACGCTTCCGGCCATTGGGCACGGAGCATGGCCTCGCATTCCCCCGCCTCGACGCGGCCACGCCGATCCCAGTGGACGGCGAGGACGGTCATGCTGCTGCGTCGGCGGCGTGGGCGCTCATGCGCGTCCGTTATGGCAGGCGCCGCCGCGCGTCCACGCCGGCCGCGTTGTCGGCGGCCCGGCGATGTGTCACCTGAGGGGATGCACTGGGGCCCTCCCCTTCCCGACGATGTCGCGGCGCCGGCGGCGATGGAAGCGCTGCTCGCGCAGGCGCTGGCCCGCGCGCCGGACAACCCACTTCTCCACGCCAAGCTCGGCTACCTGCGCTACGATCGTCACGATTATGCGGAGGCAGCCGAAAGCCTCGGCGAGGCGGTGCGCCTCGGCGGCGGCACGACGGAGGTCCGCACCCTCCTCGCCCGCTGCTGCAACCTCCTCGACCGCCACGCCGAAGCGCTCGCGCTCCTCGCGCCGGTCGAGGGTGCCTCATTCGAACGCGGCAGCGCCCTGCTCGCGACGGGAGAGCCAGCGTCGGCCGAATGCGAGTTTCGCGCGGTGCTCGACGCGCAGCCGGACGATCCCAAGACCTGCCGCATGCTCTGCCGGCTGTTGCGGCGGGAAGGCCGCCATCGCGAGATCGCGGAGCTGTGCGAACGGCTCGTCGCGCGCGGCGCGGCCAACGCGCAGCTCCTCTACAATTGGGCGTGGGCGCTGGCGCTCCTCGGCGACGTCGAGGCCGCCCGGCGGCTCCTCCCCCGACGCGAACGCATCGCCGCCGTCGATCTGAGCCCCCCGTCCGGCTTCGTGAGCATCGGCGCTTTCAACGACGCGCTCGCCGAGGAAATCCTCTCCAACCCGAACCGGGTCACGCGCTTCGCCGAACGGGAGGACGCCAATCGCGGCAGCAGCCGGGTCGACAACCTCTTCTCCGGCCGCCGGCCCGAGCTCGTCGAGCAGCTGATCCAGCTCCTTCAGCGTGCCGTCGGCGAGTACGTACCGGCGCCGCTCGACGGAGCGGAGCCGTGGGCGGCGGCGCGCCCACCGTCCGCGCGGCTCCGGCCATGGGGCCTTATCCAGCGCGGCGACGAATTCGAGGAAGGCCATATCCACCCGGGCGGCTGGCTGACCGGCGTCTATTATGTTCGCGTGCCGGCGGGGATCGGCCGCGACGGCGCCGGCTGCATCGAATTCGGCCCGCCCCGCGCGCTTGCCGAGGCGCTGCCCGATCTGGCGCCGCCGCTTCGCTACGTCCCGCGCGAGGGGATGCTGCTCCTCTCCCCGTCTCACTACCAGCACCGCACCATCCCGAGCGGCCTCGACGCGCACCGGATCAGCGTCGCCTTCGACGTGGCGGCGGAGGGGAAACCGGCATCAGAGAGTGCGTCCCGCCCCCTCTCCCCGGCGGGGTGAGGGGGTTCTGAGTCCGAGGGTGGCCGCGAACGCCGCACCCCCTCTCCCGACCCTCTCCCCGCCGGGGAGAGGGACTCGCAAGCGCAGCCTGCTGGCAGAGCTAGTGGACGAACCTCGCCACCACGTCCCGGTAGCTGCGGCTGACCTTCACCTGGCTGCCGCTCTCCAGCACCAGGAAGCATTCGCCGTTGGTGTGCGGCTTCACCTGCCGCACCTGATCGAGGTTGACGATGCAGGAGCGGTGGACGCGCTGGAAGCGGCGCGGGTCGAGGCGCTTCTCGAGATCCTTCATCGTCTCCCTGAGGATCAGCGTGTTGTCCCCGGTGTAGATGCACATGTAATCGCCGGCGGCGTCGATCTTCTCGATCGAATCGACGTCGACGCGGAAGATCTGCCCCCGGTCCTTGATGTTGATGAGCTTTTCGTAGCGGTTCGACGTCGGCGCATCGTCGGTGGCGGCGACATTGTCCATCGCCTCCGGCGCGACCTCGGCGAGCACTTCCTTGAGCTTGCCCGCTTCCTCCGCGCTCCGCTTTTCCGCCAGCCGCTGGCGCACGCGCTCGAGCGTATCGGCCAGGCGGTCCTCGTCGACCGGCTTCATCAGATAGTCGACGGCGTCGGCCTCGAAGGCGCGCAGGGCGTGGTCGGAATAGGCCGTGACGAAGACGAAGAGCGGCGGCTCCACCTCCATCAGCCCCTGAATGACCGAGAAGCCGTCGAAGCCCGGCATCTGGATGTCGAGGAAGACGAGGTCGGGCTTGTTCGTCTTGATCGCCCGGATCGCCTCGCGGCCGTTCGAGCAGGTCTCGACGATCTCGACGTCCTCATGCTTCTCGAGGCGCAGACGCAGCCCCTGGATGGCAAGCGGCTCGTCATCCACGAGAATCGTGCGGATGGTCATTTCGGCTCCTCGGAAGGTTCGGACTGATAGGGAATATCGATCGTAACGCCAAAGCCCCCCTGCTTGTTCGATTCCGTCTCGAAACGATGGTCGGCGCCATAGGCTTGCGACAGACGGTCCCGAATGTTCGCCAGACCGACGCCGGTGGACTGCTGCGCCTTCACCCAGACGTCCTCCGAGCCGGGACCGGTGTCGTTGACCTCGATGATGACGCGGTCGCCGACGCGGCGCGCGGCGACCTCGATGTCGGCCCCCTCCTCCTGCGGCGTCACCGCATATTTGATCGCATTCTCGACCAGGGGCTGGAGGAGGAGCGAGGGCAGCCGCGCCCCCGCGGCGGCGGCCTCGATCCGGAACTTGGGCCGGAGGCGGTCCTCGAAGCGCATCTTCTCGATCTCGAGATAGAGCTTCAGCGTCTCCACCTCCTGCGCCACCGTCACCTGCGCGGTCGGCTCGTTGACCAATGTGTAGCGCAGGAAGGAGGAGAGCCGCGACAGCATCGCATTGGCCTGCTCCGTCTGCTTCAATAGGACGAGTGTGGAGATGGAGTTCAGCGTGTTGAACAGGAAGTGCGGGTTGAGCTGGTAGCGCAGCATCGCCAGCTGGGCGTGGCTCGCCTGGCTTTCAAGGCGCAGCAGCCGGTCGCTCTGCTCCTCGAGCAGCAGATAATAGTTGATCGAATAATAGAGGGCCGACCAGGCGACGAGCAGCGAGAAGGTGAGCAGGATCGAGCTGAAGAACTGCACGCCCTCCGGCCGGAAGCCGGGCCTGAGGAAGGTGGCGAAGCTCCACGTCTCGATCGCGGAGAAGATTCCCGAGGCGAGGAGGACGATGAGGATCGACACCGCCCAGGTGAAGATCGGGCGGAGGCGGATGAGGCGGCGGTAGATCGCGCCCATCAGGAGCGTGATCGAATAGCCGGTGGCGGTGAGCAGGGCGGCGTGGAGGATGAAGCTCCAGCCCATCGAATTGGCGATGCCGGAGAGGGTGCGCAGCAGGAAATAGCCGGCCCAGCCGACCGACTGAAGGATCCAGAAGGCGCGATTCTTGTCGGCGAAGAAAGGCTGCTGGCCGAGCCGCAAAGGCTGCCAGGGCCGTTTGGACCGGGCCTCAATGGGTCGCGCCGGGGCGGCGGCCTGGATCGCGTTCGTCGACACTTCGATGCGCTTTAGCGGCTCGCAACGGGAACGGCCAGCACCGGACGCAATGTGCCGGCCGTCACGGCTTGACTCTTCGCCTCCAGGCTCGGAACATAAATGGAACACATGAGTCGAGTCGCGATGAACCCCACCCCCACTCATACCGAAAGGCTGGCGTCGCTGCGCGCGGCGGTGCGGGCGCTCGAATCGCCGGCGGGCCGCGGCGAGGGCGCAGTCCTGCCCTTCGGGATCGGCGATGTCGACCGCCGCCTCGCCGACGGCGGCCTCGCCGTCGCCGCCCTGCACGAGGCGGCGGCGCTGCGCGGCGGCCTGCCCGACGAAGCGGCGGCGACCCTGTTCCTCGCTTCGCTGGCGGCGCGGCGGGCGGGGCCGGTGCTGTGGGCGCTCGCCCGCCGCGACCTGTTCGCGCCCGGCCTTGCCGGTGCCGGGCTGAAGCCGGAGCGCGTCCTCTACGCCGAATGCGGCCGCGACGAGGATGTGCTGGCGGTGATGGAGGAGGGGCTGCGCCACGGCGGCCTCGCCGCGGTGGTCGGCGAGGCGCGGCGGGTGCCGATGGCCGCGACCCGCCGCCTCCAGCTCGCCGCCGAGGAAGGCGGCACGCCCGCGCTGCTGCTGCGCCGCCGGCGGGGCCTGGCCGAGGATCCCCTCGCCGCCCCTTCCGCCGCCGTCACCCGCTGGCGGATCGCCGCGGCGCCCTCGTCGCCGCTCCCCGCGCCCGGCATCGGCCGCGCCCGGTGGCACGTCGCCCTCGCCCGCCAGCGCGGCGGCGAACCCCATGACTGGATATTGGAGGCCCCCGATGCCGAGGCTCGCCTCGCTCTTCCTGCCGGAGCTCAGCATCGAGCGGGTGCGGAGAGAAAGGCGGCGGCTTAGCTCCTCCCCGGGACGGGGAGGGGGACCGCCGCCGAAGGCGGTGGTGGAGGGGGCTCAGCACCTGGCAATGAGCCCCCTCCACCATGCTGCGCATGGTCCCCCTCCCCGTCCCGGGGAGGAACATGAACGCCTCATCTGCTCCTGCCCGCGCGAAGGCCATTGGCGGCCCGGCGCCCGCTGGGCGCGGGAGGAAGAGGCGCTGCCGCCCCACCAGCGGCCGACGATGCGTGAGCTCGGGCGAAGAACCGAGGCGGCGGAGGTGGTGTTCAAAAGCCCCTCTCCCCGTAGCGGGAGAGGGAGGGGCCCATCTGCCGCAGGCAGATGGGAGGGTGAGGGAAGGGAGTCGGCGTCATTCCTCACCGCACATTCCCTCACCCGCCCGTCTCACGAAATGGGAGAGGGAAAGGAGCCCCTCCTCCTCGCCCATCGGGTCGGCAACCGCGTGCTGGTCGCGGCGGCGTCGCCCGAAGCGCGGGCGCTGGGGATCGAGGCGGGGATGGCGCTCACCCAGGCCCGCGCGATGGTGCCCGAGCTCGACGTCGCCGATCACGATCCGGCCGCCGACTCGGCCTTGCTCGAACGGCTCGCGCTCCTCGCCGCGCGGCGCTGGAGCCCGCGCGCCTGCGTCTCCGGCGCCGACGGGCTGTTCCTCGACTTGTCCGGCACTGCCCACCTGTTCGGCGGCGAGGAGCTTATGTGCCGGCGCCTCCTTGCCTTCTGCGCGCGCGCCGGCTTCACCGCCCGCATCGCCGTGGCCGGGACATTGGGCGCCGCCCACGCACTCGCCCGCTATGGCCGCGACCCGATCGCGCTCTGCCCGCCGGGCGGCGAGGCGGAGGCGCTGGCGCCGATGCCGCTCGCTTCCCTTCGCCTCGACGAACCGGCGCTCGCCACCGCGCGGCGGGTGGGGATCGAACGAGTCGGCGAGCTGCTCGCCCTGCCGCGCGCGCCGCTCGGCCGCCGCTTCGGCCGCGGCCTCCTCGCCCGCCTCGACCAGGCGCTCGGCCGCGCCGGCGAGGCGATCGAGCCGGTGGTGCCGGAGGAGGCGCCGCAGGCGGTGCTGCGCCTGTTCGAGCCGCTGGCGACCGCCGAGGCGATCGAGGCGGCGCTCGCCACCCTCCTCGCCGACCTGCTCGCCACGCTGGAGAAAGCCGGCCTCGCCGCCCGCGCCCTCGCCTTGCTGTGCGAGCGGGTCGACGGCCGCACCGAGCGGATCGCCATCGGCACGTCGCGCCCCACCCGCGACGCGAGGCACCTCCACCGGCTGCTGGCGATGAAGATCGAGACGATCGACCCCGGCTTCGGCATCGAGACCTTGCGCCTCGTCGCCGGCCGCTGCGAGCCGCTGCGCGCCGAGGCGATCGAGGGCGTGCTGACCGGCGAAGCGCCGGCGCCCGACCTCGCGCCGCTGGTCGACCGGCTCGCCGGGCGGCTCGGCGGCGGCCGCCTCTTCCGCTGGAGCGCGCGCGAGAGCGACGTGCCCGAGCGCAGCGTCGCCCGCGTCGGCCCGCTCGCCCCGGCCGCCGAGTGGCCGGCTTACCCGCGTCCCGTCTGCCTGCTGTCGCCGCCCGAGCGGGTCGAGAATGTCGTCGCCTTGCTTCCCGACCAGCCGCCGAGGCGCTTCACCTGGCGCGGCCGCGCCTATCGCGTGACGCGCGCCGACGGCCCCGAGCGCATCTACGGCGAATGGTGGCGGCGGCTCGGCGAGGCGGAGGCGGTGCGCGACTATTTCCAGGTCGAGACCGAGGACGGCGCCCGCTTCTGGCTCTATCGCCGCGGCGACGGCGTCGATCCCGCGACCGGCGACCTCAGCTGGTATCTGCACGGCGTGTTCGGCTAGTCGGCCCCATGGACTTCACCATCCGCTCCGCCCGTCTCGACGACATACCGGCGATGCACGCCATCCGGCAGTCGGTGACCGAGAACCGGCTGACCGACCCGTCGCGCGTGACGGAGGATTCCTACCGCCGCTTCGTGGAGGACGGCGCGGCCCAAGTCGCCCTCGTCGACGGCGCGGTCGCCGGATTCGCCGCTCTCGACACGCAAACCGCCTGGGTGTGGGCGCTCTTCGTCGCCCCGACCGCCGAAGGGCGCGGCCTCGGCAGGGCGCTCCTCGACGCGCTCGTCGGCGCAGCCCGCGGCCGCGGCCTCGGCGGCCTCCGCCTGAGCACCGCGCCCGGCACCCGCGCCGAGCGCTTCTACGCGCGCGCCGGCTGGGCCCGCGACGGCCTCACCGACACCGGCGAGGCCCTGTTCACCCTCGAGCCGCACCCCCCCTCCGCTTGCGCGCGCCCCGCAAAAAGTTAAGAGCCCTCCGATGGACCGCATCGTCATCCGGGGGGGCAAGCCCCTCCACGGCCGCATCCCCATTTCCGGCGCCAAGAACGCGGCGCTGACCCTGCTGCCGTGCGCCTTGCTCACCGACGAGCCGCTGACGCTCAGGAACCTGCCGCGCCTCGCCGACGTCGACAGCTTCGGCCACCTCCTGAACCAGCTCGGCGTCTCGACGACGATCGAGGGCGCGCGCCCCGACGAATTCGGCCGGGTGATGACTTTGCGCGCCTCCAACCTCACCTCGACGGTCGCCCCCTACGACATCGTGCGCAAGATGCGCGCCTCGGTGCTCGTCCTCGGCCCGCTCGTCGCCCGCGCCGGCGAGGCGACCGTGTCGCTGCCCGGCGGCTGCGCGATCGGCATGCGGCCCGTCGACCTCCACTTGAAGGCTCTGGAGGCGCTCGGCGCCGAGCTCGAGATCGCCGCCGGCTACGTCAAGGCGAAGGCGCCGCGCGGCGGCCTCGTCGGCGGCACGATCCGCTTCCCCTTCGTCTCGGTCGGCGCCACCGAGAATGCGCTGATGGCCGCCGTGCTCGCCAAGGGGACGAGCGTCATCGAGAATGCCGCGCGCGAGCCCGAGATCACCGACCTCGCCAAATGCCTGATCGCGATGGGCGCGAAGATCGAGGGCCTGAGGACCGACACCCTCACGGTCGAGGGCGTCGGCCGCCTCCACGGCGCCACCTATTCGGTGATGGCCGACCGCATCGAGGCGGGGAGCTATGCCTGCGCGGCGGGAATCACCGGCGGATCGCTCGAGCTCGCCGGCGCGCGCCGCGACACCATGCCGTCCATCCTCTCCAGCCTCGAGGACGCCGGCCTCGTCGTCGAGGACGTGCCCGGCGGCATCAAGGTGACGGCGGACGGCGCGCTGAAGCCGCTCTCCCTCTCCACCGCCCCCTATCCCGCTTTCCCGACCGACATGCAGGCCCAGCTGATGGCGATGCTCACCCTCGCCGACGGCACCAGCCTCCTCACCGAGACGATCTTCGAGAATCGCTACATGCACGTGCCGGAGCTCAACCGGATGGGCGCCGACATCGAGGTGCGCGGCCGCTCGGCGGTGGTGCGCGGCGTCAAGCAGCTGCTCGGCGCGCCGGTGATGGCCACCGACCTTCGCGCGTCGATGAGCCTCGTCCTCGCCGGCCTGGCCGCCGAGGGGGAAACCGAGGTCCACCGCGTCTACCATCTCGACCGCGGCTACGAGCGGCTCGAGGAGAAGCTCCAGGCGGTCGGCGCGGACATCGAGCGCGTCGGCGGCTGAAGCCGCGCCGGAACGCGGCCCCTTCGCATCGCGCCCGTTTTGCGTTATGCTGTGCGGGAAGAAAGGGAGCCTTGCCCGATGCTTGCCGCCGCGATCGCCCTTCTCCTCAACGCGCCGGCCACGTCGGCTGCGGTCCAGCCCGCCGCGCCGACGCGGGCCGCCGGAATACCTTCGGGACCCGACCTCCACGTCCAGGGCAGCCGCCGTAAATGGGATCCGGAGCGGATCGTCTGCAAGGAGCTCGACCAGCCGGGCTCGCGCCTCAGCGTCAAGCGCGTCTGCCGCTCGATGCTGGAATGGGCCTCCGACCGGCGCGAGGACCAGCAGCTCCTCATCCAGAAACAGTATAACGGCGCGCCTTAGCTCGCTGCTGCTCGACCCGCCCGCCACCTCGTGACCCCGGACTTGATCCGGGGTCCACCTTCTCTTGCCGACCGGAAGAAGCTCGATGCCGGATCAGCTCCGGCACGACGAACGCGGGTCGCCCGGGCGCCTCAGCCCAGCGCGTCGACCGCATGGAGGGCGAGGCCGACGAGGCCGCCGACCAGGGTGCCGTTGATGCGGATATATTGGAGATCGCGTCCGACCGCGCCTTCGAGGCGGAGCGTCACCGTCTCCGCGTCCCAGCCCCGCACCGTCTCCGAGACCAGCTTGACGATGCCGCTGCCGTAGGTGGCGGCGGCGCCGGCGGCCGTGCGCCGCGCGAACTGGTTGATCGCGCGCTTCAGCCGCGAATCGCTCTGCAGCGTCTCGCCCAATTGCTTCAGCGCCTCGCCGAAGCGGCCGGCAAGCGCCGCCTCGGGGTCCCGCGCCGCCTTGAGCAGGCTCGCGCGGCCATTCTCCCACAGGCCGCCGACCCAGTCCCCCATGGCGGGATTGGCGACGATCTCGTTCTTCCAGCCCTCCACCCGCGCGCGCATGGCCGGGTCGTGCTGCATGTCCCAGGCGAGGATCGCCAGCGCCTCCTCCGCCTTGGTGCGCAGCGGATGCTTCTCGTCGATCGCCATGTCGATGGTGAGCTTCCTGAGGCCGTCGATGATCGCCTCGGCGAGCTTCTCGTCCAGCCCGGCGAGCCGCAGGATCCACCCGGCGCGGGTGTGGACCATGTCGCGGATCAGCTCCTCGTTCGCGTCGAGCGTGCGGCCGGCCCAGGTGACGATCGAATCGAGGATCGGCACGTGCCGCTCGTCCGTCATCGCCGTCTCGAGGCTCTTGCCGAGCAGCGGCGAGACCTCCAGCGCCTTGAGTCGCGCCGAGATGGCGCTCTTCACCATCCCGCCCAGCCGCTCCTGGTCGAGCGATTCGAGGAGGTCGGCGAGGAGCCGCGAGGCGCCTTCGCGCATCCGCCCTTCCGGCGCCGGATTGGCGAGGAAGCGGCCGGCGGCAGCGGCGACGTCGACGCCGCGCATCCTCCGCGCCACCACCGAGGGGATGAGGAAATTGTCGCGCAGGAAGGCGGCGAGCGTCTCGCCGATCCTGTCCTTGTTGCGCGGGATGATCGCGGTGTGGGGGATGGGCAGGCCGAGCGGGTGGCGGAACAAGGCCGTCACCGCGAACCAGTCGGCCAGCCCGCCGACCATCGCCGCTTCGGCGAAGGCGCGCACGAAGCCGAAGGCGGGATGGTGCGGCTGGAGACGACCGGCCAGCACGAACAGCAGGGCCATGGCGACGAGCAGGCCCGTCGCCACGACGCGCATGCGGCGCATTCCGCTCTGGACGGGCACGAAGCGGGCGCCGGACCTCATGTCCGGCTGAAAGCGTCCGGCGCCCTTTTGGTTCACTCCGCGGGCTGCGGCAGGGCCTCGCCGTGGCCGCGGTCGTCACCCGGCTTGTAGGTGAGCACCCGGCCGAACAGCGGCGCAATCCACTTCTCGAAGCTGTCGGCGAGGCTGAAGCCGGCCGGCACGATGACGAGCGTGAGCAGGGTCGAGAGGATGAGGCCGCCGATCACGGTCACCGCCATCGGCTGGTTCCACGATCCGTCGCCGCCGATCGACAGGGCCGTCGGCGTCATGCCCGCGACCATCGCGACCGTCGTCATGACGATCGGCTGGGCGCGCTTGTGGCCCGCATCCATGATCGCCTCATATTTCGGCACGCCCTTGCCCATTTCCTCGATCGCGAAGTCGATCAGCAGGATCGAGTTCTTGGCGACGATGCCGAGCAGCATCAGGATGCCGATCAGCACCGGCAGCGAAGTCGCCATGCCCGCGACGTGGAGCGCCACGGCGCCGCCGAGCGGGGCGAGGAGCAGCGACGAGAGGTTGACCAGCGGCGGCATCGCGCGGCGGTAGAGCAGCACCAGCACGCCGAAGACGAGCAGGACGCCGGCGCCCAATGCGATGAAGAAGTTGATCAGCATCTCCTTCTGCCACTTGGCCTGGCCGGCGGCGGCGAAGTGCACGCCCTCGGGCAGCGACTTCATTGCCGGCAGATCCATGATCTTGCCGAGCTGCTCGCCGCTCACCGCGCCCGGCGCGAGGTCGGCCGAGAGCACGGTGCGGCGCTCCTGGTTGTAGCGCTGGATCTGCGACGGCCCGACCCCGAAGGTCACCTCGGCGACGACGCCGAGCGGCACCGTCGTGCCGCGCGAGGTCGGCACCGGCAGGTTCTTGATCGTGTTGAGGTCGCGCCGGCTGTTCTCGTCGAGCGCGACGCGGATCGGGATCTGGCGGTCCGACAGCGAGAATTTAGCGGCATTCTGGTCGATGTCGCCCAAGGTCGCGATGCGGATCGTCTGGCTGAGCGCCGCCGTCGTCACGCCGAGATCGGCGGCGAGGTTCATGTGCGGCTTGATGGTGATCTCCGGCCGCGGCAGGTCGCCTTCGATGCGCGGGTCGCGGATGCCGGGCAGGCCGCGCATCTGCTCGACGACCTTGCGGGCGGCGGCCTGCAGCTGGGCCGGATCGGAGCCGGCGAGCATGACCGAGACGTCACGCGAGCTGCCGCCGCCGCCGTTCTGCGACTGGAAGCTGACGCGGGCGTCGGCGATCGACTGGAGCTTGGGCGCGGTGGCGCGCTCGAAGTCGACGCTGCTGCGCGCGCGGTCCGGCTTCAGCGTCATCACGATCTGGGCGCTGCCGACGTCGATATATTCGAGCGCCGTCGCCACCTCCGCCTCCTTCTTGAGGATGGCGGTGACCTGGTCCGCGACCCGCTCGGTCTGCTCGAGCGTCGTGCCCGGCACCATCTGGATCGTGACGCGGCTGGTGTCGACGTTGAGCGGCGGCTGGAAGGTGAAGGGCAAGGTCATGTAGAGGGCGACGGTGATGACGAACGCGACGACGCCTATCAGCACCGTCCACCAGCGGTGGCTCAGCGTCCAGTTCAGGACCTTCATGTAGACGTCCATCAGCCAGCCCTCGCCATGGCTGGCATGGCCCTTGGCCTTCAGGAAATAGGCGGCGATCATCGGCGTGATGAGACGCGCGACGGCGAGGCTCATCAGCACGGCGACGACGACGGTGAAGCCGAAATTCTTGAAGAACTGGCCGGCGATGCCGGGCATCAGGCCGACCGGCAGGAACACCGCGACGATGGAGAAGGTCGTCGCGACGACGGCGAGGCCGATCTCGTCCGCCGCGTCGATCGAGGCCTGATAGGCTGATTTGCCCATCCGCATGTGCCGGACGATATTCTCGATCTCGACGATGGCGTCGTCGACCAGCACGCCGGCCACGAGGCTGAGCGCGAGCAGGGTCATGAAGTTGAGCGTGAAGCCCATCAGGTCCATGATCCAGAAGGTCGGGATGGCCGAGAGCGGGATGGCGAGGGCCGAGATGATCGTCGCCCGAAGGTCGCGCAGGAAGAGGAACACGACGACGACGGCGAGCAGGGCGCCCTCGATCATCGAGCGCATCGCCGCCTTGTAATTCTCCTTGGTATATTTGACCGAGTTGGAGCGCTTCACGAAGTGGACGCCCGGATTCTCGGACTCGATCTTGGTGAGCTCCTTCTCCACCCCGTCGAACACGGCGACGTCGGAGGCGCCGCGCGAGCGGACGACGCCGAAGCTGACCACCGGCTTGCCGTTCATCTTGGCGATGTCGCGGCGCTCGCCGTAGCTGTCCTTCACCTCCGCGATGTCGGCGAGCTTGACGGTGCGGCCGTTGCCGACGGTGATCTGCGTCTGGCCCAGCGAGAAGGCGTCGTCGGCATTGCCGAGGATGCGCACCGCCTGCTCGGAGCCGGCGATCTCGGCGCGGCCGCCGGCGGCGTTGACGTTGACGGCGCGCAGCTGCGTGTTGACCTGCGCGGCGGTGACGCCCTGCGCCTGCATCTTGGCCGGATCGAGGATCACGCGGATCTCGCGGTTGACCGCGCCGTGGACCTCGACCTTCTGCATGCCGTCGACGCCGAGCAGGCGGCGGCTGACCGTGTTCTGCACGAACCAGCTCAGCTGCTCCATCGTCATGTCGGTCGCCTCGACCGAGTAATTGGCGATGGAGCCGCCGTTGATCTGGGCGCGGATCACCTGCGGCTCGATGATGCCTTCAGGCAGGTTGCCGCGGATCTGCGAAATGGCGTCGCGCACGTCGGTGGTGGCGCGGTCGACGGGCGTCTCGATCGAGAATTGGACGAACGTGCCCGAATTGCCTTCGCTGACCGTCGAGTTGATCTCGTCCACGCCTTCGAGGTTGCGGACCGCCGCCTCGACCTTCTGCGTCACCTGCGTCTCGAGCTCGGTCGGCGCGGCGCCGGGCTGGGAGATGGACACGAACACCGCCGGGAAGGTGATCTCCGGATTCTGGTTCACGTTCATCCGCATGAACGACACGAACCCGGCCAGCGTCAGCGCCGCGAACAGGACGAGCGACGGAACCGGGTTGCGGATCGACCAGGCGGAGATGTTGCGGAAGTTCATGGCCGGGCTTTCGTCAGCTGGATCAGCGCGCCGCGAGGCGGACGGGGATCACCTTGTCGTTCGGATTGAGGAAGGCGCCGGCCGAGACCACCACCCGCTCGTCGCCGGAGAGGCCGCTGGTGATGCTCACGCCCCGGTCGTCGACCTGGCCGACGGTGACGGCGCGCTTCTGCACCGTATTGTCGGGCGCGACGACGTAGACGAAGCTTCCCTTGTCGTCGCTCAGCACCGCCGATTGCGGCAGCAGCGGCAGGGTCGCCGCGCCGGCGGTCAGCGTCACGCTTGCGAAGGCGCCGGGCCGCAGCACCGACTGGTAGGGGATGGCGACGCGGGCGATGCCCTGCCGGCTCGACGGATCGACGAGCGGCGAGACCTGCCACACCTGGCCGGCCATGTTGATCGACGTGCCGGTGGGGTTGACGGTGGCGGGCAGCCCGGCGTGGACGTTGACCAGATCCTGGTCGCTGAGCTTCGCCAGCACCTCCATCATGCCGCCCTCGGCGATGTGGAACAAGGCGCCCGAACCCGGCCCGACCACCTGGCCGGCCTCGACGTTGCGGGAGAGGACGAGGCCTGCGGCGGGCGCGCGGACGCTGAGGCGGCCGATGCGCGCCTGGGTCTCGCCGAGCGTCGCGCGGGCGACCCGGACGCGGGCCGCCGCGGCGTCGCGGGTGGCGCGCTTCGTGTCGAGGTCGGCCTTCGAGATGAAGCCGCGCGAGACGAGGGACTCGGCGCGAGTCAGATTGGCCTGGGCGAGACGCGCGTCCGCCTCGGCGACCTGGATCTGCGCCGCCTGCTGGGCCGCCTGCTGCGACTGGACGGAGCGCTCGATGATCGCCAGCGTCTGGCCGGCGCCGACCCACTGGCCGGGCTCCACCATCACCTTGACGACCATGCCGCCCTCGCCGGGCACGCCGACCGGCATGTCGCGGCGCGCGGCGATGGTGCCGGTGGCGGTGATCGTCTTGGCGATCGCCTGGCGGCCCGGGACGGTGACGGTGACGCGCGGCGCCGGGCCGCTGCGGCTCTTCTGGCCCGCGGCGGCGGCGGCCTGCGCCTGCTTGGACGGCTTCTTGCCGACGCCCAGCACCGCGAGCGCGACGATGATCAGGACGAGCGCGAGCGCGACCGCGATGATCAGGTTGCGCCGGCGCCGGCTGACGGCCGATCCGTCGTCGATCGCTTCGACATCAAGGGCCCCCCGGCCCCATTTGGGCGATTCGTAATTCATTGCCGTCATCTTCCCCAACCCGCATAGGCGTAGAGCCGCTTCGGCCAACTGTATTAGCCGAATATATCACCGCCCTCAAGCCTGTTTTCGCCGCGCCCCAACCCCGATATGCAGCGGAACCGGTCTGTACCTGCGTTGTTGGCGAAACGCCACATCCGTTCGACGAACGGCACGAAAATGCGACCGAAAAGGAGGGACATATGAACCTGCTGGCAGATCATGGCTGGATCGCCTGGATCATCATCGGCGGCCTCGCCGGGATCATCGCGAAGGCGATCATGCCGGGCCGCGACCCGCAGGGGTGCATCGTCACCATCCTGCTCGGCATCGGCGGCGCCGTTCTCGCCGGGTGGCTCGGCCACCAGTTCGGCTGGTACGGCAGGAGCCAGGGGGCGGGGTTCATCGCCGCCATCGTCGGCGCGATCATCATCCTCGCCATCTACCGGCTCGTCGCCGGCCGCGGCCGCTTCTAGCGCCGCGTCGCGTCCTTCATCCCGGCGGCGAACCGGCGCACCGCGTCGGCTTCCCCGCCGGGATGTCCGGCCGCGAGCGCGACGATCGCGGATCCCGAGATGATTCCCGCGGCTCCCGCCCGGCGGGCCGCCCGGACATGTTCCGGCCGGGAGATGCCGAAGCCGAGCACCGGCGGCGGCGCGCCCAGCTCTCCCAGCCGCGCGATCAACCCCGCGTCGAAGGCGACCTCGGCATCCGCCCCGGTCACCCCGGCGCGGGCCACGCAATAGGTATATCCCCGTCCGGTCCGGGCTATTCCCGACAGGGTCCCTGCGGGCGTGTTCGGCGCCGCGATCAGCACGGGATCGACTCCCGCCGCCCCCGCCGACTCGGCGAAGGGCCCGGCCTCCTTGAGCGGCACGTCGGCGACCAGCACGCTGTCCACCCCCGCCTCGGCCGCGGCGCGGTAGAAAGCGTCCCGCCCCCGCGCCAGCACGAGGTTGGCGTAGGTCAGGATCCCCACCGGCACCCCAGGATGCCGCGCGCGGAACGCCTTCAGCAGCGCGAAGCAATCGGCCGGCGTCACCCCGCCCGCCAGCGCCCGCACCGCCGCCGCCTGGATGACCGGGCCGTCGGCCACCGGGTCGGAGAAGGGGATGCCGACCTCCAGCATGTCCGCGCCGCCCTCGACCAGCGCGTCGAGCATCGCGGCGCTGGTGTCGAGGTCCGGATCGCCGAGCATGACGAACGCGCCGAACGCCGCCTCGTCGCGCGCCCGCAGCCGCTCGAACATACTGTCGTAACGGGACGTGTTCCTCATGCGCTCGGCCCCAGCAGGCCCTGCGCCTGCACCATGTCCTTGTCGCCGCGGCCCGAAAGGTTGACCACCAGCAATGTCTCCTCGGTCGCGGCCTCGGCCAGCTTCAGCGCGTGGGCCAGCGCATGGGCCGATTCGAACGCGCAGATGATCCCTTCGCTGCGCGCCAGCAATGCGAACGCGTCGAGCGCCTCGCGGTCGGTCACCCCGACATAGTCGGCGCGTCCGCTGTCCTTGAGGTGGGCGTGCTCCGGCCCCACCGCCGGATAATCGAGTCCGGCCGAGACCGACCAGCTCTCGCTGATCTGCCCGTCCGCGTCCTGCAGCACATAGGTCTCGGCGCCGTGGAGGATGCCCGGCCGCCCGCGCAGCAGCGTCGCGCCATGCTCCGCGCCGTCGAGCCCGCGCCCCGCCGCTTCGACTCCGATCAGCCGCACGCCTTCGTCGGGTACGAACTCGGCGAAGGCACCCATCGCGTTCGATCCGCCCCCGACGCAGGCGATCACCGCGTCCGGCAGCCGGCCCTCCTCCGCCAGGATCTGCGCCCGCGCCTCCTTGCCGATCACCCGCTGGAACTCGCGCACGATCAGCGGGAAGGGATGCGGGCCGGCGACCGTGCCGAGCAGGTAATGGGTGTCTGCGAAGCTCGCCGCCCAGTCACGCAGCGCCTCGTTGATCGCGTCCTTCAGGGTGCGCGAGCCGCTTTCGACGGGGATCACCTCGGCGCCCATCAGCTCCATGCGGAAGACGTTCAGCCGCTGCCGCTCGACGTCGTGCGCGCCCATGTAGATGCGGGTCTTGAGGCCGAACAGCGCCCCGGCGAGGGCGGTGGCGACGCCGTGCTGGCCGGCGCCCGTCTCGGCGATGATCCGCCTCTTGCCCATCCGCCGCGCGAGCAGTGCCTGGCCGAGCACCTGGTTCGTCTTGTGCGCGCCGCCATGGAGCAGGTCCTCGCGCTTCAGGTAGATGCGCGCCTTTGCGGTGCCGAGGTTGCGGCAGCGGGTGAGCGGCGTCGGGCGGCCTGCATAAGTGGCGAGCAGCCCGTCGAGCTCGGCCTTGAACGCCGGGTCCGCCTGCGCGTCGACGAACGCCGCCTCGAGCTGCTCGAGCGCCGGCATGAGGATCTCGGGCACATAGGCGCCGCCATATTGGCCGAAGCGGCCGTCCATCAGCATGTCTCGATCTCCTTGCGCACCGGCACGCGGAGCGCTTCGAAAAAAGCGGCGAGCTTCGCCGGATCCTTGCGGCCGGGCGACGCCTCGACCCCGGAGCTCACGTCGAGCGCCCAGGCGCCGACGGTGGCGGCGGCGCGGGCATTGCCGGGGTTGAGGCCGCCCGCGAGGATCGCCTCGCCGAGCTCCGGCCTCCCCGCGAGCCGCTCCCAGTCGAAGGTCCGCCCGGTTCCGCCCGCGCCGCTGTCGTAGACGATGCGGTCGGCGCCCGCGCGCGGCTCCGGCGCCGCGGCGCCGACGGCCGCGGCGGCCCAGATCTCCACCCCCTCCGGCAGCAGCGAGCGCAGGCCGCGCATGTAGAGCGCATCCTCGTCGCCGTGCAGCTGCACCGCATGAAGGCCGAGCGCCTGCGCCGCCTGCGCCACCGCAAGCGGCTTCTCGTTGCGGAACACGCCGACGGCAGGGATGGCGAGCCCATCCGCGGCCGCGGCGGCGGCCCCGAGCGTCACCGCCCGCGGCGTGCCCGGCACCAGGATGAGGCCCGCGAAGGCGGCGCCCGCCTCCGCCGCCGCGGCCGCGTCGGCGGCGTCGGTCACGCCGCAGATCTTGACCCGCCCGAATGCGAGCGCCCGCGCCGCGACGGCCGGGTTGGGCGCCCGCATCAGCGAGGAGCCGACGAGAAAGGCGTCGGCGAACGGCGCCAGCCGCTGGACATCACGCCGATCCTCGATGCCGGACTCGGACACGAGCAGCGTCCCGTCCGGCACGAGCCCAGCGAGCCTCTCCGTCACCGCCAGGTCCACCTTCAGCGTCTTGAGGTCCCGGTTGTTGATCCCGAGGATTTCAGCGCCGAGCGCCACGCCCCGCCGCACCTCGGCCTCGTCGTGCGCCTCGACCAGCACGTCCATGCCGAGCCGCCGCGCCTCGTCCATCACCGCCTTCGCCTCGGCGTCCCCGAGCACGGCGAGGATGACGAGCACCGCGTCCGCTCCGGCGATCCGCGCCTCGGGGACTTGGCGCGGATCGACGATGAAGTCCTTGGCGAGGATCGGCCCATTGAACACCCCCCGCACCGCACGCAGGTCGTCGAGCGAGCCGCCGAAATAGGGCGTGTCGGTGAGCACGCTGATGCCGTCCGCGGCGCCGCGATAGGCGCGCGCGATCGCCCTCGGATCGACTTCCGCCCGCAGCGACCCCTGCGAGGGCGAAACGCGCTTCACCTCCATGATGAAGCGGGCGCCGGGCTGGGCCAGCGCGGCGCGCAGGCTCCGCGACGTCGGCCGCGCAGCCTCGCGCAGGCTGTCCAGGCTGCGGCGTGCCAGCCGCTGCGCCACGTCGATGCGCTTCCTCGCGACGATCTCGCCGAGCACTCCCTCAACCATGGGTGACCTCCGCGAACAGCTTCAGGCGCCGGTACGCCTCGCCCGTGCCCATCGCCTCTTGCGCCATCGCCACGCCCTCGCGCAGGTCTGGAGCGATTCCCGCCGTCATCAGCAGCGCGCCCGCGTTCAGGGCGACTATGTCGGCCTCGGCGGGGAGGCCGTAGCCCTGCAGCAAAGCCGCGAGCCGCTGCGCATTCTCCTCCGGATCGCCGCCCTTGAGCGTATCGATGGAGATGCGCGCCAGCCCCGCCTGCTCGGGCGTCAGCGTCAGCCGCTCGATGCGGCCGTCGTGGAGCCGCGCGGCGTCCGTCTCGGCATGGATGGCAACCTCGTCGAGCCCGCCGCCATGGACCACCAGCGCGTCGGCGACTCCCAGGCCCGCCAGGGTCTGCGCCACCGGCTCGATCAGCCGCGGGTCAGCGACGCCGAGCAGCTGCACCTGCGGCTCCGCCGGATTGAGGCAGGGCCCGAGGATGTTCATGATCGTGCGGACCTTGAGCGCGCGGCGCACCGGCCCCGCGTGGCGCAGCCCCGGATGGTAGCGCGGCGCGAACAGGAAGCAGACCCCGGCCTCGTCGAGCGCGCGCCGGGAGAGCGCCGGCGGCACGTCGACCTTGGCGCCGAGCCGCTCGAGCACGTCCGCCGACCCGCAGCGCGAGGTGATCGACCGGTTGCCGTGCTTGGCGACCGGCAGGCCGCAGGCCGCGACGACGAAGGCCGCGGCGGTCGAGACGTTGATCGATCCGGAGCCGTCGCCTCCGGTCCCGCAGCTGTCGGCGAACAGATAATCGGGTCGCGGGAAATCCTCGTCGGCAGCGCGGAGCGCCCGGGCTGCGCCGGTCAGTTCCTCCGGAGTCTCGCCTTTCAGGCGCAGCGCGATCAGCATCGCCGAGACCGAGACTTCGTCGAGCTCGCCGGCGACCAGCGCCGAGAACAGGTCCTCGGCTTCGGCCGCATCGAGATCGCGCCCGTCGTAGAGCCGATGGAGGAGCGGCCCCACGTCGCGCTCCGGCGGGTCGGCGGCGGCGGGGGAGGAGGCTGGGTTCATGGGATGGATCCGGTGACAATCTTGCAAAAACGAAAAGCCCGCCGAAAGCGGCGGGCCTGGTCTTCGATCGGATGGGAGTGCCTAGGTCCCGGTCACCATCGAGAAGCCGCCGCCGCGCGCGCGTCGCCCAGCCACCAGCGCCAGGCGGCGGCTGCGGAACGGGAAGAGGCGGCACGGTGCGTCATCCCCTGCCAAATCACAGCCGCACGCCGCCGCGTCAAGCCCTTCTCGATCCGCCGAAACCGCGCGCTTTCTTCCTCCGCTTCGGACCAACTCGCCCGTCAACGACGCTCGACAGGCGCCGCCCGGCCGTGGGATCAGGAAAGACGGGCTCCCATTCACCTGGCACGAGGAAGCGCGTCATGCCTGTCATCCCCAATCTCCGCAGCAGCCGCCCGAACCTCCTTCAGACCGCCGCGCCGCCGGTCCCCCTGACCTATGTCGACACGCCTGACATGGACTATGTCGCCTGGCTCGGCACCGAAGGGGCGCCGATCGCCCAGATCAACCAGGCTGGCAATTATCGCGTCGCGGTGATCGGCTCGGGAGCCGGAGGCCTCGCCGCCGCGCTGGAGCTGCTCCGCTGCGGCGTGCAGGTGACGATCTTCGAGGCGACCGACCGGGCGGGCGGCCGGCTCTTCACCTCGCCTTCGTCGAGCGGCGATGGCAACCTCTTCGAAATGGGGGCGATGCGGTTCACCCCGTCCGAGCGGGTGCTCCACAATTACTGCAACCAGTTCAACGCGTCCGGCGCGGCGAACATCGTCTTCGACACCGGCGATTTCCCCGACCCGGGCGGGAACGACACGACCTATATCGCTTTCCAGGGCCAGACCTACGTCTACGTCCCCGGCCAGAGCGAATCGGGCTTTCCGCCGTCCTATGCGAAGGTCCAGGCGGGCTGGACGGCATTCGCCGACTCAGGGTTCAGCAGCGCCGACGGAACGATCAACCTCGTCGCGACGACGACGCTCACCAAGCTCCTCGCGGGAGAGAGCGTGCCCGGCGCGCCGCCGGTGGTGGAGGCGTGGCAGGCCTATATCGACGCCTTCGGCCATGCGAGCCTCTACGAAGCCATGGTGCGGATCTTCACCGATCCGGCGGCGCCCGGAGGCGCGCTGTGGGAGCCGATCGATTTCGAATTCTTCGGCGCGCTCGGCACCGGCTTCGGCGGGTTCGGGCCCCTCTTCCCGATCGCGTTCCTGGACATCATCCGCTTCGTCATCAACGCCGTCGATTCCAACCAGCACGAGCTGACAACCGGCGTAGGCTCGATTGTCGAGGGGTTCCTGAACCAGCCCGTGGGCGGCACGTCGCTCGGCCAGTGCGTGCGCCTTTCCACCCCCGTGATCGGGATCCAGGCGCAGGGTGCGCGGGTGCAGCTCACCTTCGAGAGCGGCGCGGTGGATGTCTCCGACCGTGTCGTCGTGGCGACGTCGCATCGCTCGATGGAGCTCACCATGGGGCTCGGCGCCAGCGCCGGCGGCGCGCCCCTGGCCGAGGCGACGGCCGACGCCGTCCGTCGCCTGCATCTCGAAAATTCGTCCAAGGTCTTCGTCGAGAGCAAGGCCTTCTGGGATCAGCCCTGCCCCGGCTCCAACCACAATTGGCCGCGCAACGTCGTCGGGGACACGATCCTCAGGAACTTCTACGCGCTGACCTATCCGGACGCGCCCAAGGGAACGGGCGCCGTGCTGTTCAGCTATACCTGGGCCGACGACAGCGTGAAGCAGCAGACCTTCACCGATCCCCAGGCGCGGCTCAAACTTCTGCTCGAGGACCTTTGGAACATCGACGCCGACTTCGCGGCCACCGTGCAGGGATCGATAGACCCGGCGACGACCCAGGTGATCGACTGGCAGACGCTCCCCTATTTCTTCGGCGCATTCAAGCTGAACGAGCCCGGCCAGGACCCGTACGTCCAGTCGCTCTTCTACGATTTCCAGAAGGCGTCGGCGGTCGGCCCCGGCGAGGTGCCGCCGGGGTGCCTCGTCTATCTTGCCGGAGACAGTATCGGCTATCTCGGCGGCTGGGTGGAGAACGCGCTGGAAACCGGCGTGAACGCGGCGGCGGGCGTCGCGGTCTCGCTTGGCGGCACGCTCACCAATTCCGCCGCGGGCCCCTTCCAGCAGCTGAACCCGAACCTCTACAATTACGGGACCACGGCCTCGACGGCGCACCTTCGGCAGTCCTGAGGCCGGGGCCTAGCGGGACGTTCAGCCTGGATGCAGCACGGGCGCGCCTAAGCCGGGGGCGTCACGAGCCGGAGTAGCCTGTCATGCGCCTGATCCTCGCCGCTTGCCTCCTTGCCCTCCCCGCGGCCGCCGCCGCGCAGGGCGAGGCGCCGCTCCACGGCACACGGCTGGACATCGTCGCCACCGGCGAGGCGAGCCGCGTGCCGGACGTGGCGCGGATCGGCGCCGGCGTGGTCACGGCGGCGCCGTCGGCCGCGGCAGCCGCCGCGCAGAACGCCACGCAGATGGCGGCGGTGCGCGCCGCGCTGAGGCGGGCCGGCGTGGCCGACCGCGACATCCAGACGAGCAGCCTCAGCCTATCGCCGGACTATCGGCAGGAGACGCCGAACGCGCCGTCGACGATCGCCGGCTACCGCGCCTCGAACGAGGTGACCGTCACCTTTCGCGACGTCGCTGCCGCGGGGCGAATTCTTGACGCCCTCGTCGCGCAGGGTGCCAACCAGATCAACGGGCCGAACCTTTCGATCGAGCATCCCGAAGCCGCGCTCGACGAGGCGCGGGTCAAGGCGCTCGCGACAGCGCAGGCGCGCGCCCAGCTTTATGCCAGGGCCGCCGGAAAGCGGGTCGTCCGCATGGTCTCGATCAGCGAGAGCGGCAGCGCCTCGCCGGGGCCGGTGCCGATGTACCGCATGCGCGCCGCCGCACAGGAGGCGACGACGGTCGATCCCGGATCGCAGACGCTCTCGGTGACGCTCAACGTGACGTTCGAGCTCGACTGAGCCGTCGCCGCCTCGACAAGCTTTTTCCCGCTCTCCATAGGGACCGCATGCGCCTCCTCCTCCCCCTCGCCCTGCTGCTCGCCATGCCCGCCGCGGCCCAGACGCCGGACCTCGGCAAGCGCACCGCCCCGCCGGAGCAGAGCATGTCCGGGATCGGCGGCGGCTCGTCCGACGCGGAGATCGCCCGCGTCGAAGCCGCCGCGGCCGCCTTCCCGCTCGGCAGCCTTCAGAACCCGGTGCGGGTCGGCGGGCCCGAGGGCGAGCGCGCCTATGTCGCGCGGCTGCGCTGCGCCGACGGCAAGCCGCCGCGCGCCGGCATCCCGCACCCGGGCGGGGCAGACGCCTTTGGCAGCGTCGCCGACCTGGTGCCGCTAGACTGCGGCGCCGCCGCCCCCGGGCGAAGCGAGATCGCCGTCGACCTCTATTTCGAGGAGCATCGCGAGGACCGTGCCCCCGGCGGCTTCGCGATCGTCCCGCGCTGAGCCTTCCCGCCGCCCGCCGCCGCCGCTAAGCAGGCGCGATGCGGACCTTCCTGCGCCGGCTGGGGACGGCGTTCCTCTTCCTCGCCGTCGCCTTGTGCTTCGCGCCCAGCGTCGTCCCGCCCTTCCTCGACCGGATCTATTATCGAGGCGCTCCCACCGGGCATTTCGACGGTGCGCACTTCTTCAACCCTGAGGACCGCCTGCACCCGCCGCAGGCGACGCCGCCGGCGCGTTTCTTCAACCGGTGGCTCACCGGCGATGGGCGCGCCCGCTGGCCCGACCGCGTCGCCGTCACCCCCATCGTCCCCCCACGCCGCGTCGAGGGGGGCCGGATGCTGGTCACCTGGATCGGCCATTCGACGGTGCTGGTGCAGACCGCCGGCCTCAACATCCTCACCGATCCGATCTGGTCCGAGCGCGCCTCGCCTTTCTCCTTCGCCGGTCCGCGGCGGGTGCGGGCGCCGGGCGTAAGGTTCGAGGACCTCCCGAAGATCGACCTCGTCCTCGTCAGCCACAACCATTACGACCATATGGACCTGGCGACGCTGAAGCGCCTGTGGGACCGCGACCGGCCGCTGATCGTCACCAGCCTCG
>Ga0207657_10001492_pt1 | contig 25038 bp, 21 predicted proteins | sample KBSC33metaG_FD_184316 | JGI IMG/M metagenome (GOLD analysis project Ga0207657, IMG submission 184316) | Corn rhizosphere microbial communities from Kellogg Biological Station, Michigan, USA - KBS C3-3 metaG (SPAdes) (version 2) | ecosystem: Host-associated > Plants > Roots > Rhizosphere > Soil ... | reverse complement strand
CCAGCACCTATGTCTTCCCGGTCGCCTCGCCTGGCCCGGATCTGCCGCCGGTACAGACCGGTCCTTATTTCGCCATCCCCGAAAAGGGCGGCGCGACCGAGATGACCTATTCGGCCTATTTGCAGGACGAATGGAAGATCGCGCCCGGCCTGACGCTCAATTATGGCGGCCGCTTCGACCTCTACGATGCCTATCGCCAGGAGCATCAGTTCAGCCCGCGCGTCAACGCGGTCTGGCAGCCGGCAGCCGGCACCACGATCCATGTCGGCTATGCGCGCTATTTCTCGCCGCCGCCGTTCGAGCTGGTCGCGAGCACGAGCGTCAACGAGCTCATCGGCACCAGCGGCGAGGCGCCGGGGACGCAGAACACCACGCCCTTCGCCGAGAAGCAGAATTATTTCGACGTCGGCGTCGAGCAGAAACTGGCCGAAGGCATCACCGCCAGCCTCGATGCTTATTATCGCAAATCGCACAATCTGGTCGACGAAGGCCAGTTCGGCGCGCCGATCATCCTCCAGCCGTTCAACTACCGGCGTGGCACGATCAAGGGCATCGAGGCCAATTTGACCTATCAGCGCGGCCCGATCCTCGCTTATGCCAATTTCGCGGCCGCGAGCGCCAAGGGCAAGGACATCGTCTCAAGCCAGTTCGCGTTCGATCCCGCCGACCTGGCCTATATCCGCGACCATTATATCCATCTCGACCACGACCAGAAATATACCGGCTCGGCGGGCTTTTCCTACCTGATCCACGAAGGCGCGCTCGCGGGCAGCAAGTTCGGCATCGACATGATCTACGGATCGGGCCTGCGCACCGACGGCGCGACGCCCAATGGCGGCGTGCTGCCGAGCTATGCGCAGGTCAACCTCTCGGCGAGCCACCGCTTCACCGGCTCCGGCTTCGAACTGCGCGTCGACGTGATCAACGTCGCCGACAAGAAATATGAGATACGCGACGGATCGGGCATCGGCGTCGGTGCCGCGCAATATGGCCCGCGCCGGGGTTTCTTCGTCGGGATCACAAAGGACATTTGAGCCCGGGCGATGGAGCGCTAAGCCCCGTGCCATGCTCAATGAACGCGCGCGTTTCCGCCTCCACCACTCGCTCCGATCGATTCCGGCGCTGGCGGAGCCAGAGGCGGGTACGCCGCGTCCGGATATTGCCTCACGCGCGATCGCGGCCTTCGCCCGCAGCGCGCCGGTCGCGGCCGGCCCCGTCTGGGACGCCCTGCTAAGCGGGCCCCAGCGCAATCTGGCAGGCTGGCTGACGCGCGGTGAGGCCGAACCCCTCGCGCGCGATCTGGCCGCGCTGGGCCGGTCCGAAGCCGCGCAGGGTTTTTTCGGCGGCGCAGGACAGCATCGCCGCTGCGCTGATGATCCCGCCTACGCCCAACTCCTGGCCGCCTGGACGCACGACAAGGTCTTGTCGCTTGCCGAGGCGGTCGGCGCGCTCCGGCTCGAGTTGCCCGAGAATGGCGGCTGGGCGGAAAGCATCGCCACCCCGACCGCCGATCTATTCGCTGCGATCGAGGCGAGGCTTGGCCAAGATCTGAGCCCGCCCGCACATGTCGGCGCCTATCTCGGTATCGACGTCGGCGGCCGTGTACTGCAGATGCGCACGCTGGAGGCGATCTACGCCGCCTGGCGCATCAAACAGATTTGCGATGCACATGGCCTGAGCCGCGTGTGCGAGATCGGCGCGGGCGCCGGCCTGACCGCTTATTATGCGATCCGGTTTGGCATCCCTGATTACGTCATCGTCGATCTGCCGACGATGAACGCAGTGCAGGCCTATATGCTGCTGGGATCGGAGATCGGCGACCAGGTAGCGCTCAACGGCGAAGACCGGAACGCGGCGGTCCGGATCCTGCCACCGGAGGCCTTCGCCGGATACGCGCCCGGTGCATTCGACCTGCTCTACAATCAGGACTCGCTGCCCGAGATCGAGCCCGATGCGGCGCGGGCGTATCTCGCCAATGCGAAGCGGCTCGGCGTGCCCCACCTGCTCAGCATCAACCAGGAGGCGCATTTGCCTGTCGACGGCGGTCATCAGATCAGCGTCGCCGAACTCATTGCGGAGACCGGCGGGTTCACGCTCCGCAGCCGCCACCGCCATTGGCTGCGCCAGGGCTATGTCGAGGAAATGTACGCGCCGGGAGGGCAAGGATGACAATCTATGCCGGCGGCTGCCTGTGCGGAGCGCTCCGCTACGAAGCGACCGCCGAACCCATTCATACGGGCCTCTGCTATTGCACCGACTGCCGCAAGGCATCGGGATCGGCCTTCATTCCGTTCATGGGCTTCCGCGCGGCGGACCTGGTTATCACCGGCGAGACACTCCAGTCGCATGCGCCGAGCTTCAGTGGCTCCACGGCGACGCGCAACCATTGCGCGCAATGCGGCAGCCTCGTTTTCGGCGGCATCCACGGCGAGACTGACGAGCACACAATCTATGCCGGCTCGCTCGACGATCCGTCCCGTTTCATACCGAAGATCGCCTTGTTCGTGCGCGACCGCCCCGCCTGGGCGGAGATCAAGACAGGGCTGACCGAATATCAGACCATGCCCGGCGACTGAAGCGTCAGCGGCTGGCGGCGAGGCTCAGGCCGAGGCCGACCAGGATCGCACCGCAGGCGGCGTCGATCGGCCGCCGCAGCCGTAGATAGCGGCGCTGCACCCGCTCCGACGCGAACAGCAGGCTGATCGCGCTATACCAGCCGCCCGAGATGCACGGCACGAGCAAGGCGGTCGCGACGAAGAACCAGGCGGGTGCGTGCGGCGGATAGATCGAGCTGAAGATGCTGGTCCAGAAAGCGCCCGCCTTGGGATTGGTGAGATTGGTCAGCAGGCCCGCGCGGAAGGCCGCCCACGGACTCGCCGGGAGGCTTATCATCCGCGGCGCTTCGTCTCCCGCGCGGCGTGCGCCGAGCAGCAGCCGCACCCCGAACCACAAAAGATAGAGCGCGCCCGCCAGCCGAATCGTGGTGTGCAACCAGGCGAGATGGTCGAGGATCGCGGCCACGCCCGCCATCGCCAGCACCGCCCAGATCGTGCCGCCCGCGGCGATGCCGAGCCCGGCCTGGATCCCCATCCGCCTCTTGCCCGACAGCGCAAGCTGGCTGACGAGCAGGAAATTGGGCCCCGGGCTCACGACCGCGATCCAATAGACGCCCAGGATCGTCAGCAGGATCGGCAGATAGGCCATCACTGTCTCCGCGGGCGCGCGATGCGGGCGTTGCTCACTTCGATGGCGCGAGCTTCGTGTTCAGCACCCACCCGACATTGTCGTTTTCGTCGGCGACTTCCCACCACAAATCCTGCTTCTTGCCGGTCGGATAGACGATCGTCCCCGGCGGCAGCATGCGGATCGTCGCGCCCGCCGCGGCGGCGGTCTTGTGCAGCGCGACCGGGCCCATCGTGGTGTAGGTCCGCGTCGGCGCGGCTTCGGCCGTGCCTTCGCTGCCCGCGCCGACCAGGTTGAGCGAGATCACCATCTTGGAATAGGCCTGGATGAACGAGAGCGTCACCATCCGGCCGACATCGGTATTGTCATAACCGCCGCCGACCGCGCCGACCGCACCGCCGAGAAAGCCGACCCCGCCGCCGCCGCCAAAACTGATATTGTTCTTGGCGGCATAGCCGTCTTGCGTTGCGATCGTCTCGGTGGTGCGCACATTGGTGAGCGACAGGACGGTGTTCGCCTCGACCTTGCGCGAGCGGATGCCGCCCACCAGGCCGCCCAGCCGGCCGCCGACGAGCCCGCCGATCGCCGCGCCGGCCCCGCCGCCGCTGACGTTGCTGTTCGCGCCCTGGATTTCGGCGACCAGCACGTAATCGGCCGCCTTGATCTGGCCCTGGCCGACATTGGAGCCGCGCTGCAGGCCGAGATTGCCGCCGATCGCGCGCTCGCGCTCGGCCGCATTCAGGCCGGTGCCGCGATCGACCAGGTTGAAGCAGCCCGAACGCTGAATCATCACCTTGAGCAATTTGGACGGCGGCGACAGGCTGAACTGGGTCCAGCCGCTGGGATCGTCACCATCGGCAACCGAGACGGTGCCGAGCTTGCGCGTGCAATGCGGCACGTCGTCCATCGTCTGCTGCTGCAATTGTTGTCCGCTCGACGCCTTGGCGAGCTTGGGCTCGGCCAGCGCAGGCGCAATGGCGAGCGACGCCGCAACGGCGCCAAAACAGGTTTTCCCGAGGAAAGTCATCGTACATCGCCCCCGTCACAAGGGTCCGCCCATTCGGAAGAGTCGGACCTGAAACGGATTATCGCATATCGGCGCGCGGAAACCAGCCTGTCCTTACCGTATCTGCGTCAGCACGAAAGCGAAGGCTTCGGCGCGCTCGTGCAATGCCTCGAACCGGCCCGATTTTCCGCCATGGCCCGCGCCCATGTTGATCTTGAGCAGCAGGATGTTGCCGTCGGTCTTGGTCGCGCGCAGCCGGGCGGCCCATTTGGCGGGCTCCCAATAGGTCACGCGCGGATCGTTCAGACCGCCCGTGATCAGCAAGGGCGGATACGCCTTGGCCTCGACATTATCGTACGGACTGTAGCTGCGGATCAGTTCGAACGCGGTCTTGTCGGTGATCGGATTGCCCCATTCGGGCCATTCGCCCGGCGTCAGCGGCAGGTCCGCGTCCAGCATCGTGTTGAGCACGTCGACGAACGGCACGTCCGCCACCACCGCACCCCACAATTGCGGATCGGTGTTGGTGACCACGCCCATCAATTCGCCGCCCGCCGATCCGCCGTTGATCGCGATCCTGCCGGCCGCGGTGAAGCCCGCCCCGATCAGCCCTTTCGCGGCATCGACGAAGTCGTGAAACGTGTTCCAGCGCGCCTCGGCCTTGCCCTGGAGATACCAGTCGTAGCCAAGATCGTCGCCGCCCCGGATATGCGCGATCGCGTAAGCCCAGCCGCGATCGAGCAGGCTCAGCCGCCCCGTGGAAAAGCTCGGCGGAATCGCATGGCCGTAGGCACCATAAGCGTAGAGGAAGAGCTTGCCGGTGCCGTCCTTCGGATAGCCAACCGGATAGACCACCGACACCGGCACCTTGGCGCCGTCGCGCGCGGTGATCGTCAGCCGCTCGGTCGCATATTTCGTCGGATCATAGCCCGACGGCACCTCCTGCACCTTGCGCGTGGTCAGCGCGAAAGTGTCCGGATCGCAATCATAGACGGTGAGCGGCGTCACCATCGACGAGTAAGTCAGCCGATAGGCCGCCGGCGCGAATTCGGGATTGGTGGATGCGCCCGCGCTGTAGCTCGCCTCGGGAAACTGGACGCGCTGCTCGTTGCCGTTCCAGGCGCGCAGGATGATCTGATCGAGCCCCGCGATCCGCGCCGCGATCATCAAATGGCGATCGAACGCGGCGATGCCGGTGAGATAGACCTGGTCCGATCCCGCGACCACTTCCTCCCACTCGTCCAGCCGGGCGGGATCAGCGCGCACGATGCGGAAATTGACGTGGGTGTCGTTGGTCAGGATCCACAAGGATCCATGCGCGCTGTCGACGCTGTACTGTCGCTTCACCAAACGCGGACTGATCAGGATCGGCTCGGCCGCGGGATCGGCGGCAGGCACCAGCCGCACTTCGCTCGTCTGGTTGTCGCCCGTCGCGATCTCGATCCACTGCCGGTCGCGCGTGCCGCCGACCGCGACGCGGAATCCCTCGTCCGCCTCCTCGTACAGTAGCTTGTCCGCCTTGAGGTCGCCGCCGAGCCTGTGCAGGAGCGCCCGATAGCTGCGCCAATTGTCATTGACCTCGGTATAAGCCAGCGCGTCCGACCCCGCGCTCCACGCGACCGCGCCGTTGCTCACCAGCGTGATCGTCTCGATATCCGCGCCCGTGGTGAGATCGCGGATGCGAAGCACATAGCGCTCGGCGCCATTGTCGTCCGCGCTCCACGCCATCAGCCGCCCATCCGGGCTGATCGCGACCGCGCCGACCCGGAAATATTCCTTGCCCTCGGCTTCCTTGGGCTCGTCCAGGATCAGCTGGTCCGGCCCGCCCGTCACGGGCCTGCGCCACCATTTCGGATATTGCCCGCCCGTCTCATAGGCCCACCAATAGAGGTAATCGCCATCCTTCTGCGGCACCGAGGCGTCGTCCTGCTTCACGCGCCCCTTCATTTCTTCGTAGATCGTCTCGATCAGCCCCTGATGCGGCGCCATCGCCGCCTCGAAATAGGCATTCTCTTCCTTCAGATAGGAGAGAACCTCCTCGTCGCCGACATTGGGATAGGCCGGATCCTTGAGCCAAGCCCACGGATCCTCGATCCGGATTCCGTGATGCTCGTAGGAATAAGGCTTGGTTGCGGCGACGGGCGGGGGAGGAAGATCGGTCATGCCCGCCTCTGTGGGCATCGGCAGGCGAAGCCGCAAGGTCTCTGCCGTCGGCGCCGCGCAGAAGGACCAAGACTAAGCTACGGTCGCAGCCCACTTTGACGTGCGATCCGAAAAGCTTATCTACGGCCCATGTCTACTTATGCCGACCGCCTTCAGGCTCTGCGCGAGGAGCTTGCCCGCCGCCGTCTCGACGGTTTCGTCGTGCCGCTCACCGACGAGCATATGTCCGAATATGTCGGCGCTTATGCGCAGCGGCTCGCCTGGCTGACCGGCTTCCAGGGCTCGGCCGGCACCGCCGCCGTGCTGCCGGCCGAGGCGGCGATCTTCGTCGACGGCCGCTACACGCTCCAGGTGCGCGAGCAGGTCTCCGCCGACCAGTGGAGCTATCAGTCGGTCCCGCAGACCAGCGTCGCCTCCTGGCTGTCCGAGCATGCGCCCGAGGGCGCGCGCATCGGCTATGATCCCTGGCTCCATACCAAGACCTGGGTCCAGCAGGCGACCAAGGCGCTCGCCGAGAAAGGCGCGACCCTGGTCGCGGTCGATACCAATCCCATCGACGCGGTCTGGCCCGACCGGCCGTTGCCCTCCAACGCCCGCCTCGTCGTCCAGCCCGACCAGTTTGCCGGCCGCTCGTCCGCCGAGAAGCGCCAGGAGATTGCCGACTGGCTGGTCAAGAACAAGGCCGATGCCGCGGTTCTGTCCGCGCTCGATTCGATCGCCTGGACCTTCAACGTGCGCGGGCAGGATGTCGATCGCACGCCCGTCGCGCTCGCTTATGCGCTGGTCAACGCCGACGGCACCGCCGATTTGTTCGTCGCGCCCGAAAAAATAAGCGAGGATGTCGCCCAGCATCTCGGCAATGCGGTACGGCTCCATCCGCGCGACGCCTTTGCGGACCATCTCGCCGCGATGAAAGGCCAGCGCGTCGCCGCGGATCCCGAACGCGCGGTGTCCGCCATCTTCAAGACGCTGAGCGACGCGGGGGCGACCTTGCTCGAGCTGCGCGATCCCGCGGTCCTGCCCAAGGCGATCAAGAACGCGGCCGAGATTGCCGGCCAGGAAGCCGCGCAGGCGCGCGACGGCGCGGCGCTGAGCCGCTTCCTCCACTGGTTGTCGGTCGAGGCGCCCAAGGGCGGCGTCGACGAGCTCGGCGCCGCCGCCAAGCTCCAGTCCTTCCGCGAGCAGACCGGCGCGCTCAAGGATCTGTCGTTCGACACGATCTCCGGCGCCGGCCCCAACGGCGCGGTGGTCCATTATCGCGTGAGCGAGGAGACCAATCGTCCGCTCGAGCCGAACTCGCTCTATCTGGTCGATTCAGGCGCGCAATATCAGGATGGCACCACCGACGTGACGCGCACCGTCGCGATCGGCGAACCGACCGCCGAGATGCGCGACCGCTTCACGCGCGTGCTCAAGGGCCATATCGCGCTCGCCCGCGCCATTTTCCCTGAGGGCACACGCGGATCCCAGCTCGATACGCTGGCACGCCAATATCTATGGGCAGTCGGCCTCGATTATGCGCACGGCACCGGTCATGGCGTCGGCTCTTTCCTCGCGGTCCATGAAGGCCCCCAGCGGATCGCGCCCGGCAGTGGCGGCTTCGCCGGCGGCGACGAGCCGCTCCAGGCGGGCATGATCCTTTCGAACGAGCCCGGTTATTACAAGACCGGCGCATATGGCATCCGCGTCGAGAATCTGGTGCTGGTCGAGCCGCGCGACGCGCCCGGCGCGGAGAAGAAACTGCTCGGCTTCCGCACGCTGACCTTCGCCCCGCTCGACCGCCGCCTGATCGATCTCGACCTGCTCGATCGCGAGGAACGCGCCTGGGTCGACGGCTATCACGCCCAGGTGGCGGCGATCGTCGGGCCGCAGCTCGACGGTGCCGCCGCCGACTGGCTCAGGGCCGAGACGGCTCCGCTTTAGAGCGATTTCTAGCCGGATGGAATCACCCGGCGACTCGGAAATCGCGGTAAAACAAAGATCTAGAGCGGCCGATCCGATGCAATCGGATCGGGAACCGCTCTAGGAGCGGGGTTTTCCTCGGCCCGCTGCTCGCGGCTCTGCGCCTTCCGGCGGCGCAGATTGGTTCTCAGCGCTTCGGCCAGCCGCGCCTGCCGATCCTGATCGTCTTTTGCCATGGATGCTTCCTTGACCTTGGCCGCCGCCTTGTCCATAGGCCGCCTTCCCCGAGCGCTCCGGCGCCTTCGGGTCCAGCATGCTGGTGTTTTGCTGCCGTAGCTCAGTGGTAGAGCGCATCCTTGGTAAGGCTGAGGTCGTGAGTTCAATCCTCACCGGCAGCACCAGCATTCACACCGGCCTGACGATTACGCGGGCGTCATTCGCCCGCCCTTGATCAGCTCTCCGCATTGCGCGCCGCCAGCAGATCGCCGACGAGCCACAAGGCCGCCGCCATGCAGAGGCTGATCGCGACGCCCGCCCAGCGCAGCCACTGGGTCGGATGCGTGACCGCACCCGTCAGCCACACGAACAGCGCGAAGCAGACGTACATCAGCGCGCCGAGCCGCGTTGCCGGCACCGCAAGCCGGTTCGCGAGCAGGGCGATTCCGACGGCGAGATGCCCGACGCCCGTCGCGAGTGCCCAGAAGACCTGCCCGCCGGGCATCCACTCCGGCACCATATCGGCGGTTGGCTTGAGCCCCGCGAAATGGGCGAGCGCGAAGAGGAGCGAGCAGATCCCGAACACGATCCGTGCGATCGTCACGCTCGCCGATCGGTCCCCGCGCATCCGGAGCAGGATCGCCCAACTCCCAACCATGACGGACGTTTGCTCAGCGAGACCCAGCACGGCCTTGGGGGCGGTATGCGGGTCCGCCAGCTGCAGCACATAACAGGCATCATAGAGCGCAAAGAGGGTCAGCAGGATCATCGCCGCCGGCCGAACGGTGCGCGCGATGAGCAAGCCCGCGCCACCCAGGACGAGCAGGCTCGCGGACAGATAGGCAAGCGGCTGCCGCAAGGGCAGGCTCTCCGGCACCGGTTGCCAGTAGATTGCGAAGTCGCCCTGCAGCAAACAGGCAATCCCGTACGCGATCGCCGCTACCCCCAGGAACGCCACTCCACCACCCGGCTGGCCCAGCCGGTGGATACCCTCTTTGATCTGCATCGAACGTTCGTCCTTCTTCCCCGCCGGTGCTGATGCGCGGTCCGGCCTGGCCGAGCGTGTGGGGGGACGAAGATGGCGAAGGCGAATAAGGAAAGGTTCAATTTCTTCTATCCCGCGGCGCGCGGCCTCTGCCATGCTTTCCATTCAGACCGCGGGCGTGCAAAAACGGGCAAAGCCAGGGCCGTTGCGAGTTTCCAATGACGAGACATACAATCGGCGCATGGACGTTCGAACCGCGCGCTAACGAACTGCACCGCGATGGCGAGCGCCGCCGCCTGGAGCATCGCGCCGCGGCGACGCTTGAGCTCCTTTGCCGTCGCCCTGGCGAGATCGTGACGACAGACGACATATTGGCGCAGGTCTGGAACGGCCGAGCCATCAGCCCCAACAGCATCCCCGTCGTCATCAGCGACTTGCGCCAGGCGCTCGAAGACGATGCGCGCAGCCCCCGCTACATCGAAACGGTGGCCAAGCGCGGTTATCGCCTGATGGTCGAGCGGCCGGCCCCGGCACCGACCCCATCCTCCACGCGCCGCGTCCGTGCGGCAGTCTTTGCGCTGATCGCGCTCGTGCTCGCGTTGGGAGGCGCGCTTGCCTACGCGACATTGGCGCGGCCGAAAGCACCGGTGCTGGTGGTCAGGCGGGTGCAGAACGGCACCGGCAATCCCGTTTATGATCCGCTCGCCAATGCCAGCAGCGCGGTGCTGATGACCGAGGCCGAGCAGCTGACCGGCGTCCAGGTCTTTCGGGGTCCCAGCCCACGCCGGGACGCGATCCTGCTCGATTCGATCCTCGTTATCTGGAACGGCCGCCCGACCGTGATGATGGCCGCCCAGCGCGCGGGCGGCCCGGTTTTGTGGACCGGGATGACGGCCGGCGGCGAGCAGCGCATCCCCTATGACATAGCGCTCGAAATGCACCGTCTGGGCCAACGCCTCCGGCCCTGAGGCGTCGTGCGTTCAATCCTCGCCGACAGCACCGGTATCTTTTCGGCGGCCGCGGCGCGCCTGCTCAGCGATAGGGCAGGTCGTCCCCCAGGGCCAGGCGGGCAAGCAAAGGGTCGATCGTGAGCCCCGGTGTCCCGGTGGGCCTTTCCCACGGCGCGAACGGCAGGATCAGCGCCGCCAGCGCCTGCGCTTCGTCGAGCAAGTCCAACGGCACTCCGTCCGCCACCCGCCGCTTGAGCCGCGCCGCCAGCGCCTCCTTATGGATGCAGGTGGATGCGTTGAAGACGCGCAAGCACACGCCATAGGCGCCCTGAAGCCAGCTCGCCCACTCCTCTCCCGCCGCCGCCCGCGCCCGTGCGCGATCGAAGACACCCTTCGGCCAGCAGGATGGAAACGCCTCCTCGGCGCCCTCGACCGCCGGGAGGAGGTCCGCGAACCGGCTGACGAAATGGTCGCGATTGCCGGCCGCCGCCGCGGCGGGCGTGGCGCCGTCACGTATCAGCAGAGCGGCACGGCGCAGGTCCCATGCCGCCGAGCGCGAATAATAGAGTTGGGCCCGATCGGGCGGCGCAGGGGCATCGGCTCCCCGACAAGCAGACAAGGCGCTCCACCAGCGCCCCGACCAGGCGTAGATCGGCCCCGGCGCACAGCCCGCGCCGATCAGCCGCCGCACCTCCTCCTCCGCCAGACCGGTCGCCGCCGCCAGCTCGGGCAGGCGCCAGAAATGGCGCGCGACATAGGATCGGGCGGCAATGTCATCCTGGGTCGTGTCACGCATCGGGCTTTTTAGTCCGGGCGGAGACGGCAATGCTTCGGCCGATGTCGAGACATGGCATATCCATGCGAGCAATAGGTCCGTTTGGGATGGATTGGTGGCGAAGAGCATTGCTATGCGATCCGCCGGGGGAGGCCATGATCACTCTAACCAATTCTACCGAAAAACTTGGTGTAGACGAAGTTATTCCGGCTTCCGACAATTGGCTGACCCGCATCATCCTTTGGTGGCATGCACAGGACGCCGCACCCACCGAAGCGGCTGGTAAAGATCCCCACGATATTCAGGCGTTCGAAGACCTCAATTGGACGCAGATGTGGTAATCCCTCGCCCGATAATGATCCATTTGGGATAAAGCTCGGATCAAATAGTCCGCCACGTGAACGGCTCACGGGTGTATTCGGATCGTCCGCCCTGCAAAAGGGCAGGAGATTGCGATGCCGGACCAGGATGCTGACGTCCCGCCAGCGCGATGGGTGATAGGCCCGATGGGCGAACGGCTCACATTGGACACATTGCCCTCGCCCAAGACGCGCCGATGGGTGATCCGCCGCAAGGCCGAATTGGTCTGCGCGGTGGAAGGGCGGTTGCTCACCCGCGAGGAAGCGATTGCGCGCTACAATATCAGCGAGGACGAGTTCGAGACATGGCGGCAGTCGGTCGAGCGGCACGGCCTGCTCGGCCTGCGCAGCACGCGCCTTCAGCATTATCGCGACCGGGAGAAGCGCTTCCCTGATATGTAGGGGCGCTTCTCGGGAAATCGGGCTGCATTTCCGTCATGGCCTCGCCACCGCGCAAGATCGCGGCGCGCCGGCCTGAAGACAGCGGCAATCGCAAGCAAGGAAAAGCCCCCTCCGCCATAAGCGAAGGGGGCTTCGAAAGTTACAGCCTGTTACCAGCTGCCGCGCATGATGAACGAATAGCGGCGGTCGCTGATGAAGTAGCTACGCGGACCGATCTTCCCACTTGTCGTAAATTGCTGGAGCGTCTTGGTCACGGCGTTGTTGAGGTTCACGCCCTGAACCCCGATCCGCAGCCCCTTCGTGAGCGTCAGGAAAGCCGAGGCATCCAGATGCCCCTCGGCGCCGTTGTAGATCGGGAAATAGGGCTGGATCACGTCGGCCGCCGTCAGCAGGAAGCGCGAACGCCATGTATAGGCCGCGCGCAGTGACAGAGGGCCCTTTTCATAGAAAAGCGTCGCATTGATGTTGTGCTTCGACAATTGCTCGAGCGGCAGACGCCCCACACCGGTCGGGGCACTATTGTCGGCATTGCCGCCATTGAGGAAGCTATTCGGCAATCCGCTGCTCTTCAGATATGTATAAGAGAGGTTCGTTCCCAGGCCGCTGAACAAGCCGGGCAGGAAATCGAACGTCTGCTGATAGGCAGCCTCGAAGCCCATCACCTTGCCGTAGCCGTTATAGTTGGACGGGATACGGACTTCGATCGGGATCGTGACCCCGTTTTGCGTGAAGTTACGCGCTATCTGTGCGGCATAGAAGAAGTTGTGCACCCGCTTGTAGAAGGCGTTGACCGTCAACGAGCCGACCTTGGCGAAATACCATTCTGCCGTGACGTCGAATTGCTGCGCGGTTGCCGGCTTCAGCAAGGGGTTGCCCAGGCTGAAGGAGATCGAATTATCCGTCGTGTTGAACGACGCGCCGAAAGAATTCCGGATGCTCGCCAGGTCCGGCAGCGTCATCACCTTCGACGCGGCCAGTCGCACGAGCAGATTCCGTGTCAGATCGAATTTCAGGTTGAGGCTCGGCAGCCATTGATCGTCTTTCGTGCCCGCCACGCTCGAGGTGGCCGCTCCACTCCCGAACTTCTGGAGCTGCGCGTAAGTATCCGGGCCGAGTTGGCAGATGCCGCCTGGCTGACCAAGCACAACGCCCGGCGGCAGGCCCGGCGGAGGCGAGCTCGGGGTGGCGCAGCGTTGCGCATAGGACTGGTCGACGCCGATCGACTGCTGCGTGATGAAGATCGAACCTCCCGACCGGACACGCGTATTGACATAACGCAGGCCGATATTTCCCGACATCTTGACGTTGCCGAAGATCGGCGTGTCGCGACCGAAGCTCAGCATGACGTAAGCGTCTTTGCTCTTCTGGCTGACGTCCTGGATTTCGTTCGGGAGGTAGGGCGTCCCGGCTATCGCGCCCGTACGCTCGGCCAAGGGAACCCAGCCGCTTCCGATTCCCTGAGCGGCGATCGATTTGAAGAAGGTGGCTGTAGAGTTATAATTGCCGATCATGTCGCCATTATAATAATAAGCGGACGGCGGTGCCGCGGTTGCCCCGCGGAAGAAGTTCTTGAACGTGAAGAAGTCGGTATTCTGGGGGACCTTCGCCATCGACACGGGCCCCGTGCCGCCCCAGACCTCGCTCAAAGCGCCCCAATTATAGGTTGTGTACCGAACCGTTTCCTCACGATCGGCATAGCGCGCGCCAAACTTCACATGTTTGAAGAAGGGATCGTCCCCGCCGAACTTATAGACGAAATCGGCTTTCCCCGCCCATTCATGGCCGGTCGAATGCTCCGCATGGTCCATGGCCGCGCGCCAGAATTCGTTATTGCGATCGGTAAAATACTGGGAATCGCTCTCGGCGACCAGTTTCGGATCCGGCGTCGCCCACGAATAGGTAAGCGCAAGGGGCTTGTGCGGGATGATCGTCGGCAGATTGCCGGTGAGATCGAGCTCTTCATCCGCGAAGGTCGATCCGAACACGCGGAAATCGAGATTGTCGTGCTGCGCCTGCGTATAATCGGCGTCCAGATTCATCGACAGGCGGTCATTCGGCGCGAACTTGAAATTCAAACCATAGTCGGTGACCCGATTACGCTCGTCGATCTGGCCGCGGGAAAGGCTCTGCTGCATGCCTCCGACAACCGCCGTGCCGACGTTGCCGCGCCAGCCGCCGCCGGGTGCCGTGATATACCCTTTTTCGAACACGCCGTTGTTATCATAGGTGTAATTCCGCGTCGTCCCGACCGGGCATTCGGCCCGCGTCGTTGCACCATTGTTGGTACTGTTGCTCGTCGACGGGCCATTCTGGTTCTGCTGACACCCATAAGGGTACGTATTATATTCGGACAGATCCGACCCGGTCTCGAACGTATGCTCGCCCCAGGCATTTTCGGAACTGGTGCGCAGAAATTGCGCGGTCAGGGTGGCACGGCGGTCCAGGCTTTCCCACTGCGCCGCGAGGCTGATGCCGCGACGCTTGCGGTTATAATCTTCCTGCCGGAACTGACCTCCGATCGGAGCGTAGCGGACGTCCGCAGGGTCGAGCAGCCCGTCCGCGCCAGCAGTACTGGCGGCGCCGCATGCCGAGCCGCTGGGGGGCAGCGTTGTCGTGTCGGCGGTTCCCGGAAGCGGGTTGCGGCAAATCAACTGGCCCTTCGTATTCAACACAACCGCAATCGTGTTGTCGCGCGTCTGAATGTTCGACACGCTGACGCCGTTGGATTGGGACCGAATCTGCGAGAAGGATGCCGATGCCAGCAGGCCGATGCGGCCGATGCCCGTGTCCCACGTGTTGCTGATCAGCGCCGACCACGTTGGCGACAGCCGCTTCTCCAAGTCGCCATAATTCGCTTCGACATCGACGCCGATATGCAATCCCTTGCTGTCGAACGGCTTGCGCGTGTTGAGATTGACGGTGCCGGCGAGACCGCCCTCGATCATTTCCGACGTCGCGTTCTTGTAGACTTCGACCGAACCGAGCAACTCGGCGGGCACGTCGGCGAAGTTGATCGCCTGTCCGCCTACACCCGCCGCGAAGGTATCGCGGCCATTGAATTCCGACCGAACGAAATTGAGACCGCGGACGACGACCCCCGAACCTTCGACCGAAAAGTGATCGGGATCGTTGCTGCCCGCGAAACGGTTCATCGCGACGCCCGGCACGCGCTGCAGCGCTTCGGTGACCGAACGGTCAGGGAGCGCGCCGATGTCCGAGGCGGTAATCGCGTCCACCACCGTGTCCGCGTTGCGCTTGATATTCTGCGAATTGGCGAGGCTGGCGCGGATGCCGGTGATCGTGATTTCTTTGGGGCCGGAATCCGACGGCTCGGCCGCGGCGGCTGCCGGCGTAGTCTGACCAATGGCCGGCGCTGTCATCGCGGTGAGGGCGATTGCGGAAACGCCGCACTTCAGAACCATGCCGAACTTATCGGCATACGGATTCACGGCATCGGAACGGAACATCGGCACTCTCCCCCTGTATGACAACGCTGACTTCTTTGGTCGCGTGTTTCTATTACGGTAGCGATAACTTGGGTTGCCGGATTGAGCAAGATGGTTTCATAAATAGACCGCAAATCGGCAGAATGTGACCGCTTTGCAACATTGTTGGACCAGTTGGTTGACCGCGTTCGCGCGCGCCAAGCGCTGGATCAGCAAGGATAAATGGGGGAGTGAATGCTGGCGCGCCGCGTCGTGATCGTTGGGGGAGGCACCGCCGGTTGGATGACCGCGGCCGCGCTCACCAGGCTGCTGCCCGGCCGCTGCGCGGTGCATCTGGTCGAATCGGAGGCGATCGGGATCGTCGGCGTGGGCGAGGCGACCCTGCCGCACATCCGCGCGTTCAACGAACGGCTCGGCATCGACGAGGCCGATTTCATGGCCGCGACCCGCGCGACCTTCAAGCTCGGTATCGAATTCGTGGATTGGGGGCGGATCGGCGATAGCTATATCCATCCGTTCGGCACGTTCGGGCCGGGCGGAGCCGAAGTCGATTTCCATCAATTCTGGCTGCGGCTGAAGCAGCAGGGCATCGCCGTGCCCGATCTCGACCTTTTTTCGATGGCCTGCACGATGGGTCGGATGAACCGCTTCGCGCTGCCGTCGCGCGATTCGCGCGGGCTCGATTCCACCTTCGGCTATGCCTATCAGTTCGACGCCACGCTCTATGCCCCCTACCTGCGCAGGATCGCCGAGGAGATGGGGGCGAAGCGCACCGAGGGCCGGATCGTCACCGTCCACCGCGATCGCGAGACCGGCGACGTGACCTCGGTCCAGCTCGAAAGCGGCGAGAAGATCGAGGGCGATCTGTTCGTCGATTGCTCGGGCTTCGTCTCGCTCCTGCTCGACAAGACGCTGGGCGAGCCGTTCGAGGATTGGTCGAAATGGCTGCTCAACGACCGCGCCGCCGCCATGCCCTGCCGCACGGCGGGCGCGGTCACGCCTTATACCGGGGTGATCGCCATGCCTTATGGCTGGCGCTGGCGGATTCCGCTCCAGCACCGCACCGGCAACGGCTATGTCTATTCAAGCCAGTTCCTGTCGGACGAGGATGCCGCCGCCACCTTGATCGCGGCGGTCGAGGGCGAGCCGATCGCCGAACCGCGCGTGCTCCGCTTCAAGGCGGGCAGGCGAACACGCAGCTGGGTCCGGAATTGCGTCGGCATCGGCCTCGCGTCGGGCTTCCTCGAGCCGCTCGAATCGACCAGCATCTATTTGATCCAGGCGGCGATCACCGCCCTGCTCGAACTCTTCCCGGAAAAGGAGATTTCGCCGGTCGACCGCGATGAGTTCAATCGGCTGATCGACCTGGAATATGACCGGATCCGCGACTTCCTGATCCTGCATTATCATGCGACCGAACGCGCCGACACGCCCTATTGGGACTATGTCCGCACGATGCAGATTCCCGATACGCTGGCCGAGAAGATGGAATTGTTCCGCCGCCGCGGCCGCGTCGTCAAATATCGCGAAGGCGTGTTCCTCGATGCGAGCTGGGTCGCGGTCTATCTCGGCCAGCGCGTCATCCCCCAGGGGCATGACCTGCGCGCCGACGCGCCTCCGGCCGAAAGCCTGGTCGCGGGCATGCGCAACCTTGCCGCCGAGATCCAGGCGCTGGCGGGCGCGATGGAGGATCATGGCGCGTATCTCAGCCGCTATTGCCCGATGAAAGACGCCGCGTGACGGCCGACCGCATGCGCGACGTGGTGGTGCTCGGCGGCGGCCTGCTCGGCTGGTCCGCCGCCGCCGCGCTGCGGCGCAAGCTCCCGGCGCTGCGCGTGACGGTGATACCGCTACCGCCGCCGCCCGATGCCCTCGCCGAACGGATCGGCAGCACCCTGCCCTCGATCGTCGCATTCCACCGCGACATCGGCATGAGCGACGGCGACGCGCTGCTGCGCGCCCATTGCAGCATCCGCCTCGGCACCGAATTCGAGCATTGGAACGAAGGGCTGCCCTCCTACGTGCACACCTATGACCGCTACGGCCAGCCGCTCGGCACCGCCTCCTTCCATATCCATTGGGCGCGGCAGGCGCGGCTCGGCTCGACCCCGCCCTTCGACCACTATTCTCCCGCCGCGGCGATGGCGCGGAGCGGCCGGTTCATCCTGCCCGCGACTGATCCCGCCTCGCCCTTCGCGCATTTCGAATATGGTCTCGCGCTCGATCTGGTTGCCTATCCGCGGATGATGCGCGCTTATGCGCAGCATCTCGGCGCGATCGAGCGTCCCGGCGGCTTCAAAGGGGTACGGCTCGACGGCGAGACCGGCTTCATCGCGGCACTCGTGCTCGACGACGGTCAGGAGATCGAGGCCGATCTGTTCGTCGATTGCACCGGCCCGCGCGCGCTGCTGCGCGGCGCGCTCGACCAGGATTTCGAGGATTGGAGCCGCTGGCTTCCGTGCGACCGGCTGCTGCTCGCCGATGCCGCGCCCGTGGCGGAGCCTTCGCCGCTCGACCGCGCGATCGCGCACGGAGCCGGCTGGCGCTGGGTTGCCCAATCGCTCGGTCGCACCTCGCATGGCTTCGCTTATGCCGCGTCCGAGCTCAGCGACGACAAGGCCGCGCGCACGCTGCGCGGTCATGCCGGCATCGATCCGCAGCCGCCGATCGCGCTCCGCCAGGGACGGCGGCCCCAACCCTGGCTGCGTAATTGCGTCGCGCTGGGCGATGCCGCGACGATGGTCGAGCCGCTCGAATGGACCAATCTCCATCTCGCGCACAGCGCGATCGATCGCCTGGTGGCGATGATGCCCGACCGCGATTGTGCGGCGGTGGAACTGTGGGATTATAACCGCCAATGCGCGGCCGAGACGGAGCGCGTGCGCGACTTCCTCGCGCTCCATTATGCCGCGTCGCACCGCGACGAGGGCCTTTGGCGGCGGATGCGCGACACGACGCCGCCCGCCAGCCTTGCGCACACGATGCGCCTGTTCGCCGAGCGCGGGCGGCTGCCCTTCTACGAGGACGAAACCTTCGCCCGCGACAGCTGGCTTGCGGTGTTGCTGGGCCAGGGCTTAATCCCGCGCCGTATCGATCCGCTGATCGACGCGGTGCCGCCGGCCCAATCCGAACAAGGGATGGCGGCGATGCGTGAGGGGATCGCCCGTCTCGTCCCCTCTTTGCCTACCCACGCCGATTTCCTCCGCAACCTGCAAAGGCAAGCCGCCCGATGAACGAACACACGATCCAGGACATCGTCATCGTCGGCGGGGGAACGGCCGGTTGGATGGCGGCGGCGGCGCTATCGCGCTTCCTGAACAACGGCACCACCCGGATCAGGCTGATCGAATCCGAGGAGATCGGGACCGTCGGCGTGGGCGAAGCGACCATTCCGCCGATCATCAACTTCAACGCGATGCTGGGTATCAACGAGAATGATTTCCTGCGCGCGACGCAGGGCACGTTCAAGCTCGGCATCGAATTCGTGAACTGGGGTGCGATCGGGGAGCGCTATTTTCACCCCTTCGGCCAATATGGCCACGATTTGCACGGCGTCCAATTCCATCAACTCTATCTGCGCGAGCGCAAGCGCCGCGTGCTGCAGGATATTTCGGCCTGGTCGATGAGCTCGGTCGCGGCCTCGCGCGGGCGTTTCGGGCGTCCCGGCGTCAATGCGCCCGCCCCGCTCAACGAGCTCTTCTACGCCTTCCATTTCGACGCCAGCCTCTACGCCCGTTTTCTGCGCGACTTCACCGCGCGATCGGGGATCGTCGAGCGGATCGAAGGCAAGATCGTCGACGTGAAGCTGCGGAACGCCGACGGTTTCGTCGAGGCCGTGACGCTCGCCGACGGGCGCGTTGTCGCGGGCGACCTCTTCATTGACTGTTCGGGCTTCCGTGGTCTGTTGATCGAGCAGGCGCTCGGCAGCGGCTATGAGGATTGGTCGCACTGGTTACCGGCCGACCGCGCCATCGCGGTGCCGACCGGGCTGGCGGGTCCGCCGGATCCCTTCACCCGATCGACCGCGCATCCGATCGGCTGGCAATGGCGCATCCCGCTCCAGCAGCGCATGGGCAACGGCATCGTCTATTCGAGCCGCTTCGCCGACGACGACACGGCCGAGCGGACGCTGCTTGCCAATCTGGAAGGGCCCATGCTCGCCGATCCGCGCCGGCTTGCCTTCACCACCGGCCGCCGCAAGGCCAGCTGGACCAAGAATGTGATCGCGATGGGCCTGTCGAGCGGCTTCGTCGAACCGCTCGAATCGACCAGCATCCATATGGTCCAGGCGGCCATTTCCAAGCTGATCGCGCTCTTTCCCGACAAACGCTTCGATCCGATCGAGCGCGACGAGTTCAACACGCAGATGCGCGATCTGTACGAGGATGTCCGCGACTTCATCATCCTCCACTATCACGCGACCAAGCGCGGCGATTCTCCCTTCTGGGATTATGTCCGCACGATGGAGATTCCGGAGACGCTCCAGCGCAAGATCGCCTTGTTCCGCGGCAAGGGGCGCGTCTTCCGCGAAGGCTATGACCTGTTCGGCACGCCGTCCTGGGTTGCGGTGATGCTCGGCCAGAACATCGTCCCCGACGATTATGAGCCGGTAGTCGACGCGCTCGACGAGACCAAGGTGGCCGAAGCGATCGAGGAGATGCGCCAGGCCTATCTGCGCATCGCGGAACAGCTTCCGACCCATGCCGAGTTCATCGCCAGGACCGCGCCCGTCGAGACGCCGGTTCAGGCTTTCTCCTTCGCCGACGAGGTGCCGGGAATTTTGCCCTTCACCGGTGGCACGCGATGATCGCAGATCCGATCCGCCGGCTGGTCATCGTCGGCGGCGGCACCGCCGGCTGGATGGCCGCCGCGGCGATTTCGCGGATCATGGGCGATCTCGGCCTGCGGATCGAGTTGGTCGAATCCGAGGAGATCGGCACGGTCGGCGTGGGCGAGGCGACGATCCCGCAGATCAACCTGTTCAACGCGATGCTTGGGCTGGACGAGGCCGATTTCGTCCGCGCGACCAACGCCACCTACAAGCTCGGCATCGAATTCCGCGACTGGACGCATATCGGCCATCGCTACGTCCATCCGTTCGGCTTTTACGGCCTCGACATGATGGGGGTCGAATTCCACCATCACTGGCTGAAGGGCCGCGGCCTGGGCGACACGACCCCGCTCGACGATTATTCGCTGAGCATCGTCGCCGCGCTCAAGGGCCGGTTCGAACATCCGCGTCCCGACCAGCCCAAATCGCCGCTATCGAAGATTTCCTACGCCTTCCAGTTCGACGCCTCGCTCTATGCCAAATATCTGCGCGGCGTGTCGGAGGCGCGCGGCGTGGTGTGGACCGAGGGCAAGATCGTCCAGGTTCACCAGAATGGCGAAACCGGTTTTGTCGAATCGGTCGAGCTGGAAAGCGGTGCGCGGATCGCGGGCGACCTGTTCCTGGATTGCTCGGGCTTTCGCGGGCTGCTGATCGAGCAGACGCTCAAGGCTGGATTTGAGGATTGGCAGGAATGGCTGCCGTGCGACCGCGCCTGGGCGGTTCCGTGCGCGCATGGTGGCGATCGCAACCCGCTCACCCGATCGACCGCGCGCAAGGCAGGCTGGCAATGGCGCATCCCGCTCCAGCACCGGATCGGCAACGGCCATGTCTATTCGAGCAATCACATCTCCGACGACGAGGCGGCGGCGATCCTGCTCGCCAATCTCGATGGCGAGGCGCTCGCCGAACCGCGGCAGCTTCGTTTCAAGGCGGGCCGGCGGCACAAGGCGTGGGACAAGAATGTGGTCGCGCTCGGCCTCGCCTCGGGCTTTCTCGAGCCGCTCGAATCGACCAGCATCCACCTGGTGCAGACGGGCATCGCCAAACTGATGACTTTGTTCCCGACGCGCGACATCAAGGCCGTCGAGATCGACCGCTACAATGCCGATACGGCCCGCGACTATCTGGATATCCGCGACTTCCTGGTGCTGCATTACAAGGCGACCAGGCGCGACGATTCCTCCTTCTGGGACTATTGCCGCACGCTGCCGCCACCCCCCGGCCTCGCCGCCAAGATCGCGATGTTCGAGGCCAATGGCCGCATCTTCCGCGAACATGACGAGCTCTTCACCGAGACCAGCTGGCTTTCGGTGATGGTCGGGCAGGGGATCGAGGCGGGCGCCTATCATCCCGCCGCCGATCTGCTGCCCGACGAGGAGACGTTGACGCGGCTGCGCCACATCCGCGAGGTTATCGCCGCCACCGCCGACGCGCTGCCGACGCAGGCCGAGTTCCTGGCGCGGCATAACAGTATTTCCGACGCCGCGCGGGGCATAACCGGCTGATGGGGTTACCAGAGCCCAGGCCGATCCGCGAAGTCGCGGCCATCGACCGCGCACGCTTCGATGCGGAGATCCGGCCCGCGCGCCAGCCGGTGATACTGCGCGGGCTTGGGAAGGACTGGCCGGCGGTGCGGGCGGGACGGTCCTCGCCCGAGGCGGCGGTCGCCTATCTCCGGCGCTTCAGCCATGCCGATCCGGTGCTCGCGGTCCTTGGGCCGCCCGAAATCCAGGGCCGCTTCTTCTACACGCCCGATCTGAAGGGGTTCAATTTCGAGCGCGGTCAGACCCCGCTCGGCCCGTTCCTCGACCGGCTGCTGCGCGACCAGCATGCGGCCGCGCCGTTCGCGATGGCGGTGCAGTCGGCGCGAATCCCCGAGACGCTGCCCGGCTTCGCCGACGAAAACCGGATCGATCTGGTCGAAGCCGACGTCGTCCCGCGCATCTGGATCGGCAACCGGATCCATGTCGCCGCGCACTATGATCTGATGGAGAATGTCGGCCTCGTCATCACCGGCCGGCGGCGCTTCACCGTCTTCCCGCCCGAGCAGATCGGCAATCTCTATTGCGGCCCGTTCGACCCGACGCCCGCGGGAACGCCGATCAGCCTGGTCGATCTCGCCAATCCCGATCTGGAGCGTTTCCCCGGTTTTGCCGAGGCGATGGACCATGCGCAATCGGCCCTGCTCGAGCCGGGCGACGCCATCTATCTGCCCTTCCACTGGTGGCATGCCGTGGACTCGCTCGACGCGGTCAACGCCTTGGTCAATTATTGGTGGAACCCCGCACCTGCGGGCCTCGGCAGCCCCTATGAGGCGCTGATGTTCGCGCTGATGTCGCTGCGCGGGCTGCCCGAGGACCAGCGCGACGTGTGGCGGATGGTGTTCGATCATTATGTATTCGGCGCCAACGGCGATCCCGCCGCGCACTTGCCGCCCGCCGCGAAAGGCGTGCTCGGGCCGATCACGCCGGCGCTGGTCGGCCGGATGAAGGCTACCCTGATCGAGGCGCTCAGCCGGACATAGATATCTCCACGTCGGAAGGGCACGCCGCCGAAGATAGTATCAAACGAAACTTTATTATACACTCCTGCCATGGCCGCCGACTCGCTCACCCGCCCGCCCGAAGCCGCCGAGGACTGGACGATCCCGCAGGAGTGGGACCGCTACACCGCCGAAGAGCATCAGGTGTGGGACACGTTGTTCGCGCGCCAGGCGGCGATGCTGCCGGGCCGCGCGGCGCGGGAGTTCCTCGACGGGCTCGACATGCTGCATCTGTCGCGGCCGGGCATCCCCAATTTCGAGGAATTGTCCGAGAAGCTGGGCAAGGCAACGGGCTGGAGCGTGGTCGCGGTCCCCGGCCTCGTCCCCGACGAAATCTTCTTCGAGCATCTCGCCAATCGCCGCTTCGTCGCCGGCAGCTTCATCCGCCGCCCCGACCAGCTCGATTATCTGCAGGAGCCGGACGTCTTCCACGACGTGTTCGGCCATGTGCCGATGCTCGCCCACCCGGTCTTCGCCGATTATATGCAGGCTTATGGCCAGGGCGGGCTCCGCGCGCGGCGGTTCGGCGCGATCGACAAGCTCGCGCGGCTTTACTGGTACACGGTCGAGTTCGGGCTGATCCGGAATGGGGACAGGCTCAACATCTACGGCGCGGGCATCGTCTCCTCGCGCGGCGAGAGCCTGTTCGCGCTCGACGATCCCTCGCCCAACCGGATCGGCTTCGACATGGAGCGCGTGATGCGCACCAACTATCGGATCGACGATTACCAGCAGGCCTATTTCGTGATCGACAGCTTCGACCAGCTCCTCCGCGCGACGCTCGATACCGATTTCGCCCCGCTCTACGCCAAGCTGGAGACCTTGCCCGATCTGGCCGTGACCGACATCCTCCCCGAAGATCGCCTGATCACGCGCGGCACCCAGGATTATGCGCTGGCGAAGATTTGATTAGGCATTTAGCTAAATAACGAATATGCGCCGTACATGGACTCGGTGTTCGACGCGCTCTCGCACCCGATCAGGCGCGAGATATTGGAGATGCTCAAGGCGGGCAGCCGCACGGCGGGCGAGCTCGCCGATGCATTCCCCGTGTCGAAGCCGACCATGTCGGGCCATTTCGCCAAATTGAAGGCCGCCGGCCTGATCCATGGCGAACAACGCGGCGCGAGCGTGATCTACAGCCTCAATCTCTCCGTGCTCGAAGAGGTGTTGCTCGGCTTCATGCGCCGCGTGGGCAAGCCCGCGAAAGACGGGGAATGACGCACATGAAATATCGCGGACTGATCCTTTTCTCCTGCTTCGTGGTGGCGGGCCTTGCCCTCGCCTCCTGGTGGGTGGGCCACCGATTGCCGGCGGACGCGCAATTGCCGCTGCACTGGAACGCGCGCGGCGAGGTCGACCATTATGGCAGCAAGTGGACCGCCTTGATGCTGCCGCCCCTGGTCGCGGCTGGCATGACGATCCTTTTCTGGGGCATCAGCCGCGCCGAGCCGCAGCAGGACCATCTCGCCAGTAGCCAGGGCCTGTTCCGCGTCGCCTGGATCGGGATGCTCGGCATCGCGGCGGCGATCGAGATCATGCTCTTCTCGGCCATCCTCCATTGGGGCCTGTCGCCGATCGGACTGATCATTGGCGCGATCGGGCTGGTCTTCGCCGCGCTAGGCGACCAGCTCGGCAAGACGCGGCCGATGTACATGGTCGGCATCCGCACCCCCTGGACGCTCGCCGATCCGGAAGTGTGGACCGCGACGCATCGGCTGGGAGGCAAACTGATGGTGCTGGCCGGCCTTGTCTGGCTCGTCTCCGCAATGCTGGGCTGGGTCAGCGCGTTCACGCTCCCGATCCTGGTGCTGGTGATGATGGCGGCGAGCCTGGTGCCGGTGGTCTATTCCTACTTCCTGTGGCGGCGGATCGGGCGGGGGCGCTAAGATCCTGTCCTACTCCCGCCCCGCCCGATCGAAAAATCCTGTGCGCGCCGCATTGACTCGTTACGCGACGCTACACATATGCGCGCTGGCACTCATCGAATGCGAGTGCCAACAGCTTCATAGACACTGGGGTGGGAGACGGAATCGTCCGTAGCCTGCCCTTGTTGCAGGAAAGGGACAAATATGGGTTTCCGACCACTGCACGATCGCGTGCTGGTTCGCCGCGTCGAGGCCGAGGAAAAGACGGCCGGCGGGATCATCATCCCTGACACCGCCAAGGAAAAGCCCCAGGAGGGCGAGGTCGTCGCCGTCGGCGCCGGCACCAAGGCCGAGGACGGCAAGGTCACGCCGCTCGACGTCAAGGCGGGCGACAAGATCCTGTTCGGCAA
>Ga0207657_10001491_pt1 | contig 25043 bp, 23 predicted proteins | sample KBSC33metaG_FD_184316 | JGI IMG/M metagenome (GOLD analysis project Ga0207657, IMG submission 184316) | Corn rhizosphere microbial communities from Kellogg Biological Station, Michigan, USA - KBS C3-3 metaG (SPAdes) (version 2) | ecosystem: Host-associated > Plants > Roots > Rhizosphere > Soil ... | reverse complement strand
CGAACGCACGCGATAGCGGACTGACCGGAACATGCACCGCGCCGAGCTTGAGAATGCCGAAGAAAACAATATGGAATTGCGGACAGTTCGGCAGGAACACCGCGACGCGATCCCCCTTCTTCACGCCTTTCGATGCCAAAAGCGCCGCGAAGCGATCACTCTGCCGGTCAAGCTCGGCGTAGCTCAGCACATGGCCGTAGAAGATGACGGCGGGATGCTGCGGCTGACGTTTCGCCCACACCCGCAGATACTCGCTGAGCGCGATCTCGCTATGTGGATACTGCGGCTCGCGCGGGGTGTCCTTCGGCCATGCCTTGCGCCAGAGCGCATGCACCTGATCCAGATAGTCCTTCTCGGTCAAACCTGCGGCCATACTCGCCGTTCCTTCGCGTTACGCCTGTGAAGCGGATGAATTGAGTTCGTCAACGATCTGACGCTTGAGTTTGTATTTCTCGACCTTGTTGGTCGGCGTCACCGGCAGCGTCGGCACGAAACGCACGTGCGCCGGCTGCATGTATTTCGGCATCACGCGTCGGATGTGATCGCGCAACTCATCCTCGCTCAGGACTTCGCCCTCGACCAGTTCGATGAACACCGCGATGTCTTCCTCTTCACCAACCTTGGCCGGGATCGGCACGGCGGCAACTGCGCGGATCCTGTCGTGGCTGGCGATCAACGCCTCGACCTCGAACGAAGAGACGTTCTCGCCACGCACGCGGAAGAAGCCGCCCATGCGATCGACAAAACAAAACAATCCCGATCCGTCATCAAGCTGCTTGCAGGCATCGCCGGTGTGGAACCAGCAGGTGCGGAACACCTTGATGGTCGCTTCCGGCTTGCGGAAGTATTCCTGCAGCAGCAGACCCGGAAAGCGCGGGCGGAATGCTAACTGGCCGACCTGCCCCGACGGCAGCACGTTATCGTCGTCGTCGAGGATCGCGACCTCGAACAGCGGATTGGGGACACCCATCAATCCCTTGGGCAACGCTTGCGACCCATCGAGCACCGGCCGCCCGATCGCCTTGCATCGCGCCAGGATGTCCGGCTTCGAGGGACCGCGCCACAGTTCGCGCGGCGTACCATCTTCATGGCCGAACTGATCGATCACCGCGGCAAAGGCGGAGCCCGATTCCGTCTGTCCGAAACCGACGGTCATAAAATCGATGCCGAAACGCCGCGCGACCTCGTGATGGTTGCGCGGAAACGGCTGCATATGAACCTTGTTGAGCGTGTTGGCACGATCGTTCGCGCGCGGCTCGACACTCATCAGATAAGGCACCATCACGTCGAGCAGCACGCAGGTGGTGGCGCCGCATTCAGCAACACGATCCCAGAAGCGCGTGGGGCTGAACTTGTCCCACAGCCCGACGGTGTTGCCCTGCCACACCGCACGCGCCAGCAGGAAGAACGCGCCACCGACGTGATACAGCGGCAGATCGCAGTAGATCACATCCTCCGGCGACGTCAGCTGCCGCACCTGGAAGCCATAGTGATTCATCCAGCGGAACGGCTGCAGCACGCCCTTGGAAGGGCCAGTAGTGCCGGACGTATAGACGATGTTGGCGAGGTCAAACGGGCCGCGCGGAATCGCAGGCACCGGCGCATCGCTCTCGGCAAGTTGAGCGAAGGAAACCACCTCCAGGCTCTTGAAGGCATCGCCGAACGTGGCATCAGTAAAATCATGATCGCCCGGCTGCGGCGTATGCACGATCAGCCGCTGCAACGGTACCTCGTCGATCACTTCCCCAAGCACTTCGGCGAACGATGGATCGGTGATCAGCGCGAACGGCGCGGTGTCCTTGAGCTGATAGGACAGCAGCATGCCGCGAAAGTTGAAATTGACCGGCGCGAAAATACCGCCGGCGCGCCAGATCGCAAACATCGCCAGCGCGCTGAGCAGCGAATTGCGCGTCAGCACACTGACCGGAACGCCCTCGGTGACGCCAAGCGCGGCCAGCCCCGCAGCGATCCGATCGGTGCGGCGCTTGAATTCGGCGAAGGTCAGTTGAATGCCGTCCTCGCCGTAGTGGACGAAGACCTTGTCCGGCACCGCGCGGGCACATTCGTCGAGCTTGTCGAGCACAACGTCGCCTTCGGCGACCATACTCGCGAACGTCTGTTCGGGTGTCATCACATCAAGCATCGTCGGTATCCTGTCAGCGGCGTTTCATGGTCGGATCGAGCGCGACGCGCAGCGACTCGCCGAGCGCGTTGAACGCCAGCGCCGTGAAAAGAATGGCAAGCCCCGGCGGATACATCTGCTCGGGGGCGATCTCCATGTTCTGATAGGCCCGCGCCAGCATCGCGCCCCAGCTTGCGTTCGGTGGCTGAATGCCGAGACCAAGGAAGCTGAGACTGGCTTCGGCCAGCAGCGCACCGGCCAGCAGCAGCGTCACCTGCACGATGACCGGCTGGATGGTGTTGGGCAGCACGTGCCGCCACAGGATGCGGCCGGTCGATGCGCCAAAGCAGCGGGCGCTATCAACATACAGTTCGTGCCGTACCACCAGCGTGCGCGCCCGCACCAGCCGCGCCAGTTGCGGCGCGAACACAATGCCGACCGAGATCATGCCGTTGGTAAGGCCGATTCCCAGCGCACCAGTCACCGCGATGGCCAGCACGATGGCGGGAAATGAGAGGAAGCTGTCGATGATGCGGCTGATGACTTCATCGACCCAGCCGCCGAGGTAACCGGCCAACAAGCCGACCGGCACGCCGATCACGATCGCGACGGCGACTGCGAGAAAGCTCGCATACAGCGACGCCGTTCCGCCGTAGATCAACCGGCTCAAGGTGTCGCGGCCGAGATCGTCGGCACCGAGCCAATGCTCGGCCGACAACGGCGCCATTGTCGCATTGAAATCCTGCGCCGTCGGCACATAGGGCGAAACCCACGGCGCCAACGCTGAAATGAGCATGAGCAGGACGAGAAACGAGAGACTGATCGCGCCGCGCAGATCGGACCGGAACCAGCGCCCGAATTTGCTCAGCCGGCTCACCCGGCGATCGGCCATCACCACGGTATCCGCCATCATCTGATCCTCGGATCAAGGATGCTGTAGAGAACGTCGGTCACCAGATTGAGCGCGACCACGATCAGCACCATCGCAAACACGACCCCCTGCACCACCGGAAAGTCGCGATGGATCGCGGCGTTGACGATCAGGTTGCCCATGCCGGGAATAGCGAACACGGCTTCGACGACCACCGTCGCCGCGAGCATGCGATTGAACAGCAGGCTGATGACCGTGAGCAGGTTGACGCTGACGTTCTTCAATCCGTGCCGCCACAGGATGGCTGACGGCGACAGGCCCTTGGCGTGAAGCGTGCGTACCTGTTGCGACGACATGATCTCGACCAGCGACGAGCGCAATTGCCGCGCGACTTCGGCGATGCCGCCGGCCGCGAGCGCGCATGCTGGCAGGATCGCATGGCCGATCGCTCCCCAGAAATCCTCGCTGATCGGGACCGCTCCCGTCGCCGGCAGCCAGTTGAGGTCGAGCGCGAAGAACGCCACCAGCAACATCCCGAGCCAGAAGTTCGGAATGGCGACGCCGAGCGACGCAACGGTCATGACAAAGCCGTCGGTCGACGATCCTGGCCGGCTTGCGGCGGCGATACCCAGGGGAATGCCGATGATCAGCGCCATGGCCATGGCGAGGAAGACGATCAGCAAGGTATGCGGAAAACAGCGTTCGATCGACGACAGCACGGATTCGCTGGACACCAGCGAGCTCGACAGATCGCCCTGCACCGCCTTCCAAAGCCATACGCCGTATTGCACCAGGAACGGCCGATCCAGCCCGTAGATATGCTGGATTTCCGCAATTCGTTCATCCGATGCATTGTCGCCGGCAAGCGTGACCGCAACGTCGCCCGGCACCAGCTTGAGCAGCCCGAATACGATGAAAGTCGAGAGCACGATCACCGGCACCGCCTGAAGCAGGCGGCGCACGATGATGTTGCGTTTACGAGACAGCGACATGCGGGCTGGAATCCGGCTTGATGGTGGCGCCGCGTCACCGTGCTGGACGATGACGCGGCGACGATGCGTTACGCGAGATTGATATTCTCGAACTTCGGCTTGCCGAGCAGGTCGGGCACGTAGCCCTTGACCTTGGTACCGAGTGCATCGAGCTCGTACTGGAATGCAATCGGCGCCGAGAGCGCGTTTTCCATGATGAAGCGCTGGATCTTGGCAAACACCGCCGCGCGTTCGGTCAGATCCTCGCTCTCGCGGCTTTGCTGGATCAACTTGACCAGTTCAGGATCCGCCTCGCGACCGGCGTTGTAGTAGGCGCCTTTGTCGAAGCCGAGCGCGTAGGTCATGCTGGGATCGGGCCGACCGGTCCAGGCCGACAGCAGCACGTCGTACTTCTTTTCGGTGGCAAAGAACTGCCCGCTGATCTCGGCGATGGTGCCGCGCGTGAACTTGAGACGGATGCCGGCCTCGCCAAGCTGCGCCTGCAGCACCTCGCTGCGGCGCACCGAATCCTGATCGTTGTAACCGCCGATAGTCAGGTCGAGACCATTCTTGAAGCCGGCTTCCGCGAGCAGCTTGCGCGCCTTGGCGGGATCATGCGGATACAGAGTCGAGACCGACTTGTCATACGCCCAGTGTGAGCTCGGCAAGGTCATGGTCGCCGGTTCGCCCAGGCCGCTCATGGTCGCCTTGACGAAAGCCTGACGGTCCAGCGCGAAATTGACTGCCTGCCGCACTTTCACGTTGTTGAGCGGAGCCCGCGCATAGTTGAAGTAGAGCTGGATGCAGTACAGCGTCGGTGCAGTGACGACCTGCAGATTCTTCGCGCGGTCGATCACCGGCTTCAGACGCGCCGGTAGCGAGAAGCTCATATCGTTCTCACCGGCGATCACCGAACGCAGCGCGGTCGCCAGTTCCGGAATGATGGCGAACTCGATGCCGTCGAGATAGGGCCGCCCCGGCCGCCAGTAGGTCTCGTTGCGCGTCACGACGATGCTGGCATTGTCGGCCCAGCTGACGAACTTCCACGGCCCGGCGCCGACCGGCTTGCGGTTGGTGTCGCCGTTCAGCGCCTTGATGTTGGTCGGCGAGACCATCATGCCTGCGCGATCAGACAGGATCGCCGGCAGCGCGGTATCCGGATTCTTCAGGCGCAGCGTGACTTGCAACGGCCCAGTGACCTCCACCGACTCCACGCTGGTGAGGTCCGCCTTGACGTTGGAGCGCGGATCCTGCCGGTTGCGTTCGAGGTTGAACTTGACAGCTTCGGCATCGAGATCGGTGCCGTCATGGAATTTGATGCCCGGATTGATGTCGAGAAGCATCGTCTTCGGATTCGGATACGACCACTTCGCCAGACCCGGCTTCGGCTTCAGCGTGTCGTAGTCCCATTCGACCAGCGTGTCGTACATCGTCCAGAGGATGCTGTGGTCGGAGCCGGCGCCGCCGGTCGCCGGATCGAGCGAGGATGGATTGGCAGGCGCGGCGATCTTGAGAACGCCGCCCTTCTTCGCGGCGGCCTGCGCGAAGGCCGGCAGGTTGGTCATGGCCGCGAGCGAGACACCACCGGCAAGCGCCAGGATATCGCGCCGGCTCAGAATGCCGGTCGTTCGGTTGGCGTCAGTCATTCTATCCTCCCAGTTACTGCATGTGTTTGTTGATTGGCATTGGCGGGCGGCGGCCCATCCGTTGTCGAGAAATGGCAAGCCACCCAATGGCCGGGCTTCAGTTCGCGCCAGGTCGGCATCTCGTCTGCGCACCGTGGCTGCGCTGCTGGGCAGCGCGTGCGGAAGCGACAACCGGAGGGCGGCTCGACCGGGCTCGGTATCTCGCCCTCAAGAACAATCCTGCGATCCGTCCTCATGGCGGATGGCAGCGGAATCGGTTCGGCAGAGAGCAATGCCTGCGTGTAGGGATGCAGCGGCCGCTCGATGACGTCTTCCGTGGAGCCAAGCTCCATCAGCTTGCCGAGATAGGTGACAGCGATGCGATCGGAAATATGCGACACCACCGAGATGTCATGGGTGATGAAGACGTAGGTCAGCCCGAATTCGCGTTGCAGGTCGGCGAAAAGATTGAGCACATCGCCGCGGATCGAAACATCGAGCGCCGCCACGACCTCATCGCACACGATCACTTTCGGCCGCAGCATCAGGACGCGCGCGATGTTGACGCGCTGTTTTTGCCCGCCCGAAAGCTGGTGCGGATAACGGTCCGCGAATTCGCGCGGCAAGCCGACGCGGGACAATGCCGCGATGCCGGCTGCGCGCCGGGATTCGTCGTTTCCGTCTTTCATGATCTCGGCCGGCTCGGTCACGCTGTCCAGAATGGTCATGCGCGGATTGAGCGCGGCGTTCGGATCCTGAAACACGATCTGGTAATCGCGCCGATGCGCGCGGAATTGCGAACGGCTCAGCGTGGCCGGATCCACTCCGTTGTGAAGAATGTGTCCCTCGGTCGGCGCGATCAGCGAGACAAGCGCCCGCCCCAGCGTGGTCTTGCCCGATCCCGACTCCCCGATGATCCCAAAGGTTTCACCGGCAGTAACGTCGAAATCCACACCGTCGACCGCCTTGACCGTGTCCGAGCCGTCGCGGGTCGGAAACAGAATGCGCAGATTGCGTACGGCCATGATCGGACCGGGGCTGCTTTTTCCAACAGCGAATTGCGGTGCGGCCTCTGAAGACATCGCCATCAGTTTACTGCTCCGGGCAACGAGATTTCGCGCGCCCTGCAGCACCTTGCGTCGTGCGACGGCGTGAGTTCGAGCATCGGTTGGTGAGCCTCGCACTTGTCGAGTGCGTGTAAACAACGCGGCTGGAAACGGCAGCCCGCCGGCATGGCGTTCGGCGACGGCACGCGACCGGCGATCGAAGGCAGAATGCTTCCACGCGGACTCAGGCTCGGGAGCGAACGCAACAACCCGGACGTATACGGATGCCGCGGCTTCATGAGGACATCGTCGACAGGAGCGTCCTCGACCACCTCTCCCGCATACATCGTGATCATTCGCGTGCAGGCTTCGGCCACCACGCCGAGATCGTGGGTGATGAAAAGCAGCGCCGTGCCGGTGCGTTCGCTCAGGGTCCGGAGCAGATCGATAATCTGCGACTGCACCGTGACATCGAGCGCCGTCGTCGGCTCATCCGCGATCAGCAGCTTCGGTTTGCAGATCAGCGCCATCGCGATCATCACACGCTGCCGCATCCCGCCCGAAAGCTGATGGGGATATTCATCGCAGCGGCGCGCCGGCGCGGGAATGCCAACCTCGGTAAGCGCGGCGATGGCGCGTTCGCGTCCCTCCTTGCGGCTCACCGGGAAATGCGTGCGGTAAGCCTCGCTGATCTGGTCCCCGACGGTAAACACCGGATCCAGCGCGCTCATCGGTTCCTGGAAGATCATCGCGATGTCGCGGCCGCGGACGTCGCGCATTTGTCGCGCCGACAAGGTTGCGAGATCGCGGCCTTCGAACCGGATCTCGCCCGACAGCCGCGCTGCCTGCGCGGAGAAAAGCCGAAGCAACGAAAGCCCCGTCACGGTCTTGCCGCAACCGCTTTCGCCGACAATTCCGACGCGTTCACCGGCGGACACCGCAAAGCTCACGTCGCGAATAACCGGGATCAATCCATCCATGGTGTTGAACGCGAGCGAAAGCGCCCGAACGTCCAGCAACGGCGACGCCGTTTCGCCTGCCGGCGCGCGACGAGCATCCGCGCGCGCAACGGCCAGGTCGTGGGCTTTGCCTGCAGCGACCATCGGTCAGCTGAGCTGGGAGTCAAAAGAAACGGCGACCGGCACGGCCTGCGGAATCGCAGGCAGCCCGCTTGCAACGGTGAGAAATGAAAAGACCAATTTGGCGCAAGGCTGCCTCATCGAAGTCGCTCCTTCCCGATTAATCCGAATGCTGGCGCCCTTGTTGATTATTGTCTTGAGGCGCACGCCGGTTGACTAAGGCATTGTAACCAAAGTCATTATTCCGAGACTGAGCACGCAAATGTCTGTATTGACGAGCCCAGCAAAGTCATAAAAGGTGAACTTCAGTCAATTGTCAACAATTGACCGGTAGGGTTCGACACAGGATATTTCCCCCATGCGGGCGTCAAACCAGGGCGACAGGCCATGACAGCAGCCTCCCAAAAAGCCATCAAAACGGATGCGGATTCGGATGTCCGGTTCTCCCCGCGCACGATCCCCGAGCAGCTCGCGGAAGAACTCGGCGCCGATATCGTTGCCGGCCGCCGCAAGCCCGGTGAGCGGCTTGTCGAACTCGATCTCGCGCAACGCTTCGGGGTGAGCCGCGGCCCGATCCGCGAAGCGATCCGCATTCTGGAACGCCGCCGACTGGTCGAATTGCTTCCGCGGCGCGGCGCTTACGTGCGCCCGATGTCATTAAAATCGATCGCAGATCTTTTCAATGTCCGCACTGCGCTCTCGCTGCTCGCGGTGCGATCGATGGCGACTGCTCCGGTCGAGAGTTACGTCGAGACACTTGCGCGCCGTTGCGACGAACTTACCGCGATGATCGATGTCCCCGATCCGCTCGGGTTCGCGCGGATCACCACCCGTGCCGTGAGAACGATCGCGCACGGCTCGGGCAACGGTCTTCTGCTGGAGCTTCTGACCGACCTCGCCAATCAGACGGCATGGACCACGATCTGGAAGGCTCCGCTCGACTATGCAACACGAGACGTGCGGCACGAAGCCGCAGAACTGATGACGCGAACACTCAATGCGATCCGGCAACGCAATCCAGAAGCCGCGGTCGCGAGTCTCGGCCGACTGCTCGAAGAGGATCGCGACCGCGCATTGGCGACCCTGTCCGATCTTCGCGAGGAGACTTTCAATCTGAGCGCAATCTCGCAGACCTAGACTCATATCCGGTTGAATCGACGCATAGCCCACAACACCGCCGTCATTCCGGGATGCGCGCACTTGCCGCGCAGGCCCGGAATCCATACGCCCGGCGGTGGTTATGGATTCCGGGCTCGCTCGCAAAGAACTCGCGCCCCGGAATGACAGAGTTGGAGCGATTCAATCCAATTCAAAATGTTCTAGAGCATGATCCGGAAAGTGGATTCCGGTTTCCGAAGAGATCATGCGAAAATAAAAGATCAGCGGCGGGTCTGATTCAGCACAATGAACCACACCCGCCGCATCGATGCATTATGAGATCGTCGACGTATAAAGGCTCGGGTCGAAATACTTCGATGCCGGCGTCGAATCCTTGACGTTGGCGTTCTTCATGAAGAAGTCGGTCACTTGCTGCAGCCACTTGGTGACCGTTCCATCGGCATACAGTTTCTTCCACTCCTGCGACGTGAACATCTTCTGCGCCTTGAACGCCTCATCGATGTCCGTCATCGGGGTCTGGCTGTAGTGGTTCTTCTGCAGCGCCTGCATTGCTGCAGCGCTGTTGCCGATGATATAATCGTTGGCCTCCGCCCAACCCTTGATCAGCTTGCCAAGCGTTTCCTTGTTGCTGTCATAGTAGTCGTTGCGCGCGGCCCAGCCGCCGACGATGGCCGCCTGCGGATAGTAGGCCGAGGCATCGGCCAGTTTCACCGCACCGGGCACCTTGTCGCGCACCGTGACGTTGAACGGCACCCATAACGCGACCGCCGGCACAGCGCCCGTGATGAATGACGTCACCGCCGCCGGCATCGCCTGATTGAGAATCTCGACCTCGGACGGATCGATCTTGTTGGCACGCAGCGCATTGTCGAGGAACACGTGCGCCGTGGTTCCGGTGGTCGTTGCGATGCGTTTGCCTTTGAGATCGGCGAAGCTCTTGATGCCCTGATCCGACCTGACCCACAGTTGCGCGGTCGCGACCTCGACGTCGTTGATGAGGAACACCTTGCCCTGCCCGCGCGCCGGGAAATTCGAAAGCACCGCGCCGGTGGCCAGCACATCGAGGCTGCCGCCAACCAGCGCCTGGAAGATTTCCAGCCCGGTGTTGAACTGCCGCAACTCCAGATCAAGCCCGTTCTTGGCGAACGAGCCGCGGTCGATGCCGGTCCAGATCTGCCCGTCGACAGCAACGGTGTGCAGATAACCAACTTTGATCTTGGTTTTGGCTTGCGCCAGCGCCGGAGCCGCAAGCGCACTTGTCCCGATCGCCACGCCTGCCGCTGTCGTCAAAAACTCTCGTCTGTTCATTGCTTCTCCTCCCTCTCTGCTTTCTCGTTGTTATTGTGAAAACGACGCGGGTTGCGCCTGGGCCTGTTGGACGCGGTATTCGCTCATCACCAGTTCGCGAATGTAGCTTCGCAGTTGGCCGAATTCCGGACGCTCATGAATGGATTCGTCGCGCGGATACGAAAACGGCACATCGATGATCTCCTTGATGCGGGCAGGCCTTGCGGTCACGACGATGATGCGGGACGCAAGGTAGATCGCCTCCTCAACGGAATGCGTAATCAGCATCACCGTCTTGCCTTCCGCTGCGAGGACCTGCAGCAGGAGATTCTGCATGTTCGCCCGTGTCTGCGCATCCAGCGCACCGAACGGTTCATCCATCAGGAGGAACTGCGGCTTGACCGCGTAGGCGCGCGCGATCGCGAGGCGCTGGCGCATGCCTCCAGACAAATGCTTGGGATAGGAGTTGGCAAAGTCCGACAACCCCATCAGCGACAGATAGTGATCGCAGATTTCGTCGCGCTGTGCCGGTGGAACACGGTTTGCGTTCAGCGTGAGGCCAAACGCAATGTTCTGCCGAACCGTCAGCCACGGGAACACCCCGTATTCCTGAAAGATGACGCCGCGCTCAGGGCTCGGTCCCTTCACCGGAGCATTGTCGAACAGCACCTGCCCTGTGGTCGGCTTCTGGAAACCGGCAAGCATGCTCATCATGGTGGTCTTGCCACAGCCGGAAGGACCGATCACCGCGATGAAATCGCCGTCGTCGATGGTGTAGCTGACATCATCGACGACCTGCAGCCTGCCCTTCGGCGTATCGAACGCCAACGAGACATGGTCGAACTGCGCACGGGCGATCTTGCTTTTTGGAGGAGACGTCATCCGACAGCCCTCTCCTGCCAGACCAGCAGCCGCCTGCTGATCATACGCAGGATCACATCCATAATCAGCGCGACGCAGCCGATGCAGATGATCCCGACATAAATGACATCGAGCAGGAAATAGGTCGATGCGTTCTGGATCAGCGCGCCAAGCCCCCGCTGGGCGGCGATCAGTTCGGACGCGACAAGCGTCGCCCATGACACGCCAAGCGCAACGCGCAATGCCGTCAGGATATGCGGCACCGTCAGCGGAATGATGACCTTGCGGAAGATTTCAAACTCGCTGGCGCCGAGCGTCTGCGCCACGCGAATGTAAAGCGGCGTGATCTGCGAAACGCCCTCGTACATCACGATCACCCCAGAGAAAAAAGCGGCGTAGAACAGCACTACGAGCTTCGCCACTTCATCGACACCGAAATAAACGATGACCAGCGGGATCAGCGCGATCGGCGGCAAGGCACGGAAGAAGTTGATCATCGGATCGGCGAAGGTGCGCGCCGGACGATACCAACCGAGCAGAAACCCAACGGGAACCGCGGCGGAAATGCCGAGCAGCACGCCGAGCAACACCCGGCGTGTCGATGCGAACACATCGACCAGCAGGCCTTCATGCATCAGCAGTTCAAAGAATTTGGCGGCGACCCGATGCGGCGCCGGAATCAACGACGGGTTGACGAAGCCGCTCCAGCGGACGGCATACCAAAGCACGATCGCGCCGCACCAGGGAATGAGGCCGAGCAGAAAGCGCTTCACGAAGTCCCCCTCATGCAGACAAATCGTCCAAGTGGTTGCTCCCCACCACGAAGTCATATTATAGATAAGACGACCATACAAGAACGTAGGATCGCCCTCCGTGTCAAGGCATCCAGAATGACGAATGTTCCCGCGATCCGCAGCGTCCGCGCATTTTGCTATCGATACCCGCTGCTGACGCCGGTGGAGACGTCGTTCGGCCGCATGCTCGATCGTCCCGCCGTCTACATCCGCGTCGAAGATGAAGATGGCGCCGTCGGCTGGGGCGAAGCCTGGTCGAATTTCCCGTCGGTGGGTGCGGAACACCGCGCTCGCATCATCAATGACATTCTGGCGCCGGCCGCCGCCGGCTTTGTGGCCGACGAGCCCGCGCAGTTGTTCCATCACCTCACTGACAAGTTCGCCGTGCTGGCGCTGCAAACCGGCGAACATGGACCATTCGCCCAATGCATCGCCGGGATCGACATTGCGATGTGGGACCTGCACGCGAAGCGGCGATCGACGGCGCTCTGGCGATTGCTGGGCGGCCAGCGCAACGCCATAAAGGTCTACGCCAGCGGCATTAATCCCACCGGCTCGGCGCAGATGGCGGAAGCGGCACTGCGCGCCGGGCATCGCGCGCTGAAACTCAAGATCGGATTTGGCGCGGAGCGTGATCGCGACAATCTCACCTCGCTGCGCGCGGTCGTCGGCGACGGTTTTCTCGCGGCGGATGTCAATCAAGGCTGGACGCTCGATCAGGCGCTGACCTTCGCACCGCCGTTGGAGGAATTCGCGTTGGCCTGGCTGGAAGAACCCTTGCGGGCGGACCAGCCGTGGGCGACCTGGCAACAACTCAAGGCGCGCATCCGGACACCGCTTGCTGGCGGCGAAAACATTACCGGGCGTGAGGGATTTACGCAGGCGATCGATGCCGACGTGCTCGGCGTCATCCAGCCCGATGTCGCCAAGTGGGGCGGCATCACGCAATGTATCGAGGTGGCTCGAGGTGCTATTGCCGCCGGCAAGACATTCTGCCCGCACTATCTCGGCGGCGGCATCGGACTGCTGGCCTCGGCGCATCTGCTGGCTGCCGTTGGCGGCGATGGCCTGCTCGAGGTCGACTTCAATCACAATCCGCTGCGCGACCTGTTTGCCGGTCCGGTCGGTCAGGTTCGCGACGGCGTCGTCGAACTTTCCGACGCGCCCGGGCTCGGCATCGTGCCGGACCTGTTGCAAATCGAATCCTACCGAACGGCATGACAGGAGCGACGCATTAGATGACGGCATCGGGATACGACTACATCATCGTCGGGGCTGGTTCCGCCGGTTGCGTGGTCGCCAATCGGCTGTCGAAAGATCCTGCTTGCCGCGTGCTGTTGCTGGAATCCGGCGGGTCTGACCGGAATTTCTGGATCAAGCTGCCCGTCGGCTATTACCGTTCGATTTTCGACGAGCGCTTCTCGCGCCTGTTCAAGACGGAGCCCGACGACGCGCTCGGCGGACGCTCGATCGACTGGCCGCGCGGACGCGTGATCGGAGGCTCGTCCTCGATCAACGGCCTCATTTTCATTCGCGGCCAGCATGAGGATTTCGACGACTGGGAACGCCTCGGCGCCACGGGCTGGAGCTATCGCGATGCCCTTCCCTATTTCCGGCGCTATGAGCGCTATCGCGGCGGCGACAGCCAATATCACGGCGGGCTCGGTGAATTTGAGGTGTCGGATTTGCGCGTCGGCAATCCGGCCTCGGAAGCGTGGGTGAATGCCGGCGTCGAGTTCGGCCTGCCGAGAAACCCCGACTTCAATGGCGCGACGACTTATGGCGTCGGCAGCTATCAGCTTGGCATCGGTTCGCGCTGGCGCTCAAGTTCGGCGTCGGCGTTCCTCCACCCCGTCGCGGGTCGGCCGAACCTGACCGTGATCTCGCGCGCGCAGGTTCGCCGTGTGCTATTTGCGGGTTCGACTGCGACCGGCATTGAATGGATCGCGGATGGCCAGCCGCGACAGGCCAGTGCGGATCGCGAAGTCATCCTTTGCGCGGGCTCGATCCAGTCGCCGCAACTGCTGCAACTGTCGGGCATCGGTCCCGCGGACCTTTTGCGATCGCTGAATATTCCGATTATCGCCGACGCACCGGAAGTCGGCCGCAACCTGCAGGATCACTATCAGGCCCGCATCATCGTCCGCCTCAAGCAACCGATCTCGCTCAACAGGCAGGTTCGCAATCCGGTCGAGCTCGCCAAGATGGGACTGCAATGGGCCCTTTATGGCAACGGACCGCTGACCGCCGGCGCCGGCCAGGTTGGCGGCGCGGCATGTACCGAATATGCGGTCGGGGGACGGCCGGACGTTCAGTTCAACGTGATGCCGCTGTCTGTCGATCGGCCGGGCGAGCCATTGCACAGCTATTCAGGGTTCACCGCGTCGGCCTGGCAGTGCCACGCAACGTCGCGCGGCCACCTCGCCATCCGCTCGACCGATCCGTTCGACGCGCCGACGATCCACGCCAACTACTTCGAGCAAGAACTGGATCGCAAAACGCTGGTCGATGGCCTGCGCATACTGCGCGAGATATTCCAGCAGCCGTCGTTTCGCGACCTGTGGGATGTCGAGATGAAACCCGGCGCCGCGGCGGACGACACCGACGCGCTTTGGGATTTCGCCAGGCGCACCGGCGGAACGGTGTTCCACCCGGTCGGGACATGCCGGATGGGAAGCGACGCCTCGGCTGTCGTCGATCCGCAATTGCGCGTCAACGGCGTCGAACGGCTCCGCGTGATCGATGCGTCGGTGATGCCGCAGATCACCTCAGCCAACACCAATGCAACGAGCCTGATGATCGGCGAGAAAGGAGCGGCATCGATTCTGATGTAAACTGTCGGATCGAGGCCACAACACAATGATTCTGGACGCCATAAGTCACATTCCGAAGTACGTGCAGATTGCCGACATCTTGCGGCAGCGGATCGCACGTGGCGTGTGGTCGCGCGGCATGTGCCTTCCGGCCAATGAGGAGCTCGCCGCCGAATTCGGCGTTTCCCGTGTCACCGTTCGTCAGGCGGTCGAAGTGCTGACCCGCGATGGCATCCTCGAAGCGCAGCAGGGCCGCGGCACCTTCATCACCGGCAGCAGCGTGCCGCAAGACCGCTGGCTGCGCGTCGAGACCACGCTGGCGGACCTCGCGAATGTCTATCGCGACACCTCGCCGGAAATCATCAACATCGCCGAGAGCAAAAGCGACGCGCCGTTGCGGCCCGAAGATGGCACCCCGGCCGCAAACTACGTCTTCATGCGGCGCGTGCATTCCCGCAAGAAGCAGGCTTATTGCGTGATCTCGATCTATCTCGACGAGACCATTTTCCGTAAATCACCCAAGCGCTTCCGCACCGAAACCGTGATTCCGCTTCTGACGGAGATGCGCAACAAGATCATCAAGACCGCCCGGCAAACGCTCTCGATCGGCACCGCCGACCTGGAGGTCTCCAAACTTCTGCACATCCCGCTGAATTCACCGGTGGCCGAAGTCCGCCGCGTCTTCACCTCGCACGACAACACGGTGATCTATCTCGGCGAAGTCACCTATCGCGGCGACTTCGTCCGGATCGAGATGGACCTGCGACCGTGAATGAAACCGAGAGCCTCGGCTGATTGCCGAGGAAATGGATCTTGGCTGGGGGACTAGGATTCGAACCTAGACAGGCAGAGTCAGAGTCTGCAGTCCTACCATTAGACGATCCCCCAAAGGATCCAGAAGTTTAGTTTAATATCCACGCAAATCGCACGAATAAGCCACTATAACCATCTGTTTTACAACGAATTCTCGAAGGAATCGGTATCGATTTATCCGACGAATAACCGTTGCAGCAGCGAGCTGACGACCAAATCGGCCCTGCGTCGCTGCGGCTCCTTCTACCCGCTCCATCCCGGCCTTGGCAAGCAGCGTCGAGCACACAATTGCGAGGCAGCACTGGCAAGCCGCTGCCTCCACCGACGGATCGTCGGCAGACAGTTCAAACCGTCGGGCCGGCGGGAGATAATTAACGGTTTCTGCAGCAACGCCTTGCATAGTTGGGGAAAATACGGGGCGTCCCAACGTGGATATTTGAGTAGTTGAGTATGTCGATTCTGCAGGCAACAACGTCATTTGGCCGGGTCATTTCAGTCCGCGGTTCGCAAGCGCGTGTCGGCCTGATGGCGGCTGCCGGACTAAGCCCGGCCGACGTGAGGGCGACGGTCGGCCGGTTCGTCAGCATCCGCGGAATCCATTCCACCATCGTCGCGATCATCACCGAGGTGACCCGTGAGCATTCGTCGACGTCCGAACAATACTTCGCCAGCGCGTCGGTCGATTTGCTCGGCGAAATCTTTGGCGATCAAGCTCGCCAGCGATTCCGGCGCGGCGTCACCAGTTACCCGGCCATCGACGACACCGTCGACCTGATCACCAACCAGGAACTGCGGACGATCTACGCGCCAACGGGATCCGACCAGATCGACATCGGCACGCTGCAGCAAGATCCCTCGGTGACGGCCTATGTCGATGTCGAGGAAATGCTGAGCAAGCATTTCGCCGTGCTCGGCTCGACCGGCGTCGGCAAATCCAGCGGCGTCTCGCTGCTGCTCAACGAAATCCTGAAGGCGCGTCCGAAACTGCGCATCTTCCTGCTCGACGTCCACAACGAATACGGCCGCTGCTTCGGCGAGCGCGCGCTGGTGCTCAACCCGCGAAACCTGAAGCTGCCGTTCTGGCTGTTCAATTTCGAAGAGATCGTCGACGTGCTGTTCGGCGGCCGTCCCGGCGTACCGGAAGAACTCGAAATCCTCACCGAGGTCATCCCGCTCGCCAAGGGCGTCTACACCCAGTATCAGCACAGCGACCGGCTTGGACTGAAACGCCTCGATCCCAATACCAACGTCTATACCACCGACACACCCGTTCCTTACCGCCTGGTCGATCTTATCTCGCTGATCGACCAACGCATGGGGCGACTGGAAAATCGCTCCTCGCGCATCGTCTATCACAAGCTGATCTCGCGCATCGAGACGGTCCGCAACGATCCGCGCTATACCTTCATGTTCGAGAACGCCAATGTCGGCGGCGACACCATGGCCGAGGTCATCAGCCACCTGTTTCGCCTGCCAGCGAACGGCCGCCCCATGACGGTCATGCAGCTTGCGGGCTTCCCCGTCGAGGTCGTCGATTCGGTGGTGTCGGTGCTGTGCCGCATGGCCTTCGACTTCGGTCTGTGGAGCGACGGTGTTTCGCCGCTGCTGTTCATTTGCGAGGAGGCTCACCGCTATGCCTCGGCGGACCGCAGCATCGGATTCGGACCGACGCGCAAGGCCGTCTCGCGCATCGCCAAGGAAGGCCGCAAATACGGGGTTTACCTCGGCCTGGTAACGCAGCGGCCGGCCGAACTCGACGCGACCATCATCTCCCAATGCAGCACGCTGTTCACGATGCGTCTTGCCAACGAGCGCGACCAGACCTTGCTGCGCTCGGCGGTGTCGGATGCAGCGGCCAACCTGCTGTCGTTCGTTCCCTCGCTGGGAACGCGCGAAGTGCTGGCGTTCGGTGAAGGTGTGGCGCTGCCCACCCGGCTGCGTTTCAAGGAAGTGCCGGCGCATCAATTGCCGCGCAGCGAAGCCACGATCGCGACCACGCCCACGACCAGCAGCGGCCATGACACGCATTTCGTCGGTTCGGTGCTCGAACGCTGGCGCGGCGCGACGTCCCATCGCGATGCGATGTCCGAACATAGCCACGCCGAGCGGCCGACGCCGCGGACCACAGATGCACCGATGCTGCAGCCATCGCTCGGCCTCGATCCGGACCGCTTCTCGCTGCTGAAGAAGCCGCTGCGCTAGAGCTCAAGGTCATCGAACAGACAGCAACTCAAGGCCCGAGAACTTAAGGCTCAGGTTGCTTTTGGTTTGTGCAGCGGTCCACTATGATCGCGCCCAAACTCAACCGCTGCCTGAACGAGCCCCACACATGACGCCGTCCACCAACAGCCGCTTCCCCGTCCCCTCCCTCAGTAAATTGCCGGACGACATCCGCGCGCGCATTCTCGAGGTGCAGGAGAAGTCCGGCTTCGTCCCGAACGTCTTCCTGACGCTGGCGTATCGTCCCGACGAATTTCGCGCGTTCTTCGCCTATCACGATGCGCTGATGGACAAGGAGAGCGGGCTGAGCAAGGCGGAGCGCGAGATGATCGTGGTCGCCACCAGCAGCGCCAATCAATGCCAATATTGCGTCGTCGCGCATGGCGCCATCCTGCGCATTCGCGCCAAGAATCCGCTGATCGCCGATCAGATCGCAGCTAATTATCGGAAGGCCGACATTACGCCGCGCCAGAAGGCGATGCTCGACTTCGCCATGAAAGTCAGCATGGAGGCGCAGAAAGTGTCAGAGCACGATTTCGCCGACCTCAACCGGCACGGTTTCAGCGATGACGACATCTGGGACATCGCCGCGGTGTCAGCCTTCTTCGGTCTCTCGAACCGGATGGCTAACGTCACCAACATGCGCCCCAACGACGAGTTCTATCTGATGGGCCGCCTGCCGAAGAAGTGAGCCGCAGCATTGGACGCAAGTCTGAACGAAATCATCCTGCGACTGGGCGCCGCGACGGTCGCTTCCGCGGCGGTCGGGCTTAATCGCGATCTGCACGGCAAGCCTATCGGCGTTCGCACGCTGGGGCTCGTCGGCCTTTCAACGGCCGTCGCGGTTCTGCTCGCCGATGCGGGGATTATCAGGTCCGGAATTTCCGACCCCACCAGCCGCGTCATTCAAGGCGTCCTGACCGGGATCGGCTTCCTCGGTGCAGGCGTCATCGTTCACGGCGAGCCCCACAAACGGGTTCACGGCCTCACCAGCGCGGCCTGCGTCTGGTTCACCGCCTGCATCGGCATCGTCTGCGGAGCGGGTCAATGGCAACTGGTGCTGGTCGCTGGCGTACTTGCGGCGCTGTTGCTGTCGCTGGGCGGACCAATCGAGCGTTTCTTTCACCGGCTCCGCGGCGGACATTCGCAGGATCGGGATCAGTCGTCAGATGCCGGTCCGCACCAGCCGGGCAAATAGATCGCATCCTTGCTCCGCGCCAGACTTAACCCTTTCTCGATCGCCTTTTCGAAATCCGCGTCGACGTCCTTGCGCGAGAGCCTGCGGCGCAAGAAATCCGCCCACAGGAATTCGCTGAATGGCGTGGTGTCCTTGGCAAAGCCGCCGGCGCGGCGTAATTCGCCCGCGAGACTGCGAAACGGGTCGTCCTTGAGATCGGCAATCGATTTCGGAATGTCCTTGAAATGCCGGCGCTCGCCCTTGATGTCGTAAGGATAGACCCACCGGCGATTGTCCAGCACGCCCCAGAACGCATCGCGGTCGACCATGGTCAAATCTGCGATTATGGTAACTAGGATGTCCTTGACCCCTTCGTCGTGCAGCGCGCGGGCCAGATGATGATGATCGACGACGTAGTGCCGCCCGTCGGGGCCGAGCACGACGGGAATGGTATGCTTGCCCAACAGCTCCGCCTGCTTCTTTTTGGATTTGTGTTGCCGCCAGCGGTGGCGCTTCTCCTTGACCTCGCGTATTCCCACCGTCATCTGCGTCGGCCGCAACGACAGGATCGGGATTGGGTGCAGGATCGGTTCGCGCGTATTCGCCATCGATAAACTCCGTTAAATTTGATTGATATGGAGCCCCGGAACCGATCGAAGTATGGCACGATGCCGACGGCCATCAATGCAGCGTCGCTGAAATCGAATCTGCCGCCGTGATGACATACGGGACGGCTCTGGGTGGGCCCGCTTCCGCGTGGTAAGGATGACGTTCAGGGGATGCGAACTGGCGCACCGCTTCAATGCAAACTTGAAGTGCAAAGGGTAAAATGAAAGTCCAGTCGCCAACGCCGACAAACGGCCCGGCGCGTGTGGTGAAGTTTCCGCCACGCACCTCGGAGACGCCACATCGCGGCCGTCCGGAAAGGCGCGGCTGGGGCGACAGCACGGGCGAAGCTCAGGACAGCCTCACCCCTGACGAGCGCCATTTGGCCGATGCCGACGATTTTCGCCACCGGATGTGGGCCAATGCCGCCGCCCTCGCCTTCACGGTCGCCCTCACCGCCATCGGCATTTGGCTGGCCATGAGCATCGCGGACATGCGGAAAACCCAGGATTGCGTGCTGATGGGCCGGCGCGACTGCGCGCCAATCACGACGCCACACTCCTGATCGGCTTTGCGCCGCGCTGGCCGGACGCCCAAAACAGGAACAGACCTGCGTCCGCAACCATTGAACTCCGGGCGGCGCTCCGATATACGGGCAAACAACTCTACAAGGCGGCGGGGCATCCCGGAGCTAAGCCTCCTCCTCTCGTGCCGTTCCCGCATTTATCTTCAAAATATCAAGGGCTTAATGATGTCATCCACATTCGATCAGGTTGCCACCATCATTGCGGAAACCTGCGACATCCCGCGCGATACGATCACGCCCGAAAGCCACGCCATCGACGATCTGGGAATCGACAGCCTGGACTTCCTCGATATCGCCTTCGCGATCGATAAAGCCTTTGGCATCAAGCTGCCGCTCGAAAAGTGGACGCAGGAAGTCAACGACGGCAAAGCCACCACGGAACAGTACTTCGTGCTGAAAAACCTGAGCGCGCGAATCGACGAGTTGGTCGCCGCCAAGGGCGAGTAATCGCCGCAGATGCAGCTCGAATATTTTCAACTCATCGACCGCATTGTCGCTCTCGATCCCGGCTCCCGCAGCATCACGGTCGAAGCGCAGGTTCCGCAGCAAAGCACGATCTTCGAAGGGCACTTCCCCGGCTATCCGTTGATGCCGGGCGTGCTGCTGATCGAGGCGATGGCGCAAACCTCGGGCTGGCTGCTGATCTCGCTGTTGAAGTTCGAGCGCATGCCGTTCCTGGCCGCCGTCAAGGAAGCCAAGATGCGGACATTCGTGACGCCGGGCGAAACGCTGAGCATCGAGGCTGTCATTGCCCATGAAGGTTCAGGTTATGCCATGACTGACGCCAAGATCAGCGTCGGCGGCAAACTGGCGTGCAACGCGACGCTGACGTTCCGTCACGTCCCCTTCCCCAATCCCGACCTGCGCGGACACATGGAAGCCATGGCCAAGCGCATCGGTTACCCGCAGCAGGCGTCGTCATGACCGAGTCGAACTCTTCGAACGAAGCATGGATCACCGGCATCGGCCTTGCGACCTCGCTCAGCGACAGCCTCGACGCCAACTGGGACGCGCTCGCGCAACGGCGCATCAACGTCGACGAAAAGGGCTTCGCCCCCTACATCGTGCATCCGCTCGCACCGGTCAGCTTCGACGCCCAGATCCCGAAAAAGGGCGATCAGCGCCAGATGGAAGCCTGGCAGCGGATCGGTACCTACGCGGCCGGGCTGGCGCTGGATTCCGCCGGCATCAAGGGCAACAAGGATATCCTGGCGCGGATGGACATGATCGTCGCCGCGGGCGGCGGCGAACGCGACCTCGCGGTCGATTCGGCGATTCTCAATGCCGAGGCGAAAGGCAATTCCTCGCCGGGCTTCCTCAACGAACGGCTGATGAACGACCTGCGGCCGACGCTGTTTCTGGCGCAGCTCTCCAACCTGCTGGCGGGCAACATCGCCATCGTTCATGGCGTCACCGGCTCGTCGCGAACCTTCATGGGCGAAGAAGCTGCCGGTGTGGACGCAGCGCGCATCGCACTGGCGCGTATCGCCGCCGGGCAAAGCGACATCGCCCTTGTCGGCGCGGCGCACAACGGCGAGCGCAAGGATCTGCTGGTCCTGTACGAATTCGGCGACTTCAATTTGAAGAACAAGTTCGCGCCGGTGTGGGCACGGGGCGAGAACAGCGGCTTCGCGCTCGGCTCCGGCGGCGCGTTCCTGGTGATCGAGTCTCGCAAGCACGCTGAAGCGCGCGGCGCCAAGCCCTACGCGCGCCTGACCAACGTCGTGGCCGATCAGGCTCGCCGCAAGAATCCTGGCGAAGTGACCGCGACGCTCGCAGCGCTGTGGTCGAAGCTCGGCAAACTCGACGACAGCGGCGCCATCATCACCGGAGCGACGGGCGCGGAGCCGGTCACTTCTGAGGAACGAGCGTTTCTCACAACCCATGCGGATTTTGCCGTGCGTGCGACCGGCACGACGTTCGGCCACACCATGGAAACCCAATTCCCGCTCGGGCTGGCATTGGCCGCCCTGTCGATCTCGCGCGGCCAACTGTTTCCGCCGAACGATTCGAGCGGATTGGAGATTGAAATGGCCAAGGCACCGTCCCAGATTGTCGTCATCGGGGCCGGTCATTGGCGCGGCGAAGGCATGGCGCTGGTCGAAGCCATCCGCTGAGCGGATGCGTTTTCGAGCAGAGCGGATACCCGTTCGCGTGAACAAGACGCGTCGATAGAAATACGGAGCGGTATCCGCGTGGAGCCGCTGAAGCGACCGACGGAGCACATATGTCAGCAACCCGCGATAAATTCGGCAGGCCGATCGTCGTCGTCACCGGCATGGGCGTCGTGACATCGCTGGGCTCCGGCAAAACCGATAACTGGGCCAGGCTCTGCGCCGGCGAGTCCGGTATCCGCACCATCACGCGCTTTCCGACCGATGGATTGAAAACGACGATGGCCGGCTCGATCGACTTCGTGCCCGTCGAGCCGTTCTCGTCGACGGACCTCTCGGAAAAACTGGCGGATCTGGTTGCCGAGGAAGCCATCGCGCAATCCTCCATCGGCACCAAGGGCGATTTCCCGGGGCCGCTGTTCCTTGCTGTCGCACCCGTCGAAGTCGAGTGGCCGCAGCGTCAGGAACTCGGCCGCACCATCGGCACCCAGACCGAGATCAACTACGACGAGATGCTGCGCGTCTCCGGCGGCGGCAAGTTCGCGCCCTATCACCGGCGCTTTCTGTTCGGCTCGGTGGCCGATCATCTGGCTGAAACCTTCGGCACCAAAGGCTCGCCGATTTCACTATCGACCGCCTGTGCGTCTGGCGCGACCGCGATCCAGCTTGGCGTCGAAGCCATTCGCCGTGGTGAGGCCGACGCTGCGCTCTGCGTCGCGACCGACGGCTCGGTGAACCCGGAAGCGCTGATCCGGTTCTCGTTGTTGTCGGCGTTGTCGACGCAGAACGATCCGCCGCACTCCGCCGTCAAGCCGTTCGCCAAGAACCGCGACGGCTTCGTGATGGCGGAAGGCGCAGGCGCGCTGGTGCTGGAGAGTCTTGAATCGGCAACCGCGCGCGGCGCGCGGATTCTCGGCGTGCTGGCTGGCTGCGGCGAACTGGCGGACTCGTTTCACCGCACCCGTTCGAGCCCGGACGGCAAGCCGATCATCGGTTGCGTGCGCAACGCGCTGGCCGATGCCGGCGTCGTCGCGGACCAGATCGACTACATCAACGCTCACGGCACCGGCACGCCGGAAAACGACAAGATGGAATATCTCGGCATCTCCACCGTGTTCGGCGAACGCGCGCGCGAGGTTCCGGTGTCGTCGAACAAGTCGATGGTCGGTCACACGCTCTCCGCCGCCGGTGCCGTCGAGGCGGTGTTCTCGCTACTGACGCTCGAGCATCAGCGCATTCCGCCGACGATCAACTACGACGTTCCCGACCCGGCGATCCCGTTCGACGTGGTTCCGAACAAAGCGCGCGATGCGCGCGTCACCACGGTGATGTCGAATTCGTTCGGCTTCGGCGGCCAGAATGCCTCGCTGATCCTCACCGGTGAGCCGGTCTAGACGAACTCCAATGCAGCCGGTTGACGCCCTGCCGCCAACCGGCGAAACGCCATTGTCGCACTCCCGAATCCCTGTCGCCGGATGAACTTCTGATGCGCCGCCTCCTGCTCCGCGCCAAAGCCGGCATTCGCGACGCCACCAAGCCGCTGACGTCAGCGGCGGTTGGCGCGCTCACGGTCGGCCTGCTGCGCACCACGCGCTATTTCGATCCGATCAAGACCGCCAATCTGTTCGGCAGCGTCGCGCAACTCATCGGCCCCCTGTTTCGCGAGCAACGCATCGGCCGCGCCAATCTCACAGCCGCTTTTCCGGAAAAGTCGCCGGAGGAAATCGAGAAGATCCTCGCCGGCGTGTGGGATAATCTGGGCCGCATGGCTGCAGAATTTGCGCATATCGATCACATCTGGGATCACGACGAGTCCCGTCCCGAACTAAGCCGCATCGAAATTCCGCAACGAACCCACGAGCTGTTCCATCAATTGCGCCTCGATGGCAAACCGGCGCTGATCTTCGCCAGCCATCTCGGCAATTGGGAGCTGCCCGCGCTAGCAGCCGTCGCTCATGGTCTCGACACCGCCGTGCTGTTCCGACGACCGAACATCGCATCTGCCGATCGTGCCATCGAGGAACTGCGCTCGGTCAACATGGGCACCTTGATTCCATCCGGCCGCGACGCGCCGATCAAGCTGGCGCAAGCGCTGCAGAATGGTCAGCACGCCGCCATGCTGGTCGATCAGTATCTTGGCAACGGCGTCGAGGTGACGTTCTTCGGGCGCAAGACCAAGGCCAATCCGACACTGGCACGCTTGCTGCGGCAGATCGAATGCCCGATCCACGGCGTGCGCATCATTCGCCTGCCAAATCATCGTTTCCGCGCCGAACTGTCGGAGGAAATTCCCCCGGTTCGCAACGCCGCCGGCGAGATCGACGTGCAAGGCACGATGCAGGCTGTCACATCGGTGATCGAGGGCTGGATCCGCGAATACCCTGACCAGTGGCTGTGGCTGCACCGCCGCTGGCGGTAACTCTCAACGCCCGGTCTTCACCCGCGTCCACAAGCGATTGATGATCCGCTGCGTCGCCTGATCGCGTGCGGTGATGACGAACAGCCGGCTCATCGTCGTCTGATCCGGATAGACCGTCTTGTCGTCCAGCACTTTCGGATCGATCAATTTCTGGCTGGCGAGATTACCGTTGGCATAGGACAGGAAGCTGGAATTCTTCGCAGCCACGTCCGGACGCAACAGATAATTGATCAGCTCATAAGCTTCCGCGACATTCTTAGCATCCGCGGGAATGGACAGATTGTCGAAGAACATCTGCGCACCCTCTTTCGGAATCGCGTAGCCAATCTCGACGCCATTGTTCGATTCCATCGCGCGCTTCTGCGCCTGCTTGATATCGCCCGACCAGCCTACCACCAGACAGATTTCTCCGGTCGCCAGCCCGTTCAGATATTCGGACGAATGAAATTTTCGGACGAAAGGACGGATCTTGCTGATAACTTCGGCGGCCTTGTCGAGATCGGCCTGCTTGGTCGAATTG
>Ga0207657_10001490_pt1 | contig 25047 bp, 16 predicted proteins | sample KBSC33metaG_FD_184316 | JGI IMG/M metagenome (GOLD analysis project Ga0207657, IMG submission 184316) | Corn rhizosphere microbial communities from Kellogg Biological Station, Michigan, USA - KBS C3-3 metaG (SPAdes) (version 2) | ecosystem: Host-associated > Plants > Roots > Rhizosphere > Soil ... | reverse complement strand
ATATTCGATTATCCATCGCGCGCCATGAGGCGGCCTGCCGGGATCCTGTTCATTCTGCTGACCGCGCTTTCGAGCGCCGGTGCGTCAGCCCCTCGAAGGGCCCCGATCCACGACCCCGTGCTGTTGCGCATCGGGATCCTTTGCCGCTGGGAACACAATTGCATCCAGGAGCAGCAGTCGGCGATGGCGGCGGCCCTGCGCTATGTGAACCGCAAGTCTCCGCCGCCGTCGCGACTCCATGCGTGCAACCGCAACGCCTCCAGGGGCTCGGGCAAGGTCGACTGGATCGGATTTTACAATTGCATAAGGAACAAGCGCATTTGAGCGTTGAAGCTCATTCGCCCAAATGCATCACCACGACGGCCGTCGTGAACAAGGTGGCGATCAGGCTGAGGCCGACGAGGACCTGAAGGACCAGCATGTTGCGTTTTCTCCGGCGTTGCCGCCGCGAAAGCGCAGCCGCTTCCTCGTCGGCGAGAAGCCGGGCTTCGCCCGATCGGCGCGCTGCCTCGGCGGTCGCTCCGCTGAAGAGGTCGCCCCCGGCAAAGCCGCGATTGATCATGTCGCGAAGTTCGTCGGCCGAGCGGCTTTTCCACCAGTCCGCCGAAAATGCAGTGCCCGTCGCCCGATCGGCGACATCGTCAGCCTGCGCGCTCGTGCTCATCCGCGCCCCCGCTCCAAGTAACGAAAGCAGAAGGCCATTGTGCGTCGACCGCGAGGACTCCACGCCGCGGCCGCCGTGGCCAGTTCTTCACTCACGCAGGACTGGGGCGATCGGTGCCCGAACCAATTTCCCGCTGCAGTCCAGCAGCGTCCGATCGAACAGACATCCAATAGCACAACAGCGTCATTCCAGCGATGGCCGTTTCGCCATTTCGCGGACCTCCCCTCCGGTTCCAAGCGAAAGGCCGATGCCGCCTTAACCACGCCTGTAATTCGGCGGGCAACCATTGTCGATTAACCTTGGCTAGTGATGACGAGACCAGCGAAAAGCTTCGGAAAACAGGGCGGTGGCGGAAGGCGCATCGCCAGGCGCGTCCAAGCGCCGCTCCCTGCCCTGCTTATCACCATGGGCGACCGGCATCCCGCGATCCTCTACAACATCTCGGAAACAGGCGCCCACCTGCGTGCCAAGGATGCTCCTTCGGAGAAGACCGAGCTGTTCCTCCAGGTCGCTTCGCTCGACGTCTACGCCCGAGTCGTCTGGAAACGGGGGGAAGAGTGCGGGCTCGCGTTCGACGATCCGATCCGTGCCTGGGATATCGAGCTGCTGCGCGCCCAGGCCGAGAAGGGAATCGAGGCCAGGCTCACGGCCGCCGAGAAAGGCGGGGCGGACGACTGGGCGACCGGAGTGGCCCGTTAAGAGCGAAGGATTGGCCTAGTGACCGCCGTCCGACGCCCTGGAGGCCGGATTGGCGATGGCGACGGCGCTCGTCCGGACGATCGGCTGGTGGACCCAGGATGCCCCATAGCCGAAGGTGATGACCGGCTGGAATTCTTTCCTCTGCTCGGGCCTGTAGGGCGGCCCGCCGCTGTCATCGAGGATATAGTAATCGCGTCCCTCGCGAACGATCAGCACCGTTTCCGGGCCGGCGACGCTGTCCCTTGCAAGCGTGAGGTAGAGGTCAGTGGTCGCAACTCCAAGCGAGCGAAGGGCCTGCATCTTGACGATCGCGCGGTCCTCCATGTCGCCGTAACCGCTGGCGAGAGTTTGCGCCGCGCTCGCCCAATAATCATGACGGCCCCACTGCGTGGTATCCGACCGCCACTGTATCGCCCGGGTCACGGCTGACTGCACAAAAGCGACCTGCCTCGCCCTGCTCATGGTCAAGGCGGGAGCGATCAGCCGACGCATCTGCGGCATCGCCGAGGCGTCCCTTCGCGCACGCTCCCAATTGTCCCAGAACCTCTTCGCCGAAATCGGGACTGCGATCGTGCCGGCGAGCACAGGAGTCACGGCGGGCCTCTGGATTGCCGCCTGAAGCGCTGCAGTCGAGGCGGCGCTCGCGCTTTGCGCGCAAGCTCCGGCTACGGGAAAGAGGATCGTGCAGACGAGGCCGAAGCGTCCGGCAGCCCAGGCAAATTCTCGCTTCATCGACCCACCTTCGATGAAAAACCGTCCAATTCGCGGATGGAATCATCGAATTTCCGCCGCGGGAAGAGCGCGGTTAACGAAAGCGAGCAAGTTACCGGCGGATCGTTACGTGGGCGCGACGAACAGAGTGCTGAAGCGCCTTAAGGCCAGCCAAGCGAAGCGGAAGATCGGACGATCGGCGCGCTAGGCCCACTCCCGCGTCTTCGGAGGAGTGGGCCCGTACTCGAGCGCTCGTCGCGCCCCCAACGGCCCTCGCAGGGGATCTGGGAAGGGCCGAAATAGCAGCTGCTATGGATAGCTGGCCCGGGGCGCAACGGGCGCGCGATCGACTGTCCGACGATGGGACAGTCCTGTCCAGCGCCGGAGCCCGACCGGACGGGCCGTCCCGGAGGAACGCGTTGCCGGCGCGTTAACCATGCAGCGTATGACGGTGGAAACCAAGACGAGCCTAGAACCGGCTGTTCCTTATTGGAGAGCAGCCATGCGCGCTCACATTCTGACGATTGCAGCAGCGGTCCTCTGCGCGGTCCCGGCCGCAGCCGAGCCGGCCAAGGCGCCAGTCCAGAAACCGGACCGCACTGTCGAGCAGCCCGCCGTGCTGATCGCCGCCGCCGCCGAAATCCCCCAGGTCCAGCAGCCGCAGCAGGCGCCGGACGCCGCACCTCCGGCAAGGCCGGTTCGGCATGCGCGGGTCACGACCTGCCGCTGCGGCGACCAGGACCCGAGCGAATAGGATATCGGGGCCTTTTCGCGCAGCAGCGGGCGGTAAACGCCAAGTTAACTTAAATAGTGACAGTGGAACGCGGCCGTGGGAAAAGGCCGGCGCACAACAGCGTGAGCCGATGTTGTGAGGGTTGCGTCTGCGCTCGTAGCCGGGGGGCGGAATGGACCTGGACGTTCTCACCGCGTCAGCAATCCGCTCGTGCGGCGGCCTCGCTGGCCGCCCGACCGATCCGGCTGCCGTTTGCGGCAGGAAAGCCGGTGCGGTTCCTTCCGAAGCAGGTTCGACCGCTTCCGAATTGCAGTTCCTCCTGGCCGATTCCGGCGCGAGGGTCATCACCGACGCAAATCGCAGGATCCTCTGGGCGACGAGCGCTGCAACACTCCTCGCCTCGGGCGGGTCCTGCATCAACATCACGGACGGGGAGCTTGCCGGACGAACCCGGCACAGCGACGCGCTCCTTCGCTCGATGTTCGAGGATTCGCACAATGCAGCGCCTGGAACAGTCGTCCGGCTGATCGCGTCCGAACCTTCCCGCCGGCCCGAATTGTTCGTCCAGGCGCAGAGCCATGCGCTTCCAGGCGAGGCCTGCACCCTGCTTACGATTCGGGACCTTGCGCGCGAGCTTCGCGAGATTCCGGATCTCGGCCGCCTCTACGGCCTCACCCGGACCGAGCAGCAGGTCGTTGCAATGATGGTCCGTGGGCAGTCGGTGACCGAGATCGCCGAACAATTGCACAAGTCCGTCCTCACGGTCCGGACGCATGTCAAGCGCGCCTATGGAAAGCTCGGGGTCGGGTCGAAGGAGCAGCTGTTCGCGACCGTCATGAAGCTGATGGTGGACTGACCCCAACCTGCTTTTGGGGACCGGAGTCCTGGCGGATGATGGTCACGACGAGCTGGCCGACGAGCCCGCCGTCGGGGCCCGCGGAAACCGGCGCGTCGGCTGCCAGCCTGATCTTGAGCTTCGCCGCCTGGTCGGGATCGATCCGCAATCGATATTGGCCCGGCGGGACCCGGTCGATGAAGAAATAGCCGTCATATTCGGTCCGTGCCGAGGCCACGACATTGGCTTTCAGATCGACCAGCTGGAGCTGCACGTTCGAGACCGCGCGCCTCGCTTCCCCGCCTTCGAAATAAGCATGGCCCTCGAGTTCGCTCATGGCGACCACGGGGAAGAGCGAGCGGTGCGTTCGTCCCGGGCGGGGAACAATCTCGACGCCCGGACGGCTTGGGAGCATGTAGGGATCGGGCAGGCTGTCGGTGATCATCGACACCTGCGAGGGACGGCCGTCGCCAAGGCCGGTCACGAGCGCCAATCCCTCGCTGTTCGTCTGGACTTCGCCCGCACCGCCGCGGAACCCGACTCCCTCGAGCGCGGGCTCGCCGGGCTCCCGCCGCCCGTCTCCGTTCAAATCGCGGAAAGCGAGCGCGACGAGCGATCCTCCGCGGGCCAGCCCCGGCGGCTCGAAGCGCCAGGAGCCGAGCGGGTTCCCGAGGCTGAAGCTGGCACGGACTCCGACGACGAGATCCTTTCGTTCGCTATCGTAGAGGATGTCGCCGCCCAGATCGAAGGCGCCGATTCGCCGCGACAGCGACGCGCCGGCAATAGTGCCGTGACCGCCGCTCAGCTGGTGGAACATGGTGAAGCGCAGGACTGCCCCATGCCCGAGCGTTCGGTCGACCGCGACATTGAGGTCGCGAAGCTTGCTTCCGGGTTTCAGGAAATAATCGATTGCGGCGCGAACGCCCCAGTCCCGCACCACGCCGTTCAGCTCGAAGGTGCCGTCGAGATTCTCGCTCGAGAAGCTGCTGGTCGTGAAACGCCGGTAATTGAAGGAATTTGAGACCAGCCATCGGTTGACGCTGGTCGAGGCACGGAATGTCGCGTTCCAGTCGGTCGCGCCGTCATGCTCCGACCGTTCCGCGACAAGGTTGGTGGCAAGGATCCGCGAGCCGAGATTGAAGGCATGGTCCAGCCGGACCTGCGTATCGCGCTTGTAATGCCCGACCGTGCTTCGAAGCTCGTCGACGAAGTCGCCGCCATATTCGCTGTGCTGGAGGACATAGGACGTTCCCAAAAGCCGGCCGGCGAAACCCGACTGGACCGCCCATGCGCCGCTTCCCTGGAAAGCCGCATCGAGTTGCATCGCGGCCGATCCAAGGTTCGTCCGGATCCCGGCATTGCCCTGCAGGCGCCGCCTGCCGTCGACCGTGAAGCTCGCAAGGCCGGCGACCGCCGTGATTTTCGAGCTCAGCCCGTACTGGGCCGCGGCGACCGCCCTGATTTCCCCGGTGTCGGGCCCCGAGACGGGCAGAAAATCATTGTTGACCGGGATGAGGTTCCTGTCCTGCTGGACCGCGCTTGCAGTGAACTGGAAGTCGCCTTTTGCGAGGCGGCCCTCGCCGGCGTTGATCTGCCGGACCTCCTCGCGGCGCTCGCCATGGGGGCCGTAAAAGACCAGCCGCAGGACGTTGAGCCCGAATTCGAGCGGGACCTGGAGGAATTCGTAGCGTCCGTTGACGCCATGATCGACCGACGCGATGAGGACGTCGTTCCTGTACAATTCGACCTCGTAGCCGATCGGCAGCTCGCCGCGCAGGTCCATCTTGTCGAACACCGATCCCTGGTCGAGCGGAAGGTTGCCGATCACGATCCCGCGACCCGTGCGTGTCCGTACGCCGATCGGCTCGGCCGCGCTCGACGTGTCGCCGACCTCGATCAGCGACAGCCCGAGCGGACCGAGCATCCCCCGGTCGGGATCGCGCCGCCGCATGACGAAGCGCATGTCGCTCACCGCCCGGTCACGATTGCCGGTGACGAAGAGATCGGCATTCATGAAGGCGAGGTCGCCGGACGCCCGGACGTCATATTCGCTCGTCGATTGCTGGCCCTTTCCAGTCGTCGCCCGGATATTCACGTCGAGCGCCGGAGTGGTCATCATCCGGTAGATGGTGGCTTCGCGCGGATAGGCGATCCGCGGCGTTGTCCCGGCGCCAATCAGGTCGCGCCGCTCGGCCCGCTCCATCTTCGCCTCGAACGGGAAGGTCGCCAGGAGCTTCAGCTGGACCTGCTGCCTTGGAAGGCTGACGTCGGCCTGGAGCGGGAACCATTCCGAAAGCACGCTCGGGCGGACGTAGATGTCGCCGAGCGCTGCGACCGCATCGCCGGCCTTGAGCGGCCGGCGCCCGGCCCTGGTTTCGACAAAGCCGCCCTTGACGTCGATCCTGAAGATGTTGGCCGGGTCGATGAACCAGCCCTCGGCGCGGCCATTGTCCCCGTCGACGTCGATCGCGAGGTCGAGGAGGCGGACGAAGTCGCCGAGCGGAAGATAGGTTCCGGTCGGGGTCGAATAGCCGGTGAAGGCCTCGTCGAGGATCCATTTGTCGGTCCGGACCTGGAGCAGGAGCTGTTCTTCGGGCCGGAAGACCGGGACGAGGGGCGCTGCCGAGGGAGCCGCACCGGGCATCAGATTGGCCTCGGTCGACCCGCCGGAAGCGTTGGCCGAGCCGTCCAGGGCGGTTGCAGTTCCGTCGGCGCCGGACGATTCGGCCCTGGCGGTGCCCGCCGGCGCGAGGGCAAGCGAGGCAGCGGCGCAAAGCCACCGCCCCGTCCGGGTCATGACAAGGTGGCTTCGGTTTCGGCCAGGACCTTGCCGGGATCCAGCTCGTCGTCGGTATAGACGATCTTCACGCGCGAACCGGCGCCGACGGCCGGTGCAGTCGCCTCGAGCGGGATGACGACGTTGCGATGGTCGATCTCGCCATAGACGCCGAGGCCTCGAATCCCGCCGATCTTCCTCGGCGACCCGGAGCCTTCGAGATAGATGTCGATCCCGCCATAGACCGAGCGGTCGCCCGACCTGTTGATCGCAAAGCCGATCCCCTTGCGGCCCTGCGATTCCACGAGGTGCACGTCGGAAATGGAAGCTTTTGCGGACAGGTCGCCGGTGCGAACGATGATCGGGATCATGATCCCGTAAATCGGAGTGATCCGAACCTGGAGGAGATCGCTCCGAGCCCCGCTTGCGGCTGCGGCAATGTCGGTCCCCGTGTCGGGCGGAGGCGTGGCAGTCACCGAAAAATGGGTTCGGTATTCGGCCGGGGGCTCGCCCGCGGGCGGACGCGCCTGGAGCCGGACGGTCTGCGATTCACGGGGCCCAAGGGTCATCTGCCGCGGCGAATAACGGATGAAGCCAAGCGCGCTTTTCAGCCGCGCCCTCTCCGCTTCCGGAGCATCCGCGGTTTCGACAAGGGCGCCATCGGGGGTCATTGCCCGGTCGGTCAGGGTGATCGTGTAGGTCGCGGTTCCGTTGGTCCGGTTGAAGATCGTGATTTCCTTGACCCCGCGGTCGCGCGGCCCGAAGACGATCCGGCGAGGCGTCAGGTTGACGTCGCCCGAGGTCGCGGGCGCGGTCGCAGCCGCCTGCTGCGCCTCCCCCTGTTGGGGATCCTGCGCCACCGCGCTTCCCGCGAATATCACAAGGACGGCCGCAACGGCGGTCATCGCACGGTACGTCATCGCCGCGCCCCCTCCACTTCTAGCCCCCCGCGGGCCGTAGACAGGCGGAGCCGAAGCCGCCGCCGCTTTGATAGCTTAATGCAAGTCCTTGATAGTTCAAAACAGTTCCGCCCCACTCAATTATATTGGACGCTGACCACATACGTCCCGTTATAGGTTCCTGCCGGCTGGTCGGCCCCGACGTTGAGCCTTGCCCCGACCCCGAAGGTGTCGATTCCAAGGCCGGTCCCGTCGTTGCGAAGGAGGCGGGTAAAAGGATTGGAGTCGCCGTCGCTCGTGATCGTGAATGTATTCAAGGTCATGGTCTTGCCGGCATTGTTCGTCAGGGTGGTGCTCGTCGGCAGGACGACATTGTACGTGGCCGCGACGTCACCGGTCACGGTGCAGCCCGAGGCCTTGGCGTTCTGGCTCGCTCCAGCGATCAGGATCTTGTTCGGATCGAGGATCGGCGAACCGTCCGCCGGAAGGGTGACGGACGTCGCAACATGCTGTGCAGCGAGCGAGCTGAAATGCATGGCCGTGCACTGGACCTGGAGCGGCGCAGCGATCTGCGCGGTGGCGTGGGCGGTGATCGAGGGAGGCGGCGCGGTCTGCGCGTAGGCTGCCGAGGACAGGAGCAGCGAGGACGCCGTTGCCGATAGGACAAGTTTCATCGGCTATTCCTCCCGGGCGCGCCGGAGCCGAAGCTCCGGCGGCTCACGGGAGATTGATCAGTTGTAGGCCGCAGTGACGTTGAACGTGCCGTGATACGACCCTGGAGTCTGGTTCGCGGCGACCGCCAGCGAAGCGCTCAGGGTGAACGTGTCCTGGCCGCTCGCATTCAGGCTCGCCGCACCTCCTGATTTGGTGAGCGTCGCCGTCATGTTCGTGCTTCCGGCAGGGCCGACAAGCGTCGCAGTTGCCGGAACGGTCCCCGTATAAGCGAGGTTGGCGGTACCCGTGACCGTGAAGGTCGGGACGCTGCCGGTCGAGCCCGCGACGATGAGCGTCGGGGTGCTTGGTGACGACAGGACCCCGGTGGAGCTGATGGCGACGGTTCCAGGCGCCGCATTGGCGGCAATCTGGCCGAAGTTCAGCGTGGTCGCAGTGCCGTTCACGGCGTTGGTGATCGAGATCGGTGCGACAACGGTCGCATCGGCGCTCGTCGTTACCGACGCGGTCGGCCCGGCGGCAAAGGCCGGAGCGGAAGCAAGGAGGCCGAGCACGGCGGCCGAAACGAGAAGTCTCTTCATCAGACCCATCCCTATTTTCGTCTCGCGTGCCGCCGTAATTATCCCCCCGGATAAAGCGATCGCACGCAAATCCGCGACTCGAAGCCGCGGCCAGCGACGTTAAACATTCGTTAAATATTAACAGTCCCCAAAATTGGGTAATTCATCCCTGTAAATGACTGCGGAACAGCAATTTAATCTGTTAATTGCGTCAGATTGGGACAAATGCGGTCAATTGTACTGGACCGTAACCGGGACATTCACGTCGTAGAGATAATAGCTCGACGCATTGAGAATCACCGTCACTTCAAGCGTCCCGCCGATCCGGATCGTGCCCTGGCCGCTCGAATCGAGGGTCCCGATGCTCGAGGTCCAGCCACTGCTGTTCGTGGCAGCATTGACCCCGGTCACGTTGAGGGTCGTGGGAGCGCCCGATCCGCTCTTCAAGGTGGCTATCGCGGTCGATGGGACAGTCACCCGATAGGCTGCGTTCGGAGTGCCCGCGACCGTGTAGACGGCGGGACTCCAGAAGGAGGCGCTGTTCTGGTTACTGGTGCTGGTCGTATCGCATGGCGGCGTGCTGCACTGGCCCGAGCCGATGAGGACGACCCCGCCCGTGGCGGTCCGCTGGGGCGCGACCGTCACGGTGACGGTTCCAGGGCCGCTGCTCTTGATCCGGCCAAAGGCAAGCGGATTGACCGCAGTGAGGTTGAGCGCGCTCGAGACGACGACCGCGTCCGCCGACGTCGAAACGCTTTGCTGGGCGCTCCCCGGCGTCGCCGCTCCGGCGGCACCTGCCGCAAGAGCCAGGAGGCGAAGTCGCTGGACGCGCCGGCTCACAGCGCCAGGCTCAGCTCTAGCGGGAAAAGGATATCGGTCAGGCCCGGGGTCGGCGTGTTGAGCTTCATCGTGCCTCCGACGGTGATCGCGTTGGTCCCCGCGGAATCGAGCCTCAGCTTCACATAGGTCCCGATCTGCGAAAAGCCGAACGCATAGTCCGCCTGGACCTTCAAGGCATCGAGCTGGGAGACTCCCCCAGCCCCATAGGTCCCGCTGATCGGATAGGTCAGCCGGACCTGGATGGCGATGTTGGGATCGCCCTGGATCACGAATCTCGCCGCCGTCGGCGATGACCCGCCGGAGGCAACGACCCCGGAATAGGTTGCAAGCCCGCTCGGTGGAACCACGATCGTTCCGCTCGTCCCGACCATGACGACCTTGCCGAACGCAAGGTCGGATTGCTTGGTGATCGTGATCGGCCCGGCAAATGCGGGAGCGCTGCACAGCAAGGTTGCCGCAGCACCCAGGATTAGGGCCGTGACCTGTCTCACTCGATCTCAACTCCCTGGAAAGACAAGCCTAAGCCCGCCCCGGTCACCGGCAATACCCAGAATTGGGGACTCGACATGGCGTTCAATCCTATTTGCTCGCAACCCTGGCCGGAGCCTTCGCCGGGTTGCGGACGAGCGGTATGTCACCGTCGCCGACCGCCGCGAACGCCGCCCAGTAGAAGGGATGCGAGGTGTCCGGGTCGTCCATCAATTTCTGCTCGGAAAGCCGCAGCGCGGTAACCGTCGGGGTGCCGGGCGCGGCCGTGAACAGGCCGGTGACGAGTTTTTCGGTCGCGTTGAAATCGTCGGGCACGGGCCAGTGGCTGGCAAGGACAAGTCGGCCGCCGGCGCCGACGAACGCGCGGACGAGACCGTCGAGCTCGACATCGCCGCCGCCCGCAAGGCCCGCGCTCTCGGTCGCAAGCGCAGTCGCCTTGCCCGCGGTGTCGCAGGCGGAGAGGATGACGACGTCGGCGTCAAGATTGAGGTCGAAGATCTCGCGGAACGTCAGGAGCCCGTCCGAGCCGCTGCCGCCGAAGCTCGTCAGCAACGCCGGCTGGGTCGGGCATTTGGGCCGGGTTGCGGTGACCACCCCGTGCGTTGCGAAATGGATGATCCGATACTGGCTGAGATCGCCGCGATCCTCGATGGCCTTGTCGGTAAAAGCATCGCCGGTGATGACCTTCACGCCCGCCGGATCGCGTTTCTCGAGGATGTTCGCCGCAACATTGAGCTCCTTGTCCGAGATCGGCCTTCCCCAGTTCGAAAGCGGAAGAATGCAGTCGCGGTCCATCGCTGCAGGAACGACTTCGGTCGCATTCGCCGCCGGGGGCGTATTGTGGCCGAGCCCCAGATATTCCTTGGTGCCGGTCGAAGCGGTCGCCTCGCGAAGATTGACGAAAGAGCGCGGAGACACCGACGTGCTGATGTCGCGGTTGCGGCCGAACCAGTTGATCCCGGTGAAGTTGAAATCGGCGTTGGGATCGGCAGCGACCCGGCTCTTGTAGAGGTCGACCGAGGCCTGGTCGGCGATCAGCGGATTGACCGGCATTCGCAGCATCGCGCCATCCGGCTCGAAGATGAAATGCTTCGCCTCGCCGATCTCGGCCTGGAAGGGCCCGAACAGGTCGAGGTAAAGCTTGTGCGCGAGCGGCACGTCATAAGCATAAGTGACCTGCTTGCCCTGGTCGATCGTCGAAATCGTGTCGCGAAGCGAGGTCACCTCCCCGTCGAGCGCTGCAGCGCCGATGTCCAGCTTTGCAGCGCGCGCCGATACCGGGGTGACGAGGAGCGAATAGATCGCATCATCGACGATCGTCATCCGATAATAAGCTTCGCCGGGACGAAGCGCCTTTTGCAGGCCGGCAAGCGCGATGACGCCGCTCGAGACCGCGCGATAGCGGGGATAAGCGGCGAGCGACGCCTGGGTCGCGAGCGACGCCTTGTTCGCGAAATCGAGCTGCGACTGCAGCTCGGCTGCCTTCTTCACCTCCTCGGCCGACGGGCTCTGCACGTCCTTCATCCGGGCGAGCGCGACGCGCGTACGCTCGACCTCGCGGGCGAGCGTGACCGCCTGCCGGAACAGCCGGGCCGCCTCGCCCGTCCCGCCGCTCAGCTGGCGCGCGAGGATCGCCTGTGTCTGGGCAAGGCCGGGGCGGATCATCAGCTGGGTCGTCGCGAAGATCTCGGCGACCGCATTGGGATCGTCCTGCTTCTTGAGCAGCAGGTCGATGTAGGGGCGGATCAGCCGTGCAAAGGATGGCGGGAGGTTGCTTGCATCCGCCTCCGAGTGGACGATCTCGCGGAACAGGGCCCGCGCGGCGTCGAGATTGCCGCTTCGAGCGAGATAGCCGGCGAGCCGCGCCCTGGCGCTCAGAAGCGCCGCAGAGCCGGGATAATTGGTCTCGAGGATCGCGATCGCCTGGCGGTAGAGGCCGTCCGCCTTCGCCTTGTCCTCGCCCTGCTCCGCGACCGCTCCCAGGTCGTCGGCGATCTGCGCGCGCATCCACGCGATCGACGTGACCCGGCCACCGCGGACCGCGAGGAGCCGGCCGTCCGCCGAGCGCAAGGCTTCGGCAGCCGCAGGCAAGTCGCCCTTGGCCAGAAGCGACGCGCCCCGGAGCTGGAGCGCCTGGCCATCGAGGATCTCGGCTTTCTCCTCAGGCAGCAATTCGTCCGGCCGGTTGTCGAGCCCCCCATTGCCCGCTTCCGCATTGAGGCGCCGCGACGTCCTGGAATCGATCGCAAGCGCACCGCCGCCGCCCCCCTGCCCGACGAAGTCGGAGATGGGCTTGTCGAGCTCCTTCAGGGCATCGTCCGGCTTGCCCTCGTTCATCAGGTACATCGTGCGATAATTGCGGAACCGGCGGCCATCGACCGGATCGTCGCCAAGCTCGTCCCTGGCCCGCGCGAACAAGGCGTCGGCCTCGGCGTCGCGGCCGAGGTTCGACTTCTGGAGTGCCTCGTTCATGAGGGCCTCGGCACGGCTGACCGGCCCGGTGCTCGAGCTGCTCGCCGCGGCGAAGAATTCGGCCGAGTCCGCATAGCTTCCGACATTGTTGCGTCGATAGGCCTCGGTGAGCGCCCGAGTCGGGTCGAGGGTCCCGGCCTGGACACGCGCGAACTGGGCCGGATCGCCGACCCCGGTCGTCGCGATCGAAACCTCGCCCGGAACGACCCGGTCGGCGACGACGCTCCTCAAGCCGAGCCGAAGGGCGCTGTCATAACCGGCCAGGCCCTCGGCGACATAGAGGCTCCTGCCCTTCCTGTACTGGATGACCCGGTAGCCGACATCCATCTCGGCGAGCTTGCATTCCCTGATGCTCGCCGGGCCGAGGGACCCGATCGATTCCTGCGAAGGCGAAGCGCAGGCCACCGTCCTTGCCCTTGCCGCTGCAAGACGTTCGGCGGGGTCGTCGCGACTTTCGGCAAGCTTGTAGATCTTGCCGACCGGAAGGACCGCGTCGCGGCAGGTGATCGAATAAGCGACATCGAACATGCCGCGAAGGCCCGGATCGTTCGACAGCGGCTGCGCGGAGCAATAGCTCGTTCCGGACGTGCCGATCCGGAAGCTGTCGCGAACGCTGAGCGGGGTCTCGGCAACCGACGGCTGGAGCGAGAGCGCCAGGAGAGCGGCCGCCAATCCGATGTGCGTTTTCATTCGGGCCCTCCGCTTCATTTCGGTTCCGCCGGACCGTCGCCGCCGCTCGTCACCGGCTCCTCGATATCCTCTTCGTTGCTGATCGGCCCGGTATCGATGAGGTCGGAGTCGAGACCGGTGTCGCTGTTGCTGAGCGCGTTGAAGATCAGCTCCGAAAGCCTCGGACTGTTCATCAGGAAGACCGGGCCAAGAATCGATTCCGGGCCGAGCGCCGGCGGCGGCGATGTCGGCGGACATCCGCCCAGCGGGCAATCGTTGATCGTCGATTGCGCCGTGAACGGTCCCGTCACCGGCACGGCGGCAGCGAATGCGCCGTTGAGGACGAGCGTCCCGTCCGACTTCTCCTGGCGGCCATAGATGTCGACGTCGGCCGCGGCCGAAGTTGCAGCGGCTGCGGTTGCGGCGGCCGCCGGGCCGGCAGCGCTGACGACGGTCAGCCCGCCGTCACCCGCTGTAATCCCTGCGAACTCGCTCGCGGTTCCGCTGTTCTGGACGTAGAAGCTGTTGCCGACGCTGGCGGTGATCGCTCCGGCGCGGACATAGCCCTCGGGCTTCACTGGTCCGCTGTTCGTCCTCAGCGCGTCCACCCGCCCGGCGAAGTTCGGATCGGCCGAAAGCTGGTCGACGATCGCCTTGCTTGCGACCCAGATGTCGGGCGCATTGAGGGCCAGGCTCCCGGCAAGGCCGCCGGTCGAACCGGTCATCGAGATCCCGCCGGTGTCGGTCATCACCTCGATCGCATTGCCGGCGTTGAGGGTCAGGACATCCCCTGCCCCAGCATTGATGAAGTCGACCATGCCCTTGACGAGGATCGATCCCCCGCTGTTGATCGTGACGTCGCCGACGCCGCGCCCGACAGTCTGGCTGCCTTCGATCCTGAGGTCGAGAATGTTGACGTCGGGCGCCGGCCCCTGGCCCGTCCCGACCGCGTTGATGACCGCCGCTGCCGAGGCGATGTCGCCCGCCTCGGCGAGATGATATTCGCCGGCCGCGGAATCGCCCGCAGCGCCGCCGACGAAGATCGAATCGCTGGCCGCGTTCAAGGTGATGAGGTTGGTCACGCCCTGAACTCCAAGGGCACCGCCAAGCGGGATGTTGATGTCGGCCGACGTCACCGTGATCAGTGGCGCGGAAAGGATCCCGTAGACATTGGCGGTCCCGAATGCAGTGAGGTCGACGAGCCCGCTCGCGCTCAAGTCGCCGACCGCGACATCGCCTCCCGAGTGCGCGGTCACGGTTGCGGCGTAGACAAGCCCCGGAGCCAGCGCCGCAGGGCCGACGGCGGCCGGGGCGACCGCCGGATTGCTCCAGTTGAGCGAAACGAACCCGCCGGGCCCCAGGGCGTCCAGGGTCGCATCGCCGATATCGACCGTCGCTGCGCTGTCCGCGAGCACGTAGATGCTCCCGCCCGATGCCGAGCCGTTCGAGGCCTGGCCGGCGCCGGCCGCGCCGCTGGCCTCGCCCCGAAGCGACCCGGTCGAAGCCGAGGACGCGCCGGCTGCCCGGAAATAGATCGATCCCGCAAATCCGCTTCCGCCAGTCGTCGCGCCCGATCCGCCGGTGGCGTTGGTCGCAAGCGAGCTCAGGCCCGAAATGGCGAGGTTTGCACCGTCCCCGGTGGTACTTGCTTCGGTATAGCCGCCAAAGGCGTCGCCGCCGTTTCCGCTCGACCCCGCTCCACCGGTTGCCGATCCATCCATCGAAAGATCGCCGGTCAGGGTCATCGCCGAGCCCGGAAAGGCCTGGACGAAAAGGTCGCCGCCGGCCGAGGCACCGCCACTTCCTCCGGAACCGCCGAATCCGGCGGCCGCGAGGTTCGAGGTTCCGGCCCCGACGGTCCCGCGCGCGTTGATGACCGCAAATCCGCCAAAGCCGTCGCCGCCCGTTCCGTCGGCCGCGGATCCGGATCCGCCCGCGCCGCCATGACCATTGGCAGTCAGGTCGAGATCGCCGAAAGTCGCCGTTGCAAGGGTCGCACCGGAACCGGTGGGGTCATATTCGCCCGCCTGGGCAAGGCCGCCGAAGCCCGTTGCTCCGGCGCCGCCGGCCTGTCCCGTTCCGCCGGCCCCCCCGGAGCCGCCCAAGCCGTCGGCGATCGCGGTGACATTGCCGAGATGGAGGACCGCGCCGTCGGACTGTGCGAGTGCGTAGGCGCCGCCGCGAAGATCGCCGTTGAAGAAGCCGCCGGTCGCGATCCCGCCGGCTCCTGGAGCGATCCCCGAACCGTCGCCCGAGCCGCCGGTCCCGCCGGTCCCGGTCGCATCGAGAAGGACATCGCCGCCGTATATGGTCCCGGTTGAGGATGGCGCCGTGCCCGTGCCAAGGCTTGCATTGGCTTCGATATAGGCCCGCCCGCCCTGGGCAAAGCCGCCATTGCCGCCGAAGCCGAAGCTTGCAGAGCCGCCGCTCGCGCGCGCAGAAGCGTGGATTGCGGCAAGCGTGATGGTCCCGTCGATCGCCGAGACTCCGGCGCTCCCGCCATAGGAATCGCCGCCCGCCTGGCCGTCTCCGCCGGTGGAGTTCGCGCTCAGCGACACGGTTCCGTGGACCGTGAGCGATCCGGGCCCGCTGGACGAGAGAAGGGCGGACCCTCCGAATGCGGATCCGCCGGCGCCTGCGCCGCCGCCATTTCCGCCTCCGACCGTTCCCCCGGAAGCTCCGGCGTCAATCGCAACGTCGCCGGCGATCGCAATCGTGCCGTCGCCGGTATTGATGCTGGCGCTACCGCCCAGCCCCGAACCGCCAGCCGTCGCGGCCCCGAGCATGTTCCCGCCCGAACCCTTCGCCGCCGCCTCGATATTGCCGTTGACCTGGATCGTCCCGCCCGTGTCGGCATTGACCAAGATGGTGCCGCCAAAACCGGAGCCGGCGATGGCGCTTGCGCCGCCGCTGCCGTCCTGGCCGTTGCCGTTGGCCGACAGCTGCAGGCCGCCCGAAGTGACCGTTCCGCCATCATGCGCTTCGATATCGATCCGGCCGCCCGAACCGTCGCCGGCGGCAGCGTCGGTCGTCGCGGGCGCGGAATAGAATCCGTCGGTATCGATGCTTGCAACGCCGCCGATGCTGATCGTCCCGCCGCTTGCGAGGATCGCGGCATCCCCACCGGTTCCGGCGCCGGCGCCCGCCGACATCGTCACCTTGCCGGTGACCGCGACCGAACCGCCGCTGTCGGCGCTTAGGAGCAGCCCGGACGGCAGCGAGGGATTGCTCGAAAGCATGCCGAGGTCGCCCCCGACGGTCAGGGAATTGCCGTTGCTCGCCCCAAAGACGATGTTGCCGGTGCCCGCCGCGTCACTGGTGCGGACGTCCACGTTGCCTGAAAAGCCGATCGCACCGGCATCGGCAGCGGCGATGATGTCGCCGCGCGCGAAACCGAACAGGTTGGAGCTGTAGCTTCCCGGACCCAGATCGATGCCGGCATCTCCGGTCCCGGCTGCAACGAGCCCATAGCCGGAGCCGGAATCGCTGATGCTCGACCCCGCGGAAAGCACGATCTGTCCGCTGACGAGGCTTGCGCTTGTTGCTTCGAACCCGATGGTGCCGCCGAGCAGCATCGTCATCGCCTGGTTCTTTGGAATTGCAACCATATAGACGCGGCGCGGGTCCGTCGCCTCATTGGCGGACGCCGGGCCGGTGGTGGCCCCGGTGTGGACTATGCCGTTCTGGTCGGTGGTTCCGGCATCGACCTGGATGTCGAACAGCCCCTGGTTCATGGTCAGGGTCACCTGCTCGCCCGCGACATAAGCAGCCGAACCCTTGACCTGGACCGCTCCGCCCTGCTCGATCCTCGGCGCGACCACAGCGACATAGCTGTTCTGCTGGAGCGCATTGATCCGCGCCCCGTCGAGGATCCGGATGGCCGAGGTCGAGCCGGCGGGCGCTGCGAAGCTCGCCGAGAATCCGTTCGCGCCCGCGCTCCATCCGGCAAGAGCGTCGCCGGTCGTCAGGAGCAGCCCGCCGACATTGACGACGGCATTCGCGCCGACAAGGATTCCGCCCGGGCTGTAGAACCAGATGTTGCCGCCGGTCGTGCCCGATCCCGCGATGAAGGACTGGATCGTCCCGTCGAGGCCGATCGCCCTGGTCGGGTCGGTCGGAACGATCCGGTTGAGGACGGTATAATCGGCAACGCCCGGACTGCTCGTGAAGGTCGCGACATTTCCGGACGGAAGGAAGTCGATCGTACCCGTGCCCGACTCGTTCGGAGACCAGTTCACGATTGCCGTCGGCGCGCTGACGGTGATCGTCTCGGTGCCGGCGCCAAGGCTGGTCCGCGACGCATTGGTGCTCGAGCCGATGGTCCCGTTGAACGCCTGCGCGCGGGCAGGTTCGGGCGTGGCCGCAGCTACTCCGATCGAAATTGCCGCACAGGACAGCAGGAACGCCCGCCGAAGCGACCGGACCCGGGACCTTCTCATCCAGTCTTGCTCGGTCATTGGATGCTCCATGGCCACAGGCGCGTCGTCAAGGACAGGAGGAACCGGGGATCGGGCTTGCGCGCCGGAATCCCCACGCGGCTGAGCGGGACCGCGAGTCCCGCGTCGAGCGTGAATCGGTTGAAGCTCATCCGTGCACCGCCGCCGACCGAATCGAGAGTGTCGGGCTGATCGACGACGAACAGCCGTTCGAGGCTCTTCACCCTGGCATGGTCCCAGAAGAGATAGGCCTCGATGGCCGCCTTCGACGGGTTCTTGGGAAGCGCGCTCCCGAAGCGCATCTCCGCCTGCGTCCCCCAGCCCCGGTCGGCGAGCAGGGCACCCGGATCGTAGCCGCGTCCGACCGTGTAGTTCCCGACCGAAAATTGCTCGAAGCTCAGGAGCGGCTTCCAGGCATATTGGGCGCGGGCGCCGAGCGCGAAGGTGAGCTTTGGAAAGGGCCGGTATTCGCCGTAGAGAAGTGCCCGGACGACCGCTGCCGTCGACAGGCCTTCAAGGCGGCTCGGAGGAACCTGCCCGGGGCCGACGCAGCCGGCTCCGGCCGCACCGCACCGCTCGCTCGCACCGAGGATCTTGAGTCCCTTGCGCAACTCGAAGTTGCCGGCGAAGCGCCATTTGGGCTCGGCCGGCGAACGCCCGCGACTGAAATCCGTGCTGATGGCGTCGATCGAGAGGCGTGCGAACGCGACCCGCAGCCGGTCGCGCGTCAGATCGATCGAGTTGAGCCTCACGTCCTGGTCGACGAAATCCAACCCGACGGTTCCGCCGACGCTTTGGGCGACGCTCCGGACGAACGGATAATCGGCCTGGACGGTCGCGAACAGCGTCCGGGCACTGAAGTCACTGTCGGCGATCGAGGGCCTTGCCCAGGCATAAGTGAACAGGCCGCCGAGCGTCAGGCCCTCGGCCCCGACCCGGAACTCGTGGCCGACCTGGACGGTCTTTTCTTCCTTCGGGTCCACGGTGCTGAACAGACCGATGGTCGTCCGGTCGCCAAGGCCCGTCAGGCCATAGAGCTGGGCCCGGCCGAGAACACCCCAGGGGCCGAGCGAGTGCGATCCCCAGTTCTGGACATTGATGTCGGCATAGCCGCGGGTCCTCTCGACGGTGACGTCGCCAATGACCTCGCCGGGCGCGGTTCCGGCGGGTCGAAGCGCAAGCCGGACCGTGTAGCCCGGAAGGTCGCTTGCAAGGAGGAGATAACGCTCGGCTTCGAAGCGGTTGAACACCTTCTGCCTGGTCAGGTGCTGGAGATAGGCCGACAGGATCCGCTCCGCGCCCGTCGCATCGCCGCGCACACGGACCTGGACGAGATGCGCCATCAGCACCCTGAACCGGACGATCCCGTCGGCGATCGTCTGCTCGGGCACTTCGACCGCCGCGACATAGCCGGCATTGCGAAGGATCGTCGCGGCACGGTCGCGGATTTCGCACACGACCGATATCGGCTGGTCGGTCCCGACCAGGTTCGCAAAAGCCGGGGCGAGCATCGAGCCCGGCACGCCTTCGACATTTCCGAAATCCGCTCCCCGGACAGTGAAACGAAGCTTCTGGAATTGCGGCTTGTCCAATGCGCAAGGGGCGCGCTCTATTCCGCCTTCGATCTCGACGCGCGTCGCCCCGGAAGGCGGTTGCACGTTCGGACGGGCCACTTCTTCGCGGGTCGGCGGAAGAGGCTGGGGAGCGCTCTGGGCGGCCGCGGCCGATGCGGTCGATACCAGGATCGAGGAAACCAGGATGTGCGCAAGACGGCGCACCGATCCCCTCTGGATACACCGGTCGGTCGGTCGAACCATTAGGGGCGCCCCTCCCCGAACGCGCGAGTCGCACGCGGAAGCGCCCAGTTTAGAGCAGGTTAACCATTTCCCGACAAGAGCGGCTTCCAACTTGTCTCAAGTCGAGACATCATCATTACAGCTCCTGGCCGGAACAGGACCTTTAACCCGACGCCTTTTTCAAGGGGCGCTTGAAACAACGGGAGAGTCCTATTGATTCCAATATATTGAACTGCGGCGCAGTTAACCACGTTCAATCTTTGCCAACAACATATTGGGACTTCACTACTTGCTTTCGATATGATCCCTTTGACACCTTCATCTTGTTGACTCTGTCCCGGGTGATGATACCCCTGCGCGGTTAACCAATTCCGGTTAACGACAGGGGAGTTGAGCCATGACCGGGACCACGGCCAACAATCGCAAATATCTGATGTCAGGAGCGGCGATCGTTCTCGTCGCGGTGGGAGCCTATGGGCTGGGGAGAGTCTATCCTCCGCTCGGGCCGAGCGCTGGCACGATCGCGCCGGCCGAACGCTACCAGGCTCCGCAGGTGACCGAAGCGGACGTAACGCTCGGCGACACCTCGGTACCCGAGTTGATGCAGACCGACGCGTTCGAGCTGATGGTTCATGATCCGAGCTTCCGGGCGCTTGCTGCAACACCGGGATTCAAGGCGCTTGCAAGCCAGCCCCAGGTGATGGCTGCGCTGATGGCCAATCCGAAGGCGTTCGCAGCCCTCGCGGCCAATCCGAAGGCGTTCGCTGGAGTCGCGCAGGCAGCGCAAAGCTCGGCCGCGCTCGCGTCGCAGTCGCGCAACGCCAATGCCGCATTGCTCGCGTCGGCGGCCAATCATCCCGCGGCGATGCAGGCGCTCGCCTCGCAGCCGCAGGCGCTTGCGGCAGTGATGTCGAATGCATCCGCATTCGCGAGCTTCGCAAGCAACGCCAATGCCTTCCGGAACGCTGCCGCAAACGCGGCAGCCGACGCCCGGATGGCAAGCAATGCCGCCTCCTTCGCGAGGCTCGCAAGCGACAATGCGGCGATGAAGGCGCTTAACGCCGATCCGCAGGTGTTCAGCGCGCTTGCGGCCAATGCCGCTGCGTTCAAGGCCCTGTCGGGCCAGCCGCAGGCCCTGGCGGCTGCGGTCAACAGCGCTGCGGCAGCGGCCAGCCAGTTGCGAAGCGCTGGCATCTCCAGCTCGGCCATGGCGGCGCTCGCGGCCAATCCGTCGGCCTTCGCCCTGCTTGCAGGCCAGCCGAAAGCGCTCTCGGCAATGGCCGGGCATGCAAACGCCTTCGCAGCACTCGCCTCGCATCCCAATGCGATGGCGGCGATCATGTCGAATGCCTCGGCGTTCAGCAGCTTCGCGAGCAATGCCAATTCCTTCCGGAACGCCGCAGCAAACGCTGCCGCCGACGCTCGGATGGCGAGCAATGCTTCGGCATTCGCAAGCCTCGCGGCCGACAACAAGGCGATGCAGGCGCTGCAGGCGGATCCGGGGGTGTTCAAGGCGATGAGCAGCAATGCGCTCGCGTTCGCAAGCCTCGCAAGCAACGCGCGCCTGATGAGCTCGCAGCTCATGTCGGCGATGGGAAGCAATGCGTCGGCCTTCGCCAGCCTCGCGAGCAACGCTTCGCAGCTGAGCTCGGCGGCGAATGCCCTGCAGTCGCTCGATGCCCACTCGATGGTGGCTTCTGCGGCCGCGGCCAAGGCGCTGAATGCGGCGGCGTCGCAGGCGGCATTCAACAACCCGCAGGCCTTCTCGGCGATGATGGCCAATCCGAAGGCCTTTGCTGCGGTCAGCCAGAACTCGGCTGCGATGGCGGCGCTTGCGGCCAACCCGAAAGCGTTCGCTGCGCTTGCGGCACAGCCCAACCTCGCGGCCCTGATGGCGAATCCGAGCTTCTCGGCGGCGCTGAGCCAGGCCCAGGTCTCGCAGGCGGCATCCCAGGCCCAGTCGAACTGACCTGAGCGGCTGGGGGGCCGTACATGGGGGGTGCGTATTCAGTGGGGCGCCGGCCTGCTCTGAGCAGGCTGGCGCTCCTCCTTGTTGCGTGCAGCAGCACTGCGCTTGCGCAGTCGCCGGCCAACCCGCCCCCTCCCCCGCCACAGCCTGACACCACCACCGAGGTCGAGCATCCGGAGGCCGTCAATCCGCCCCCGCCCGAAACGCCGCCCCCGGAGCCGGCGACCCCGGCGCCGACCAAGCCCAATGCGCCCGAGCCGACGGGGCCGGAGCATGTTCCACAGGATGCATCGGGATTCCATCTTTCGACCCTCGAGACGAAAGACCTGACGCTCCTCTACATCGACCCCATCCAGACCTACCTGACGCCCTATATCGCCCGGGCCTTCCAGAATTCCCTCGCCTTCCACGAGAAGAATCTCGACTGGAAACCGTGGGAGAAGGTGACGGTCCTGCTCAAGGACTTCTCCGACTATGGCAATGCCGCCGCGCTCGGAAGCCCGAGCGACATGGTTCTGCTCGACGTCGCGCCGCTGTCCTTGTCGATGGAGACCTTCTCGCCGGGCGAACGCTTCTTCACGTTGATGAACCACGAGCTGACGCACGTCGGAACGATCGACGTGTGGAATTCAAGGGACGCGGGCTGGCGCCACTTTCTCGGCGGCAAGCCGGCCCCGATCCAGAAGCACCCGGAATCGATCCTCTACAATTTCCTGACGAGCCCGAGGAACCTGACGCCGCGCTGGTACATGGAGGGAAGCGCGGTGTTCATGGAGACCTGGATGGCGGGCGGCCTCGGCCGCGCCCAGGGCGGCTATGACGAGATGGTGTGGAGGGCAAAGATCCACGACCACACGCATATCTTCTCGCCGCTGGGGCTCGAAAGCGAAGGCACGCAGGTCGACTTCCAGGTCGGCGCCAATTCCTATCTCTACGGCACCCGGTTCATGTCCTATCTGGGACTGACCTACGGCCCGGAGAAGGTCGTCGAATGGCTCAAGCGGTCGCCCGATTCGAAGGCTTATTATTCGGCCCAGTTCGAGCACGTCTTCGGAAAGCCGCTCGACGAGGTCTGGAACGACTGGATCGGCTTCGAGCACAAGTTCCAGGAGCGCAACCTCGCTTCGCTCGCCCAATATCCGCTGACCGAGCCCAGGCACCTCAGCCCCCGCGGCCTCGGGTCCATGTCGCGCGGCTTCATCGACGACAAGACCAACAGCCTCGTCGCCGCATTCCGCTACCCGGGTCATATCGGGTTCCTTGGCAGGATGGACCTCGCGACCGGGGCGCTCACCCATCTCACCGATCTCGACGGGATGATGCTCTACAAGGTGACGAGCGTCGCCTTCGACCCCTCGACGCGAACGGCCTTCTACACCAATCAGAATTACGCCTACCGCGACATCAACGCGATCGACATCGACACGGGCCGGAAAAGGCGCTTGCTGACCGATGCGCGGATCGGCGACCTCGCCTTCGACCAGGCCGACAAGAGCCTGTGGGGAATCCGCCACCAGAACGGGTTCGTGACCCTGGTCCGGATGCCTGCGCCCTACACCAGCTTCAACCAGGTGAAGACCTTCCGCTACGGCGAGATCCTGTTCGACCTCGACGTCTCCCCCGACGGGCAAATGCTCTCCGCGTCCTATGGCGGCATCGACGGCAAGCAGTCGGTCCGGGTCTGGCGCATCTCGGACCTCGAGCAAGGGAATGCGGAGGACCCGGTCGCGACCCTTTCGCTGCCCGGCTCGGTGCCCGAGAATTTCACGTTCACGCCCGACGGCAGGACCCTGCTCGGCAATTCTTATTATACCGGCGTTTCGAACATCTACCGCTTCGACATCGCATCCGGGAAATATGACGTCCTCAGCAATGCCGCGACCGGCCTTTTCCGGCCGCAGCTTCGCCCCGACGGATCCCTGTTCGTCTACGATTACACGGGCGAGGGCTTCAATCCGTCGATCATCAAGCCCGAAGTGCGCACCGACCTCGCCAATGTCCGCTTCCTCGGGACCGAGGTCGTCAACGCCCATCCCGAGCTCAAGCAATGGGGCGTGGGCTCACCGGCCAAGGTCCCGCTCGACCAGCTGGTGACCGCCCGCGGCAGCTACGAGCCGCTCAAGCGGATGCGGTTCGATGCGCATTATCCGATCATCTCGGGCTATGCCCAGAAACCGGCATTCGGCTATTATGTCCATATCGCCGACCCGCTTCAGTTCCGGCAATTGAGCGCGGAACTGTCCGTTTCCCCCTATCATGTCCGCGGGTCGGAACGGCTTCACGTCAATCTCGAATATCAGACCCCGAACTGGAAACTGACCTACTGGCACAACCTCGCCGATTTCTACGACCTGTTCGGCCCGGTCCTTCGAAGCCGCAAGGGCGACGCCTTCCTCGTCGATTACACAAAGCCTTTGATCTACGACCCGCCGCGCCAGCTCGACCTGTTCGGGTCGGCGGCCGCTTATTTCGGGCTCGACCAGCTTCCAGGAGCGCAGAATATCCCCAGTCCCAAGGATCTCCGCTCGGCGGAAATCGGGCTCAAATATACCAACACGACCAAAGCGCTCGGCGGGGTCGACCATGAAAAAGGTCTCGAAGGACGCATCGTCGTCGGCGCCGACCAGGCCCAGGGCCATGTCTTCCCCCGAATCAATGGCGGGCTCAGCGCCGGAACGGCGCTTCCGCTGCGCAACAGCTCGGCGTGGCTCTATCTCGACGCGGGCATGGTCGGCGGTCCCCGAGCAAGCCCGCTCGGCGCTTATTATTTCGGCGCGTTCCGCAACAATTATGTCGATAACCGGCCCGAGAAACGCTACCGCGAGATGGAGAGCTTCCCGGGCTTCGACATCGACGAGATCGCGGTGCGCAAGTTCGCTCGGGTAACCGGCGAGATCAACCTGACGCCGGTCCGCTTCGCCGAGCTCGGCTCGCCCTCCTTCTACCTGAGCTACGTCCGCCCGGCAGTCTTCGCGGGCTATATGGCGGCCGAGAACCAGGACGGGAGCGATCACCGCTATGCCGACGTCGGCGGCCAGCTCGATCTCAATTTCACCATCGCGCTGAGGCTGCCGATGGTGCTGTCCGTCGGCGCCGCAGCGGGCTTTGACAACGGCCATTACCGAAAGACGGAGCTGATGGCCTCGCTGAAGATCATGTGATGGGCGCGCTCATCCCCGAACTTGCGCATTGGGGCGTCGCCCTCATCCCGGTCCTGGTCCTCCTTGCGGTCTTCGTCTGGCTCGACGCCTTCGAACTGATGAGCCTTCGGGAAATCCTCCTGTTGCTCGCGCTTGGCGGCCTTTCGGGAATCGCCGTCTATCCGGTCAGCGGCCGGCTGATCGACACCCTGCCGATCGGCTTTTCCGGTTACAGCCGGTTCGTTGCCCCGTGGCTTGAAGAAGCGGCCAAGGGGATCGTGATGATCGGCCTCTTCTGGTTCAACCGAATCGGCTACAAGCTCGACGCGGTGATCTCCGGCTTCGCGATCGGCGCCGGCTTCTCGGTCGTCGAGAACATCATCTACCTGACCATCTTCCCGCAATATGGCACCGGGACCTGGCTTGTCCGCGGGCTCGGGACAGCGGTCATGCACGGGACGACCCTCGCCATTCTCGCCGCCATCGCGCACGAGCTCGCCGAGCGCGAAACCCGCGAATCCGCCGGCGATTTCGATTTTCACCTGTGGTGGTTCCTTCCGGGCTATCTCATCGCCGTCGCCCTGCACGTGACGTTCAACCAGTTCCCGGACAGGCCCATGCTGGCAATGATGGGAGCGATCATCCTCGCCCCCGTCGCAATCCTGGCGATCTTCCAGTTCGGAACCG
>Ga0207657_10001489_pt1 | contig 25055 bp, 18 predicted proteins | sample KBSC33metaG_FD_184316 | JGI IMG/M metagenome (GOLD analysis project Ga0207657, IMG submission 184316) | Corn rhizosphere microbial communities from Kellogg Biological Station, Michigan, USA - KBS C3-3 metaG (SPAdes) (version 2) | ecosystem: Host-associated > Plants > Roots > Rhizosphere > Soil ... | reverse complement strand
CCCGCTGTTACGGGTCGAGAACTCGGACATCGTTTATCGCACCGAGAAGGAGAAGTACTTCGCTGCCGCCGACGAGATCCAAAAACTGCACGAAAAAGAGCAGCCTGTGCTGGTGGGTACGACTTCAATTGAGAAATCCGAACGTCTTTCTGAGCTGCTGAAAAAGAAGGGCATCAAGCACGTAGTTCTCAACGCGAAGTTCCACGAGCGCGAAGCCGAAATCGTTGCTCAAGCCGGTCGCCAAGGTTCCGTAACCATCGCCACCAACATGGCCGGTCGCGGTACCGACATTTTGCTGGGCGGAAACCCCGAGTTCATGGCGAAGCAGGAATGCGTCAAGAAAGGATTGGCGCAGCGCGTGGGTGTGGCGCAGGGCAAGATCGAGGGCAAAGCCGACGACGGCAAAACCACGCTCTTCTACTACGCCGGCCAGGAATACATTGTTAACACGGATCAGTGGGACCAGATCTTCAATCGTTACAAAGCGGAAACCGACAAAGAGCACGACAGTGTCGTCGGTACAGGCGGCCTTTTCATTCTCGGTACGGAACGTCATGAGGCGCGTCGTATCGATAACCAGCTGCGCGGACGTGCGGGTCGTCAGGGCGATCCCGGCGCCTCCCGTTTTTATTTGTCGCTGGAAGACGACTTAATGCGCATTTTTGCCAAGGAGTGGGTTTCGAACCTGCTTCAGCGCCTGGGAATGGAAGAAGGTGTTCCCATCGAGTCTCGGCTGATCACCAAGCGCATCGAGGCCGCTCAGAAGGCAGTCGAAGCTCAGAACTTCGAAGCCCGCAAGCACCTGCTTGAGTATGACGACGTAATGAACAAGCAGCGCGAAGCGGTTTATGGATTGCGTCGGCGCTTGTTGGAAGGTCTGGATCAGAAAGATCTCATCCTTGAGGATTATGTATCGGACATCCTCACCGATCTGCTCGACAAGTTTGCTTCGCGCGACGTTCATGCCGAAGATTGGGACGTCAAAGGCCTGAAAGATGCCATTTTCACTCGCTTTGGTGTGGACATACTTGCGGAGGGGGTTAAACCAGAAACGCTGAACCGCCAGGAACTGGGCGATGCCATCTTCGAGAAGCTGAAACAACGTTACGACGCCAAGGAGGGCCTGATCGGTCCAGATGCCATGCGCCATCACGAGCGCATGATCATGCTGAGCGTACTGGATTCTCAGTGGAAGGACCACCTGCTCAGCATGGACCACCTCAGAGAGGGAATTGGACTCCGGGGATATGGTCAGCATGACCCGGTAGTTGAGTACAAGCGCGAATCGTTCGACATGTTCGAAGAGATGATGAAGCGCTTCCAGGAAGATACAGTTCGATACCTATACCTGATGCAAATTTTAGAGCGGCCCGTCGAGAGCGTCACGGTCAATGCTGGCGCAGAAGGCACCGCTCCAGCGCTCGAACCCGCGCGAGCCGATCAGGATGGAAACGGCCACCGCCGTCGAAACGTAAGTACCTCGGTCGATGATCTGGAGGAAGCGTTCCAGCGCCGCAAGCGCCGTGAACTTGAGCAGGCGAGAATGGCCGGATCCGGTGAGTATCAGCCCGTGCAGCAGGTAGTGCGAGGCGCTGACAAGATAGGTCGTAACGATCCATGTCCTTGTGGATCAGGCAAGAAGTACAAGAAGTGTTGCGGAGCTGGGTCTTAAGAACGACCAGTTTCTAAGGCTATTGCTTTGTATTTGATCGCATAAATCCCTCTTCCCTAAACATCGTAAGCCGATATAAAACGCATCCGCAACCGTCCCCACCTGCATCCAAAAGGGGAAGGAGGGAGACGTGATTGCGTTGCGCTTAGTGCGATTGATAGAGGACCACTCTGACGAGTTGGTCGAGGGCTTCTTGCAGAAGCTACGGACGTCTGAAAAGACGAAGGATATGGCGAAGGTTCCAGTTCAGGAACTGCGTGACCGGGTTCACGAAATTTTAAAGAACCTCGGGGATTGGTTGCTCTACAAGAAAGAAAGCGACATCCAAAGCCGTTACCGCGAGATCGGAATGCGCCGCGCTATGCAGCAGGTATCTCTTTCCGATTATTGCTGGGCCGTCATCTTCACCAAGGAGCATATCTGGGACTTCTTGCAGCGTGAAGGTATGCTGCGAGGACCTCTGGAGATTTATGGCGAGCTGGAGTTAGTGCGATTGCTCGACCAGTTCTTCGATCGCGCGCTTTGCTACGCAACCGAAGGTTATGAGAGCGCTGCTGCAAAAGCTGCTTAGAGCGTGGGACCGGATTCCCCGATTTCCTGGAACGTCATCTGCTTGGCTTTGCTATGAGAGCGCTTCTTCCAATCGAGGAATAATGTTGCGTAGTTAGATGTGATGTACTGCCTTGTGTTGACGCCGAGCCTCTGAGCGGTTCGATCGATCCAATCCGGCGGCCCTTCGATTTCGCCAAAGTTGCCGATTGGCGTTTCGTCCAGCACCACATCGCCCGTCCCGTCCGACCACTCGGCTCGATATTTTTCATATCGAAAAGACGGCTTGTAACCGAGAGCTGTCAGGATTGCCTCCATCTTTTCGCCGTCCGCCACTTTGGTTTGCGTCTCTACTCGCGTCTTGTGACGACCTGAGCTTCCCTTGCTTTTGTGCGTTAGCAGCCATTCGGAACCGTATTTTCGGAGCCGCAAGAGTTCGCCTTTTCGACGAAGAGGCTGGCCGAGCCGGTCGTAGAGCGTATTCATCTCGTGAGTGCGACTGGTCTTCAGCCGGAATCCCGATTGCTTCAACTTCTCCGAAATCGCTGCCACATCAGCGATTCTGAACTTGATTTCAACCTCGTTGCTGGAAGGCATTAGGAAGAGTATAGCGGCTTCGAAGCGTGGGTTGTCCCGACACGAACGAGAAGCCTGCAGTTTGTCTGGACAGCAGAAATAGAAATCCCGTTCTCGTTTCGTTTTTCGGTTGAAATCTGGTCCACAGGTGATGCGACTCGAAAACAACTTCGCGGCAAAGAGCCTTTAGCTGAAGGTAGGCAGGTGAACCAGATCGTCGTGGGGCACAGACTCAAGCGGCTCTCCAGCTCTTCGCCAGGCCGCTAAGCCACCCACGATTACAAATGCGTTGAAGCCTCTTTCTCTGAGCATGTGCGCCACCCGGGCGCTGGTCCCTTCGCGCTGTCAAGTACAGTAGACATAGATGTCCTTTCCCTTCGGCAGCAGCTTGATTTCCTCGTTCAAATTATTTGGTTCGATGCGAACCGATCCCCTGATCCGCGAGGCGCCGGAATCGTAGTAGCCATGGCTTCGCACGTCCACCAGGAGAAGCTTGTCGCTATCCTCCGACTGGAGCTTGCGCGCAAGTTCCTCGACCTGAACGCGAGGAACGACGCGGTAAACACGATACTTCCGGTAAAGCCAGAAGCGATAGCCGATATAGCCGGCCAGTGCAAGCGTGAGCACGATCTCCAGCACGTGACTAGCCGCGTAAAATCCACGGGTGATGGTCAGGACAAAGTCGCGGAAAATGTAGCCCACAACGGTGTAAGCGAGCGCATAAAGCAGGGCGCCTGCCGTGTCCAGCCAAAGAAACTGCTCGTAGCGCATTTTCATGCTTCCGGCCAACGGCGGCGTCATCGCATTCACGCCCGGTATGAACTTTGCAATAACCACCGTGGCCTTGCCTCGTTTGTAGAACGATTCCGCCGAACGGAGAATGCAAGTTTCAGGATTGGTCGAGACCTTGCAGAGAAACCCCAGCAGAGCCCAGCCCATGTAACGACCGAGGATGAACATGAGCGTGTCGCCGATCAACATCGCAGCCATGGCGAGGCAGATTATCGTGAATGCGCTCAGATGGCCTGCAGCGGCCGACGCTCCGCCGGCAATGAGAGCCAGAGCAGCCGGAATCGGTAAATTGAGCGCTTCCGCGAGGACCACCAGGAAGATGATCAGGTACCCGTGATGTGCGACCAATGCTACAACGTCGTTCATATCAACAAGACCTAAGGCTGAATGCTCTTAGATTCGGAGTCCGCCGACCAGGATTCAGAGTCGCGACAGCTTGCGAGGCAGGCGACCAACACGGTTCGGCTATTTCTCACGTGCGACGACGAACTCCGGGGCCCACAGCAGGGCACGTTTGATCTCGGAATCGGGGAACTGGCAGATCGACTTCCGCGCCGATTCAGCGTACTGCGCCGCACAAAGATTGGCAGATTCTACCGAGCCGTATCGCGCCAGAATGTCGATAATATCGGCGTGGGTTACGCCATTGAATGCCCGATCCTCCAAAACGGTTTCGATCTTTCGCTTCTCATCGGGCGTGCAACGCTCGAGAGCATGGATCACGGCCATAGTGACCTTGCCCTCGCGCAGGTCGCTTGCGACCGGTTTACCGAGAACGCTCTCCGAGGCGGTCAAGTCGAGTACATCGTCCACTATCTGGAATGCCATTCCCAAGTCGCGCCCGTATTGCGCTAAACGGTCTTCCTGCTCGTGTGTGGCCCCACCCAGGATCGCGCCCATGCGCATACAGACGGAGAACAGGCACGCGGTCTTGCGGTAGATCAGGTCAAAATGCTCTTGCAGCGAAATCAACTGGCCCAGCTTCTCCATCTGCAGCAGTTCGCCTTCCACCATCTGCTGCGTCAGCTCGATCAGCGTGTCCAGAATGCGGAAGTTTCGTTCCTGCACCGCCACCTTGAACGCCTGCATGTACAGCCAGTCTCCGGCCAGTACGCATTTCGAATTGCCCCATTGCGTATTGGCTGCTGGACGTCCTCGCCGTGTCTTCGCTTCATCAATAATGTCGTCGTGAACCAGGGTTGCCGTGTGAATGATTTCCACCACCGCACCCAACCGGACGGCGCCCCTACCTTCGTAGTTGAATAGCTTCGAGGAAAGCAGCAGAAGGGCGGGTCTGATCCGCTTGCCCCCGCCGCCGCGCAGATACTCGCCGATCTCGGTAATCGCTTCAACTTCGGAGACTGTGTCGCGCCCGAACTCACGCTCGATAGCTGCAAGATCATCGCGCAGCAACTCGAAAACTTCTCTGCCGTTGATGGTGGCTGGTGTGCTCACACTATCGCTTTCACGCGCGAACTGCTCTCAAACTAATTACTTCGATAGTTCGTGAATTGCATATCGATGCCGAAATCCTGCTGCTTTAAGAGGGCAATTATTTCCTGAAGGGCGTCGCGGTCTTTCCCGCTCACTCTTACTAGGTCGCCCTGGATCGAGGCCTGAACTTTCTTCTTCGAATTTTTAATGATCTTCACGATCTCGCGCGCTTTCTCAATTGGAATCCCTTGCTGCATGGCGATCTTCTGACGTACTGTGGACCCGGCAGCGGTCTCAACCGGACTGTAGGTCAGGCCTTTGAGCGGAACGCCCCGCTTGACCAGCTTTCCCTGGAAGACATCGTTTACGGCTTTTAGTTTGAACTCATCCACCGAGGAAAGCACGATGGCATCTTTGCCTTCCATGGCAATATTGGACTTGGAATCCTTGAGATCGTAACGCGTGTGAATCTCTTTAAGCGCCTGCTGAATGGCGTTGTTTACCTCTTGCAGATCAATCTTGCTGACGATATCGAATGTATTTTCGGGCATGATCGCTTTACTAGATCAGATTATGGCTATACGCGCCAAGATGCACATAACAAGCTAAATGGAGTTCACTTTTTCCGAAAGCGAAAAGAAACGGCTGAAGTTTACGCTGGTCTGAGCGCCAACCTCTTCCGGCGTCAGTCCGCGCAATTCAGCGAGCTTGCCCGCGACTTCCACTACAAAAGCGGGCTCATTGCGCTTCCCGCGGTGGGGAGCAGGCGCCAGAAATGGCGAGTCTGTCTCTATCAGTACACGATCCAGTGGGACCTGTTTCGCGACCTCCCGGATGCCTTCAGCTTTCGGAAAGGTCAGGTTCCCGGCAAATGAAATGAGAAACCCTAACTCGAGAGCCGCGCGGGCGTGATGCGCTCCACCTGTGAAGCAGTGCAAAATCCCCCCCAATCCTGACGACCCCCAGTGTTCCCGGATCAGCTGCAGAATGTCATCCCAGGCGTTTTCGCTGTTTTCTGATGGTCGGCAATGAATGATGATAGGCAGCTTGGCTGCGCGTGCCTGTTCCATCTGCCGGATGAACACCCGGGCTTGCACATCGCGTGGCGAGTGGTCATAGAAATAATCGAGACCAATCTCCCCCCAGGCGATCACTTTTGGATGCTTTGATAATTGTTCTAGCTCTTCCAGTGCGGCATCTGTTGCCAGTTGTGCCTCGTGAGGATGGATACCGACAGTTGCATAGAGCTCCGGATACCGGTCAGCCAATTTGATTGCGCAGTCAAGGGTGCCCGGGCCATCACCGATGCCGATAGCAAGTATCGTTTCCACTCCAGCGGCACGCGCACGTTGCAGAACCTGCTCTCGATCCGAGTCGAAGCGCTTTCCGTCAAGATGAGCATGGGAATCGATGTACATGGCTGGGGTAGCTGCGGCGCTACTTGAGGCGAGCTCCGACGGGAACGTCTTCCAGGAAGCTGCAAAGTACGGGTTTATCGCCTTCAAGGGACGCCGCGACAATCATGCCGTTCGATTCCAGTCCGCGCAGCTTTCGCGGCGCCAGATTGGCCACGATGACCACCTTTCGGCCGATCAGCATTTCCGGTGCGTAAGCTTCCGCAATGCCGGCCAGGACTTGTCGAGTCTCGGTGCCGATGTCGACTTCGAGACGCAGCAATTTGTCTGCACCCTTAACCCGCTCAGCCACCTTCACCTGACCTACGCGCAATTCCACCTTAGCGAAGTCATCGATCGTAATTTTGCCATCCGCTGCGGCGGCGCCCGCCTTGGGAACTGGTGGTGCTGCGGTCTGAAGTGCCGGGGAAGCGGGCTGGGCCTGTGTCGCGACAGCCGCGTCCTGCTTACCGTCCGACACAGTGCCCGGTCTTTGCTGCTCTTCCATTGCCTGCATCCTTTCAATGGTGGTTTTATCCGCGCGCGGAAAAACGGGTTCAACGTTGCCCAGCTTCGTGCTTAGTTTCAGCTGTCCCCATTGCAATTCTGCGAGGGGAAATTTCCGGATGTCTCCGAGCCCGAGCTGAGCCCAAATGCGAGCCGTTGAATCCGGAATGATCGCGTGAACAAGGGCGGTGATAATCCGCAGCGCTTCGGCGCTGGTGTACAGGATTGTACCCAAGCGCGAGCGGCTGAGCTCATCGGGTTGCTCGCCCAGCGTCCAGGGCTCGTTCTCCACGATGTACTTATTGACTGCCGCCACAAGGGTCCAGGCAGATTCCAGAGCGCGCGAGAACTGATATTGATCGACCAGCGCGGTGTAGTCCGAAATCGTCCGCTGCGCAACCTGTGCGATCTCGTGATCCGCCGGTTTTCGCGCCGCGGTACCGGATGGATATGGTACCTCGCCCCGAAAGTACCGTGAAATCATCGTGAGAGTACGGCTGGCCAGGTTGCCCAGACCATTGGCCAGGTCTGCGTTATACCTTTGCACCAGGGCATCGAACGAAAACGAGCCATCCTGTCCGAAAACAACTTCGCGCAACAGAAAATAGCGCAAAGCGTCCGAGCCCATCGCGTCGAGAATAGTTTCCGCTCTGACGATATTCCCGCGCGATTTGGACATCTTGTTCTCTTCAAATAGGAGCCATCCATGCGCCACGATTGCGTTGGGCAGGGGCAGACCGGCAGCCATCAAGAAGGCCGGCCAGTACACGCAGTGGAAGCGCACGATCTCCTTGCCGATCATCTGCAAGTCAGCAGGCCAGTACTTCTCAAACTTGCGCGTATCGCTAGAGCCATAGCCAAGCGCTGTGATGTAGTTGGACAAGGCATCCATCCACACGTAGATCACATGGCCGGGATCATCCGGCACCGGGATGCCCCACTTGAATGTGCTGCGGCTGATGGAGAGATCCCGCAGGCCGCTGCGGACGAACGAAACCACCTCGTTGCGGCGAGTCTCTGGACGAATGAACTCTGGCTTGCTCGCATAGAGTTCCAGAAGCTTGTCCTGGAATGCGGAGAGCTTGAAGAAATAGTTTTCTTCGCGGACCGTTTCCGTCGGCCTGCCGCATTCTGGGCAGGGAGCCCCAGGTCCGACCGCGTCCACATAAAGCTCATCGAACACGCAGTATTGGCCGGAGTACGATCCCTTGTAGATGTAGCCGTTTTCGCGAATCTTCCGCCACAGTGCTTGAACGCCTTCTTTATGGCGCTCTGACGTGGTGCGGATGAAATCGTCATAGGTCAGCCCCATCCGGTCCCACAATGCCCGGAACTCGCCAGAAACTTCGTCGGCGAAATGCTGCGGCGTTTTGCCTGTTCCCTGGGTGGCGCGTTCAATCTTCTGGCCGTGCTCGTCGGTTCCCGTCAGAAAGAAAGTATCGGAGCCAAGCATCCGCTGGCGTCGCGCCACGGCGTCGCACGCGATTGTGGTGTACGCGTGCCCGATATGCGGACGCGCGTTGACGTAGTAAATCGGTGTCGTGATGTAGAACTTCTTGCTCATTGTCTTAAATTTAGCTCAATCACAAGGACACGAAGGAATACCAAAAGACAAGCCTCGAGACACTAGCTTTCCGTATCTCCGTGTCCTTGGTGAAGCGTTTCTTGCCCGCAAAGATATTGCTGAATTGATGCCTGCATCACGGTTTTAAGCGGAATCTGACGTTCAGCGGCTATACGCCGGCAATCTTCGTATTCGGGCGCATAGTTCGTAATGCTGCCGTTCATGCTCGCAACCTTTATGCGCACATCACCCCACACCGTGTGTACCGTCTCCCAGCTGCGGCTCAAACAATGGCGCTGCTCCTCCCGGCGGCGGACACCAAGGGTTGTTGTCTCGGAAAAGATGAGACGCGTCAATCGTTCCGCATCGGCCGCATTGCAGAGCACGGTCAGCAAGGTACCCGGCCGGTTCTTCTTCATTTGCACGGGCACGCCGAAAGCATCCAATGCCCCCTGCTCCAACAGGCGATCCATCACGTAACCGAAAACTTGAGGATTCAAGTCGTCAAGATTCGCCTCCAAGATCGTGATGGTCTCTTCAGAGATATTGCTACTGGCTTCCGCTTCACCGATCGTCATTCGTGCCACATTGGCATGTCCAGCAATATCACGGGTTCCCGCGCCATATCCCACTCGCTCGATTTTCATCTTCGGAAACGGTGAAAACCGAGTTGCTAAGGTCTTCACGATGGCGGCGCCGGTTGGTGTGACCAGTTCAAACTCGAGGCCAGACGAGTATACGGGCGCACCTTTGAGAATCTCGACCGTGGCCGGAGCGGGCACGGGGAATGTTCCGTGTGCACAGCTTACTGTTCCTCCACCTACATTGACTGGGGAGCACACGAGCTCGTCGATACCCAGAGCTTCGATTCCTGCAGCCGCGCAAATCACATCGACCATGGCGTCCACCGCGCCCACTTCATGGAAGTGAATGGACTCGATATCAATGTTGTGAATCTTCGATTCGGCTCGGCCGAGAGCTTCGAAAATAGAGGTTGCATTTGTCCTGGTTCGCTCCGTCAACCTGGCGCTGGCGATGATCTTCTTGATTTCAGTCAGACCACGGCCATGAGTGTGAGGCTGAACTGTTTCAGCCGAGGACTCATGATGATGATCGTGGTTGTGCTCGTGATGCTGACCCTGCTTATGCGAGTGATCGTGCCCGTGTCCATCCCGCTGCTTGACTCGCTTTTGTTCCCAGAACACTTCACGAGGCAGTTCCTTTTCGCCATGCACCAGAACATCAACTTTGGTTGCGGTGATGCCGCTGCGGTTCACCCGGGAGACTTCCAGACGGGCTCCGATGTCCAATGCAGCTACGACGTCCTCAAAGAGTTTCGCTGACACTCCGGAATCGATCAAAGCCCCAAGGAACATGTCACCACTTATCCCGGAGAAACAATCGAGGTAGGCAATCCGCATAACGCAATCACTGGCCGGCAGTTGTTGGTCGTCGTCGTGAGGCGCTAAAACGGAAGAGGTTGGCCGCTTAGACAGGGAAGACCAACAGCTGACGAATGAATTTTCATCATAGGGTACGCTTCCCGAAGCGTCAAACGGGAGCCGACCGTCTGGTCTGTTAGAATCACTAGTTTCTTCAACATCTTAGAGGCTTGTTTGTACCGACATTTGCAACGCCGGCTGGCCCAGCAGGTGCGCGATTTCCTGCTGCGCACCTACAACATCGACCAGCAAAACATCGTTATCGAGCAGCCCCCCAAGGTGGAGATGGGCGAGTACGCCCTGCCCCTGGCTTTCGAATTGGCGAAACAACTGCGGAAAGCGCCGCGAAAGATTGCCGAAGAGATTGTCACCGGAATCGGGCCGCTCGAGGGTTTCGAGAAGCTTGAACTAGCCGGGGGAGGTTATATCAATGCGCGCGTTAAGCGCGATCTCGTAGCTGCGGATCTGCTGGCCGACCGGAAGCCTGCAACCGAGGTTCCGGCGGGTAAAGTTTTGGTTGAACATTCCAGCATCAATCCCAACAAAGCCGCGCATATCGGTCATCTTCGTAATGCTGTGCTGGGAGATACGTTTGTCCGCCTGCTGCGTTATGCCCAACGCGAGGTCGATGTCCAGAACTACATCGACAACACCGGCGTGCAGGTTGCCGATGTCATTGTCGGCTTCCTTCATTTGGAAAAGAAGTCCCGTGCTGAAATCGAAGAGCTGACTCGGCGGGAGCGGTTCGACTACTACTGCTGGGACCTCTATGCCCGCGTCTCTCAATGGTACGAACAGGACAAGAAAAACCTGGCGGCTCGATCAGAAATACTTCACGCCATCGAAGCGGGAAACAATGAGACGGCGGCTATTGCGAATCTGATCTCGGTGGCGGTACTGCGGCGACATCTGGAAACTATGGATCGCCTTGACATCGAATACGACTTTCTGCCCCGCGAGAGCGAGATTCTTCATCTGCATTTCTGGGATGCCGCCTTCGAGAAGTTGAAAGAGGGGGGTGTGCTGTTCTTCGAGACTTCCGGGAAGAACAAGGGTTGCTGGGTAATGCGCCGGGCGGGAACGTCGCCGCAACCGTCGAGAGCTGAGGAAGTGCGAGGGCCGGCCGACCCGCAGGTAGCCGAAGAAGACCAGAAAGTTATCGTACGCTCCAACGGAACGGTGGGTTACGTCGGTAAAGACATCGCCTATCACCTCTGGAAGTTCGGGCTACTGGGAAAAGACTTTGGCTATCGCAAGGTCTATCTGTATCCCAACCTGCATCAGTGCTGGATTTCAAGTACAAACGGTGAACCCGAGCACCCGCACTTTGGCAACGTCAGCGAGATTTACAACGTCATTGATGCACGTCAGGCGGAAGCGCAGAACACTGTGATTGAGGCGTTACGCGAGCTTGGATATAAAGAACAGGCTGAGCACTACACGCATTTCTCGTATGAAATGGTGGCCTTAACTCCGCGCTGTGCCTTCGAACTCGGTTACCAGCTTTCGGAAGAGGACAAAGGTCGCTCGTACATTGAGGTCTCAGGACGCAAAGGTTTCGGTGTGAAGGCCGATGACTTCATCGACCGCCTGATCGCTTCAGCCAAAAAAGAAGTGGACCAGCGGCATGCCCAACTCAGTGAACCCGAGCGAGTGTCGATTGCTACTCAGATTGCGGTCAGCGCCTTGCGCTACTTCTTGCTGAAATACACCAAGTCGTCGGTGATTGCTTTCGATTTCAAAGAGGCGCTGAGCTTCGAAGGTGAGACTGGCCCATACGCACAGTATGCCGTCGTGCGTGCGACCAATATCTTCCGAAAGGCAGGGCTTGATCCGGAGACTTTCGATCGCAGTGCCACCTCGCAAGAATTCGCTAAGTACTTTGCGGAGCCTTCGGGCACCGAAATTTGGGAGTTGTGGCTGGCATCATCAAAAACTTCGTTCATCGTGGATCAGTGCATCGCGACCGCGGAGCCTGCTTACGCAGCCAAGCATGCGTTTCAACTCGCTCAGCTGTTCAACAATTTTTATCATCGCCATCACATTTTGACCGAGGCCGATGAGGGTCGGAAGAAGTTCCTGCTGGCCACAGCCGCGGTGATCAGGCGCGAACTGATTCGGGTCTTGGCGATTCTCGGTATCACCGTTCCTCCTGTAATGTGAACTCCAATTCGTGCCACCACTCTGCCCAGGACCTGACGCCGCAAAGTCGCTGAGTAGAAAACTCCTATCAGAGTCTCTGGACGCAACTATCAGTCTTTCCCGCTCATCTAATCAAGTGTATCGATAGAGGAGGGGAATTCATGAAACGAGCAGTTGTTGGTGCGCTCGTTATGCTCTTATTCGGCCTGTTGGCATACGCTGCCCCGGCGCAGTATAACGCGCCCCCGTTTCCAAAAACGCTGATTAACGCGAAATATGTATACGTGACCAGCTACGACGGTGATCAGTTCGATCAGCGCCTTCTGTCGGAGGATCGTGAAGCGATCTCCGCAGTGCAGGATGCAATTCAGAAATGGGGTCATTACGTAGTGGTGTATCGGCCAGAGAACGCGGACATCGTTCTGATGGTCCAGTCGCGCCCCAGTGAGGACCTGCTCGCCGTTTACGATGGCAAGTTATGGCCTGAGCAGACTTACCTGTGGCGTGTGATGGGACGCGGTGGTCTTCAACAGGGGGAAACACCACTGGTCAGCAAACTTGAGTCCGCCGTCGAGCAGGCAAGCCACTAACAAGCTTTAGCAAGTTTGGCCGCGAAACATCGCGCATCGGATTCGAACCTGGACCGTTCGCGAATTTCGTGGCCATTTTTTTGCTGCAAACTGGTGAAGTCAATGCATGTGTTGCCGGCGCGCGGCTCATAAGGTAAGCGGTCCGGCAGCTATGGTTCGATCTGCATCTCGTTGCTTAGCTCGAGAAGTCCTGCACAAACTGTACCAGCGACCTTACTGCAATGCCCGACGGTCCCTTCGCGATCCATGGCTTGTTGTCTTCCATCCAGGCAGTTCCCGCGATGTCAAGATGCAGCCATGGAGTGTCCTCGGCGAACTCTTTCAGGAACATGGCAGCCGTCACTGCGCCACCCCATCGCCCGCCTGAGTTCACGATGTCGGCGATATTCGATCGAATGCTCTCTTTGTATTCGTCATCGAGAGGCAATCGCCACATCTTCTCACCAGCCTTGTTAAGCGCATCTTCAAAGCGCGCGTACATCTTGTCGTCATTGGCAAAGATTCCCGCATTCACATAGCCCAGTGCCACCACGCACGCTCCCGTCAGGGTCGCGGCATCGATCAGGTGGGTACAGCCAAGTTGTCGGGCGTAGTAAAGCCCATCCGCCAGGACCAGCCGGCCTTCCGCATCAGTGTTGATGATCTCGATGGATTTGCCCGACATAGCAATCTGTACGTCTCCTGGTTTCTGCGCCTTTCCCGATGGCATATTCTCCGTCGCGCAGACGATGCCGATGACTTTCATCTTCGGCTTCAATAGGGCAATGGCGCGCATGGCTCCGATCATCGCTGCACCACCGGCCATGTCGTATTTCATCTTTTCCATTCCGTCAGCGGGCTTGATCGAGATACCACCGGTGTCAAAGGTAATTCCTTTGCCTACGAGCCCGAGCACCGGTTTTTCCGGTGCGCCAGCAGGCTCATATTTCATGATGATGAGAGCGGGCGGCTCATCCGATCCTTGAGCAACGCTCCAGAAAGCACCCATTTTGAGTTCCCTGATCTTTTCGGCGCCGTAGACCTCGCATTGCAGACCAACTTCGGAACACATCTTCTTCGCACGATCGGCGAGCATTGTCGGCGTCATGCGATTACTCGGCTCGTTCACCAGTACACGAGTGAAATTTTGCGATTCGCCAATAACCTGGCCCTGGTTCATAGCTCTCTGCAGCTTGTCCTGATCGCCGCTGGCGATGATCGTGAAGGACTCGATCTTCTGATCCTTGCGGTCGCTTTTGTAAACGTCCGGATCGAAGTTGCCCACAAACGCTCCTTCGACACTCGCTTTGACAGCCTCCTCGGACGCCAGAACTCGTGGAACTACCAGCGCAATTACGCGGATGGATTTCGATTTGAGTGTCCGAACGGCGGCACCCGCAACTCGCCGCAAGTCGTATGCGGAAAAACTCTTTTCCTTGCCGCCACCGACGATGAGCAAGCGCTTGGCCTTCATCTTGGCAGGCGCGTGGAGAAGCGTGGTCTCGAAAATCTTCCCAGTGGTTTCGCCATTGGCGAGCACATCCGCCGCGGCGCTCTTCAAATTGCCATCGTCGCTTTGCAAGCTGACATTTGGCTTATCCTTTTCACCGCGATCGAGCGCAATGACGACAAGACAGTCCGTTTCCACTTCCGAGGGAGAAGAGAAAGAAAGATTAGTGTTCATATTTCATAACAGTATCGTCGGTGCGTCACAATTCATGCAAGGTGGGTAACGGCGTGGAGGTGTCACCTTGTGACTGAGTTTGGGTCCAGAGGCCCACGAGCGTCGTGGCCGTTCTTGTTAGTGCCCCTTGCGCCCACGCGCCACAGCTTCACGCGCCTCCTGATCAGCCGTCTTTCGACGTTCTGTCTCGCGCTTATCCCAGAGCTGCTTTCCTTTAGCTAAGGCAAGCTCAACTTTTACTTTACCGTTCTTGAAGTACATGCGCGTGGGAATCAGCGTGAGCCCCTTTTGCTGAGTCTTACCGATTAGCTTGCGCATTTCTTCTTTGTGAATCAGCAGCTTCCGCGTTCGTAATGGGGCGTGATTGAAGATGTTCCCGTGCTCGTAAGGACCTATGTGGCAGTTGAGAAGCCAGAGTTCACCGTCTTTGATGAGGCCGTATGCGTCCTTTAAGTTCGCGCGTCCTGCACGGACCGATTTAACCTCGGTTCCGGTCAAGACGACGCCCGCCTCAAATTTTTCCAGCAAGAAATAGTTATGGGAAGCGATCCTATTGACGGACGCGTCTCTCTGACCTGCTGCAGTCGGGTCGCGGCGAGGGTTTTTCTCCGCATTTGGGCGCGTCTGGTGGGCAGTTTGCCGAGCCATCAATGGATGAAAGTTATCACAATCGACGGCTCCAGGCGGAAAGGACGCGTTCGGTTTTCCCAAGGACACGGCGCGATGTGGCGCAACTCCCGACTTCCAGCCGGACTACGACTAATGGGTGTAAATACCACCGCGGCAAGCACTTCGGACAATTTCTTAGCGATGCTATAATCAGCCGCTAACTTTCAATTCCAATGGGATCTCGAACGGGTCAATCTTTGAGTTGACCCCCTGATCCAAGTGTTGCCAGCGAGGAATTTAGAACATGAGACGCCTGATCAGCCCGGCGGCGCTAGCTTTTTTGCTGGTTGTCGTCGTGACCGTTCCAGCTGCGGCCGATAAGGCCAAAAGCTTGTATAGCCAGGGCCAGGACGCAGAAGCCCGCCAGAACTACGAGGCGGCGTATGATTTTTACCGGCAGGCATACGAACTCAAGCCCAAGGACCTACGCTATCGCGCCACTTATGAACGCGTGAAGTTTCTGGCTGCAGCCTCCCACGTTCACCGCGGTCAGCTGCTGCGTGACTCTGGGAAGCTGGATGATGCCATGGCGGAGTTTAAAAAGGCCGCCGATATCGATCCTTCCAGCTTCATCGCCCGGCAGGAGATACGCCGCACGCAGCAGATGATCGACCAAGGCTCCGGCGCCGCTCCGCAATCCTCAACCCGTCCGCCGGGACAAATGAGAAAGCGCATGGAAGCAGCCAGCGGCCCGGTCGAGCTGGCTCCCATCTCAAACGTTCCCATCACCCTGAAGCTCACAGAAGATACCAAGGTGATCTATGACACGGTGGGGAAGTTAGCCGGCATAAATGTCCTGTTTGATCCGGATTACACTTCGCGCCGCATCCGCATCGAGTTGAACGGCGTCACTCTCAACGAAGCGCTGGAAATTGTTGCCCTCGAATCGAAAACCTTCTGGCGGCCGGTAACGCCCAACACCATTTTTGTCGCTTCCGATACTCCTGCGAAACGCAAAGAAGTTGAGCAAAGCGTCATAAAGACTTTTTATCTTTCAAATGTTTCTACGCCGCAGGAGTTGCAAGACATGGTCAACGCGATGCGCCAGATTCTGGAAATCGCGCGTATTCAGCAGCTGCCCACTCAAAACGCAATCGTAGTCCGTGGCACACCGGATCAGATCGCTCTGGCTAGCAAGCTGATCGACGATCTCGATAAATCCAAGTCCGAAGTGATCGTGGAAGTCGCGATCATGCAGGTGAGCCGCAATAAGGCAAAAACTTACGGGATTAATCCGCCCACGAGCGCAACGATAACCCTGCAGCAAAATGTGCCTACCACGACCACGACCGTTCAAGGTAATGCTGGTAACGGCGGGACAGCTACGCAAACTCAGGGGACACCAGGCTCAATCAATCTGAATCGCCTCGGCAACCTCAATGCCACGGATTTCCAGGTCACTATTCCGTCTGCAACTGCCACTCTGTTATTCAGCGATAGCGATACAAAAATCATCCAGAATCCGCAAATACGCGCGGTTGACGGACAAAAGGCATCGCTCAAAATCGGCGAACGCGTTCCCGTCGCAACAGGATCGTTCCAGCCTGGCATCGGCGGCGTGGGCATCAATCCGCTAGTCAATACACAGTTCCAATATCTCGATGTGGGCGTGAATATCGACATCACGCCGCACGTGCATGCCGGCAGGGAAGTCACCCTCAAGGTCGCTATGGACGTTTCGTCCGTGACCGGTCAGTCCAACATCGGGGGCATCAGCCAGCCCATCATCGGGCAGCGCAAGATCGAGCACGAAATTCGGCTGAGGGAAGGCGAAGTGAACCTCCTCGGCGGGATCCTAGAGGACACTACTACCAAAGCTTTAACTGGTATTCCTTGGATTTCGAGTGTGCCGTTGTTGAAGTATCTGTTCTCACAAGCCAATACCACGCATAACGAGAACGAGATTGTTCTCGCCTTGGTGCCGCACATTGTTCGCGGCCAGGAACTCAGTGACTTGAATGAGCGCGCCATCGACGTTGGCACGGCCAACGCCTTACAGTTGCGGCAAAGGGGGGGGGCTCCAGCAAACGCACAACCTCAACCCGGTGCCCGTCCGGGAGCTCCAGGGGCGCCGGGCGCGGTCGCTCCAGTGCAACAACAGCAGGCAGCTCCTGCGCCGCCACAGCCTCTGGCTAACGCGCCCGGAACCCAGGCGAACCCAATGCCTGGTCAGCCGCCACAAGCAAATGTTCCGCAGCCCGGCACGGCCGCAAATCCTTCGTCTGGCGCTGCTGCCTTTGGCTTCGATCCCTCGAGCGTCAACGTCGCCGCCGGTTCGACCTTTGCCGTGAATCTGTTGCTTTCCGGAGCACAGAACGTGTACTCGGTTCCCGTGCAGATCAACTACGACCCCGCGAAATTGCAATTGGTGAATGTTTCCAATGGCGGCTTGCTGTCACAGGACGGCCAGGCGGTGGCATTGGTTCATCGCGATGATCCCAGCACAGGAACCGTACAAGTAACCGCTACCCGGCCTCCCGGTTCGCCTGGCATTTCCGGCCAGGGAACCGTGGTGACTTTGACGTTCATCGCCAAAACAGCTGGGCAGGCGCCTATCTCGATCGCAAGGGGCGGAGCGCGCGACACCAACATGCAAGCAATTCAGGTTTCGCCAGCGCAGGCGACCGTGAACGTGCAGTAGAACTCTGGATGTCGATAGAATTGTGAGTATGAGTCTCTTAGTCCGATCAGCGAGGGTGAAGCGGGATGGCTCGCGCCAGAATACCTGCGGTTTCACCCTGATCGAATTGATCGTCGCAACGGCAATCCTGGCCATCCTGACAACCATGGCCTTGCCCCTGGCGCGGTTCACCATCAAGAGAGAGAAAGAACACGAACTACGCTACGATCTTTGGCAATTGCGCGACGCGATTGACCGCTACAAAGACGCAGCTGATCGACAGGCATTCCAGATTAAAGTCGGTTCCGAGGGTTATCCGCCTGACTTGGACACGCTGGTCAAGGGAGTGGACGTGGGAGGAAAAAAGTTGAAATTTCTGCGGAAGATTCCCACCGATCCCATGACCGGAAAAGCAGAGTGGGGGTTGCGGTCGATGCAGGACGATCCCGAATCGGATTCGTGGGGTGGTCAGAACGTCTTTGACGTGTACACCAAAGCGGAAGGCACGGCTCTGGACGGCAGCAAGTACAAAGAATGGTAAGACACGGAAAATTTCGCCGGAGTCGGGGCTTTACTCTCATCGAACTCATGATCGTAATCAGCCTGTTGCTGATTCTGATTACGGTCGCCGTCCCCATTTATAAGCAGTCGATTCTCCGCGCCAGGGAATCGGTACTGCGCCAGGACCTGTTCACCTTACGTCAGGTCATCGACCAGTACACCTTGGACAAGCAGAAAGCTCCCCAGGCACTCGATGATTTGGTCAGCGCCGGTTACATGAAGCAATTGCCCACCGACCCTTTCACCGGAAAGAACGACACCTGGAAGGTCGTGACGGAAGAAGACACCATTGCAGATCCCAGCCAAACCGAAGCCGGCGGCATCTCCGATGTTCACAGTGGCTCCGACCAACCCTCGAGCGACGGCACGGCGTATTCTTCCTGGTAAGTGATCTCTTCTAGCTTTTATTCCGCGTACACGACTGTCGATCCTGAATTGCGCGCCGCCGAGAGAACCACTACCATTGATTCATGCCCGTAGAGATTGCACCAACCCAGTCCACCCGCTCGCTCCGTGCGCCTCGCGGTACCGCCATCACCTGTAAAGGCTGGCAGCAGGAAGCTGCCATGCGCATGCTCATGAACAATCTCGATGAAGAGGTTGCCGAGCGTCCCCAGGATCTGGTCGTCTACGGAGGCACCGGCAAAGCAGCCCGAAATTGGGACTGTTACGAAGCCATAGTTGCCTCTCTGAAATCCCTCGACAATGACGAGACGCTCTTGGTCCAGTCCGGCAAGCCTGTCGGGATTTTCAAAACTCATGAATATGCACCGCGAGTGCTGCTGGCCAATTCGAACCTGGTGGGACACTGGTCAAACTGGGAGAAGTTCAACGAACTGGAACGCGCCGGGTTAATGATGTACGGCCAGATGACGGCCGGTTCGTGGATCTACATCGGCTCGCAGGGTATCGTGCAGGGCACATTCGAAACGTTCGCGGCAGCAGGGGAGAAGCACTTCGGCGGCAGCCTCGAAGGAAAGCTCATTGTTTCCGGCGGTATGGGCGGCATGGGTGGCGCCCAGCCACTTGCAGCTACGATGGCTGGAGCCGCCTTCCTTGGAATTGACGTCGACCCCGAGCGCATCAAGAAACGCCTGAAGACCGGATATTGCGACTTCATGGTGAATTCCCTTGATGAAGCTCTGCGTATTCTTAAAAATGCGGTTCGCAAGAAGGAGAATATCTCGGTTGGGCTGGTAGGGAACTGTGCCGACATTGTTCCTGAGCTCGCCGAGCGTGGAGTTGTCCCCGACATCCTCACCGATCAAACTTCAGCCCACGATCCGTTGAACGGATACGTGCCCAACGGAATGTCGCTCGCCGAAGCTTTCGAATTGCGGCAGCGCGACCCCAGTGCTTATCAAGAAAAATCTCTCGATGCGATCGCCCGCCACGTGGAAGGGATGCTGCGCCTACAAAAAATGGGCGCGGTTACTTTCGACTACGGAAACAATATCCGCACGTTTGCCTTCCAGCGCGGCCTGAAGAACGCCTATGACTTTCCGGGATTTGTTCCCGCGTACATACGCCCGTTATTCTGCGAAGGGCGAGGTCCGTTTCGCTGGGTGGCGCTATCGGGCGAAGCTTCCGACATCCATGTCACCGATGATTTGATCCTTCAATTGTTTCCCGAGAACCGCATCCTTAAGCGCTGGATCGACCTTGCGAAAAAGCGCATCAAGTTCCAGGGCCTTCCGGCTCGAATCTGCTGGCTTGGTTATGGTGAGCGTGCGCAGTTCGGTCTCGCGATGAATGACTTGGTGAAGAAGGGAAAAATCAAAGCGCCTATTGTGATTGGTCGCGATCACCTCGATTGCGGATCCGTGGCTTCGCCCTATCGTGAAACGGAAAGCATGAAAGACGGAAGCGATGCCGTGGCGGATTGGCCGCTGCTCAACGCCATGCTCAATACTGCAGCGGGCGCTTCCTGGGTATCGATTCACAACGGCGGCGGTGTAGGAATTGGATACTCGCTTCACGCCGGACAGGTCACAGTTGCGGACGGAACCGATATGATGGCCAAGCGCATTGAGCGCGTGCTGACGACCGATCCAGGCATGGGCATTGTCCGCCATGTCGACGCGGGCTACTCGGAGGCTGCTGAATTTGCAAGGCGCGCTGGCGTCAAGGTTCCCATGAAGTCAGTTGCTACTGACCGGTAATCGATTCTTCGCAGACGTTTAGCTTTTCGGAGACAAGTGTCTGAAAAAGATAAGTCGTGCTTTGAGGGCGCCCCGAACATCATCGACGTCAAAGCCCCTTCTTCTGATTAACATTGGCCAACTCCTAACCCTTCGTTCACTATCCGGTAAACCTGGTCCGAGGCGCGGTCGCGATCTAAGCGATCTCGGCATTATCGAGAATGGCGCCGTCCTGTGTCTCGGCGGAAAAATCGTCTCTGTCGGTACGACCAGAGATGCCCTGCGTGATCCCTGGCTGAAGAGAAATCGCAAGAGAGTAAAAGAAGTGGATTGTTCCGGGCACGTGGTGTTGCCCGGCTTTGTCGATTCGCATACACACCCTGTCTTTGTTACTCCCCGGCTGATTGATTTCGAAAAACGTATTTCAGGCGCCACTTACGAAGAAATTGCCGAAGCCGGAGGCGGTATTCGCTCAAGCCTGCAAGGAGTTCGTGACGCGACCAGGACGGCGCTCACGAGTCACGTTGTGCGTGCGCTGAACCAGATGGCCGACCAGGGAACCAGCACCGTGGAAGCTAAGTCTGGCTACGGTCTCACGACCGAAGCCGAACTGAAGTCGTTGGAAGCAATACGTGCTGCCAGCCAAAAATGGCCTGGAACACTAGTACCTACATTACTGGCTGCGCATGTTGTCCCTCCTGAATATAAAGGCCGCTCACGAATGTATGTCGAAGACGTCTGTACGAAGATGTTACCCGCAGCTGCTCGACGGAACTTAGCCGACTTTGTCGACGTATTTACCGAACGAGGGGCATTCACAATCGAGGAGACGCAACAAATCTTCCAGGCTGCACGCAAACACGGCGTCGGAACCCGGGCGCACGTATGTCAACTGGGCCCGTGCGCGCTCGATGCATTGCTGCAGTACAACCCGTCGTCAGTCGACCACATGGACCACGTCTCGGACGAGGACATCACTCGAATGGCGGCTCTGAACACGGTGGCCACTTTAGTTCCAGGAGCCAATTATTTCCTTGGCTTGCAGAACTACCCTCCGGCACGGAAACTTATTGATTCTGGCGTGCCCGTCGCATTGGCAACCGACTTTAATCCGGGAAGCTCTCCCACCAGCAGCATGCCGTTTGTTCTTTCGTTGGCCTGCACGCACATGAAAATGTCGCCGGCGGAGGCAATCGCAGCGGCAACGATCAACGGAGCACACGCTCTGGAACTGGGATCGAAAAAGGGAACCATCGAGCCCGGAAAAGATGCTGACCTTGCCGCATTCCGAATCAAAGACTACCGCGAGATTCCTTATTGGTTTGCAACCAACCTCTGTGCTTTTACAGTCCTGAACGGAACGTTTAGACTAGTAGGTAACTGGATGGCGTAACTGCAACTACACTTGTGTTCTATCTCTGACGTACTGCGTCCGCTTATTGAGACCCCTGCAGGGGAGCCGGTGTCCTAAGCACAATGCGACACTTCAATTGACGTGCAACGGAAGCAGTGTGTAGAGCAGAAAATCATATTGCCGCAAGGAGTGCAATGAAGCTTCTTAACTTGTTCCTCTTAACTATTGTTCTTGTTTGTGTCTCTGCTGAAGCGCAGCGTCTTCCCGATGTTGCCGTACCCGATAACTATCGCCTGACTTTCACCCCAGATTTTGACCAAGACAATTTCTCGGGCGATGAGACAATCCAGATCCGCGTTCTGAAACCGTCCTCCAGTCTGGTCCTGAATGCTCTGGATATCGATTTTCGCGAAGTCACAATCGCCAGCGGCGGTGCAATCCAGGTGGCCAAAGTCACGACTGACAAGCAAAAGCAGATGGTTACGTTGACAGTCCCGCAAGAACTGCATGCCGGCGCAGCCACCATTCATATCCGATACACGGGGGTTCTCAACAACGAGCTCCGTGGCTTCTACCTGGGCAAAGCGGGCGGACGTAAATACGCCGCCACTCAGTTTGAATCCACCGACGCCCGGCGGGCCTTCCCATCCTTCGACGAACCAGCTTACAAGGCAACTTTCGATATCAGCGCCGTAGTCGATAAAGACGATACCGCAATCTCAAACTATCCAATCGCTTCCGATACACCGGGTCCAGCGGCAGGGAAACATAAAATCACATTTAAAACTACTCCAAAGATGTCGTCCTATCTGGTTGCACTCGTCGTCGGCAACTTCGAGTATGTCGAGGGTTCCTCCGATGGAGTGCCGATTCGCGTCTGGACGACTCCCGGCAAGAAGCAGTTAGGAAACTATGCTCTGCAGGTCGGTGAGGAGTGCATCAAGTATTTCGACAACTACTTCGGAATTAAGTATCCGTTCGAAAAACTCGATCTCATTGGCCTGCCGGACTTCGCGGCTGGGGCCATGGAAAATACCGGGGCCATCACTTTCCGGGATGCGGCGCTTCTCGTCAATGAGAGCAACGCTCCCACTGACACCTACAAGGAGATCGGTTCGGTCATTTCCCACGAGATTGCCCATCAATGGTTCGGCGATCTTGTCACCATGCAGTGGTGGGATGACATCTGGCTGAATGAGGGATTCGCAACCTGGCTGGAAACCAAGCCGCTGGAGGCTTGGAAGCCGGAATGGCACATGGATCTCGATGATGTCCTGGATTCGGGCAACTCATTGAATATCGATTCCCTCCAGAACACTCGCCCTATCCATCAGGCTGCGGACACTCCCGATCAGATCGAAGAGCTATTTGATGGGATTGCATACGGTAAAGCGGCCGCAGTATTACGTATGCTGGAAGCGTATTTGGGTCCCGACGCTTTTCGCGAGGGCGTGCGTGCCTACATTAAGACCCATTCATACGGCAACGCCACCGAGAGTGACTTCTGGAGTGCGCTGGCCAAGGCCTCCAACAAGCCCGTCGATCGCATGATGCCGACATTTGTGAATCAAGCAGGCGCTCCCCTCGTCAGTGTTCACACACAGTGCCAGGGTGGCGTCACAAAGGTGATGCTCTCCCAGCGCCGATATTTTTACGATCGCCGGCTGCTCGATTCCGATTCCAAGGAACTGTGGATCGTGCCGGTTGCGTTAAAAACGGCAGGGCAGGCCAAAAGTGAGACGATCCTCCTCACCGGGAAGAATCAGCTGTTCGAACTGCCAGGTTGCAATAAGTGGGTGTTCGGAAATGCCGGTGCCCAGGGTTACTACCGTATGGGATACGAATCTCCTGACTTCCAGTCCATGAGCCAGGACGTGGAGCAGGGCTTCACTCCTGCGGAGCGCATCGTGCTCATCCGTGATGCTTGGGCAGCGGTACGTACAGGTCAGCAGCCCATTGGCGATTTTTTGCGGCTGGCTGATGGCTTGCATTCCGAGCGTAATGCCAAGGTAGTCGAGCAGATGAATCTGGAACTCGACTATATAGGTGATCATTTGGTCAGTGAGGTGGATCGCGCGGGATATCAGTCTTTTATCCGCGCGCTCCTTGGACCCATCCAGAAGGAGCTTGGCTGGACAGTAGCTCCGGGCGACGACACCAATCGCAAAGACCTGCGCGCGTACGTGACGTACAGCCTTGGCTACACCGGTCGTGATCCCGAGACGTTGGCAAAGGCGAGAGAGCTCGCACTTCAGGAAATGAACTCGCCTGCATCTGTCGATCCGTCGATGGTCGACACCGTTTTTGGTCTCGCGGCTATCAATGGTGACGCGGCGCTCTACGACAAAATGATGTCCCACGTTCAAGAGAACCAGGCGCCCGAACAGTATTATCGGTACTTCTACAATCTCGCACGCTTCACCAATCCTGCGCTCCTGCAACGCACGTTGGATTACGCGCTTAGTCCGGCCGTTCGCAGCCAGGATTCGCTGGGTCTCATTGCCAGCGTGATGGACACTCCTGCTGGAGAAAAGCTGGCCTGGAACTTCGTGCGTTCGCATTGGGACAAAATCCAAAAGATCATGGGCGGCTACAACACTGGCGGACTCGTATCCACCACCGGCAGCTTTTGTGACGCTGGTATGCGCGATCAGGTGAAGCAGTTCTTCATGGAGCACCCGGTACCGGCTGCGGAAAGGTCCTTGCGGCAGGCTTTGGAGCGAGTGAACTACTGTATCGATCTTCGAAACCAACAGTCACCGGCTCTGGCTTCGTGGCTTCAGCGCAACGGGGCTTCCTCCGGAAAATAATACGCACTTCCCGAACGGCTCGCGGCCCCGCGATGCCGCCGCTCGTGTGTGACGTTCGCTTACAAGTAGCTGAGCCACCAGTCCCGCCGGCGCTGCTTCAATTGAGCGAACCAACGGCATAGTGGATACATGAAGAGGATCACAACAATCCACGCCACGTACACGGTCCACAGCGGAAACCCATAGTTCGGCGGAAACATCTCTGGGGTTCCGCCCATCGACGGTGGCGCGAGCCACAGGTAGGGACCGCGTCCGTAACGCGCCCAGGCCAGGAGAATTGCCGTGATGTGCTCCAGCCCCAGATGAACGGTGTAGAAAAAGAACGGCACGCGTCCGAACACAATGAGCGGGTGATTCGCTTGCAACTTCACACGTTCCAGCCACGCCATGGCGAGGATGCCCGGTCCCAGCGTCATCAGCAGAAAATCCAGGGACGGCGGATACTTGGTGCAGTTCAGAAACGACAACACGGTGAAGAGTGCTGATTTCTGTGCCGCCCATCGAACCGGCTCACCATAGCGATTCCAGGCCCGCAGCAAAATAAATACTGCGGTAAGAGCCACGCCAAGCTTCAC
>Ga0207657_10001488_pt1 | contig 25062 bp, 26 predicted proteins | sample KBSC33metaG_FD_184316 | JGI IMG/M metagenome (GOLD analysis project Ga0207657, IMG submission 184316) | Corn rhizosphere microbial communities from Kellogg Biological Station, Michigan, USA - KBS C3-3 metaG (SPAdes) (version 2) | ecosystem: Host-associated > Plants > Roots > Rhizosphere > Soil ... | reverse complement strand
ACACGTCTCCCGGAAATTGATGGAGGCCCGAGCCGGAATCGAACCGGCGTGCAAGGATTTGCAGTCCTCTGCGTAACCACTCCGCCATCGGGCCGAGGAGACGGCATTTCGGGGGCTTTGCGGTCGCGGTCAAGCCGCAATCGCCGGGCCGATGCAGGTTCCGAGTCATTCCCTTACTTGCAATTGCGAACTAGTCGCATTAGCAGCCCCGACTATTCGCAAGGGGACATCATGAACACGAAAATTCTGCTTGGGTTGTTTGCCGTCGCATTCGCATCGACAGCCGCGCAGGCCGACGAGGCCTATTTCGCCTATACGTATGGCGCCGAGACCCTGCCGAAAGGCGGAACGGAGCTCGAGCTTTGGGCAACCGACCGCCGCGGCAAGGCCGACGGCCATTTCGATGCCCAGGACTACCGCCTGGAGCTGGAGCACGGCTTCACCGACCGCCTGACCGTGGCCGGCTACGCAAATTTCGCGGGCAATCACGTCCGCGGGCTCGAGCCTGGCTTCGACAATGTGGATCGCGGTTTCGCGTTCCGCGGCCTCTCGGCGGAGTTCAAATATAATCTGCTCAGCCCGTACAAGGACGGGATCGGCCTCACCCTGTACGCGGAGCCGGGCTGGTCGCGAATTCACGGCAGCGGCGAAAAAGGCACCGAGTACGAGCTGGAATTGAAGGCGATCGTCCAGAAGAACTTCCTCAACGACAAGCTCGTCTGGGCCGCCAATTTCACCTTCGAGCCGGAATGGGAGAAGGAGGTCGAAATCGACTCGGTCACGGGCGAGGTCGAGAAGGAATGGGAAAAGGAGCTCAAGCTCGAAGTCAGCTCCGGCCTCTCCTATCAGGTCGCCCCGGGCTGGTCCGCCGGGCTCGAAGGCCGCTATTCCAGCGTCTATCCGGACTGGACCCACGGCCTGCACCGCGAGACCTACGCGGTCTTCGCCGGCCCGACGATCCATTACGGAGCGAAGAAATGGTGGGTGACCGCATCGTATCAGCCGCAGCTGTTCGGCTCGCCCAGCCCCACCGGGAGCCGGGCGCTCGATGAGTTCGAGAAGCGGGAGTTCAGGGTCAAGGTAGGATATAATTTCTGATGGGAAGCACGGGCGCGAACTGGTTCACGATCCTGCCGGCCGCAGTCGTGGCCGTCGCGCCCGCCACCGTGCACGCGACCGTCTACATGAACGTCGAGCAGGCGCAGTCGGCGATGTTCCCGAACCAGAAGCTTGCGCCCCGTTTCCACCAGCTCCAGCCAGCGGAGATCGCGGCCATCCGGAAGGCTTCGGGAACCGCCCCGGCTTCGAGGGACCTCAGGGCATGGAAGGCGCCGGACGGCGGCTGGTTCCTGCTCGACGGGGTGATCGGAAAGCATGAATTCATCACTTATGCGGTGGCGCTGACGCCCGACGGCGCTGTCCGGCGGGTCGAGATCCTGGAATATCGCGAGACCTATGGCGGCGAGGTGCGCAATGCCGCCTGGCGCCAGCAGTTCGTCGGGAAGCGCTTCGGGTCACCGCTGAAGCTGGGCGCCGACATCAAGAACATTTCGGGCGCGACTCTGTCGAGCCGCCACATCACCGACGGCGTCCGGCGGCTCCTGGCCACCTGGCAATTGCTGCTGCGGAATGGCTGACCGGCTCACCCGATGCCGGCCCGTTCTCGGCACCTTCGTCGAGATCACGGCCGATTGCGAAGCGGCGATCGAATCCGCGTTCAGGACGATCGGGCGCGTCCACGCACTGATGAGCGCGCACGAGCCCGAAAGCGATCTTTCGCGGATCAACCGGTTCGCCCACCAACGGGCCGTCGACGTCGACCCATGGACCGCATCTGTCCTCGAGCGCGCTTTGTTCTGGTCCAAGCAGAGCGAGGGGGCGTTCGACCCCATCCGCGCCGGCAAGTCCGCATTGGAACGCGGGCTGTTTCCGACCCACCCGGGCCAGCCGGGCCCCGAGGCCTGCCACTGGAGCTGGCTCGAGATCACCGGCACATCGATCCGCCTGTTGAAGCCCGCCTGCATCGACCTGGGCGGGATCGCCAAGGGTTTCGCAGTCGACCGCGCCATTTCCACGCTCAAGGCCAGCGAGTCCGCCCTGGGCCTGGTCAATGCCGGCGGCGACATCGCGGGATTCGGTCCGCAGCCCTGGCCGATCCAGATCGTCGAGCCGGAAAGCCGGCGCGCAATCGCCAATGTCGTGATCTGCAACGGGGCGGTCGCGACCAGCGCACATCTTCCCGGCGGGCGCGCCGATCACCTTCCGGACATCGACAGCCGACTGGTCTCGGCGACCGTCTGCGCGCCGAGCGCGATCGACGCCGATGCGCTGACCAAGATCGTGCTCTCGGGTTCCCCCTTCGCCGCCCGCTGCCTTCGGCTCGCGGACGCGCAGGCGTTCGTCCTTGGCGCCAATGGGGAAATCCGCGCCATCCAGCCGGAGCGGCAGGCGGCATGAAGCGAGTTCACTTCAGTCTTGCGCTTCCCAAGTGGCACGAATGGCTGGTTTATCTCAGCGTCGGCCTGCTGACGCTCACCGGCATCGCCTGGCTGCTTGTCGACAAGTGGGGCAAGGTCGAAGGCGAGTTCGGGCCGGAACAGAATCCCGCCCTCCCCTGGCTGCTCGCGAGCCACGGCGTGGTCGCCTATATATTCCTGGTCGTCGCCTCGATGCTCGTGCCGGTGCACATGCGCATGGGCTGGAACGCCGAGCGCAACCGCAGGAGCGGGCTGGCAATTGTCGGACTCGGCCTGTTCCTCGCGCTTACCGGGCTCCTGCTTTATTATGCGTCCGCCGAAGGGTTTCGCGGGCTCGCCAGCAGCCTTCACTGGATCGTCGGCCTCACTCTTCCTGCGCTGCTGATCATCCACCTGGTCCGCGGCAAAGGCTCGCGGCCGAAGCCCAAGAGGCACGGGTAGAGGCGCAAATTCGACGAACGGGAGACGCTTCGGCTTGGCCTTCGTTACGGCTGCCGATAAAGCGGCACTTGCATCCTCACTGTATTAGCTGCATATAACACCTGATGACGATCCACGCTCCAGTTCCGGACTATGACGCCGCCCGCGCGGCGATGGTCGACACGCAGCTTCGCCCCGAAGGCGTGAACTATCCGCCGGTGGTCGAGGCAATGGCGACCGTCGAGCGCGAAAAGTTCGTCGCCGAGGGGGCTCGGCCGCTCGCTTACATCGACCGGACCGTGCCGATGGGCGACGGACGGCTGATGTCCGGTGCGGTCGTGACCGGCAGGCTGCTCAACGAAATTGCTCCAGTCGCGGGGGAACGGGCACTCGTGGTCGGCTGCGGCACCGGCTATTCGGCGGCCGTCCTGATGGCGATGGGTCTGAAGGTCACTGGGCTGGAATGCTCCGCTGACCTCGCCAGGCGTGCCCGGTCGCTTGGAATCGACGTTGTGGAGGGGCCACTCGAACAGGGTTGGAAAACCGGCGCGCCTTACCATCTGATACTGATCGACGGCGCCATCGAGTTCATCCCGGAGACGATCATTTCCCAACTCACCGACAATGGCCGGCTCGGCACCGCCTTGATCGATCGCGGAATTTCCCGTTTGACGGTTGGGCGCAAGGCGGGAAAAGGATTCGGGATCCACACTTTGGCCGACGTCGGAGCGGCGGCGCTGCCGGGCTTCGCAAAACCGCGGAGCTTCACCTTTTGATTGCCGGAGTCGCCGTGTCCCGTTCCCGCCCACTGCTGATCGGAACCCTGATTGCCGCGCTCACCGCGGGGACGGCTTCCGCCGACACGCTTCGCGAGGCCTTGCTTTCAACTTACGAGACCAACCCGACGCTGACCGCGCAGCGCGAGGCATTGAAGGGTACCGACGCAAGCGTCGCCATCGCTCGCGCGCAGGGCCGTCCGCAGGTCAGCGCGACCGCCGGGCTCAACCGCGACCTCAGCCGCAGCGGAATCCTCGAGGCGACCAGCGGCAAGGGGCCGACGCTCTCGGTCGGCGTCGATCTCAGCTATCCGATCTTCAATGGCGGCCGGGTGCGAAACTCGGTCCAGGCGGCGAAGACCCGTGTCGAAGCAGGCCGCGCGACGCTGCGCGGCGTCGAAGGCGACGTCTTCACCGACGCGGTGTCGGCCTACATGAACGTGATCCGCGATCGCGCCATCGTCGAATTGAACCAGAACAACGTCAAAGTGCTCGAGACCAACCTGCAGGCGACCCGCGACCGGTTCGAGATCGGCGACGTGACCCGCACCGACGTCGCCCAGTCCGAGGCCCGGCTGGAGCTCGGGCGCGCCAACCTCGCCACCACCCAGGGCGTTTCCGCCGCGAGCGAACAGGAGTACCGGCGCGTGATAGGGCATGAGCCGGGGGACCTGGCGCCGCCGCCGCCGCTTCCGCCGCTTCCGGCATCGCCTGACGAAGCGGTCCGGATCGCGCTTGCGAGCAACCCCGACATCATCGCGATCAACCGCCAGGCCCAAGCCGCCGGCTATGACGTGAACGTTGCCCGGGCCAGCCGCCTGCCGTCGCTGTCGGCGGGGGTTAGCGAGACCTATGTGAATGCGCTCGGCGGTTCCCAGGGCGCGTTCCCCAATACCGGCAGCCAGACGACCGCGGGATTGAACGCCGTCATTCCAATCTATCAAGGCGGCGAACCGGCTGCCCGGATCCGGCAGGCGCAGGCGATCGAGGGCCAGACTCTTGAGCAGGCGGTCGGGACGGAACGGTCGGTCGTTGCGCAGGCGCGGTCGGCATTCGCCACATACACGGCCGCGCAGGGAGCGATCTCCTCGCAGGAGACGGCTGTAAAGGCGAACGAGCTTGCGCTCGAGGGCGCCCGCGCCGAGCGGTCGGTCGGCACCCGGACGGTGCTCGACGTGCTCAACGCCGAGCAGGAGCTGCTGAATTCCCAGGTCGCGCTGGTGACGGCGCGCCGCGACGCCTACGTCGCCGGGTTCCAGCTTCTGAACGCAATGGGCCAGGCGGAAGCGCAGGACCTCGGGCTTGATGGCGGACCGCTTTACGATCCGCTCGGCAATTACCGCCATGTCGCCAATGACTGGAGCGATTGGTCGAGCGACCCGCGCCATGTGCCGGTCGCGACCCGCACCGCCACTCCGGCCGAGCTGGGAACGGCTCTGCCGGCCACGCAAGGGGTGACACCGCCTCGTCAATAAGCGATATCGCGCCGATGCAATCGACTGGCCGCGAACCCTCGATGGAAGACATACTCGCGTCGATCAAGAAGGTGATCGCCGAGGAAAAGGAGCTTCGGACCGCGGTCGACGAGGCCGAGCAGGCGCGACCTGCCGACAGCGGCGCGGATGCTGGCGAAGAGGAGGACGTACTCGAGCTGGATCACCCGATCGAGACGGCCGCCGATCTCGGTCCGCCTCTGCTCGGCGAGGACACCGCCGAAACGACGCGCCACTCGCTCGAAGAGCTGTCCAATGTCGCAGCGACGGTCCCTGCGGGACCGCCGGTGAACCCGCTCGAGGAGATGGTTCGTGAAATGCTTCGGCCGATTCTCAAGGAATGGCTGGACGAGCATCTGCCCAACATCGTCAATGACCATGTGAAGCGCGAGATATCGCGGATAACGGGGCGTAAGCTTTAGGCATTTTGCGGTTCGCCCCGGCTTTGCTACGCCTGCGGCATGACCAAGCTCGCCCTGCTCGCTGCGGCTGCAGCCGCCGCTCTCGCCACTTCGCCCGCCCTCGCCCGGCCGATGACCCCAACCGACATGCACATGATGCACCGGATGGGCTCGCCGGCGATCTCGCCCGACGGCCGCTATGCGGTGTTCACCTTGAGCGACACCGATCTCGCGGCGAACAAGCGCAACAATACGCTCTATCTCCTGGACCTGAAAAAGGCCGGAGCCGCGCCGCAGCCGATCGCGGGGGCCGAGAAGGGCCACGATCCGATGTTCTCGGACGACGGCGTCTTGTGGTTCCTGATGAGCGTCGGCGACCAGGACCAGCTATTCCGGATGCCAATCGGCGGCGCGCCGGCGCAAGCGAGCAATTTCAAGGGCGATATCGGCGGCTTCAAGGTTGCGCCCGGCGGCAACCGAGTCGTCGTCTGGGCCGACCGCGACCTGCGTTGCGCCGATCTTGGCTGCGCTGCGCTTCCGGAAAAACCGAAGACCGGAAGCGGCCGCACCTACGACCAGCTTTTCATCCGGCATTGGGACACCTGGGCAGAACCGGGCGTAAAGTCGCGCCTGTTCGGCTTTACCGTCGAAGGCGGCAAGCTCGCCGGGTCCGGCGTTCCACTGACCGGAAGCCTGGTCGGCGACACACCGTCAAAGCCGTTCGGCGGCGGCGAGGAACTGAGCTTCACGCCCGACGGCCGGACCTTGTTCTTCGCGCTTCGTGAAGCGGGCCGGATCGAACCGCTGTCGACCAATCTCGACATTTTCCAGGCGCCCAGCGACGGTTCGGCGCCCCCGGTCAACCTGACCGACGCTAACGATGCGACCGACACGCTTCCGGCGGTGTCGCCGGACGGAAAGACCCTCGCTTATGTCGCAATGGCGCGCCCCGGCTATGAATCCGACCGCCAGGTCCTGCAGCTTCGCGACATCGCGACCGGGGCGACACGGCCGCTCACGCAGAACTGGGATCGCTCCGTCGGCTCGATCGAATGGGCGCCAGACGGCAAGAGCCTGCTCGTCACGACCGGTGACACGCTCGAGGAACCGGTGTTCCGGGTCGATGCCCGCAGCGGCAAGGTCACTCGGCTGACCCGGGACGGCTCGTACGGCAATGTGCACGCGCTCTCCGGTGGCCGCGCAATCGCCACGATGAACAGCATCATGGCCCCCGACGATCTCTATCGCATCGACGCCAACGGCAAGGTCACCCAGCTGACGGCGGTCAATCGCGACCTCCTTGCGCAGCTCGACCCGGTCAATCTCGATAAATTTAGCTTCACCGGAGCGAACAGCGACACCATCTGGGGATGGGAGCTGAAGCCCGCCGGAACGACCGCCAAGCTGCCGATCGTCTTCCTGGTGCATGGCGGTCCGCAGGGGAGCTTCTCGAACAGCTGGTCCTATCGCTGGAACCCGCGGCTTTTCACTGCTCCGGGCTATGCCGCAGTCAGCATCGATTTCCACGGATCGACGGGCTACGGCCAGGCCTTCACCGACGCGATCAACCGGAACTGGGGCGGCTGGCCGCTCGAGGACCTGAAGCTCGGGTTGGCCTACGCAACTGCCCACGACCCGCAGCTCGACGCGGACAATGCCTGCGCAGCCGGGGGCTCCTACGGCGGCTACATGATGAACTGGATCGAGGGGAACTGGCCCGACCGGTTCAAGTGCATCGTCCAGCACGACGGGGTCTTCGATGCCCGCGCCATGGCCTACGAGACCGAAGAGCTGTGGTTCGACGAATGGGAGCACGGCGGCCATCCTTATTATGAAGCGCCGGCCGAGTTCGAGAAGTGGAATCCGGTCAACCATGTGACCGCGTGGAAGACACCGCAGCTGGTGATCACCAGCGAGAAGGATTTCCGAATCCCCTACACGCAGGGCATCGCCGCTTTCACTGCGCTCCAGCGGCGCGACATCCCGTCACGGCTGCTGGTGTTCCCGGATGAGAATCACTGGGTGCTGAAGCCGAAGAACTCGATCCAGTGGTACGGCGAGGTGTTCGGCTGGTTCCAGCGCTGGATGGGCCCGGCAGCGGCAAACGCGGCCGAGCGCGGCCAGTAAGGCTCAGATCGCTCGCGCGAGGATTTCGGCGAGGGCCACGCACCCGGTCTCGTCCTCTTGCGTGAATCGCGCCGGGATCGGGCTGTCGATGTCGAGCACCGCGATCAGTTCGCCATTGCGCTCGATCGGCACGACGATTTCGGAGCGCGAGGCCGAATCGCAGGCGATGTGCCCGGGAAAGGCGTTGACGTCGTCGACCCGCTGGACCCGGCGAGTCTGGGCCGCGACCCCGCAAACGCCGTCGCCGAACGCGATGCGGATACAGGCCGGCCTGCCCTGGAACGGGCCGACGACCAGCTCTCCACCGACATTGCGGTAGAAGCCGGCCCAGTTGAGGTCGGGAAGCGATTCCCAGATCAGCGCCGCGGCATTGGCCATGTTGGCGACTGCATCCGGTTCGCCACTCACCAGCGCATCGAGCGCCTGCGCGAGGTCGCGATAGAGAGTAGGTTTGTCGGCGGCTGCGATCTTGAAGTCGTACATCAGTCGAACTGAACCCTTCCACGTCCGCGCTTGACCGCGCTGCGCTGTTTCTTCGAGTCGACGCGCTTCGCCCTGGCGGCCCGGCTCGGCCGCGTCGGCCTGCGCTTCGCCTGCACGATATGAGCCTCGGCGATCATTTCCGCCAGACGCCGGCGCGCATCCGCCCGGTTCGCCTCCTGGGTTCGGAAGCGCCGGGCGGCGATGACGAGCTCGCCTGACCCGGTCAGTCGCGATCCGGCGATCTGTTTCAGGCGCTCCAGCGGCGCTGCACCGAGACCGAGCCTGGCAAGGTCGACGCGGAGCTGGACCGCGGTCGCCACCTTGTTGACGTTCTGGCCGCCAGGACCGGTAGCGGCGAGGAAGGTCTCGCTCAGCGCCTCTTCCGGGATGTCCTCAGGTTCCATGGCGCCAATCCCCGAACCGCTCCGGAAGCGGCGCTGTGACGTCGATCGTGACCTTCTTCTCGCGCGGGACGACCAGTCGCGATGCGTGGAGCAGCATCTGTTTCCCTCCGCTCCCGTACACCGGGTCGCCGGCGATCGAGGCATCCAACCCATAGCGCGCGTGCGCGCGGATTTGGTGGGTACGCCCGGTCTCCGGCCGGAACTCGACGAGGGTTCGGCCGTCGCGCGAACCAAGCGCCCGCCAACGCGTCCGCGCCGGCTTCCCCTCTTCATTCACGACCATGCGCCATCCCTGTTCCAGGGACGAGATCTTGCTCAGTGGAAGGTCGATGGCGCCCTCGCCTTGCAGAATCGATTCGACGACGGCGAGGTAGGTCTTTTCGACCAGCCCCTTTTCGAATGCCGCTCCGAACCGCGCCCGCGCCTTGGGGTTGCGTGCAAGCAGCAGGCAACCGGATGTGTCGCGGTCGAGCCTGTGCACCGGCGCCGGCTGCCGCTGGAAACCAAAGGTCAGTTCGTCCAGCCGGGTCGCGACGCTTTCACCCCCGGCCCTCGGCGCATCGACCGGAAGTCCCGCCGGCTTGTCGAGGACGATCGCCTCGCCGTCGATGAAAAGCACGCGGTCCGCTAGATTCGCTTCGTCAATTCGATCCATTTCGGTGAACCTGATTTGCATCCTTCCCGAGAGGGCTTGCGTTTCCCCCTGATGCGCGCCGGACACGAATCAAAGGATTCCAACCTGTTACCGTTTATTAACCTTTTGCCTTCATCCCTCACATGGTTAATGGACGCTTCAAGGCCATTAAGAGGAACTTACTTCTCTGGCCGCGAACGGGGGAACCAGCAATGCGCGTACTGCTGATCGAAGACGAGCCGACAACGGCAAAGAGCATCGAACTGATGCTCGGGACCGAGGGGTTCAATGTCTATACGACCGACCTGGGCGAGGAAGGCCTCGATCTGGGCAAGCTGTACGATTACGACATCATCCTTCTCGATCTCAATCTGCCCGACATGCACGGCTATGACGTGCTCAAGAAGCTTCGCACGGCGAAAGTTGGAACGCCGGTGCTGATCCTCTCGGGCATCGGCGAGATGGATTCGAAGGTCCGCGCGCTCGGATTCGGCGCCGACGATTATGTCACCAAGCCTTTCCATCGCGACGAGCTGGTCGCCAGGATCCACGCGATCGTGCGCCGCTCGAAGGGCCATTCACAATCGGTCATCCGCACCGGCAAGCTGGCCGTGAACCTCGACGCAAAGACGGTCGAGGTCGACAGCGCTCGAGTCCATTTGACCGGCAAGGAATATGCGATGCTGGAGCTGCTTTCGCTCCGCAAGGGCACGACCCTGACCAAGGAAATGTTCCTCAACCACCTTTACGGCGGGATGGACGAGCCGGAACTGAAGATCATCGACGTCTTCATCTGCAAGCTTCGCAAGAAGCTTTCGCTGGCCTGCGGCGGCGCCAATTACATCGAGACGGTGTGGGGCCGCGGCTATGTGCTTCGCGATCCCGACGAGATTTCCGAGCCGCAGCCGGAAGCCGCGGTCGCCTAGATTTCAGGAATGGGGTGGAAGAAGGCGGGGTCGAAAGATCCCGCCTTTTTCATATCAAAGCGCCAGTTTCAGCCCGTGCAGGCGAACCGCTTCCCCGCCCTCGCAAACCGGCGCTGCAATCAACCGCATCCAGCGCCTTTCTCCGACTGCCGGCCGGATTTGCGCATCGAGGGTGAACCCGCGCTTGTGCTTGATCGCATAAACGCGAAGGCGCTCCATCGCCGCGCGCGAATCCTCGCAATACAGCGCCACCGCTTCGTCGCGAGAGACGAGCGCGCCGCGCGGAAGGCCGAAGAGGTCATAGACGCCGCCGGACCAGATCAGCTTGTCGTTGCTGAGGTCGCATTCCCAAACGCCGGCATGATTGATCGCGAGCTGGCCGATTTTGGTTGGGTCGATGGCATCGATCGCCGCGGCGTTGAGGACACAGCCGAGATCGAAGTGGCGCGCCTGTTCGAAGAGCGGCCAGCTGTAGTGCAGCGCAAGCGGCTCCATCAGGCTCAACGCTTTGTCCTCACTCCACAATCTCGAGACTCGCACATCCTGGCCTTACCGGCGGCAGGTTAAGAGATTGCTGCGCTGCCGATGACTGGAAGATAGCCCGGAAGCAGCAATTTGGGAGGACCGAATTTGGTCCGATATGGACTAATGCGCGCGGTTTAGGCGTCGATCAGAAGCCGTCGGCGCTCGCGGCGGAACGGCAGGGTTATCGAAACCGGCGAACTGCCGTCCTCCGCCTCGTCCATACGCCGCCAGCCGTCGCGGCCGAGCCGCTCGAGAGGCTTGAACCGGGTCTTGTAATCCATGCGCTTCGAGCCTTCGACCCAATAGCCGAGATAGACATAGGGCAGGCCCGCGCGCGCGGCCCGGACGATATGGTCGAGAATGATGAACGTGCCGAGTCCCTTGCGGGCGTCGGGCCCGACGTCGAAGAAACTGTAGATCATCGACAAGCCATCATTCTGCTGGTCGGAAAGGCAGCAGCCGACGAGTCTGCCCAGGCGTCCGTCCTTCGAGGGCTCGCGATACTCGATCATGTAGGTTCGGACCGGCGTCTGCTCTACCATGTCGGCAAAGTCGCTTTCGTCCATTTCGGCCATCCCGCCGCCAGGGTGGCGGGCGGCGAGGTAGCGGCGCAGCAGCGCATATTGTTCCTCGGTAGTCCACGGCTGACAGGCGACCACCTCGATCTCCGAGTTGCGGCGCAGGATCTTGCGCTGGGTGGCGCTCGCCTGAAACTCGGATGCCACGACCCGGACCGAAACGCAGGCAGTGCAATCGATGCAGCTCGGACGGTAAGCCACCGACTGGCTGCGGCGGAAACCGATCCGGCCGAGCGCCTCGTTAAGCTCGCTCGCGCTTCGGCCGGTGAGCTCGGTGAAGACCTTCCGCTCGACCTTGCCGGCGAGATATGGGCACGGCGATGGGTTGGTGACGAAGAACTTGGGGAAGCGGAATGGTGCGCTCATGGTTACGGGGCCATTTATGCGACCGGTAAACGCGCTTGAAAAGAGTTGGTGGCGACGGCGGGCGGATTTGGCGGGATTGCTGTCCCGGAAAGGGACGGAAGGCTAATCGAGCGACGCCCGCTCTACCCGGAAGCCGGCCGACTTGAGCATCGCTTCGACCCGGTTGATCGATTCCGCATCACGCGCCTCGCATTCCACCTCGATCACCGTGTCCTTGGCCGGGAGCGCGGTGAAAATCCGGCTGTGGCGGATTTCGATGATGTTCACGCCCGCCTCATGAAATTGGGCCGTGATCCTGGCCAAAGCCCCGGGCTGGTCCTGGGCAGCGACGCGGAGCCGGGCGATCCTGCCCTGGCGGACGAGGTCGCGGACGAGGACATTGGCGAGCAGGTGCGTGTCGATATTCCCGCCGCAGAGCAGGGTCGCAACCTTCTTTCCCTTGAAGCGGCCCGGGTCAGAAAGCATTGCCGCGAGGCCGGCGGCGCCGGCGCCTTCGACGACGGTCTTCTCGATCCCGACCAGCATCGCCACGGCTTGCTCGATGACGCTTTCCGAAACGAGCACCACCCCGTTTGCAAGCTCGCGCAGGATTCGCGACGTCAGTTCACCGGGTTGCTTGACGGCAATGCCTTCCGCCAGCGTGTCGCCGCCAAGTGGCATGTGGCAGCCTTCGATCGCGCATTTCATCGACGGATAGAGCTCGGTTTCGACTCCGATCAGCTCGATATCGGGCTTCGCTGCCCGCGCCGCGATGGAGACTCCGGACATCAGGCCGCCGCCCCCGATCGGGACGACGATCGTGTCGAGGTCGGGCACGTCCTCGAGCATTTCCAGCCCCACGGTCCCGGCGCCGGCGATGATCTGCGGATCGTCGAACGGATGAATGAAAACGAGCCCTTTCTCGAGCGCCATCTCGCGCGCCTTCGCAAAAGCATCGTCGAACATGTCGCCATAAAGAACCACGGTGGCGCCGTGGCCTTCGGTCTGGGTCACCTTAACAGTCGGAGTGGGCGCCGGCATGACGATCGTCGCCGGGATTCCCAGCCGCTTCGCATGATAGGCGACCGCCTGCGCATGATTGCCCGCCGAGGCCGCGATCACGCCACGTGCGCGTTCTTCCGCGGACAATTGCAGCAGCTTGTTGAGCGCCCCGCGCTCCTTGTACGCGGAGGTGAACTGGAGGTTCTCGAACTTCAGCCAGACCTGTGCGCCGACGATCTCGGAAAGAGTCCGGCTCTTGAGCATCGGCGTCCGGACGACAGCCCCCTCGATCCGTTTCGCCGCGGCGCGGATATCGTCAATCGTAGGCGTCTCTAGCATCGACCGAGCGCGTAGCCGTTCACATGGGCGCGGACAATGCTATGCCAGCGTAATGAAACGCACCGCCCTTCTCGCGCTGACCGCAGCGCTTCTCGCTTCGCCCGCCTTCGCCGACACGCTGATCGACAATGCCAACGGCATCCAGATCGATCCTTCCGGCAAGCTCCAGCATTTCACCGGCCTGCTGATCGGCGACGACGGCAAGGTGGTACGCGTTCTCGGCGCGGGAGACGCGCTGCCCAAAGCCGACAGCGTTATCGACGCCGGTGGCCGGACCCTCCTGCCGGGGTTGATCGACGCCCACGGTCACGTGATGGAGCTTGGGTTCGACGCCCTCCGGCTCGACCTGGTCGGGACCACGTCGCTGCAGGAGCTGCAACAGCGGCTCAAGGCCTATGCGGCCGAGCATCCCGGAAATGGCTGGATCATGGGTGCGGGCTGGAACCAGGAATTGTGGCCAACAAAGACCTTCCCCACCGCGGCCGATCTCGACGCCGTGGTCAGCGATCGTCCAGTCGTGCTCACTCGGGTGGACGGCCATGCCCTGGTGGCCAACAGCGCGGCGATGAAAGCGGCTGGCGTGACCGCTGGGACTCCGGCACCACAGGGCGGCGAAATACACAATGGTACGTTCGTGGATGCGGCCCAGGGCCTGATCGAAAAGGCCATTCCCAAGCCCACCGCGTCGGAGAGCGACGTCGCCTTCCAGAAAGCCCAGGATATCCTGCTCGGCTTCGGGGTCACCGGAGTCGGGTCGATGAGCACGTCGCTCGACGACTGGAATGCCTTCAGGCGGGCGGGCGACAAGGATCAGCTTCGGGTGCGGCTCATGGTCTACCTGCTCGGCCTCGAGCCGCTGAAGACGATCCCGCATCCAACGCCCTGGCTCTACGAAGACCGGCTGCGCGCGGTCGGAGTGAAATTCTTCGCTGATGGAGCGCTGGGTTCGCGCGGCGCCTGGCTGAAGCAGCCCTATTCGGACAAACCGGAATCGAGGGGCCTGCAATTCCATTCCGACGCCGAACTGCTTTCGCAGACCGACGCCGCGGCAGCGGCCGGTTTCCAGACCGCGACCCACGCGATCGGCGATGCGGCCAATGCGCAGGTGATCTCGACGTACGAAAAGCTGTCTCAAAAGTACGGCACCGGCCGCCGCTGGCGGATCGAACATTTCCAGATCGTCGATCCGGCCGACATTCCCAGGCTCAAGCCCGCGGGAATCGTCGCGTCGATGCAGCCGACTCACCAGACCAGCGACCGGCTTATGGCGCAGGCCCGGCTCGGGCCGGACCGCTTGAAAGGCGCCTATGCGTGGCAGACGGTGGAAAAGCTCGGAATCCCGCTCGCCTTCGGGACCGACTTCCCGGTGGAATCGCCCAATCCGTTCCCGGGCCTGTCCGCCGCGGTGAGTCGCCAGGACCTCAACGGCCAGCCGCCGGGGGGCTGGATTCCTTCGGAGCGTCTCAGCTTCGCGCAGGCTCTCGCCGCCTACACGCGCGGCTCGGCCTATGCGGGATTTGCCGAAGAGAAGATCGGGTCGCTCGATCCGGGCAAATGGGCCGATTTCGTCCTCGTCGACCGCGACCCAACCAAGGTCGACCCGCAACAGCTTGGCCGCACCCAGGTCGTGCAGACGTGGATCGCCGGCAAGAAGGTGTGGGAACGCCCCGCTAGCGCTGCGCCCGAGCGCGGGAGATGAGCGTTGCCGGGGTCAGGACCTGCGGCAATTCCTCCGGCTGGGCAGCGCCCGGGCGGTACCAGAGATAAAGCGGCACGCCGGCCCTTCCCCGGCTTTCGAGGAAGCGCGTGATTTCGGGATCGCCGTTGGTCCAATCGCCGGCAAACACCTTGACGCCGGCCGCCTTGAACGCATCGCGGACGGAGTCGCGATCGATCGCGGCGGCTTCATTGACCTTGCAGGTCAGGCACCAGTCAGCGGTGAAATAGACGAAGACCGGGTGGCCCTGGGCCAATTGGTCGCGAACGGCGGCTTCGCTCCAGGCTGGTGCGCCGTGCTGCGAGCCGGTTATCGGGCCATTCGAAATCGGAATCCGGACCACCGCCGCGACCACCACGACTGCGGCAAGCACGGCCGGTATCCACATTCTCGATCCGCCGGAGCGTTGAAGCCGGCCGGCGAAATAGAGGCAGGCTGCGAGCGCCGCAACGGCGAATAGCCCGAACAGGAAGGCGCCCGTGCCAGCTTCCCGATAGAGCAGCCAAAGCGCGGCGACCGCCGTGGCGGCCATCGGGATCGCAAGGAAGCGCTGTAGCTTGCGCATCCACATGCCGGGTCTTGGCAATCGCGCCCTGAGCCGCGGGATGAAGGCGACTGCTACGAACGGCAACGCCAACCCGAGGCCGAGCGCCGCGAACACCGTCACTGATCCCGCAATGGGCAGAAGCAGCGCAGTTCCAAGGGCCGCGCCAAGGAACGGCCCGGCGCAGGGCGTGGCAACGAAGGCCGCTAGCGCGCCGGTGCCAAAGCTTCCCGCCGGGCGAGCGCCGCCGGCGACGGTCGGCAACTCGAACAGGCCGAGAAGGTTCGCGGTAATCGCGGTTGCGAGCAGCAGAAGCAGCACAATCGTTCGCGGGTCCTGAAGCTGGAATGCCCAGCCGGCCGCGCTTCCTCCGGCGCGGATTGCAATGAGGGCCAGTCCCAGTGCTCCGGTGCCGACGATCGCCCCTGCGGCATAAGCCAGCGCGTCGCGTCGCGCATGGCCCGCATCGTCGCCGCTTCGGGCAAGGTGAAGCGCCTTCAGCGCCAGGATCGGGAAGACGCACGGCATCAGGTTGAGGAGAATTCCCCCGGCGATCGCTCCAAGCACCGCCCACAGCAGCGCATCGCTTCCGAAGCTTCCAATCGGCGAGCCGCCTTGCGGGACGGGGCCGGGCACGGCTTCGACCTCCAGCCCGCGGCCGTCGCCGAGCGAAAGCACACCCGTGAGCTGTTGCGGCTCCCCACGCCGCCTGGGCAGCTCGGCGATGAGGACGTCGTCCTTACGGCTGAACTGCTGCTTCCCGGCATAGTCGACGGGTCCGTCCGTCGCGGCGAAGAAATAGGGCTTCTCGACCTTCACGTCGCGGGGCAACGGGATTCCGACGCGGATCGCGCCGCCTTCGACCTGGAAATGCGCGAGCGCGGCAAGCGGCCTCGGCAGCGCCTTTCGCCATTCGTCGAACTGAGCGCGGTTCGGGGTTCCGGTACCGGCCGGGAGATCGAGCGAAAGCTCGCCGCTTTCCGGGACGCAAATCTTGTCGGTGCACGCCAGCCAGTTCGCCTGCGCACGGATCGGCATGGCGCCCGTCGCGCCTGGCGGCACCTTCAGCTGGACGAGCACCGCATAATCGCGCTCGTACACGTAGTTCATCAGCCCGGCGATCGTCAGCCGGGTGGGCACGGGATAGCGCAGCGGTCCCGCCGACCAGCCGCTCGGAAGGTGCCACTTCACCGTCATCGGCAGCCCTGCGTCGCCCGGGTTGAGCCAATAGCCGTGCCAGCCCGGGTTCGTGTGCATCACGATTGCAAGCTCGACCTCGCCGCCGGCCGGAGCGGGTCCTTCCGCGACCAATTGCGGATCGATGCCGCGCGCCTGTGCGAGCGCCGGAGCGAGCAGGAGCGCGAGGAGGATCAACAGGCGGCGAAGCATCGACGCCGCGCTAGTGCCTTCGACGAAGCTAGTCGAGGTTCGGTCTCAGCCAGCGCTCCGCCTGCTCGATCGAGGCTTCGCGCCTTCCCGCATATTCCTCGAGCTGGTCGCGGCCGATCCGGGCCACCCCGAAATACTGGCTGTCGCGGTGCGCGAAATAGAAGCCCGACACGGCCGAGGTCGGAAGCATCGCGAAATTCTCGGTCAGCGTAACCTCGCCCGGATTGCTTCCCAGCATAGCGAACAGGATCGGCTTCAGGCTGTGGTCCGGGCAGGCGGGATAGCCCGGAGCCGGCCGTATCCCCGCATATTTCTCGCGGATCAGCTGGGCATTGGACAAATGTTCGTCGGCATAGCCCCACAGACGGTTGCGCACCTGCGCATGGAGCACCTCGGCAAAGCTTTCCGCGAGGCGGTCGGCGAGCGCCTTCAACAGGATATCGTCGTAGTCGTTCACCGTCTGCTTGAACCGCTCGAGGTGCGGGTCGAGCCCATGAATGCCGACCGCGAAGCCGCCGATCCAGTCCTCGCCATCTGGATCGATGAAATCGGCGAGGCAGAGGTTCGGACGTCCCTGGCGCTTCTTCACCTGCTGGCGGAGCATCGGTACCCGCGTCCAGTCGTTGCCGGCAAGAACGAGGATATCGTCGCCTTCGCGCCTGCAACGCCACAGCCCGACGGTTGCCTTCGGCGTCACCCAGCGTTCCGCGATGATCTGGTCGAGCATCGCCTGAGCGTCCGCGAACAGCGTTCGGGCGCTCTCTCCCACCACCGGATCCTCGAGGATAGCCGGGTAGGTCCCGGCAAGCTCCCAGGCGCGGAAGAACGGCGTCCAGTCGATCGAGGCCTTGAGGTCCTTCAGCGGCCAATCGCCGAAATGATGCATTCCGGGATATTGCGGAGCCGGCGCCTTGCCGGTCGGATCCCACGGGAAGGCATTCGCCCGCGCCTCGACGAGGGTGGAAAGCTCGCTGTGGCCGCTGCGCTCGCGCGACTTGCGCAGCTTGTCATAGTCTTCCGCCGTCGAGGCGATCAGCGGTTCACGCTGCGTGTCGGAAACCAGCGACGAGGCCACCCCGACCGCCCGGCTGGCGTCGACCACGTGGATCACGGGTCCCTCGTAGGCCGGGTCAATCCGAAGCGCGGTGTGCGCCTTGCTGGTGGTCGCTCCGCCGATCAGCAGCGGGGTGGTCAATCCCAGCCGCTGCATCTCGCCCGCGACCGTCACCATTTCGTCGAGTGACGGCGTGATCAGCCCCGACAGCCCGATCATGTCGGCCTGATTGTCGTTGGCGCACTTCAATATGTCCTGCCACGGCACCATCACGCCGAGGTCGATCACTTCGAAACCGTTGCACTGCAGGACCACGCCGACGATGTTCTTGCCGATGTCGTGGACGTCTCCCTTGACGGTCGCCATCACGATCCGGCCCTTGCCCTTCGTCGCGCCGGTCCTTTCCTTCTCGGCCTCGATGAACGGGATGAGGTGGGCAACCGCCCGCTTCATCACGCGCGCCGACTTCACGACCTGTGGCAGGAACATCTTTCCAGAGCCGAACAGGTCGCCGACGATGTTCATCCCGTCCATCAGCGGCCCTTCGATCACCTGGATCGGGCGGTCGAAGGCAAGGCGTGCCTCCTCGGTATCGTCGAGGATGTGGGCGTCGATGCCCTTGACCAGCGCATAGGAGAGCCGCTCGGCGACCGGCAGCGACCGCCATTCGGCCGCCGCTTTCTCGGTCGCCGCATCGGTGCCCTTGAAGCGTTCGGCAAGGTCGACCAGCCGCTCGGTGGAATCCTCGCGGCGATCGAAGATCACGTCTTCGCAGGCGTCGCGAAGCTCCGGGTCGATGGTGTCGTAAACGTCGAGCTGGCCCGCATTGACGATCCCCATGTCCATCCCGGCGGGAATGGCGCGATAGAGGAATATGCTGTGCATCGCGCGGCGCACCGGCTCGTTGCCGCGGAACGAGAAGCTGAGGTTCGACAGGCCGCCGGAGATATGGGTCCCTGGGCAGCGCGCCCGGATCTCGCTCGCGGCCTCGATAAAATCGAGCGCGTAGCGCCGGTGCTCCTCGATCCCGGTCGCGATCGCGAAGATATTGGGGTCGAAGATGATGTCCTCGGCCGCCGTTCCGTCCGCGGTCAGCAGTTTGTACGCGCGCTCGCATATCTCGACCTTGCGAGCCCTGGTGTCGGCCTGCCCGGTTTCGTCGAAAGCCATGACGACGACGGCGGCGCCATAGGCCCGGCACTTGCGGGCGAGGTCGAGGAACGGTCCCTCGCCTTCCTTCATGCTGATCGAATTGACGATCGGCTTGCCCGAGACGCACTTCAGCCCCGCCTCGATCACGCTCCATTTGGAGCTGTCGACCATCACCGGAATCCGGGCGATGTCGGGCTCGGCCGCAATCCGCTTGAGGAACGTCGTCATCGCCTGCTCCGAATCGAGCAAGGCCTCGTCCATGTTGACGTCGAGGATTTGGGCGCCGTTCTCGACCTGGTCGCGCGCGACCTCGACGGCGGCATCATAGTCGCCCGCGAGGATCAGTTTCTTGAATCTCGCGGAGCCGGTGACGTTGCAGCGCTCGCCGATGTTGACGAAGCGCGCGCCTGCGGCGGCGGCTCCAGGGTCTTCAGCATTCACTTCGGAAAGCTTGTTCACGCGGCGATCACCATCGGCTCGAGGCCGGCAAGAACCGTCTGGTGCCGGTGCGGAGGAATCGTCCGCGGCGGTTTGCCGGCAGAGACGGCCGCGATCGCCGCGATATGCTCGGGCGTGGTCCCGCAACATCCGCCAACGGCGTTGACCAGTCCGTCGCGCACCCATTCGGCAACCTGTGCCGCCGTTTCCGCCGCTGCCTCGTCATATTGGCCGAGCTCGTTGGGAAGGCCGGCATTGGGATAGGCCATCACCAGCGCGTCGGCCTGCGCCGACAAAGCGGCGAGGTGCGGGCGCAGCTGCGCCGCTCCGAACGAGCAGTTGAGGCCGATCGTCAGCGGCCTCGCGTGGCGCACGCTCGCCCAGAAAGCCTCAACCGTGTGGCCGGAAAGGTTGCGGCCGGAAAGGTCGGTGAGAGTCATCGAGATCATCAGCGGAAGCTCGCGCCCGAGTGCCTGCTCCGCTTCCAGCGTCGCCATCACCGCGGCCTTGGCGTTCAGCGTATCGAACACCGTCTCGACGAGGACGAAATCGATTCCGCCTTCGACGAGCGCGTCCACCTGCTCGCGATATACCGCCTTGACCGTGTCGAAATCGACCTCGCGATAGGCCGGGTCGTTGACGTCTGGCGACAGCGACAGGGTCTTGTTGGTCGGCCCGACCGCCCCCGCAACCCAGCGCGTCCTCCCGTCCCTGCCTGAGTAGAGGTCGGCGACCTCGCGGACGGTGCGTGCTGCCGCCCGGTTGATGTCGCCGACCAACTCTTCGGCGCCGAAGTCGGCCTGGCTGATGCGGTTCGCGTTGAACGTATTGGTCGCGAGCACATCGGCACCGGCATCGGCAAAGCGCTCGCAGATCGAGCGCACGATCTCGGGACGGCTCAGGTTAAGCAGGTCGTTATTGCCGCGTTGATCCTTCAGCAGGTCGAGGTCGCCCCGATAGGCGTCGGCCGGAAGCCTCTCCGCCTGGACCATTGTGCCGTAGGCGCCGTCCTTGATGAGGATTCGCTTTGCAGCCTCGGCGCGAAAGCGTTGTGAAGGCGTCATTTTGCGCGGGCTCCAAGCAGGTGGCAGATCGCATAGCTGAGCTCTGCCCGGTTCAGGGTGTAGAAGTGGAAATGCCGGACTCCGCCGGCATAAAGCTGGCCGCACAGCTCGGCCGCGACAGTTGCCGCGATCAGCTGCCGGGCGGCGGGAAGATCGTCGAGGCCTTCGAACAATTGGTCGAGCCATTGCGGGATCGCCGCGCCGCATTGCCCGGCAAAACGCCGAGCAGTCGCCACGTTCGTGACCGGAAGGATTCCCGGAACGATCTCGACATCGATCCCGGCCGCTGCCGCTTCGTCCCGGAAGCGGAAGAAACAGTCTGCCGAGAAGAAGAATTGCGTGATTGCGCGGTCGGCGCCGGCATCGATCTTTCGCTTGAGGTTCTGCAGATCGAACTGGCGTGTCGAAGAGTCCGGATGAACTTCGGGATAAGCGGCGACCGAAATATCGAACGGCGCCACCGCCTTCAGGCCGGCGACCAGGTCCGCAGCGTCGCGATAGCCCTCCGGATGCGGCACGAATTTTGCACCCGGCTCGGGGGGGTCCCCGCGCAGGGCGACAAGATTGCGGACCCCCAGATCCCAATATTCGCGGGCAATCGAGTCCACTTCGTCGCGGCTGGAGCCGACGCAGGTGAGGTGGGCCGCGGGTGTAAGCCCGGTCTCGCCGAGGATTCGCTCGACGGTCGCGTGCGTGCGCTCGCGAGTCGAGCCTCCCGCGCCATAAGTGACCGACACGAACCTGGGGCGCAGCGGCGCGAGCGTCTGGATTGACTGCCAGAGCGTCTCCGCCATCGTCTCGGTCTTCGGCGGGAAGAATTCGAAGCTCACCTCGATGTCGCCGCGGGCCTGCGCGAACAAGGGCTCATAGTTCTTTAGCTGCTCGAGCGGGTGCCGGTTCATGCTGCTCTCCGACTGCGCGTTTGCGCTTTCGAGCCGCGCCACAAGGTGACGGTCAGTTCGCCTCCCTCGAGATGTTCGACATGATCGACCTGCAGGCAGGCCGCGCCGAACCAGCCCGCCATCACCTCGTCGGCAAATCCGAGCCTCAAGTGCGCATCGCGGGCACGAAGCTCCTCGCGGTCATGCGCAGCGAAGTCGACGACGAGCAAGGTGCCTCCCGGGGAGAGCACCCGCGCTGCCTCCGCAATCGCGTCCGCCGGGGCATGCGCATAATGCAGCACCTGGTGGATGATCGCGCAGTCTGCGCAGTCGTCGGCGAGCGGGAGCGCATACATGTCCCCCTGGCGAAGGCTGGAGTGAACCCCGGCGGATTCGAGCTTGACCCGCGCGAGCCGGAGCATTTCGGAAGACCGGTCGATCCCGATCGCCTGGCTCGCGCGCGGGCCGAACAGCTCGATCATCCGTCCCGTGCCCGTTCCGATGTCGACGAGCGTACCGAATCCGCGGCCTCCCAGCGCACGTTCGATCGCCCGCTCGACCTCTGCTTCCGCGACGTGGAGCGACCGGATCGAATCCCACACTTCCGCCTGCACCGCGAAATAACGGGCGGCAGCCTCCGAGCGATCGGCGCGCACAGCGTCGAGCCGCGCCGAATCCTCGTCGAAAACCGAACGAGTCCGTTCGTCTGTCCAGAGTTCCATCAATTCCAGAAGTGGCCCCGTTCGCGCGGAATCGGCAATCGCAAGGAAAACCCAGCTGCCCTCCTTGCGCCGGTCGACGACCCCGGCGTCGGCAAGAATTCGCACGTGGCGCGAAACCCGTGGCTGGCTCTGCTCGAGCAATTGGGCGAGCTCGCCGACCGACAGCTCCATTCGCGCGAGGAGCGCGAGGATTCTCAGGCGAGTCGGATCGGACACGGCCTGGAACAGATCGGCGAGCGGAAGCGCGTTCATAGTTGGGATTCGACATATAAAGAAAACTTTATATGGTCAAACGCATTGCATCTGTTATGGGGCCAGCCTCGGTTAGGGGCGAAGCGCAGCGGCTCTCAAGTTCATTGCGCGACCGCCCCCTCGTCTGTAATGCCGCGCGCTGGCCTGCGCGATTCGCGTGCCAGGCCGAGCCCGGGCCCTAACAGGGGCTATTTAGAGGGAGTGGAACGATCATGAAGAAAGTTGCAGTGACCGTTGCGGTCCTCGCGCTCGGCCTTGCCGCATGCGCGAAGAACAACGAAGCGAACAACCTGACCGCGAATGACATGTACACAGAGAATGCCGCCGGGACGGACATGAATGCGTCGATGAACGACGAGGCTGCCGCGAGCAATGCGCTCGAGAATGCCAGCAATTCCGTCGAGAACGCTCAGAGCGCCGTCAACAACGTCGCCGCGAACACGACGACCAACCAGTAAGGTCGTTCGCTTGTGAATAAGGGCCGTACGTCTCACCTGACGTGCGGCCCTTTTCTTTTGGCGCTGCTCCTTTGCGGCTGCGGCGACCGGACGACTCCGTCGGCCGAGCAGGACCGTCAGCTCGACAATGCGGCCGAGATGCTCGACGAAGCGCCCAACGCGCTCGGCAATATCGATGAAAATGCGCTGGGCGAGCCCGACGGCAATTCGCTCAATACGGCCGGATCAGCGCACTAAGGATCTGCTGGACCAGCATCGTCCGCGGGTCGACTCGGTAGATGTAGTCCTGGTCGTAGATGTAGCGCGAGCGGGGATCGAGCCGTTGCCCGTAATAGTTGCGCAGGTTGTAGGGCAGCGCGTTGTAGCCAAGCAGGCCCTGATACCCGCGCGGTACCCGCTGCCCGATCCCAAACAGCTTCTTCGCCTGGCCCGGCGGCATGCAGGGGACCGCTTTCTTCGCGAGGCCCGGCGGACATCCGCCGACGCCGTAGCCCGCCGGCCCCGCAAAAGCAGGGCCGTGGCCGTTTCCGTGCCCGTTGCCGGGCCTGGCGAGTGCCGGACTTGCGAACGCGAGTGCCGCAGCACCGGTTAGAAGGAGGAGCCGTTTCATAATCCCTCGAAGCTAGCTGCAGTGCCCTGAACGCTTGTTGACGCACTTGGTTGGCAAAAAGAGAGGGCCGCCGAGATGAAACGGCGGCCTCTCGGTTCGGACCAAGCCGGGCGACTACCCACCAGGAGCCACAATGACCCGGGTCACGGCGTAAGTGTGGGGATCGATCACCCAGATGTAGCCATTGCTGTAGACGTATCTCGCGTCAGGACTGAGGTTATACTCGGTGACGAGTGGCTGCGGCAGCGCGCTAAACTCGGTGTAGGTGTAATTCTGGGGGAAGACGTAGCCGACCTGGATTTCTCGCGACTGACGTGTGGTCAGTCGGTTCCAGGCGACGCACTGACCATTACGCCAGCCGCTGCACTTGATCACGTTCGAATAAGTGCGGGCGTCCACCGGGCCGGCGGCAAGACCAGCCGCCACAGCGATGCCCGTTAGCGTAAGAAGATTCTTGTTCATTTTTGCTCTCCTTTCGCGCCCGAAAACGAATCCGGCGGTGGCGGGGTTGCTCGAGTTCATCTGCCGGTTAGGTGCTTGTCATGTTCACCACATGCCTGCCTCGGCCCCTCGCTTTGCGAGGAACACCTGATGCAGGGCATGGTTGGGCCGGAGGAGAGGAGAAGCACCATGCTCGACAAGGCTGACGCGACCCCGATGATAGCGGTCAAGGATTTCGACCGCGCGAGGACGTTCTACGAGGACACGCTCGGCCTCGATGAGGTCGACGACTTCGGGGAGGGGTTCGTCCTGAAGAGCGGCGATTCGAAACTGAACGTCTACCGCTCGCAATTTGCCGGTACCAACAAGGCAACGGCACTGACCTTCGACGTCGACGATATCGATTCCGAAGTGCGCGACCTGAAGGCCAGAGGCGTGACCTTCGAGCACTACGACGTGCCCGGCCTCAAGCAGGAGGGCGACATTCACGTCGGCGAAGGCATGAAGACGGCCTGGTTCAAGGATCCCGACGGCAATATCCTGAGCCTGATCGAGGGCTAGGGAATCCCCGCAACCGGGTTTGAAGTCCAAAGCCGCCGGGACGAACGGTTGCCCCTGTCCCGTCTCCGGACTAGAGCGCGCGCAATCCCGCGCAGCCGCGCGGTCACACGCTCAAAAGGGACAAGAAGCAACATCCATGGCTCGTCGTAAGATCGCGCTGATCGGCGCCGGAATGATCGGCGGCACGCTCGCCCACCTCGCATCGATGCGTGAGCTCGGCGACGTCGTCCTGTTCGACATCGCGGAAGGCATTCCCGAAGGCAAGGCGCTCGACATCGCGGAGGCCGGGCCGGTCGACGGCTTCGACGTTAGGCTGAAGGGGTCATCCGATTATGCCGATATCGAAGGCGCCGATGTCTGCATCGTCACCGCCGGAGTCGCCCGCAAACCGGGCATGAGCCGCGACGACCTGCTCGGCATCAACCTGAAGGTGATGAAGGCAGTCGGCGAGGGCCTGAAGGCGCATGCCCCCAAGGCATTCGTCATCTGCATCACCAATCCGCTTGACGCGATGGTCTGGGCGCTGCGCGAATTCTCCGGGCTGCCGCATAACATGGTGGTCGGAATGGCCGGCGTGCTCGATAGCGCCCGCTTCCGCCATTTCCTCGCCGAGGAATTCGCAGTCAGTGTCGAAGATGTGACCGCCTTTGTCCTTGGCGGCCACGGCGACACGATGGTGCCGATTGTCGAATATTCGACCGTCGCCGGAATCCCGATCCCCGACCTCGTCAAGATGGGCTGGACGACCAAGGAAAAGGTCGACGCGATCGTCAAGCGAACGCGCGGCGGCGGCGGCGAGATCGTCGCTTTGTTGAAGACCGGAAGCGCTTATTATGCACCTGCGACCAG
>Ga0207657_10001486_pt1 | contig 25088 bp, 26 predicted proteins | sample KBSC33metaG_FD_184316 | JGI IMG/M metagenome (GOLD analysis project Ga0207657, IMG submission 184316) | Corn rhizosphere microbial communities from Kellogg Biological Station, Michigan, USA - KBS C3-3 metaG (SPAdes) (version 2) | ecosystem: Host-associated > Plants > Roots > Rhizosphere > Soil ... | reverse complement strand
ACGGTCGAGACCGCCGTTCCGCGCATCGTCTGCGCGCGGCGGAAGCGGTACGAAGACGCTCGTCGTGCGCTGGCAGCGCGTAGACCACTGCGAGGACGGCGATACCTGTCGCCCAGCCGACGTCGACGTGGCTCGCGTCACGGGTCCGAACCTGGATCGCCCAGAGGCAGGTCATCGCAGCCGAAGCGAGCAGCGCGCCGAGCCCGAGCAGCGCGAGGAAGGAGCCGGTCATTCCGCGCCTCCGCGACCGATTGGCTCGGCGGGCGGCGCGACGCGCGACGGCTCTACAGTCTCTCGCCGCCGGGTGAGAGACGACGGCCACCACACGCGTTCACCGAGCTCGAACGTCAGCGCCGGGACGAGGACGGAGCGGACGACGAAGGTGTCGAGCAGAACGCCGAACGCGACCGTGATGCCGATCTGCGTGAGGGCGACGAGTGGTAGCACCGCGAGGACAGAAAACGTCCCGGCCAGGACGATCCCGGCGGAGGTGATGACGCCGCCCGTGACGGCGAGGCCGAGGCGCATCGCCTCGCGCGTCGGACGTACGAGGGCCTCCTCCCGCACGCGCGCCATCAGGAAGATGTTGTAGTCGACCCCGAGCGCGACGAGGAAGATGAACGCGAAGAGCGGGTAGCTCGGATCTTCGCCCGGGAAGTCGGCGAAGAGGTCGAAGAGAACGAGGCTGCCGCCCAGCGCCGCCAGGAACGACAGCACGACCGTTGCCATGAGCATCACCGGTGCGGCGAGGGAGCGAAGCAGGAGGACCAGGATCACGAGGACGACTGCGAGGACGAGCGGAATGAGCATCTTCGTGTCTCGCTGCACGGCGGCACGCAGATCGGCCTCCTCCGCGGTCGACCCGCCGACGAGCACGGCCTCCCCGGCTGCGGCCCGCAGCTCCTGACGGAGCGGCTCGATCGAGCGGAAGCCGCTGGTGCCGAACGGGTCCCCGGCCAGGATCACGTCGAAGCGTGTCCCGGGGGCTCCCCGCTCCGGCGACCCGACGCGTGTCACGTCCTCGGCCCGACGTGCGGCCGTCAGGGCCGGCCCGACCTTCGCAGGGTCGGTGACGAGAACGACCGTCGGGGCGCTCTCCCCCGCCGGGAAAGACTGGGCGAGCAGGCGTTGGCCCTGAACCGACTCCACCGATCCCCGGAAGGAATCCGCGGTCGTGAGGTCGTCGTCGAGGCCGAGGGTGCCGAGGGCCAGCACGCAGAGAGCGAGCGTCGTGCCGATCCATGCGGCTCGCCGTCGCTTCTCGAGCGTCCGGCCGAGCCGGTGCCAGAGGCTGCTGGAGGCCGGCTGGTGCGCCTGATCGGCGCGGGGCACGAACGGCCAGAACGCGCGCCGGCCGCCGATCAGCAGCAGGGCGGGGAGCAGGGTCAGCATTGCGACGGCAGCTATCGCGACTCCCATCGCGCCAACCGGGCCGAGACCCGCGGTCGAGTTCACACTGGCCAGTGAGAGGCAGAGCAACGCCGCGATCACGGTCGCGGCCGAGGCGACGATGGCCGGACCGCCCTGACGCAGTGCGACGCGCATCGCGGCGTACCTGTCCTCGACGAGCTGAAGCTCCTCGCGGAAACGGGCGGTCAGGAGCAGTGCATAGTCGGTGCCGGCGCCGAAGACGAGCACGAGCAGGATGCCGCCGGTCTGCCCGTTGATGACCACGCCGGCGTCGGACAGGAGCGTTCCCAGCCCTCGCACGACCGACTCGGCGAGCACGACCGTGAAGAGCGGCAGCATCCAGAAGATCGGGCTTCTGTAGATGAGGACGAGCAGCACGAAGACGAGGCCCGCAGTCACGAGAAGGAGGGTCGAGTTGATCCCCTCGAAGGCCTTCGTCGCGTCGGCGGAGAACCCGGCCGGTCCGGTCACCTTCGCCTCGAGGCCCGGCGGCAGTCCCTTCTCGACCGTGGTGCGCACGTGCTCGACGGCCGACACGAGCAAGTCCGAGTCGCCCTCTGCTCGGATCGGCACGCTGACGACGGCGGCAGTCCCGTCGGGAGACCACGCAACGGGCGAGATGCCCGAGACGCCCTCGATCGACGCGGCCCGGAGTGTGGCGCGCGTCTGCTCGACGGCCGTACGGCCCCGGGCGCCGAGCCCGTCCGGGTTACGGAAGACGGCGACGGCAGGCGTCTGCTCACCGGAAGGGAACCCCTTGGCGGCCTCGAGCACCTTGACCGACTCGGCTCCCCCGGGAAGAAAGGTCGACGGCTCGTTCTGCTGTGACTGCTCGAACCGCCCGGCGAGCGGCCCGAGCGCTGCCGCTCCGAGCAACCAGACGGCCAGCACGGCGAACCTCCGTCTCCTTCCGACGACGAGCCGCGAGAGAAGGTTGTCCCTTGAAGCGCTCATATCTCTGTACCAATCCTATACACACCGTACTAGTGTCGAGGTTCAAGGGGTTGCGAACCACGTGGTGTGTGTGCTAAAACTGTACAGAGATGGTTCAAACTCTATACAGGAGGTCATTCATGCGCACTCTCGTCACCTCGTTGGGAGCGACCCTCGTCTTGGCTGTCGCGCTCGTCGCACCCGCTGCCGGCTCGTCCACCACCGCGACGAACAAGGACATCGCCCAGGTGGCCGCGTCCGCGCCGCAGTTCACCACGCTCGTCTCCCTCCTCAAGAAAGCCGGCCTCGTCAGCGCCCTCGAGAAGGGCACCTACACCGTCTTCGCCCCGACGAACGCGGCCTTCGCGAAGCTGCCCAAGTCGACGCTGGCAGCCGTCGGCAAGGACCCCACTCTGCTCAAGAAGGTGCTCACCTACCACGTGATCAAGGGGAAGGCGCCCGCGGCAAAGGTCGTGACGCTGAACGGCAAGTCGGTCAAGACGCTCGAGGGGCAGGGCGTCAAGGTCGCCGTCCGGGGCGGGAAGGTCTATCTCAACGGATCGACCCGGGTCACGAAGACGGACATCAGGGCCTCGAACGGGATCATCCACGTCATCGACCGCGTCCTGATCCCCGCGGGCTGATTCTCACTGGAGCTCGCGGCGCTGGAGACCGGCTCGAGCGGGAGTGCCTCGTGGGAAGGCGCTCCCCGCTCGGCCGGTCGGCGCGGCGACCGGCCGGTCGATCGCGTCAGCGCCCTGCGACCGTTTCCGCCCGGTACGCGGGCAGTACGTGCTCGGCGAGCTGCTCGACCTGGTCCAGCGACGGGATCTGCGGGAAGAGCATCAGCACGTCGACCGCGTCGGCGTACGCGGCCACCTCCTCGGCGATCTTCGTCGCAGGGCCATGGTGGATCAGGTTGCCCGGCTCCGTCCAGAGCTGGCCGTAGTAGCGCAGGACGTGGTGGGCGCCCTCGTCGAGCGCCCCCTGCGGATCGTCGCCCACCGCGACGTACGCGAGGCCGGCGACGGTGATGTCGTGCTTCCCTTCCTTCGCGAACGCCTCGCGGATCCGCGGCGCGGCGTCCTTCATCGCCGCGCTCCCGGCCGTCCCGAAGACGAACCCGTCTGCGACGCGGGCCGCACGAGCGACGGCGCCCGGCGTCATCGCGCCGACCCAGATCGGCGGCGCCGGCTCCTGGACGGGCGCCGGGCCGACGACGCCGTGATCTCGATCCGATGCGCGTGCCTCGCGCCAGATCGCGCGCATGCGGCCGACCTGGGCCTCGAACCGCTCCGAGCGGCCGTGGAACGGCGCATCGAACACCTTGTAGTCGTCCTCGCGGCCGCCCTGCGCGACGCCGAGCGTGAGCCTGCCGCCCGACAGCTGGTCGACGACCGCAGCCTGCTTGGCGACGAGCACCTCGTTCCGCGGGGGCAGCTGGAGGATCGTCGTCGCGAGCCTGATCCGCTCGGTCACGCCGGCGACGCCCGCGAGCGTGACGAGCGGGTCCCACGCGTCGTAGTTCGGCTTGTCGATCGTCGACAGGTAGGCGAAGCCCGCATCCTCGGCCGTGCGCGCCCACTCGAGCATCAAGGCGCGGTCGGTTTCGTGGGCCATCGTGTTGGGCAGTCCGATTCCGAGTCTCATGGGGCTCCTTCGTCGCTTTCCGGTCACGGTACGTGCGCCGTCCGGGCGTCCGTCGCATCGGTGCGGGTAGCGTCAGCCGCGATGTCGGAGATGAAGCGACGGATGCTCGCGGGCGAGCTGTACCTCGCCGACGACCCGGTGATCGCAGCGGAACAGGCGCGCGCCCAGGAGCTCCAGGAGCGCTACAACGCGACCCGCCACGACGAGCAGGTGCTTCGCGACTCGCTCCTACGAGAGCTGCTCGGCGACGTCGGGGAAGGCGTGGTCGTCCGCCCACCGTTCTTCTGCGACTACGGCAGCCACATCTCGATCGGCGCGCGGACGTTCGCCAACTACGACTGCGTCATGCTCGACGTCGCGCCGATCCGGATCGGCGCCGCCTGCCAGCTCGCGCCGCGCGTCCAGCTCCTGACCGCGACACATCCGATCGATCCCGAGCCGCGCCGGATCGGCTGGGAGTCCGCGGAGCCGATCGCGATCGGCGACAACGTCTGGCTCGGCGGCGGCGCGATCGTCTGCCCGGGCGTGACGATCGGCAAGGACACGGTGGTCGGCGCCGGCGCCGTCGTCACGCGTGACCTGCCCGCCGGTGTCGTCGCAGCGGGCGTCCCGGCCCGCGTGCTGCGCGAGATCGACGAGCGGGACCGCGTGGCGATCCAGGACGTATAGCGCTCAGGCCGCCGCGTCGAGGTCGGCGAACGGCGGACCGTCGCTCTCGACCGTCTCGCGGAGATCCGTCAGGACGCGGTCCCAGTCGCTCTTCGAGGCGCGGAAGCACGCGAGCCGCTGCTCGAGGCCCGCATGGCGGAGGAAGAGCGCAGTCTCGCCGAGCCCACGCTCGATGAGTCGGAACTCGAGGGTCGTTCCTTCCCATTCGGGGTGCCCGCTGTGACCGAGGCAGGTCCACTCGACCAGCGCGGGAGGACGCGCGCGCTCGACGCGGAGCTCGATGGTCGCCGGCGAGCCCGGAAAGCCGAGCTCGAAGCGCGTGCCCGGCGCGAGGGAACCGCTCACGATCGGCGTCCACCAGGTCGCGAGCCCGTCGGGCGTCGCGAGGGCCGAGAAGACGCGCGCCGGCGGCGCGGCGAGCGTCAGCTCTGCGGTGTACGCATGCTCGGGCGCCACGCCGTTCGACGCCTCGCCGGTCTTTCCCACGCGGGAGATCCTCCGCCGTCGGCGGTGCGTGTCCCACCGGGCAGCCCGAAACGCGACGGTACGGTTTTCCGCACCTTGTCAGACAGTCGCCGGGCGGAACGCGGCGGCGGGCCGGGCAGCCCGCGGACGGGCGGGCATGGCGGGTGCGACGTGGTCGCTCGGACAGGTCACGATCTCCGCCTCGGCGCCGTGGAAGTGGAGCACGACGACCGCGCCGTGATCCTCGAGCACGCGAGCGCGGCTCCCGATCTCGTGGATGCGGTCGGCGGCGTGGATCTCCGTGAGGAGGGTCACGGTCTCGCCGGTCACGAAGCGTGGTGCGTCATTGCTCATGGGAATGAAGACGTTCGCCCCGGGGTGATGGTTTCCCTTCCGTACGTTTCCTTTACGACCGATGACTCGCGTTGCGGGACGCGGTCTCATGTGCGTCGGATCGAAACCGGGAGGTAACGGAGATGGGACGCATCGTGGTCACAGAGTTCGTCTCGCTCGACGGCGTCGTCGAGGCGCCGGGCGGGGGCGAGGGGTTCGTGCACGACGGCTGGTCGTTCGAGTTCGACCGCGGCGAGGAGGGCAACCGGTTCAAGCTCGAGGAGACGGTGGGCTCCGAGGCGCTGCTGCTCGGCCGGACGACGTACGAGGGCTTCGCCGCAGCGTGGCCCTCACGCGACGGCGAGTTCGCCGAGAAGTTCAACGCGATGCCGAAGTACGTCGTCTCCTCGACGCTCGAAAGCCCGGAGTGGAGCAACACGACCGTCCTCGACGGCGATCTCGCCGAGGAAGTCTCGAAGCTGCGCGAGGCGCACGAGGGCGACGTCGTCGTCCACGGCAGTCCGCAGCTCGTGCAGGGCTTGCTCGAGGCAGACCTCGTCGACGAGCTCCGGTTGATGGTCTTCCCCGTCGTCCTCGGCACCGGCAAGCGGCTCTTCGGCGAGACGAGCGACAAGAAGCCGCTTCGCCTCGTCAGCTCGCAGACCGTCGGCGACGGTGTCTCGATCCTGGTCTATGAGCCGGGGACGGACACGTGACCCGTCAGTGCCCGTTCGCCACCTCGCGCGGGATTCTCCCGGTCAGCTGGTGGCGGCGCCGCGGAGCTCGTGGCCCGGGTGCGCTGCCGCCCGGGTGCGGACGGCGTCGGTGACGATCGAGACGCCGCCGAGGCGCGCGTAGGCCACGACCCGAAGCAGCGGCGCGTCGTCGGGCAGTTCCTCCGGATCGGTGACCAGCGCCTCGACGCCGCCGAGCCTCGCCCGGTCATCGACGACCACTCGCCAGTCGCTCGGGACGGTCACGTTCACGCCGCCCAGGGTCGCCGAGAGCTCGAGATCGGCGCCACTCGGGTCGAGTGTCGCCTCGCGCAGGTCGAGCTCGGCGCCGCCGAGGACGACGCTCACCGACCCGCGCCGTAGCGCCGCGGCCTTGCAGGTTCGCTCGACGCCGCCGAGGTAGGTGGCGATCCCGAACTCGTCGGCGGTCTCGTCACCAAAGGTCTTCCGGCGCGCGAGCAGCTGTCCCGCCGCCCCGAGGGCGACGAGCACGACGACGACCTTCACGACGCGCTTCACGACGGCTCCCATCGCACCTCCTCCGTGACCAGGCGGCCACCCTGAGTCTAGAGTCGCGCCCATGGGTGAGCGGGTGCAGGGCGGGAGGCTCGCGGCGAGAGCGATCGCCGCGGCCGGCGTCGACACGATCTTCACGCTCTCCGGTGGCCACGTGATGCCGATCTACGAGGGCTGCCGGCACGAGGGCGTCCGCGTCGTCGATGTTCGCCACGAGCAGTCCGCGGCGCACGCCGCCGAGGCGTGGGGGAGAGTCCGGCGTGCGACCGGCCTCGCGCTCGTCACCGCGGGGCCGGGCGTGACCGGGACCGTCACGGCCGTCGCGAACTGCTTCGCGGCCCAGACGCCGATGGTCGTCCTCGGCGGTGCCCGGCCGCTCGCGCAGGCGGAGTGGGGAGCGCTGCAGGAGTTCGATCAGCTCTCACTCATGAAGCCGATCACGAAGTGGGCTGCGGTGTGCCCGGAGGTCGACCGGATCCCGGAGTACGTGGGGATCGCGTTCCGGCAGGCGCTGGCACCGCCGCGCGGACCGGTCTACCTCGAGCTTCCCGCTGACATCCTCTTTGCCGAAGGCGACGCGGAGCCCGTCGCGATCCCGAAGGAAGCGCCACGCGCCTTCCCCGACCCGCGGGAGCTGGACAGGGCGGCCGACCTCCTGAGCGCCGCCGAGCGTCCGGCCGTCGTCGCGGGCAGCGGGGTGTGGTGGGACGGCGCGGCGGCGGAGCTCGCCCGATTCGCCGAGGCAGGCCGCGTGCCCGTCTACCTGAACGGCTCGGGCCGCGGCTCGCTGCCGCCCGGCCACGAGCTCTTCTTCCAACACTCCCGGAGCACGGCGCTCGAGGAGGCGGACGTCGTCTGCGTCGTCGGGACGCCGCTCGACTTCCGGCTTCGCTACGGGCGCTTCGGGAACGGGAAGCTGATCCATGTCCACGGCGACGCACGCGAGCTGGGCCGGAACCGCGTCGCGGACGCGTCGATCGTCGGCGACTGCGCCGCGGCGCTCGGCGCGCTGGCCGACGGCATGACGCCGGCAAAGGACGATCGCGCCGCGTGGCTCGAGACGCTCCGCGCGGCCGAGGCGGCATGGTGGGACGCGCACCGCGCCGAGATCGATTCCGACGCCTCGCCGATCCACCACTACCGGCTCGGTGCGGAGCTGGATCGCGTCCTCGACGAGGACACCGTCGTGGTCGGAGACGGCGGCGACGTGGTCGCGGCAGTGTCACGCGTCCTGCGCGTCCACCGGCCCGGCCACTGGCTCGACCCGGGTCCGTTCGGCTGTCTCGGCGTCGGGCCGGGGTACGCGCTCGGCGTCGGCACCGCCGGCTTCGGTGGCCGCATCGTCTGCGTGATGGGCGACGGCGCGCTCGGCCTGAACGGCCTCGACTTCGACACGCTCGTCCGCTTCGGCGTCCCGGCGGTGCTCGTCATCGGCAACGACGGCGCCTGGGGGGAGATCCGCGTTCCGCAGGTCGGCATGTACGGCCCTGACGGAGAGGTCGCCACCCGCCTCGCGCCGAGCCGCTACGAGCGTCTCTGCGACGTGTTCGGCGGGCACGCCGAGCACGTCGAGCGACCGGCGGATCTCGCACCGGCGCTCGAGCGCGCCCTTGCTTCGGGCGAGCCCGCGATCGTGAACGTGATGCTCGACCCGGACGGCATGGCCGGGCACGCGTACCGCGGTTTCTGACGCACCTGGTGTCCGACTTGAAGTCGGACACCGAGCGCCCGGCAGCCCGGGCTGCGTGGTTTCCACGACGGCGATCCGGTCCGACCCTGATGCGACACGGCCGGGCGAGGACGACGCTGTCCTCAGGTTGCGCGCACCACGTGCGCGCGCCGTGGGCCCCTCTCGGAAAGGAGATGGCATGGCAACCATCGAGAAGGTGGCGAGCTTCGAGGCGCCCGGGCATCCGGGCAGCCCGGTGGAGCTGAAGCCCCGCTACGAGAACTTCGTGGGCGGGCACTGGATCGCGCCGGTGCACGGCGAGTACGTGGAGAACCTCACGCCGGCGACCGGCGAGGCGTTCACCGAGGTTCCGAAGTCGACACCGGAGGACATCGAGCTCGCCCTCGACGCGGCGCACGTCGCGAAGGAAGCGTGGGGCGAGGCCTCGACGACCGAGCGGGCGAAGGTCCTGAACAGGATCGCCGACGTGATCGAGGAGAACCTCGAGCCGCTCGCAGTGGCAGAGAGCTGGGAGAACGGCAAGCCGGTGCGGGAGACGCTCGCTGCGGACATCCCGCTCGCCGCCGACCACTTCCGCTACTTCGCCTCGGTCATCCGCGGCGAGGAGGGCGCGATCTCCGAGATCGACAGGAACACGGTCGCGTACCACTTCAGGGAGCCCCTCGGAGTGGTGGGGCAGATCATCCCGTTCAACTTCCCGATCCTGATGGCGGCGTGGAAGCTGGCCCCGGCCCTCGCGGCCGGCAACTGCACGGTGATCAAGCCCGCAAGCCCGACTCCGTGGTCGCTCCTGAAGCTGATGGAGCTGATCGGCGAGGTCGTGCCGCCGGGCGTGATCAACGTCGTCAACGGCCCCGGTGGTGAGATCGGGAAGGCGCTCGCGCAGAACAAGCGCATCGCCAAGATCGCCTTCACCGGCGAGACCGTGACCGGGCGGCTGATCATGCAGTACGCCGCCCAGAACATCATCCCCTCGACCACCGAGCTCGGCGGCAAGTCGCCGAACATCTTCTTCGCCGACGTGATGGCATCGGACGACGACTTCCTCGACAAGGCGGTCGAAGGGCTGGTCCTCTACGCGTTCAACAAGGGCGAGGTCTGCACCTGCCCCTCGCGTGCGTTGATCGAGGAGTCGATCTACGAGCCCTTCATGGAGCGGGCGCTGGAGCGGATCGCGAAGATCCACCAGGGTCATCCGCTCCATCTCGACACGCAGCTCGGCGCCCAGGTCTCGACGGCGCAGCTCGACAAGATCGAGAGCTACGTCAAGATCGGGATCGACGAGGGAGCGGAGCTTTTGATCGGCGGCGAGCGCGCGCACCTCGGCGGCGAGCTGGAGGATGGCTACTACTTCCAGCCGACCGTCTTCAAGGGCCGGAACGACATGCGGATCTTCCAGGAGGAGATCTTCGGCCCGGTGCTCGCGGTGACGACGTTCAAGGGCGAGCACGACGCGCTCGAGATCGCGAACGACACGCTCTACGGCCTCGGCGCGGGCGTGTGGACGCGGGACACGAGCAGGGCGTTCCGCATGGGCCGCGGCATCAAGGCCGGGCGCGTGTGGACGAACTGCTACCACCTCTACCCGGCTCACGCGGCCTTCGGCGGCTACAAGGTCTCGGGCGTCGGGCGGGAGAACCACAAGATGATGCTCGACCACTACACGCAGACCAAGTGCCTGCTGGTCAGCTACGACCCGAAGCCGCTCGGGCTGTTCTGACGATGGCTGGGGGCGGAACCGGGCGGGTCCGGGCGACCGACGCGGCGCTGGCCGCGATCGATCGGCTCCGGGCCCGCCACGGCCCGCTCGTGTTCGTGCAGTCGGGGGGCTGCTGCGACGGCAGCGCCCCCGTCTGCCTCGCAGAGGGTGACATCCTCCTCGGCCCCGACGACGTCGTGATCGGAGAGCTCGCGGGGTGCCCGTTCCACGTGGACCGCGAGCTGGATGCGCGCTGGAACGAGCCGTCGTTCCTGATCGACGTGGCTCCGGGCGGCGGCGACACGTTCTCGCTCGAAGGCCCGGAGGGAATCCACTTCGTCGCACGGACGCCCGTGTGACCCCAGGCGGGTCGGCGGCGCCGGCCCGCGTTCAGGGCGGGCCGGCGCCGCCGTCTTCACGATCTACGGGTAGCTGTAGCCCCCGCCGGACGGCGGTGTGGCCGTGGCCGTCGCCGTCCCGTTGGTGGTTGCGGCGAGCCAGGTGCCGACGTCCTTGAAGCCGTTGCCCTTCACGTCGCCGGGCTTCGTGTCCTCGGTGAACGTGTAGAGCGGACGGCCCCGGTATGTGACCTGCGTGCGCCCGTCGGGTCGCCTGACGGTGGCGAGCAGCTTTGCGCCTGCCGGCGTCGTGCCGTGGGCGACGACGAGCGGCGTCCACAGCGACAGGCAGACCTTCGTCGTGCAGATGAATCTCCCGTGCGTCTCGGCGCTCAGCGTGTAGAGCGTCTTCCCCCGACGGTCGACGAGCACCGTCTTGTCGAGGCTTCGGTTCTGGGCGGTCTTCACGACGCGCTGTGATGCGGACATCCCGCCGGCCGCGCCGTACGACGGCCCTGCGGCGAGCGCTGCGAGCGCCGTCAGGAGAGCGGCCGTCCCGAGCAGCAGCGTGAGTCCTCTGGTTGCGAGCTTCTGCATTCGAGCCTCCTCGAATGGGTTGGAAGTGGTCACCAGGTGCTACGAGGTGAAACCGCCGAAGGGATTGCGCGGCAATCCCGACAGGGCCGATGACTCGTAGAGCTGTGTGTGGGCACCTCCGACGAGGCACTCCTGGCCGGGCTGGCCAATGGGGACCGTGAAGCCGCGGCGGCCTTCGTGCGCCGCTTCCAGAAGCGTGTCTACGGGCTCGCGCTGGGCATCGTGGGCGACGCGGGAACCGCGGAGGACGTCGCTCAGGAGGCCTTCACCCGCGCCTGGCGCCGCGCCGACGGCTACGACGCGCGTCGCGGCCGCGTGCTCACCTGGCTCCTCACGATCACGCGGAGCACGGCGATCGACGTCGTCCGGCTCCGTCGCGCCCAGCCGATGGATCCCGAGCTCCTCACCGCCCGGCTGCAGCTCGAGCAGGACGGCGGCGCGACGCGCGTCGATCGCGGGCTAGCGGAGCGCGAGCTCCTGCGCGACGCCCTCGCCGAGCTCCCCGTGGAGCAACAGCGGGCGATCGTCCTTGCGACGTACTTCGGTCGCACGGCGGGCGAGATCGGGCAGCTGGAGGGCGTCCCCCTCGGGACAGCCAAGACCCGGATCCGGACGGCCCTGACGAGGCTTCGCGCGACGCTGGAGGAGGAGGAGGTGGCCGATGAGCGGTGACGCGCAGTGTGACGAGATCCGGGTGCTGCTCCCCGAGCTCGCGCTCGGAATCGCCGATGGCGAGGATCGCTCGCGCGCACTCGAGCACGCGGCGACGTGCGCCGACTGCCGTCGGGAGCTCGAGTCGCTGTCGACTGTGGCCGACGAGCTCCTCGAGCTCGCTCCGGCGGCGGAGCCACCCGCAGGCTTCGAGACTCGCGTGCTCGGAGCGCTTCACCCGGATCGCCGACGCGCACGGCGTACGTTCCGTCGGCCGTTCGCGTTCGCGGCGGTCGGCCTCGCGGCGGCGGCCATGACCGCGGGGATCACGGTGCGCGCGTTCGAGGGCGATCGCAGCCTCGCCGACCACTATCGCTCCGTTCTCGCGGAGGCCCACGGAAGCTACTTCTCTGCCGCACGGCTTCGTGATGCGGCCGGAGCCGAGGGCGGAACGGTGTTCCTCTACCAGGGGGCGCCGTCGTGGCTCGTGATCACGGTCAGCCAGCCGTACGTTCGCTCGGTGGACCGCGCCGAGATCGAGACGCGCGACGGCCGACGGCTGCCGCTCGTCTGGTTCGGCCTCGACGAGGGGACCTGGGGAGGCGCCGTGCCGGTCGCTCTCGACGCCGTCTCGCATCTCCGGCTGCTCGACCGCGAGGGCCGTGTCGTCCTCGAGACGCAGGCGCCGGCGCAAGGCGACTGACCGCGCACGGCAGAGCGATACGATCGTCGTCTGGCGCGACGCGACGTGGAAGCTGCTGACGAGAGCCATCCCGAGGAATCGGTTGCGCATCCCGCCGAGCACGAAGCCGTGCCGTCGTCGAGACGCGTCGCAGCCGCGGAGCGCGTGGGCGCATTCCAGGCGCGCGCGAAGCGGCTGGCAGACCGCGCCCAGGACGAGCGCGAGCATCACGTGTCGGTCGACGTCGCGTTCGAGATGGTCGATCGCGACGCCGACGCCGGCGGCGAGATCATCGCCGGCGCGCTCGCGTACCGGGTCTTCATCTGGCTCCTGCCGCTCGCACTCGTCGCGGTCGGCGGCCTCGGGTTGGCCGCGAGCGCGTCGTCCGAGAGCACGCAGGAGACGGCACGGTCGCTCGGGATCACCGGGCTCGTCTCCAACTCGATCGCGACCGCCGCGCAGGGTCCCGCCCGTTGGTACGCGCTGCTCGTCGGAATCCCGCTGCTTCTCTACGTCACGCGGAGCCTGCTGCGCGCGCTGATCGTGACGCACCGGCTCCTCTGGGGCGATGCTCGCTCGGCGGCACCCCGCCCGACGGTGCTCGCGACGCTCCGGCTGCTCGCGCTGCTGCTCGGCTTCAGCGTCGTCTCGCTCGCCGCAAGCGCTTTTCGCCAATGGGCCTCCGGGCCCGGGGTGCTCGTGACGCTCCTGCTCATGCTGCCGTACGCCGGTCTCTGGCTCCTGGTGTCGCTGCAGCTGCCGCACCGCGGCTCCGACTGGAAGGCACTGGTGCCGGGGGCGCTGCTCTGCGGGCTCGGCATCGAGCTGCTCCACATCCTCACCGCGTACGTGCTCGAGCCCTACGCGGTCGCGAAGGAGGGAACGTACGGCGCGATGGGCGCGGCGGCGGCGCTCCTGCTCGGCCTCTTCCTCCTGAGCCGGCTGATCGTGGCCGGCGCGGTGCTCAACGCAACGCTCTGGGAGCGGCGGCAAGGAGTCGACGCCCCGGACCGCGGCCGAGCCGTCTGACGGCCGCTCGGGCACTCGAGACGCAGACAACGCCTGCGTCGAGGCGACACAAGCGTTGTCCTCCCCCGTGCACCCGGGCGGCAGGCCCGGGAGATTGCTAGCGGTTGCGCCGGGCGATCGCACGCGCGACGGCATCCGGGCTTGCAAGCCGAACCACGAGCGTCCGTGCATTGCGCTGCACGGCCCGGTCGACCGCGTCCGGCAGCGCGACCATCGCGGGTCGCGCCTGCGTCCCGCCGCCGCCGGAGTCCGCCTCGGGGATCCTCGCACCTGCTGTCCCCGCGACCGCGGCGACGACCGCGAACGACGCCGAAACCGATACTGCAATCCGTGTCCTCGTGATGCCCATGATCTGCTCCTTCCCGCCGAGACCGTCTGTGCATCGACGGTACGAGACGGCCGGCCGCGTGTCGTGCGCGGGCGCGACGCAGCGTGTGTCACGGCTGCGACACAGGCACGCGAGGCTCTCAGGCCCGGTGTGAGCCCTTGCCGGCCCGCGGCGCGCCGACCGCCCCGTCGAGGACCTCCTCGATGGACATCGAGGCACCGTGCTCCATCGCATCCTCGAAGGCACCCGGGTCGCAAGTCGCACGCGCTGCCGACTCGGTCGACTGGTGCAGGCGGCGCTCGAACGGCTTGTGGTCGGCGCCGATCCTCGCGAGAAGAGCGCCCGCAGCGCCGAGAAGCGTCGCTGCACGCACGCCGTCGCCCTCCCTCCCCGCGAGTGCGGCGAAGCCCTCGAGGCACCACGCGAGATCCTCCTTGTCGTCGGCGGTGCGCGCGAGCTCCAGCGATTCGCGGAACCGGGCGTCGGCCGCGCCATTCTCACCGAGCATCAGGTCGACCGCTCCGAGGTTGAAGAGCGAACGGGCGATGTTCGCCGTGTCGCCGCGGGAGCGAAGCAGCGCGTGGCTCTCCTCGAACAGAGGCCCGGCGCGCTCGTAGTCACCGGTCGCGAGGGCCAGGTCGCCGAGGTTGTTGAGCACCAGCGCGGTGATGCGCTCGTCGCCGCCCTCGCGAGCACGTTCCAGAGCCTCGTCCAGGACGATCGCCGCCCGTTCCTCGTCGCCGGCGGCGAGGACGATCGCGCCGAGGTTGCTGAGCGCGTTTGCGACGAACTTCGGCTCGCCCGTCCGCCGTGCCGAGTCGAGCGCGCTCTCGGCGAACGCCGTCGAGGCCGTGTAGTCGCCCTGCAGGAGCGCGATCGACGCTCCTGCCGTCTGCGCCCGCCGCAACAGGTTCGGGTCCTGCCCGGTCGCGGACGGGAGCACCGCCTCGAGGTGCCGCCTCGCCTCGACGAGATGGCCGCGGACGTACCAGAACCGGCTGAGCAGGACGGTGAGGCGCAGGGCGTCGTCGTACGCTCCGGTCTCCGCGAAGAACGCCAGCGCTGCGCGCATGTTGTCGTGCTCCGCCTCGAGCTCGGAGAGCCACGACGCCTGGCTCTCCCCGCTCAACTCCGGCTCGGCCCGCTCGGCCAGTGCCACGCACCACGCGGCGTGACGTTTCCTCGTGGAGTCCGCACCGAGCTCCTCCAGGCGGTCGGCCGCGTACTGCCGCACCACTTCCAGCAGGTCGTACCGTGTCTCGCCGGCCGGGCGGCGGACGAGCAGGAGCGACGCGTCCGCCAGGCGCTCGACCCGATCCAGCGCGCGGCCTTCGTCACCGCCGAGGCAGACCTCGGCGACCGCCGAGAGCGTCGCGCCACCCCGGAACACGGAGAGCCCGGCCAGCAGGCCGCGGTCCTCGTCCGGCAGCAGGTCGTAGCTCCAGTCGAGGGTCTCGTAGAGCGTCTGCTGCCGGGCCGGCAGGTCGTGGGGCCCGCCGGCGAGGAAGCTCAGTCGCTCCGTCAGCCGGTCGAGGACGGCCTGCGGCCGCAGGGCACGAACGCGCGCGGCGGCGAGCTCGACCGCCAGCGGGAGCCCGTCGACACGCCGACAGAGCTCGCGAACCGTGGCGAGCTCGTCCTCCGTGACCGTGAAGTCGGGCTGCAGCGCGCGGGCTCGCTGCTCGAAGAGGGCCTGCGCCGCTTCGAGCTCGAGCGGGGGAACCGGAAAGACGTGCTCGCCGGAGAGGTGCAGGACGGTGCGGCTCGTGACAAGGATCGTCAGGCGCGGCGCTCGAGCAAGGAGCCCGACGAAGGCGGGCGTCGCCGCTTGCACGTGCTCGGCGTTGTCGAGCAGGAGCAGGAGCTCCTGGGAGCGGAGCGTCTCGGCGAGCGCCTCGAGCGGCTCCGGGACGTCGGCGATGCCGACCGCCTGCGCGATGGTCGGCACCACGAGCTCGGGGTCGCGCAGCGGGGCGAGCTCGACGAGCACGGCGCCGTTTGCGTAGGACGTGGCTGCGTGGCGGGCGGCTTCGAGCGCCAGCCGGGTCTTGCCGCTTCCGCCTGCGCCGGTGAGGACGATCAGGCGTGCGTCCCGGCGCTCGAGCAGAGCGGCCAGGTCCCCGAGCTCCTGCTCGCGTCCGATCAGCGGGTTCGGCGGCTGGGGCAGCGCCCGCCGTGAGTCTGTGCCGGGTCCGGCCTCGAGGGAAGGGTCCTGCTGGAGGATCCGGCGTTGCAGCTCCCGCACGTCGGCGCTGGGTGCCAGCCCGAGCTCGTCGTCCAGCCGCCGGCGCAGGGCAGCGAAGTGCTCCAGCGCCTCCGACTGGCGTCCGGAGCGGTAGAGCGTGAGCATCGCCTGCCGCTGCAGCCGCTCCCGCAGCGGGTTTTCCGAGGCAAGGCGAAGGGTCTCGGCGAGCGCGTCCGCGTGACGACCGAGCTCGACCAGCGCGTCGAGCCGCTCCTCGAGGGCGACCAACCGCAGCTCCTCGAGTCGCTCGATCTCGGGTTGGAGGAAGTCGAGGTATGCCAGATCGGAGTAGGCCCCGCCGCGCCAGAGCCGCGCTGCCTGCGCGGCGAGCGAGAGCGCAAGCGCGGGGTTCCCGTCACGGCGTGCCGCGGCGCTCTCCTCCACAAGTCGCTGGAACGCCATCGCGTCCACGAGCTCGGGCGGCGCCTCGAGCGCATAGCTCCCGCCGCCGGTCACGATCCGAGCCTGCGCCGGGAGTGACCGGCGCAGCTGCGAGACATAGACCTGCACGAGCTTGCGGGCCGACGGCGGACTCCCGGAGCCCCACAGCGCCTCGACGAGCTCGTCGACCGTGCGCGAGCCTCCGTCCGCAACCAACAGGGCCGCAAGGAGCGCGCGAGGCTTCGCCGCGAGGGCGACAGGCCCGTCGCCTCCGACGACCTCGACCGGACCGAGTACGCGAATCGCCGCTGTCGTCACCCTGGGCGGAGTCTGACCGACGCGCGCAACCCGGTGCACACCCCGGCTATACCGAAGTTGAACCGGCCGTCCCGACGATGGCTGCGTGCCGTACGCATTCGTCGAGGACATCGCCGCGAGCTGGGAGCGCTACGAGCGCTTCGCGGCCGCATTCGACGGGCCGCCGCCCGACGGTCTGCTTCTCCATGCCGCCGGGCCGACGGACGAGGGGTTCCGGATCATCGGCGTGTGGGAGAGCGAGGCGGCGTGGGATCGCTTCCGCAGTGACCGTCTGGGTGGGACCGAGCCCGTCGGCGAGGCGCCGACGACGGTCCGGGTGCTGCGGCCGGCGCACGTCGTACACGGCGTGACGGAGAGCGTGTCGGCGCCGTCGGGGGGACGGCGCCGACACGCCCCACGGGGAGAGATGTGAGCACGGCGGCCGACCCTCGGCCGGCGACTGGACGAGCGAAGGAGGTCACCATGCACGTGAATCACGCACTGAGGTGGATCGCAATGGCGCTCGCGGGCGTTGCGATCCTCGTCGCGGCATCGGCCGCGGCGGCCGCCCCGGCCGCGACATGCGGCATCTGTGGCAAGAACCTGATCAAGAACCCCAGTGCCGAGGCGGGTGCCGGCATCACCGCCGTCGGCGCGTACGGGGTGGTCCCCGGCTGGACGAACACGGCCGGTCAGTTCGGCGCCGCGTCGTACACCTTCCCCAACGGCTGGTTCTCCAAGCTGTCCAAGGGCTCGCCCAAGCGCGGCAAGAACTACTTCTTCGGAGGCACGACAACCGAGGCCGTGACGGCGAAGGCGACGATCGGCACGCAGACGATCAAGCTCCCGTCGAAGGCAGTAGGCCGCAAGGTGACGCTCGGCGGCTGGATCGGGAACTACGGCACCGGGCCGAGCGCAAACATGACACAGGTCCGCGCCGACTTCGCCGACGCGAGCGGCACGGTGCTCGCCCGGCTTCGTATCGGCAACGACACCACGGTCGCGGGCACCGACATGGCGTTCCGCAGCCGCAAGGGCATGGTTCCTGCGGGCGCCACCCAGGTGACGATCGTCGTGACGTTCGTCGGTGGGAACAACTACAAGCTGGCCGGCGCAGACGACCTTTCACTCGTCCTCGCCTGAGGAGCGCAGTAGGGAGTGTGGCGGCTGGCCTGCCGCCGGCCGCCACACTCCCGACCGATACGGTGACCGGACGGTGCGGATCGCCACCTGGAACGTCAACTCGGTGAAGCAGCGCATGCCGCGACTCCTGCCCTGGCTCGACGAGCGGCGACCGGACGTGGTCTGCCTGCAGGAGACGAAGCTCGCGGACGACGCCTTCCTCGAGCTGCTCGGCGACGAGCTCGCAGGCCGCGGATACGCCGTCGCCGTCCACGGCGAGACCGCCTGGAACGGGGTCGCGATCCTCTCGCGCGTCGGGCTCGACGGCGTGGCGTCCGGCATCCCCGGGGCGCCGGGCTTCCCGCATCAGGAGGCGCGCGCGATCGCCGCGACGTGCGACGGGATCCGCGTCTTCTCGGTCTACGTCCCGAACGGACGGGAGCCGGGCTCCGACCACTACCGCTACAAGCTCGCCTGGCTCGCGGCGTTGCGCGACGTCGTGGCGGCCGGCCCGGAGGCGACGATCGTCTGCGGCGACATGAACATCGCGCCGGCCGACGCGGACGTCTTCGACCCGGACGCCTACGTTGGCCAGACGCACGTCACCCCTCCGGAGCGTGACGCGCTGGCAGAGCTGGTCGGGCTCGGCCTCCACGACGTCGTGCGGGACCGCTGGCCGAACGAGCGGGTCTTCACGTACTGGGACTACCGCGCCGGGATGTTCCACCAGGACCTAGGGATGCGGATCGACCTGATCCTCGCGAGCGCGCCCGTCGCGGCCCGTGTTCGCGCGGCCTGGGTCGACCGTCACGCACGCAAGGGAAGCGGCCCGAGCGACCACGCGCCGGTGATGGTCGACCTCGACGAGGCACCCGACGGCGACATCGGGCCGGTGGTACCGCCGCCCTCGAGGCCGGTGCTCAGGCGGGGCGCGAAGAAGCTGCCGCAGTCGCCGTGAGGGCTCAGTGCGGGAGCTCGACGTCGCCATCCTCGAAGCGCGCGACGACCGAGAGGGAGCCGCCGAGCGCCTCGACGTAGGAGCGGAGCGTCGAGAGCCGGACGTCGCCGCGCCGTTCGAGCTTCGACACCTCCGGCTGCGTCGCGCCGAGCTGCTCGGCGACCTGCAGCTGCGTGCGCCCGCGCGTGACGCGGAGCTCCCTGAGCGAGCGGCCCACGGACGCGGCCGAGGTACCTCGCCGCGTCTCGATCCATGCGCGCCAGAGCCTCGACGTCCCATAGAGCGCATGGTCGCGGCCGAGGCGGAGGATCCGATCGGCCACCGGCCCGTGCGGGTCGCGGCGGATCTCCCGGAGCAGCGGGGCCCAGTCGTCGAGGTCGCCGCGGTCGAGCAGGTCGTCGAGAGCCGCAGGCCCCAGCTCCGCGATCGGCGTGTCGGACGGGTAGTCGAGATGCCGATGCCGCATCAGGCGCTCTCCTCGGAGAGCCGGTCGAGCATCGCGACGGCGAGCGCCTCGCACGCGCGCGCGACGTTGTCCCAGTCCTGCCAGCGCTTCTCGAGGTGCCGGTACTCGCGGAGGTCGACATTCGACAGGTCGTACGGCGCCGGCTCGGCGAGCTGCTTTGCGAGCTGCGTCGCAATCCGCCGGCCGCTCGCACCGAGCTGGTCCTCGTAGTAGGCGTCGAGATCGGCGACGGCCGCGCCTGCCTGGTCGCCTCCGAGCCTCTCGGCGAGCGCCACCGTGTCGAGGTAGTCGCGCGTGGCGTTCCGCCGCAGGATCAGCCATGCCTTGACCCGAAGCATCTCCGGGAGCGTCGGGATCCTGATTGTCCCGGCGGGCGTGTCGAGCTCCTCGAGCTCGAGCGGGCGCGACCGCACGAGCTGGCGGATCCCCGTCTCGACCCCGTCGAGGCTGCCGAGGATCAGGACCGGCCGGTTGACGCGCGCAGTGCGCCAGCCCTCGGCCCGCTCGACATGGTCGAGCACGTCGTCGAAGCGCGTCCGGAGGTCATCGAGCACGTGATCGTCGTCGAAGGAAACGCGATGCTTCGCATGCGCAGCCGCCGCCGTCCCGCCGACGAGCACGGCGTCGGGAACGAGCCGCTGCAGGCGCGCAGCGGCGGCGAGCACGTCGTCCCAGGACGGCTCTCGCTTCATACCCTGAAAATACTATGCCGTTCACGGAATGCAAGGTCGGTGCCCCGATCCGGCGGATCCGGCGGCTTCTGGGTCAGCGCCCCGCGCCGACCGCCTCCTCGACGGTCGGTTCGAGCGTTTCCTCTCGCGTGAAGCGGATCTCGCCGAGTTCCGCGTAAGCCCGAATCACGTCGCCCTCCCCGAACTCGCCCTCGAGCAGGCGCAGAGCGAGCGGGTTCTCGAGCAGCCGCTGGATCGCACGCTTGAGCGGTCTCGCACCGTAGGCCGGGTCCCAGCCTGCCTCGGCGATCAGCTCGCGTGCGCCGTCCGTCAGCTCGAGCGCGAGGCCGCGCTCGGCGAGCCGCTCGTTCAGCCGCGTGAGCTGCATCCCGACGATCTCGCCGAGCTGCTCACGCGTGAGCGCCTCGAACACGACGATCTCGTCGATCCGGTTCAGGAACTCGGGCCGGAAGCGATCCGCCATGTCCTCGGCGGAGCGGATGTTCGAGGTCATGATCACGACGGTGTTGCGGAAGTCGACCGTGCGGCCGTGGCCGTCGGTCAGCCGTCCGTCGTCGAGTAGCTGGAGCAGGACGTCGAACACCTCGGCGTGCGCCTTCTCGATCTCGTCGAGCAGGATCACGGAGTACGGCCGCCGCCGCACCGCCTCGGTGAGCTGGCCGCCCTCCTCGTAGCCGACGTAGCCGGGCGGTGCGCCGACGAGGCGCGAGACCGTGTGCTTCTCCTGGTACTCGGACATGTCGAGCCGCACCATCGCGTGGTCGTCGTCGAACATGAACTCGGCGAGCGCCCGGGCGAGCTCGGTCTTGCCGACGCCGGTCGGGCCGAGAAAGACGAACGAGCCGATCGGGCGATTCGGGTCCTGCAAGCCGGACCGTGCGCGGCGGAGCGCGTTCGAGACAGCCTCGATCGCCACGTCCTGCCCGACGACCCGCTCGTGCAGGCGTTCCTCCATGTGGACGAGCTTCTCTACCTCGCCCTCGAGCAGGCGGTCGGTCGGGATCCCGGTCCACTGCGCGACGACGGCCGCGATGTCGTCCTCGTCGACCTCCTCCTTGACCATCGGGGCCGACTCGGGCTCCGCTCGCTCCGAGAGCTCGCGCTCGAGCTCGGGCAGCAGGCCGTAGCGGATCTCGGCGACACGGGCCAGCTCGCCGTTCCTCTCCGCGCGCTCGGCCTCCATGCGCAGCTCGTCGATCTGCCGCGTGATGTCCTTGACCCGGTCGAGCACGTCCTTCTCGTTCGCCCAGCGGCCGGCCAGCTCGTCGCGCCGTGCCTTCGCCTCCGCGAGCTCCTTCTCCAGCGGTTCGCGCGTGGCGGGCGACTCCTTCGCCATGGCGGCGAGCTCGATCTCGAGCTGCGTGACGCGGCGCTCCGCCTCGTCGAGCTCGACGGGCGAGGAGTCGATCTCCATGCGCAGGCGCGACGCGCTCTCGTCGACCAGGTCGATCGCCTTGTCGGGCAGGAAGCGGTCGGAGATGTAGCGGTCGGAGAGCACCGCGGCGGCGACCAGCGCGGCATCGCGGATGCGGACGCCGTGGTGCGCCTCGTAGCGCTCCTTCAGGCCACGCAGGATCCCGATCGTGTCGGCCACCGACGGCTCCCCGACGAAGACGGGCTGGAACCGCCGCTCGAGCGCCGGGTCCTTCTCGATGTGAGAGCGGTACTCGTCGAGCGTCGTCGCGCCGACGGCGCGGAGCTCGCCGCGGGCGAGCATCGGCTTCAGCATGTTGCCTGCCGAGACGGCGCCCTCGGCAGCACCCGCGCCGACGATCGTGTGCAGCTCGTCGATGAAGAGGATGATCTCGCCCTCGCTCGACGTGATCTCCTGGAGGACGGCCTTGAGCCGCTCCTCGAACTCGCCGCGGTACTTCGCACCCGCGATGAGCGCTCCCACGTCGAGCGCCCACACGCGCTTGCCCTCGAGGCCTGACGGCACGTCTCCGGCGACGATGCGCTGGGCGAGGCCCTCAGCGATCGCCGTCTTGCCGACGCCGGGCTCGCCGATCAGGACGGGGTTGTTCTTCGTGCGGCGCGACAGCACCTGGATCGTGCGGCGGATCTCCTCGTCGCGGCCGATCACCGGATCGAGCTTCCCCGACTCGGCGAGCGCCGTGAGGTCACGGCCGTACTTCTCGAGCGCCTGGTAGGAGCCTTCGGGATCCTGGGACGTCACCCGCTGGCCGCCGCGCACCTCCTTGAGCGCGCCGAGCAGCGCATCGCGGGGGACGAGGTCCAGTGCGAGCAGCAGATGCTCGACCGACACGAACTCGTCGCCTAGTGCTTTCGCTTCCGCGAAAGCACTAGAAAGCACTCGGCTGAGTGCCGTCGACGCCTGCGGCTGTGCGCTCCCGCCGGAAACCGAAGGCAGCTGCGCGAGCCGCGCCTCGGCAGCACTTCTAAGCGTGCCGGCGCTTGCGCCGGCACGCTCGCAGAGGGTCCGCGGCAGCTCCTGGTCGAGCAGCGCGATGGTCAGGTGGTCCGGGGTCAGCTCGGGGTTGCCCGCGCGGCGCGCGAGCTCTTGCGCGGCCGCCACCGCCTCTCCGCTCTTGATCGTCAGCTTCTCGAAGTCCATCGTGTTCGTCTCCTCTGTCAGCTCCGCGTAGCCGGTGGCTGAGGCTTGTCGTACAGCACAACCTCGCGTCGGTACTGCCGGTGGGTCAGCTGGATCTCGTCGCGCAGCTCGCGCTCGAGCTGCCGCATGCGGGCCTGCAGCCGGCGCAGCTCGTCCTCGAGCCGCAGCACGTGCTGGACGCCCGCGAGGTTGAGACCGAGCTCGGTCGTGAGCCGCTGGATGAGCCGCAGCCGCTCGACGTCGGCGTCGGAGTAGAGACGCGTGCCGCCCGGCGTGCGCGCCGGCGTGACGAGACGTCGCGCCTCGTACATCCGCAGCGTCTGCGGGTGCAGCCCGGCCAGGTCGGCCGCGACCGAGATCATGTACCGCCCGCGCTGGGGCACTCTCACGAGCTCCTCACGAGGTGGTCGCGCGGCTGCTCGCGGAGGACCTCGCCGTAGGCCTCGAGCGCCTGCTTCTCGGTCTTCGAGAGCTTCTTCGGGACGGTGACGACGAGACGGGCGAGCAGATCGCCCTTGCCGCCGCCGTTCAGCTTCGGCGCGCCGCGGCCCTTGACGCGGAGAAGCTTGCCGCTCTCCGAGCCGGACGGCACCTTGAGCGCGACGGGCCCATCCGGCGTCGGGATCTGGACGGTTGCGCCGAGTGTCGCTTCGGGGTACGTGACGGGCACCTCCAGGACGAGGTCGGAGCCGCGGCGCTCGTACAGCGGCGAGGCGTCGACCTGCACGCGGACGTAGAGGTCGCCCGCGGGACCGCCGCCCCGACCGGGCTCGCCCTTGCCCTTCAGGCGGATCCGGGTTCCGTCCTTGGCGCCGGCGGGCACCTTCACCTGGTACCGGCGCGTGACGCGCTCGCGGCCGGTGCCGTGGCAGTTCTTGCAGGGCGTGTCGACGATGACGCCGTTTCCCCGGCAGCGCGGGCAGGGATGCGAGAGCGCGAAGAGGCCCTGGCTGTCGGAGATCACGCCGCTGCCCTGGCAGTCCGGGCACGTGCGCGGGGCGGTGCCCGGCTCGGCGCCCGTGCCGCCGCAGACGTGACAGGCAGTCTCCAGCTCGACCGGCACGCGCACCTGGACGCCGTTCAGCGAGTCCTCGAACGAGATGCGGACGCGCGACTCGAGGTCGCCGCCGCGCTCGGGGCGCGGCCGGGCGGTGCGCTGGCCGCGGCCGAAGAACGAGCCGAAGTTGCCGAGCAGGTCGGAGAGGTCGCCCAGGTCGACGTTCTCGAAGCGGACGCCACCCGGCCCGAAGCCCTGCGCGGCGCCTTCGGCGCCGTAGCGGTCGTAGGCCTGCCGCTTCTCCGTGTCGGAGAGGATGTCGTAGGCGGCCTGGACGTCCTTGAACCGCTCCTCGGCCGACGGGTCGTCCGGGTTGCGGTCCGGATGGAGCTCGCGTGCGAGCTTCCGGTAGGCCTTCTTGATCTCGTCGTCGGACGCGCTCTTCGAGACGCCGAGCACGTCGTACGGGTCGCGGGGCGGCACGCCTACTCCTCGCCCCGCTCCTCCGCCACGACGACGCGCGCGGGCCGCAGCACGGCGTCGCCGATGCGATAGCCGCGCTGGATCACGTGGGCGACGTGGCCGGGCTCGACGCCCTCGGTGGGCTGGGTCATCAGAGCCTCGTGGACGTGCGGGTCGAAGGGCCCGTCGGCGGGGATCTCCTCGACGCCCTCTGAGATGAGCACGGCTGCGAGCGCGTCCTTCGTCATGCGGACGCCCTCCAGCACCTTGACCTCCTCGTGGTGCTCGGCGGCGTCGAGCGCGCGCTCGAGGTCGTCGAGCACGGGCAGGAGCTTGGCGACGACCCGCTCGCCCGAGCGGGCGAGGATCTGCGTTTGCTCGCGGGCGACCCGCTTGCGGTAGTTGTCGAAGTCGGCAGCGACGCGGCGCAGGTCGTCCATCGCCTTCTCGTGGTCGCGCTCCGCGTCCTGCAGCCGGGCCAGCAGGTCCTCGGGGTCGAGCAGGTTCGCGGGTGCATCCGAGCTGCGCTCGGCTGCACCTAGAGGATCGGCCTGCTCGTCTAGTGGCGGCGAGCGAAGCTCGCCGCCACCGTCCTTGGGCTCCGTCACGAGGACCTCGCCCCTTCCTCTTCGTCGATCACCTCGTAGTCGGCGTCCTCCACGACCTCGTCGGTCGTGCCGCCGCCGGCGCCGGTGCCGTCCGACGGGGGTGGGCCGGCTGCCGCCGCCTGCGCGTCGGCGTAGACGGCCTGGGCGAGCGGCTGGGCCGCCTGCTCGAGCGCCGTCGCCTTGGCGTTGATGTCGGCGAGGTCGTTTGCCTCGAGCGCCTGGCGGACCTCCATGATGCGACCCTCGATCGTGCCGGCGTCCGACGCGTCGAGCTTCTCGCGGTGCTCCGCGAGCGCCTTCTCGGTCTGGTAGGCGAGCTGCTCTGCTCGGTTCTTGGAGTCCGCCAGCTCGTGCAGCCGGTGTGCCTCCTCCGCGTGGGACTCGGCCTCCGTGACCATCCGCGAGACCTCGTCCTCCGAGAGGCCGGAGCCACCCTCGATCCGGATCTGCTGCTCGATGCCCGTGCCGAGGTCCTTCGCGTTCACGTGGATGATCCCGTTCGCGTCGATGTCGAAGGAGACCTCGATCTGCGGCATGCCGCGCGGGGCGGGCGGGATCCCG
>Ga0207657_10001485_pt1 | contig 25098 bp, 25 predicted proteins | sample KBSC33metaG_FD_184316 | JGI IMG/M metagenome (GOLD analysis project Ga0207657, IMG submission 184316) | Corn rhizosphere microbial communities from Kellogg Biological Station, Michigan, USA - KBS C3-3 metaG (SPAdes) (version 2) | ecosystem: Host-associated > Plants > Roots > Rhizosphere > Soil ... | reverse complement strand
TCCGGCAGCAGCCGCTCGTAGTTGCGCCGGATGACGCCGTAGCATTCGCAGGCGATCTGCTCGAGCACCGGGCGGTCGATGATATCGACGACGCCGCGGCGGTAGCGGATGGCCCCCTTGGCCTGAAGGCCCCTGGCGACCGCGGTCACGGTGGTGCGCTGCACGCCCAGCATGTCAGCCAGGAATTCCTGGGTGAGGGCCACGGTGTCGGTGGAGATCCGGTCGTGGCAGGTCAGCAGCCAGCGGCAGAACCGGGCTTCCACGGAGTGCAGGGCGTTGCAGGCCACCGACTGGATCGCGTGCCCGTAGAGCGCCTCGGTGTGGCGGTCCACCAGGGTGCGGATGCGCGGGCTCTTCTTCCAGGCCTCGTGCAATTGGCCGGCGCTGATCCGTGCGGCCCGGGTCGGCGTCTGGACGATCGCGCGGGACAGCGACTGGCGCGGGGCGACCGCGGCCATCAGGCCCAGCGCGCCTTCGCGCCCGATGGTGGCGCTTTCGATAGCGGCTCCGTTCTCCATCAGGGTCATCAGCGAGATCACCCCGTCATGCGGGAAGTAGATCGTGTCGATCGCGTCGCCCGGATCGTAGAGCAGCCGCCCCCGCTCGAGGTCGATCAAGGTCAGATGCGGGGAGACGAGGCCCAGGTCCTCTGCGGGCAAGGCTTCGATCAGTCGGTTCTGCACCGTGGGGAGGGGTCTCTGCATCGGGGACTCAAAACGCAGCCATATGGCTTAGGTTTCAAGTTATCGACGCGCGACGTCTAAGACTGTCGAGAACTCGACACTGTCTGGAAGAGATGAGGGGCAGCGTTCAAAGACTGCTGACGGCCTATGAAATCACGAAGAATTCCCGGTCCTGCGAAATGTCGGATAGGCGACATCTCTATATCTGCCGTCGCGCTTCGTTCGCACAAGCCAGCGCTCGGCGCGCCGCGCATGACGTAAGCGCGCCGAGAATCACTATTCATCCCCTGTGGGGAGAACCGGAAGCCGGGAAGCGCCTCTAGTGGGTGCTGATCATTGCCGAGGAGAGCCAGCCGCGGTTGCCGTTCTCGTCGTCGACTTCCCACCAGATGCCGTTCTTCTGGCCGGTCGGATAGACCATGTCGCCGGGGTTGAAGCTGCGCACCTGCTTGGCTTGCGGCGAGGGCGACATGCGCATCACCACCGGGTTCTTGACGGTGTAGGCCTGGATGCCCGCCGCCTGGCTGGCCTGCTCCCCGGTGGGCGCGTTGTGCTGCAGGTAGCCGACCAGGTCGACGAAGGCGTTGAAGTAGGCCGCCGAGATCACCTTGCCCTGATCGGTGTTGCCATAGCCGCCGCCGGCCGCCGCGGCGAAGCCGCTCCAGCCGCCGCCGCCGCCGCCCGCGCCGAACGAGATGTCGGTCTTCTGCGAGACGCCCTCGGCCACGTAGAGCTGCTCGGTCGAGCGCGCGTCGACCAGGGTGATCAGCGCCTGGGCCTCGGCCTTCTTGGTGCGGATGCCGCCGGCCAGGGCGCCGAAGCCGCCCAGCCGCGAACCGAACGCCCCGGCCACCGCGCCCAACGCGCTGCCGCCGGAATTCGAGTTGGAGTTGGCGAGGTCGGGGATGATGAAGAAATCCGCGCCCGCCACTTGGCCCTTGCCGATGTTGGCGCCGCGGCGCAGGTCGCCGCCGGCGCCCAGGGCGGCTTCCTCGTTGCGCATGGCAAGCCCTGCGTTGCGGTCGACGATGCGCAGGCACCCGGAGCGCTGCGCGAACAGCTTCAGCAGGGTTTCGGGGCTACCCAGGCCGTACTGGGTCCACCACTTGTTGTCCGGCTCCTTCACCGCGGCGCGGCCCAGCACGTGGTCGCAGTGCGGCAGCTCGGGGGTCGCCGCGTTCTTCGGCCCCTTCTTGTCCATGCCGTACTGCGCGAACGCCGGTTGCGCGGACAGGAGCGTGACGGCGCCGATCGCCATGGCCGCGGTGGTGAACTTACGCATGCTTGCCCCCAAGCAAATGAATGGATCCTGGCTCTAACCTAACCCCGGTACGCGAGCGCTTCAATCGCGCTCATGTCCCGTGCGAACGGGCGTCGGTCTTCCTAGGATGGGCGGCCGAGCCACAGCTCGCAGACCAGGCCCCGGGGGTCCCATTCTATCCGGGTGCGACCGCCGGCGGCGCCTTTCAGCGCGCGATCGAGGACGTTCATGCCGAGCCCGCGGCGCGCCGGTTCGCGCACCGGCGGCCCACCGGCCTCGCGCCAGGTGATCACCGCCGGCGCGGCGCTCGAGGCCTGCGTCCAGGAAACCTCCACGCGGCCGGCCGGCGTCGACAGCGCCCCGTGCTTCACGGCGTTGGTGGCCAGTTCGTGAACCGCCATGGCGACCCCCTGCGCCGTCGCGGGCGAAAGGGCGTAGGGCTCGCCCTCGATGCGGACGCGCTCGTCGCCGGCGCCGCCATAGGGACGCAGCTCGTCCTCGACCAGCCTGCGCAGGTCCGCGCCCGTCCAGCGGCCCCCGGCCAGCAGTTGGTGGGCCCGGGCCAGGGCCGAGACCCTGCCGATCAGCACTTCCTTCAAGGCGGCCGGCGTCTCGGCGCTGGAAAGCGCGATGGCGCCTTGCACCACCGCCAGCAGGTTGTTGGCCCGGTGGTCGACCTCGCGCGCCAGCAGCCGCAGCCGTTCCTCGCTCTCGCGCCGCTCGGTGATGTCGCGCACCATCCCGAACCAGCGCCCGTCGGCCAGGACGTGGGCGCTGATCTCGACGTCGACCCAGGAGCCGTCGCGGCGCTTCAGGCGCCACTCGCCCTGGCGCGGCGTCGTCGGGTGGGAATCGCGCCAGGCCTCGACGCGCGGGATCTCGGTCGCGTCGATGATCTCGGACACCGTGCGCCCGACCAGTGCGCCGTGGTCGTAGCCCAGCAGCGCTTCGCCCGCCGGGTTCACGTAGATGTAGCGCCCATCGGCGTCGGACACGAAGACGCCGTCCCGCGAGCCTTCAAACAGCTCGCGCAGCGATTCCTCGACGATGACCGCTTCGGCTGACGCCGCCATCCTGCCCCTCGGGAGGTGAAGCCCGGCGCCACCATGACGGGAATCGGCAGTCGCCTCAACGCGCGCGCTGGCCATGGACGGCGGCCAGGGCGTCAAGTTTTCCCAATAACGCAAACTGGAATTCTGGCGCGACATTCCGTGCAGGCCTGGCACTTTTTGCGGCGGCTACCACTGGAGTTCCGCATGATCCGCCACGCCGCCGCGTTCCTGGCCCTCGCCGTTGCTGTCGCCGCCGCCGTTCCCGCCGCCGCGGCGCAAGCGCCGAAGATGGGCATCGACAGTTTCGCCCAGCTCCAGACGCCCTTGCCCTATCCGTACGACGAGGCGGCCGACGCCAACGCCGCCGTAGCCAAGGCCAAGGCGCGGGCGAAGGCCGCGCACAAGCTGCTGCTTATCGACCTCGGCGGCAACTGGTGCGGCGATTGCCGTATCCTCAGCGCGACCATGGATCGGCCGGAGCTCAAGGCCTTCGTCGACAAGCACTACCAGCTGGTCTTCGTGGACGTGGGCCGGTTCGACAAGAACCTGCAGATCCCCGCCCACTATGGGATCACCCAGCGCCTGGAGGGCGTGCCGGCCCTGCTGGTCGTCGACCCGCGCAGCGACAAGCTGCTCGACGCCGGCCGCGTCTCGGCGCTGCAAGACGCGCGACACATGACGCCGCAGGCGCTGGCCGACTGGCTGGCCCAGTGGACGGGCTGACCCGCGGCGCGGCTTGAAGGGGCGCCGGCGCTGTGTCGTGATGGCGCGATGCAGCAGTCCTCCGACGGCCCACCGATCTGGCAATGGTCCGCGGTCGAGACCGCCCGCGCGATAAGGGCGGGCAAGGTCTCCTCGACCGAGGTGGCCGAGGCCCATGTGGAGCGCCTCAGGACGGCGAACCCGGCGATCAACGCCGTGGTCGTGGACCTGACCGAAGCTGCGCTCGAAGCCGCCCGCGCAGCCGACCGCAGGCAGGCCGACGGCGAACAGCTGGGCGCGCTGCACGGGGTTCCGATCACGCTCAAGATCAACATCGACCTACAGGGCCAGGCGAACTCCAACGGCGTCGCGGCCTTCGCCGACAACATCGCGCCGGGCGACTCGCCAGTGGCCGCCAATTTCAAGGCGGCTGGCGCCATCGTGCTCGGCCTCACCAACACGCCCGAGTTCTCGTTGCGCGGCTTCACCGACAACCCGCTGCACGGCCTGACGCTCAACCCCTGGGACAGGGCGATCACCAGCGGCGGCTCGTCGGGCGGAGCTGCGGCGTCGGTCGCCTGCGGCATCGCCGCGATCGCCCACGGCAACGACATCGGCGGCTCCCTGCGCTGTCCGGCCGCCTTCAACGGTGTCGCCACCATCAAGTCGACGCAGGGCCGCGTGCCAGCCTTCAACCCGAGCGCGGCCGTCGAGCGCCCGCTGATGGCGCAACTGATGTCCACGCAAGGACCGCTGGCCCGCGAGGTCGCCGACGTCCGCGTGGCGCTGGAGGCGATGAGCCGCCGCGATCCGCGCGACACCTGGCAGGTTCCTGCGCCGCTGGACGGCCCTGCGCCGCCGTCCCCGATCAAGGTCGCGCTCGCCCCGATCCCGGGAGACATGGAGACCGATCCCGCCGTGGTCGCCTTGGTGCGCCAGGCGGCCGACCACCTCGCCGACGCCGGCTACGATGTCCGCGAGGTCGCCATCCCCGACGTCTCAGTGGCCTGGAAACTGTGGTGCGACCTGATCTCCACGGAGATCGAGACCTTGCAGGCGGCCCAGATGCGCGACCTGGGCAGCGCGGAGTTCCGCCAGGCGCTCGACGGCCTGCTACACATGGCGGCGATCCTCGACGGCGAGGGCTACATGAAGGCCGTCGCCCAGCGCTCCCGCATCCTGCGCGAATGGCTGATGTTCCTCGAGGACTGGCCGCTCATCCTCACGCCGGTCTCGGTGCGGCGCACGCCGGCGGTCAACGCCGACCTCGGCGGAGACGCCGCGCTGCGCGGCTTCTTCTGGAACGACACCCGCTTCATCTCGGCGATCAGCGTCCTGGGGCTGCCGGCCGCGGTCGTTTCCGCGGGGCTGCTCGACGGCCATCCGGTCGGGGTTCAGATCATCGGCTCCCGCTATCGCGAGGACCTCTGCCTTGACGCCGCGGCGGCCATCGAGCGCCGCGTCGGGATCATGGCCCATCGCCTGTGGGCGCGGTAAGCCCGCGGCGCGCCGGTGAGCCGTTGCTCAGGCTGAAGGAGTCCGCTTACGGTGAAGCCTGGCAACCGCTGGGGGCGGCATGGACATCCACAAGCCGAAGCCTTGGCGCGGCGCCGGCGAGTTCCTGAAGGAGATCGGGACCATCGTGATCGGCGTTCTGATCGCGCTGGGCGCCGAGCAGGCGGTGGAGCAGCTTCACTGGGCCCATGAGGTCAGGGCGGCGCGCGCGGCGATCCGCAGCGAGATGGCGATCGCCAACCAGAAGTTCGCCTTTCGGGTCGCCGCCGAGCCCTGCATCGCCCGCCGCCTCGACGCCCTGGAGTCGGTGATCGAAAGGGTCGCCAGGCGTGAGCCCGTGCCACGGCTGGGACCCGTGCTGCCCGACGTCGGCAACGCTTTCAACGAAAGCACCTGGGACAACTATCGCGCCGCCGAGACGCTGACGCACTTCGATGGGAAGGAGATGGCGCTCCTGGGGACCTACTACCTGCAGATCGGAAGCATGCGTCAGCTCGTGATGTCCGAAAGCGACGCCCTGGGAGTGCTGGCCGTGCTCCGGGGCGACCCGTCCCGCCTCGGGTTCGCAGACGTGGCCAATCTGCGCGTCGCGCTCCAGCACGCCCGTTTCGACAACGCCCTGATCGCCAGCATCGCCAGCGACGAGTTGAACGGATCGAAGTCGCTCCACCTTGCCGTTGCCGCGCCGGACGTCGAGCGCCTGAAAACAGTCTGCGGCCCCTTGCCAGTTGTCGGGGTCTAGTTGCCCTTCGCCACGCCGTCGATGGTCTGGCCCTCCAGACGCCGCGCGCCGGCCAGCATGTTGGTCAGCGAGTAATTGCCCTCGTGGCAGGTGTATTCGTAGATCGGCCCCTTGCTCGCCTTGAACGGCATCTCCGCGCGCCAGGTTTGGGTGTAGAGCGTGGGGTCGTCGACACTGAACTCGTAGAGCAGGTCGTTCGGCGAGGTCCGCGTGAACCGTTCCACGACGGTCGCCGCCGGCGAAAGCTTCAGTCGGCCGAACCGGGAGAGGCCGGCCGCGCAGAAGTTCTTGTTTTCGATCACCAGGGTCTCGCCCTCCCAGTGTCCGACGGCGTCGCCCATCCACGAGCTGACCTCGGCCGGGGCATGCTTGGCGCCGCCCATCCTGACGATGTGAACGTCGTGGTACTTCTCGATCAGCATCGCCACGTGATCGCGCGTCTGGACGATCTGCATGAAGTTGCCGTCCGGACTGTTCAATTGCGGCGGGTAGCCGCCCTCTGACGCTACGCAGCGCTCGGTCACGGAGCGCGCCTCCGGATTATCGAAGCCGCGATCCCACGACGGATCGTCGAAGTGGAAGCGCTTGATCGCCTCGGCCTTGAACGGCAGCCGTCCATCCGGCGGGTCGACGATCCACGAGGTGCGGATCTCTCCGCGCACGCGCGCAAGCCCGTCGCCGACGTCCCAGGCTTCGGAGTCCTTCTGGCCCAGGGGATCGATGTCCGTCGGGTCGAAACTTCCGAGCGAGGCGTAGATCGCCTCGGCCCGGCGGGCCTCCTCCGGCGAGATCACCAGGCTCTTGAACGCCTTGGGGCGCTCCAAGTGGGTGAAGGAGGCATTGGTCCAGATGCCCTGGAGGTCGGGTGTCCCGAAGCGCGTGCGCGAGGCGCGATAGCCGGTATGGGCCTGGCCGACGGCGGGGATGATCGACGCGGCCAACCCCGCAAGCAAAAACGAACGCCGGCCCGGGCCGCGCGTCTCCGACGTCCCCATGATTTCCCCCCGGACAGACGCACCCGGGGCGACGATAGCGATGTTATACGAGGGCGGATAGGTACATCAGCGTCAGCCGCTGAGCCAGCGCCGCGGATGCCGCCAGCCGAGTTCGCGCACTTCTTCCGAAGCCAGGCCCAGGGTCTTCATCTTCGCCGGCGTGAGCGGACGGATCGCCTGCACGGGCTCCTGGCCGCCGATGGGGCTCGTGGCCACGCGGCCGGCTCGCCCGGCATGGTCCACGGCGGTCCATTCGGACTTAGCCTGATCGGCGTGACCGACGGCGAAGTAGTGCAGTAGCGGCGCCGGCTCGCCCGCCAGCTCCACCAGGACGCCGATCAGCCAGCCGCCCGCGATCTCCGTTGCGCCCCGCACCTAGAAAATCCCCGGCTCGTCGTCAGAAAATCGGAATGCGAGCATGGTTAATGACGCACAATCCTCGGTTGTCAGCGGCCAGCGCTGCTGTATGGTGATGTGACCAGCCCTAGGGTGGAGTGTTGGTGAAGTGAAGCGTTCCTTGTCGATTGGCGCCGCTGGTCCGCGTCGACAGGTATGGGTCCTCCTTTCGTCCACGGGTTGCGGAACGCTCATCGCGCTGCTCCGGCTGCTCCTGCAGGACGCCCTTCACGCCAACGCGCCGTTCCTGCTGGCCTGGCCGGGCGCGTTGCTGGCCGCCTTTTTCGGCGGGTTCTGGCCGGCGATCATCGTGACCGCGGTCGGCGCCTGGGTGGCCCAGGTGGTCCTGACGACCAACGGCCTGCCGCCGCTCGGCCCTGGCGGCCTCTTCATCTACGGCATGTTCGGGCTGGTGTTCGCCATAGCCGGGTCCCTGCGCAAACGCGGCCTCCGCCGCGCGGCCGACGACGCGCGGCGCCTGGGGGAGATGCGCGTGCGGCTCGAAAACGTCACGCGGCTGAACGCCATGGGCGAGATGGCCGCCGCCTTGGCCCACGAGCTCAACCAGCCACTGACCGCCATGGCCAACTATGTGGGCATCGCCCAGCGCCTTGCCGCCCGCGCCGACGCCCAGGGCGGCGAGGCGGGCGGTGAGCTCGGCGAAATGCTCGACAAGATCTCCGGCCAGGTGGTCCGTGCGGGAGACATCATCGCCCGGGTGCGCGGCTATGTGACCCGCGGCGAGGTGGCCGTGTCCGTCGAGGCGGTTTCGACGATGTTCGAGGAGGCCGCCGCGGTGGCGATGCCCGGCTCGGCGCGCGGCGGCGTCGTTCTGCGCGCGGAGTTCGATCCGGGCGCGGACCAGGTGCTGGCCGACCGCATCCAGGTCCAGCAGGTCATGGTCAACCTGCTGCGCAACGCCGTCGAGGCGATGGCGGGCCTGCCCCGGCGCGAGCTGCGCATCGGCTGCCGGCCGCGGCCGGACGGCTTCGCCCAGGCCTATGTCGCCGACACGGGCCCCGGCCTCGACACGGAGGTCGCTGAGCGGCTTTTCCAGCCCTTCGTGACCGGCAAGGCGGGCGGCATGGGCGTGGGCCTAGCGATCTCACGCAACATCGTGGAAAGCCACGGCGGCGCGATCTGGGCGGAGGCCAACGCCGAGGGCGGCACGACCTTCCATTTCACCTTGAAGCGCGCCCAGTCGGGTTAGCCGGCCGGGAAGATCACCTGGCGGATGGCGGTGAGGACGGCTTCGGCGGCGAAGGGCTTCTCAACGAAATCAGCCGCGCCCAGGCCGCGCGCGGCCCCGTCGTGCCCGGCGCGCCCGCTCATCAGGATCACCGGCAGGTCGAAGTCGCGGCCCTGTAGCTCGCGCAGGAGTTCGATGCCGTCCATTCCGGGCATCTGCACGTCGCTGATGACGCAGCCCCCACCCCGCGCGTCCAGCGGCAGGACGTCGAGGAAATCCTGCGCCGAGGCGTACTTGCACACCTCGATATCCTCCAGCCGCAGCAGGCGCGCTAAGGAATCGCGGATCGCGTCGTCGTCGTCGATGACGTGCACCGTGGGGACGCGGCCGGTCGGCGCGGACTCCCTCACGGTGCCCACCGGTCTTGGCTGGTCATGGGGCTGCAACGATCCATGGGCGTCTTGCTTGCGCGATTGGCGCGGCAAATCAACTCAGGGCGAACACCTAGGTGCGGCGCAGGTTCCGGCGCGCGGCCCCGCGTTTATCGTTAGGGTCGCACCACCAGGGCGCCCGTCATTCCGGGATGGTAGCGGCAGGTGAACCGATAGGTTCCGGGCGCGTGGAACGTCGTCCACCGATGCGCCTTGGGCTTCAGCTCGACGTCGAAGGCCTTGTCCTCGGCGGTCGCCGAATGGACGAAGATGTCCTCGTTGTCCCATTCGATCGTGTCGCCGACATGGATGGCGGGCGGCGTCGGGCCGAACTTCATGTCCTTGAGCGTCACCGTGTAGGTCACGGGCGCCCGGGCCTTTGCGGCCGAGGCGGAAACCGGGGCGGCGGCGAGCGCCGCCCCGGCCAGCACGGCAAGCCACAGGTGTGGGGTGTTCACCGTGGTCCGCCTACTTCAGGCCCGCCGCCAGGTGCTCGGCGTGGGTCTGGTGCTCCGTGAACAGCTTCAGGCCGGTCTGAAGCAGGCTCTTCAGCTCGGCGTTCTTGGCGTCGGGGATCAGGGTGTTGGAAAGCGCCGCGTTGACCGTCTTGTGGAAGGCCACCTCGTTGGCGACATAGGCCTTGTCGAAGGCCGGACCGCTCAGCTTGGCCAGGCTGGCGAGCTTGGCTGCGGCGTCCTTGGAGAGCGCCTGGCTGGTGGGGTTGTCCTGCGGCGTCACGTGCAGCTTCTTGACCAGCGCCAGCGCCTGGTCGTTCACCGCGGTGTGGTCGCGAACCATCTCCTGGGCGAAGTCGCGCACGGCCTTGTCGTGCGACTTGGCCAGCGCCTGCTTGCCGGCGGCGACGTCGATCGTGCCGGCGGTGTAGGCGATATGGGCGATCTGCGCGTCATTGGGCGCCTGGGCGGCGTAGGCCGCAGGGGCGGCGAGGGTAAGCGCGGCGGCGACGCCGATGGCCTTCAAGAACATGTCTGGTCTCCCGATCTTGCCGCCGGATGCGGCGGGTTCATCGGTTGGATGACCGGCGTTCTAAAAGGTTCCCGGGAACCTGGCGTCGGCCGCGGCGTCCAATCGGTGTAGACAAGGAGCCGCCATGGCCGCCCTCCACGCCCTCGACTACCTGGGCCTGCCCGAGATTGAGCTGGTCGCACGCGCGCGCACCGGCGAGCGCGAGGCGTTTCGCGCGATCATGACGCGGTGCAACCAGCGCCTGTTCCGCATCGCCCGCGCCGTCGTCCGTGACGAGGCGGAGGCGGAGGACGTGCTGCAGGAGGCCTACACGCGCGCCTTCGCGGCCATCGGCGGGTTCCGCGGCGAGGCGGGGATCGCCACCTGGCTGACCCGCATCGTGCTGAACGAGGCCCACGGCCGCCTGCGCCGCCGCCGCGAAACGGTCGACCTCGACGTCCTGGAAGCCGCCGAACCGGGCGCGCAGCTGCTGGCCTTCCCGGGGACCGCCAGGAGCGAAGACCCCGAGGCCGACGCGGCCCGCGCCCAGATCCGCCGCATTCTGGAGCGCGCCGTCGACGCCCTGCCCGAGCCCTTCCGCCTGGTGTTCATCCTGCGCGAGGTCGAGGAGCTGAGCGTCGAGGAAACCGCCGCCCACCTCGGGCTCAAGGCCGAAACCGTGAAAACCCGGCTGCACCGGGCGCGCCGGCGGTTGCGCGAGGCGCTGGATGCGCAGTTGGCCGACGTGATGGTCGGCGCCTATCCCTTCCTCGGCGCGCGCTGCGAACGGATCACGCAGGCGGTCCTGGAGCGGATTTCGAAGAACACGCATAGGCCGCGTGTTGAACCCGAGGTCCGTTGCTCCTAGGGTGAGGGCTTCCGTTGGGGGGCGGAAACGCACTCCCTCGCCTTCACGAGAGCATTTCCAATGGCCGACGAAAACAAGACCCCAGAAACCGAAGCGACCCCGAACGAGCCGCAGCAGGCTCGTCCACACCAGAAGGACAAGGGCAAGGTCGTGACCACCGCCTTTGGCGAACCCATGTCCGGCGGCATCGCCGACATTGCCGACGGCGACGACGACTAGGCTGCGAATCCCTTCCTCTCCCTCTCGCTCGCGGGGGAGAGGAGATGGTCAGCGGTTTTCATAGACCACCTGGCCGTCGACGACGGTCAGGACGGCGTGGCCCTTGGGAATTTCAGTCTCGGGCGCGGTCATCAGGTCGACGGAGAATCCGCTGAGGTCGGCGCGTTTGCCGACCTCGATGGTCCCGAGGTCCTTCTCGGCGAACCTTGCGTAGGCGGCTGACGATGTGAAGAGCTTCAGCGCTTCGGCGCGGCTCAGCTTCTCCTCCGGATGCCAGTCGGCGTCCGAATAGCCCTTCAGGTCCTTGCGGGCCACGGCGGCGTAGAATTCGATGAGCGGCGCGCCGCGCTCCACCGGCGCGTCGGACCCGCCGACCACCACAGCCCCTGAGTCCAGCAGGCTCTTCCAGGCGTAGGCGCCCTTCAGCCGCGCCTTGCCCAGGCGCGCGGGCGCGAAATGGAAATCGCCGATGGCATGGCTGGGCTGCATCGAGGCGATCACCGCGTCGGCGTGGAAGCGCGGGATGTCCACAGGCCGCAGGATCTGGGCGTGCTCGATGCGCCAGCGCGCCGCCTTGCCCGCCGTCGGGTCGGCCTTGAACGCCTCCTCATAGAGGTCGAGCGCCGTGGCGTTGCCCTTGTCGCCGATCGCGTGGGTCGAGACCTGGATGCCTCTGGCAAGGGCGCGGGCGAGGACCGGCCGCATCTTATCCGGTTCGGTCACATAGGTTCCGGTGATCGCCGGCGCGTCGGAATAGGGCGCGAACAGCTTCGCCCCGCGCGAGCCCAGGGCGCCGTCCATGTAGAGCTTGATCCCGCGCGTTGTGATCCGCCCGTCCGGCGTCGCCCGCGGGCCGTTCTCGAACAAGGGCCCCGCCTGGGCTGCGTCGACCATGTTGTAGACCCGCAAGGTCGCCTGGCCGGCCTTGTCCATCTCCTCGAGCAGCGGGACGTCCGGCCAGCTCACGCTCATGTAGTGGATGCCGGTCCAGCCGTAGGCGGCCTCGACCTTGAAGGCCGCCTTGAAGGCGGCCAGCCGGTGCTCGCGGGTCGGCGCCGTGCGAAGCCTGGCGACCAGCCGCATGGCGTTGTCGACCAGCATGCCGGTCGGTTTCCCGTCCGGCCCTTTCAGGATCTGCCCGCCGGCCGGCGCAGGCGTCGTCTCGTCGATGCCGGCCGCCTTCAGCGCCGCCGAGTTGGCGGTGAGCGCATGGCCGTCGGCGCGGCGCAGCAGAACGGGAAGGTCCGGCGCCACGGCGTCGAGGTCCGACCGCTGCAGGAACCGGCCCTCCGGCCAGCCCGTCTCGATCCAGCCGACGCCCTCCACCAGCCCGGCCGGATGGTGTTCGGCGATGTAGGCCTTCAGCCGCTGCGCGACCTCGGCGGCTGACTTCGAGCCTTCCAGGTTCAGGGTCAGCTCGCGCTCGCCGATCTCGCCCAGGTGCGCGTGGCTGTCGGTGAAGCCGGGGAACAAGGCCGCGCCCTTCAGGTCGATGACCCGGGTCTTGGGCCCCACCAGCGCTTTGGCGCCGGCGCGGCCGCCCACGAAGGCGATCCGCCCGTGTGAGACCGCGACGGCTTCCACCTTCGGCCGGGCGTCGACGGCCGTGTAGATCGGCCCGCCCCAGATCACGAGGTCGGCCGGCGCGGCCGTGGCTGTGGCCGGCAGGGCGGCGGCGAGGGCGGCAAGCAGGAGCACGGGCGTTCTCATCCGGTGAAGCTAGACGGTGCGCCGGCACGGTGAAAGTGGCGGCGCATCACCTCTCCCGCTCGCCGCGCGGGGGAGAGGCGTTCAATGAGAGGTGACCTTCACCACCCAGTCGCCGACCAGGCGCAGCGCCGCCGGCGCGATGGTTTCCTCGATGCGCGCATATTCGCTGGGCGCGCCGGTGTCGGCGGTCTGGAAGAGGTGGTTAAGGCCTGGCAGTTCCACGACCGCGGCCTTCGGGTCGTCCTTCAGCGCCTCGCGGATCGACGGCAGGTTCTGAGCGGCGACCACCTGCACGTCCTTGTCGCCATTCAGCGCCAGCACCGGCACGCGCAGCTTGCGCAGCGTCGGGCGCGGGTCGTAGGCGATGAACCAGCGATACCAGGGCGAGCTGAGCTGGCGCACGGTCTGCGCCGCGCCGGCCGCGGGCATGCCGGCGTCGGTCAGCACCTTGGCGGCGTCGGCTTCCGCCTGGGCCGTATCCTTGCCCTGCGCCAGGGCGGCTTCGACGCGCCCGATCACCGCCTCGTTGCGCGCGACGGCCTCGGGCGGGAGGCCGGCGGTGCGCGCTACCGCCTCGCGCTGGGCGGTCATCAGTTCGCGGCTGGGCACGCCCGGTCCGGCCAGCATCACCACGAAGGCGACGCGCGGATCGGCGACAGCCACCATCGGGCCGATGATGCCGCCCTCCGAATGGCCGATGAGGCCGATCCGCCTGGCGTCGATCTCCGGCCGGCCGGCGAGGTAGCCGACTGCGGCCTCGGCGTCGGCGGCGAAGTCCTCGCTGGTCGCCTTCGCGAAGTCGCCGGTGGACCTGGCGAAGCCGCGGTCGTCCGTCCGCAGCACCGCGATGCCGCGCCGGGTGAGCGCGTCGGCCAGAACCATGAAGGGCTTGTGGTCCATGATCGTCTCGTCGCGGTCCTGGGCGCCCGAGCCCGTGATCAGCACCGCGGCGGGGAAGGGGCCCTTGCCCTTGGGCAGGGTAAGCGTGCCGGCCAGGCGCACGCCGGGCGCGCTATCGAAGCTCACGTCCTCGGCGCGATAGGGGAACGGCGGCTTCGGCGTTTGCGGGCGCAGCCGCGGCTCCACCTTGCCCCGCCTGAACACCAGCGGGAGCGTCTGGCCCTGCGTCCACGCCCCGACCCAGGCGGATTGGGCCTCGTCCCACCAGCCTTCATAGCTTCCTTGCAACCGGGCGCCGGAGAAGGCGAGCCGGCCGTTCTCGACCGTCAGGCTGTCGAGCTTGAGCCAGACCGGGCTCTGATCGGGGCTGATCATGCGGCCTTCGTAGCCGCCGCCGGGTTTGGCGGTGATCTCCAGGCCCACGCGCAGCTCCGCCGTGGCGCTGCGCATCGTCCCATGCCAGTCGCCGACCGGCTCCTGCGCCCTGGCCGCGCCCGCCAGGACCAGCGCCATCACCACGCCCGACACCGCGAGCGCCACGATCCATCGAGTGAGCTGCGAGGCCATCCGCAGGCTTTCCTAGCGGCTCTTGCGCGCGGGCGCGGCCGCGGCAGGCGCCGCCGCCGGCGGCTCGGCCTGGGCCGCCATCGCCGCCTGGGTCAGGCCCAGAAGCCCGCCGGGGTTCATCGCGTCGACCATGGCGGTGGGCATCAGGATCGTCGCCCCGCGTTCCTTGGTGGTCTCGTAGATGATGTTCATGGCGCGAAGTTGCAGGGCGGCGGGGCTCCTGGCGTAGATGTCCGCGGCCTCGACGAACTTCTGGGCCACCTGCTGCTCGGCCTGGCCCAGGTGGATCCGCGCGGCGGCCTCGCGCTGCGCCTGGGCCTCGCGGCTCATGGCGTCCTGCAGGGCGGCGGGGACGCCGATGTCGCGGATCTCCACGGAGATGGCGGTGACGCCCCAGTCGGCGGTCTTGCGGCCGATCTCCTCGCGCAGCATCTCGTCGCCGTGCTTGCGGTCCGATAGCAGGGTCGAGAGCAGGGACGAGCCCACCATCTCGCGCAGCGAGGTCTGCGCCACCCGGCTGATCGCCGAGCGATAGTCGGTGATCTCCAGCGCCGCGCGTTCCGGATCGTGGATCTGCCAGAACACCACGGCGTCCACGTCCACGGGCACGGTGTCCTTGGACAGCGCCTGCTCGGCGTTGAACTCGGTGGTCTGAATCCGCTGGTCGAGCCACGACGAGACGTCATCGATGAACGGGATGATCAGGAACATGCCCGGCCCCCGCACCGCCTGCAGCTTGCCAAGGCGCAGCACGACCGCGCGCTCCCACTGGTTGGCCATCTTCAGCGACATCGGCGTAAGCACGCCCAGCACGATCAGCAGGCCGGCCAGCCAGTAGAGCGCCGGCATGTCGTTCCAGGCGCCCTCCAGCAGGCTCAACACCCCCAGGCCGATCAGGATCACCGCCAGCAGTCCGGCGGGCGCGTTGGCGCCCCGCGGCCTCAGGCGCGGCATGCCCATGCCGGCGACGCCCACATAGCTGTTGCTCATCGGACTTCCTCCTTTTCGACGGCGAGCGCCGCGATGCGTTGCGAGAGCGCCAGGGGATCGACCCCGAGCGCTGCGGCGGCGGCCAGGGTCTGGCGCGCCAGGTTGTCGGTCTCGAGTTGGTGCGCCGCCGCGTCCATGGCCGGCGGCGGTTCGGCGACGAAGCTGCCGCGCCCGCGCACCAGGGTCACCGCGCCCAGTCGTTCCAGCTCGTCATAGGCGTGGCGCACGGTGTTCAGGTCCACCTTCAGGCTCACCGCCACCTGGCGCATGGTCGGCATCTGGTCGCCTGGGCTCAGCAGCCCCGCCCCCATCGCCCGCAGGAACTGCTCGCGCAGTTGCACATAGATCGGCACCCCGGTGGCCTCGAGGCGGAGCAGAGCCAGCGTTTGCGCCTGTGTATGCATACACTCATACAATATCGCGACAGCGACGCTTGTCAAACCGGCCCCGTTAAGCGGGGGAGACCAGGCGTATGACGAGCTTCAGCCTAAGCCTGGGCGGCGGACTTCGCGGTGGCCTTGGGGCTGCGCGCCAGCCACCGGGCCTCAAGCTTCGCGAGCTGCGACTTCAGCCCCAGCGCCGGCTTCTCGACCAGATGCCAGGAGAGCGCCGCCACGGCGGCCGCAGCCGGCACGCTCACGGCGATGTTGATCCACCAATGCCGGCCCCAGGGCGCCAGGGCCATGAAGGTCTGCTGCACGATCGAGCCGTAGAGATAGATCCCGTAGGAATAGTCGGCGCCCTTCAGGAAGCCTGTCTTCGGGGGGTTCGTCAGGCCGAAGAACACCGTGGCGTAGGAGGCCAGCGGCACGGCGGCGTAGTGGCCGGCGGGGATATCATAGAGCACCAGGGCGCCGACCAGCGCGGCCACGCCCCACGACCACTTCCACGGGATCCGCTCGCGCCAGAGGTAGATCAGCACGCCGGTGAGGAAGTTGGCCAGCAGCAGCCAGGCGGGCGCGGGGCCGGCCGTGTAGGTCAGGTAGAACGGGTAGTGCAGGACAGTGTCGGCGATGCCCCAGACCATGTAGGCCGCGGTCGCAGTGAGCAGCATCATCGGCCGCCTGGCGGCGCCCAGCAAGGCCAGGGCCGTCAGCACGACGTAGCAGCGCAGCTCGTAAGGGATCGTCCAGAGCTGGCTGTTCACCAGGTCGAGGGGATTGGTCTTGAAGACCCCAGGCAGCATGAACTGGGGATCGCCGAGGATGTTCATGAAATAGCGGTGGAAAACCGGGTCGGCGAAGTAGGCGCCGAGCGGCTTGGTGGTCATCAGCGGCCCAAGGATCAGGGCCGCGATCAGGGATTCCACCGCCAGCGCCGGATAAATGCGCAGCGCCCTGAGACCCACGAACGTCCCGATCGTCTTGCACCGTTCGAGGCTGCCCGCCACCAGGAACCCGCTGAGCGTGAAGAAGGCCGGCAGCAGGACGGCGACCAGCGGACGGGCGGGGGTTGAGCTCACCGCCACCTGCACCGCATCGCCATAGGAGGTCACGACGCTGTGCCAGCAGACGATCAGTATGGCCAGCACCAGTCGCATGTAGTCGAAGCCGGTCGGCCTGCCGCCGGTCGCGACCATCCGCTGGGCGATCGTCGTGCTCATGGCGCCGATAATGCCGCGACAAGATTAAGAGAAAGCGGAAGCGCGGCGCCTATCCGACGGGGAAGCTCTGGTTGGATTGCGAGGTCCACGGGTTCACCGCGCTGCGCGGGGCGGCCAGGATCAGGCGTCCGCCTAAGCTGGCGCGGCCGATGCCCTGGGCTTCGTAGAGCGCCTCGAAGCTGTCGGCGCCCTTCGCCGCCTTGCCCAGCGCCTTCAGGGTGTCCGGCGTGGCCAGGGCTTCGGCCGCCTGCATCAGGCCAGTGTCGCGGTCACCGGCGATCACCACGATGCGATTGCCCGACGGCCCCTTGAAGGCGGTGACGTAGCCATAGTCGCGCCGCGTCGCATTGCCCTGGCTCGGCCCGCCCTCCTGGCTCACATAGGTCTGGTGGGTCCGGTTGTCGTTCAGCTCGTCGTAGGTCTCGCCGATCGAAAAGCGGGAGCCGGCGAACACCGGCGCGCGCAGCACGCCCAGGCCGCTCAGGTAGCCCAGGTAGACGATGTTGTTCCGCTTCAGCATTTCCGGCGTCAGGTCCGAGGCCATCACCACGTGCAGGTTGTCGCCGCCGGCGTGGCCGCGGGTGAGGATCGGCACGATGCTGCGCATCGCCCAGGCCGCGCCCACCGGCAGGTAGTAGAGGTCGAGGTCGCGGTAGCTGCCCATGGCCTTGGGGTTGTCCATCAGCCAGGCGTCCAGGTCCTCACGGCTGTTGATGCCGTACTCGCGGACCAGCCGGTTGATCCCCGCCTGTTCGTCGATCTCGCCGAAGATGTAGTAGTCGCCCAGCACCAGCAGGGTCGGGGCGTCGGTCTTCAGGAACTGCGTCCAGGGGGCGGTGGCCTGCACCTGGGCGAGCCTCCGCTCCGTCCCGTGGGTCGCCCAGAACGCAGCCCAGGCTGCGAGGTTCAGCGCGACGAGCAGGGCCAGGGCGCCGGCGGCGTACTTCCGCCACGCGCGCCGCGGCGCGACGGCGGCTTCCGCTTCCACGGGCCGAGCTTCGGCGGCCACACGGTATTCGCCCTTGGGGATCGTCAGCCGGATGGCCTCGTCCCGTCCCGGGCCGGCGTAGAACTCCTCCAGCTTGCGGCGCAGGCGGTGCACCGCGACGCGCACCGAAGCGTCCTGCGCGCCGTCGAAGGTGGCGTCACGGCCGAAGACGGCGGCGGCCACCTCGAATTCCTTGGGCCGCGCGCCGGAGCCGGCGCTTTCGACCAGGTAGTCGAACAGCCGGTTCAGGCCCTCCGAACGGCCCAACGCCTGACGTCCGCGCAGGCGCTGGGCCAGCTCGGCGACCTGTTCGCTCGTCCCCTCGATCACGGCGTCGGACAAGGCCATATGTAACCTTCTGTAACCCCCCGGAGACCGTATTTAACCGGACGCGGCCACGCTTGGCAAAGTATGGCTCTCGCAACACTGAAGTCGGGGAGTCCACCTTGAAGCGCCTTGTCACCCTTGCGGCCTGCGCCGCCCTGCTGGCGGCCTGCTCGCCGCAGAAGCCCGCGTCTCCGGCGAAGTTCAACATCGAAGCCCTGCCGATGCCGGAGTTCATGGGCCACGTGGTCGATCCCGCGTCCTTCGCCTATTGGAAGGGCTCCGGCACCGAAGAGACGGCGACGGGGATCAAGCAGCTCGCGCCGACCACCGACGAGGGATGGGAGGCGATGGAGAACGCCGCCGGCGTGTTGATCGAGGCCGGCAACGCCCTGCAGCTTCCGGGCCGCGCCCGGGCGCCGGAGGCAGACTGGTACAAGTTCGCCCAGCAACTGACCGCCGAGGCGGTGCTGGCCAAGGCCGCAGCCGAAAAACACGACGAGAAGGGTGTCTATGACGAAGGCGCCAAGCTCTACCTGATCTGCACGGCCTGCCACAAAGAGTACATCATCGACCCGATGCTCAAGGCCGGCGGGCGACCTCAGGGCAAGCTGCCCGACTGGCCGGCCGACGTTAAGGCCAAGCAGCAGTCCTACGCGCCCAAGCCCGCCAGCTAGGCGTCGGCGCCACACAGCAATCCGGGGGGGAATTCGATGTCTGCGAAAATGCGCTTCGGCGCATCTGGAAAACTCGTGCTCATGGCGGGCGTCGCCGCTCTCACCTTCACGGCCGAGGCCGCCCGCGCGGCGGCCGCCGACGGGACGATCTCGGAGCTCGTCGTGACCGGTGGGCTGGAGGAGAGCGTGCCCTTGCAGCTCGCCCAGTACGGCTCGCGGATGGACGTGATCTCGTCGCGCCAGATCGACATGCTGAACCTGTCGGACGTGGGCGCAATCCTGTCGAAGGGCGTGCCCGGGCTCTATCTGGCGCCGCAGAACGGCCCGTTCTCCTACAACTTCGCCTCGATCCAGGGCTCGCGCCAGAACGAGATCCTCTACCTCTTCGACGGGGTGCGGATCTCCAACCGGCTCTACAACACCACCCCGCCGCTCGACACGATCCCGGCGCACATGGTGGATCACATCGAGGTGCTGGACGGCGGCCAGGGCCTGTTCTTCGGGACCTCGGCGGTGGCCGGGGTGATCAACATCGTCAGTCGGCCCTTCACCGACACCGCCACGGGCCGGTTCGCCATCGGCGGCGACACCAACAACAGCGTCACGGCGAACGGCTACGTCTCGGGCGCCGTCGGCGGCTCGAAGATCGTGGCCTACGCCTCCTATGACGAATCCCGGGGCTTCCAGCCCTTCCCGGACGCCGATATTGAGCCCAGCGCCACCGACCGCCACCGCGGCTATCGCCTGACTAGCCTCGGGGCGAAATACGCCTACGACTTCACGCCGGACGTGCGGTTCAGCGCGAGCTATCAGCACACCGAGGGCTATGTGGACGCGATCCGCCCGGTCTCGGCCGCCCGCGCGGTGAACGACCGCAACGAGGACATCGCCTGGGCCAAGCTCGACTGGACGGTCAACGAGCGGCTGCAGCTCTTCGTGAAGGCCTATGACCACTGGTGGAACAGCCACTACGACGAAGTCGACAACCTTCCCGGCGGCGGCCTCGACCACGTCGACGACCACGAGTTCTGGGGCTTCAAGGACTACGGCGTGAACGCCATGGCGAAGTTCGTGCCGACCGCGGGCCTCGAGGCCTATCTCGGCTACGACCTGCAGCGCTATGGCGGGCGCGACGACGTGCTGATCATCGCCCAGCAGAAGGAGCAGACTCAGGCGGTGTTCGGCCAGATCCGGCTGACGCCCGACCTCGTGTCCAACACCCATTTCGCCGCCGGCCTGCGCTACAATGATCCCGACACCGGCGAGGGCGTCACGGTCTGGAACGTCTCCGGCCAGTACGACGTCACGCCGACCCTCTTCGTGCGCGGCGCGACGGGCACGTCGTTCCGCCTGCCGGACGCTGAATCGCTGTTCGCCAACGACCCGATCGTCAACCAGGAGATCGGCAATCCGAACCTGAAGCCGGAGACGGCCACCAACCTCAGCGGCTCGATCGGCGGCGAGGCGACCGGCTGGGGCTGGGAGGTCATCGGCTTTCATCGCGAGACCAAGAACCTGATCGACCTCTCCGGCGACACGCCCGACCCGGACGTCTTCACCTTCATCAACCTGCCGGACAAGGTGGTGGCCAAGGGCGTCGAGCTGGTCGGCCACGTCGACGTCAGCCCCTCGATCTCCCTGCAGGGATCCTACACCCATGCCCACACCCGCCAGCGGGGTTCGTCCCGGCAGCTCGATCGCGTGCCGCAGGACACCGCCCAGGCGGTGGTCGACGTCCATCCGCAGGGCCGCAACTTCGGCGGCTCGGTGGTCGCAAACTATGTGGGCAGCGTGTTCGACAACGTCTCTGGCGGCTTCGGCCCGGTGCAGCACGGCCACTACGCGGTCGTCGATCTCGACGGCTACCTGACCTTCGGGCCGGGCGACCATCAGAGGCTCAACCTGAGCCTGGAGAACGCGTTGGACGAGGCCTACGCCACGCGCCTCAGCCGTGCGTCCCGCGACGCGGGCGGCGCGTCCTACATCGTCCACGCCCGCGGCGCGCCGCGAGCCCTGCATGTCACCTACAGCTACAGCTTCTGAAGCCAGGCCCCCGGCGCGCGCCCGGCGGATCGCCTGGGCGCCGCGCTGGCTGGTCGTCCTGCACCGCTACCTCGGCGTCGCGCTCGGCGCGCTGATGCTGCTCTGGTGCCTGAGCGGCATGGTCATGCTGTTCGTGGCCTATCCGAGCGTCAGCCAGGACGAGCGCCTGGCGCGCCTGCCGCGCATCGACTGGTCGCACTGCTGCGTCATGGACGCCGCCGCGCCGGCGCAGGCTCGCGTGCGGGGCGCCGCCATCGAACAACTGGCCGGCGCGCCCGTGCTGCGCCTGCGGCTGGCCGAAGGGCCTCCGCGCCTGATCGACCTTTCCAACGGCCAGGTGCTGCGCGGCGCCAGCCGAACCGACGCCCTCGCTGTGGCCGAAGCCTGGGGCCCCCCGACGGCCGTCGTCCCGCTGATCCGCGACCAGTGGACGGTCGGCGGCGAATTCAACCGCGGCCGCCCCTTCTGGCGAATCCGCCTGGGCGATCCCCAGGCGACAGACATCTATGTCTCGCGGCGCAGCGGCGAAGTCGTTCAGCACACGACGCGCGCCTCGCGCACGCTCAACTGGATGGGCGCGGTGCCGCACTGGCTCTACCCGACCCTGCTGCGGCAACACCCGGCGGTGTGGACCCAGGTTGTGATCTGGACCTCGCTGGCCGGCGTGTTCCTGACGCTCTGCGGGCTCTACCTCGGCGTACTGGCCTGGCGGCCGTTCGGCGACAGGCGCCTTTCGCCCTTCCGGGGCCTGATGACCTGGCATCACCTGACCGGGCTCGTCGCCGGCGTGCTGACGCTGACCTGGGTGGCGAGCGGGCTCTTCTCCATGACGCCCTGGGGTTTCCTGGAGAGCCCGGAAGACCCCGCGCCGGCGCGGCTGGCTGGCCCGCCACCTCGCTTCGCCGAAGTCCAGGCCGCCCTGGAATCCGCCGCCGCCCGCGCGCCGGCCGTGGCGCAGGTCAGGCTGGTCCCGCTTGGCGGGCGGGCCTTCATCCTGGCGGGCGACGCGCGGCTCGACGCCGCAGGCCATCCGGCGCCGCTGTCGCCCGCGGATCTCGCCGCCGCCGGCGCCCGGCTGGGCGAGGTGGCCGCCCAAGGGCTGCTCGCCGCCGAAGACGCCTACTACTTCAGCCACCATGAGGCGGTCAGCCTGCCGGCCTGGCGCGTCCTGATGCGCGACGGCCGCCGCTATTATCTCGACCCGCGCACCGGCGAGTTGCTCGCCGCGTTCGACGCCCCCGCCAAGGGCTTCCGCTGGCTGCACGAGGGCCTGCATCGCCTCGATTTCGTCCCGGGGTTTCGCCGTGGGCCGGTGTGGGCGGCCGTGACGCTTGCCCTGCTCGGTTTCGTCACCTTCGGCGTCGCCACTGGCGTCTGGCTCGGCTGGCGGCGCATCCTCCACGACGTCGCCGGGCTTCGCCGCCCGCGCAACTGAGCCCGCCTGCGCCTTTCAGGCGCCACACAATTCGGCCAAGCTTGCCCCCTGAGAGGAAACATCATGCGTAACGCCATCGTCGTCACAGCCGCCATCGCGGCGCTCGCCATCGCAGGTCAGGCCGCCGCCCACGCCCGGCTGATCACGGGTTCGCCGAAGGCCGGCGCCACCGTCGCCGCGCCGAAGGAGCTCAGGCTGCAATACAGCGAGACCCTGGCGCCGGAGGCGTCGAGTGTGACGGTCACCGGCCCGGGCGGCGTAGCCGTCGCCACCGGAAAGCTGGTCGTCGACGCCAAGGACAAGCGCACGGTCCACGTGCCCTTCACAGCCGTGCCGGCCCCCGGGGCCTACAAGGTCTCCTGGACCATGAAGACCGCCGACGGCCACGTCACCGACGGGACCTTCGCCTTCACCGTCAAATAGGCTCCGTCCGCAGAGAAGCGGAGCCATGGCGCGCCGCCGGCGTTACGATCCGAATCGAGAGGATCGAGCACCCATGGCCGACGCCACGCCCGAGCGCCACGAAGGCGTCAAGCAGCCCGAGGTCCCGCCGCTCCTCCAGGTGCTGGGCCCCGGCCTGATCACAGGCGCCTCGGACGACGACCCAAGCGGCATCGCCACCTATTCCCAGGCCGGCGCCCAGTTTGGCTTCGGGCTGTCGTGGGTGATGCTGTTCAGCTGGCCGTTGATGTGCGCGATCCAGGAGATCAGCGCGCGGATCGGGCGGGTCACCGGCCGCGGCATCGCCGGCAACCTGAAGGCCCACTATCCGAACCCGGTCGTCTATTCGATCGTCAGCTTGCTGCTGATCGCCAACATCATCAACATCGGGGCCGACCTGGGGGCCATGGGCGCGGCGCTGAAGCTGCTGGTCGGCGGGCCGCAGCTTGTCTACGTGGCGCTCTTCGGCCTGGTCAGCGTGCTGCTGGAGGTCTTCTCCCGCTACTCGCGCTACGTCTCGGTGCTGAAGTGGCTGACGCTGTCGCTGTTCGCCTATGTGGGCGTCGCCTTCGTCGTGAAGATGCCCTGGGCCGAGGTGGCCGCGAGCCTGGTGGTCCCGCAGATCACCTTCACCCCCGCCTACATGATGGTCGTCGTGGCCATCCTGGGCACCACCATCAGCCCCTACCTGTTCTTCTGGCAGGCCGAGGAGGAGGTGGAGGAGGTCAAGGAGCGCGACCAGGCCAAGCCCCTCAAGCGCGCGCCCGAGCAGGCCACGCCGGAGTTCAGGCGCATCCGCATCGACACCTGGATCGGCATGGGGTTCTCCAACGCCGTGGCCCTGTTCATCATCCTGACGACGGCTGCGACCCTGCACGCCCATGGCGTCACCGACATCCAGACCTCGGCGCAGGCGGCCGAAGCCCTGCGGCCGGTCGCCGGCCCGCTCGCCTTCGCGATCTTCGCGCTCGGGATCATCGGCACGGGCTTCCTCGCCTTGCCGGTGCTGGCCGGCTCGGCGGCCTATGCGCTGGGCGAAACCTTCGGCTGGCACGTCGGCCTCTCCCGCAAGCTCAGCCGCGCCAAGGCCTTCTACGCGACCATCGCGGTCGCGACCCTGCTGGGGGTCCTGCTCAACAACAGCCCGATCGACCCGATCAAGGCGCTGTTCTGGAGCGCTGTGATCAACGGCGTCGTCGCTGTGCCGGTCATGGGGCTGATGATGCACCTCTCCAGCCACCGCGCCGCGATGGGAGACTTTGAGCTCGGCCGCGGCCTGAAGCTCGTGGGCTGGACGTCCACCGTGGTCATGGGCCTGGCCGCCATCGGCCTTTTCGCGACCTGGGGGAAGTGATCCCTCCGGGTGTTATCCGTCCAGCTGGGGGCAGGCGTCGATGATCCGCTCCACGGCCTCGCGCGGCAGGGTGGCGAGCGCCTTCGACCGGGCCGCGACCCGCGCCTTCACAATTCGCGTGGCGGCGGCCAGCGAGCCGCCCGATCGCCCTTGCCGCTGCTTCGCGGCCGCCGCCGAATAGTCCTGCGCCACGTCGGACACCTGGGCGGTCATGGAGGCGGACCGGCCGGGGTCGGCGAGGGTCGCATTGACTTGGTAGGCTGCCGCACAATCCGCATAAGCTGACCAGGCTGGGGTCGTGCGTCCCCACGCCGGCGCGGCGGCGAAACCCATGCAGACGATCCAGAGCCCGCGACGCATGGCGTCTTCCTTCGCGACCTTGCCCGCCTCCGTTTAACCCGAGTCTAGCCTGCCGCCGACCGGCCGGGCGCGGTGTAGCGGCCAAGGTCATGCAGGCCGAGGCGCTGCTCGACGCCGACGATCCGATCGACCGCCATGTCGAAGCCGTCGCCCTTGAACTGGGCGCGCTCGATATCCTCGAACCGGTCGCCCATTTCATCGAACTGCGCCTTGGGCATGGATTTCTTCCAGGCCTGGAAGACCACGGTGTCCTCAAACGCGGTGTGCGCCTCGTACATCCGCGCGAAGGCCTCCAGGGCGCGCGCCAGGGGCTCGGCCTCGGCGGCGCCGACCTTGCCGCCGGCGCAGGCGGCCGAGACATAGGCCGTGATCTCGCGTCCGCGGTCATGCTGGGCGAGCAGGGTCCCCACCAGTCCGGCCGCCTCGCCGCCGGCCTTCTGCACCGCGGGAAAGATGTGCTGCTCCTCGAGCTTTCGCTCGTGATAGTCCTCGCCGAACGTCTTGAAGAGCGACGCCGCGTCGCCCAGCGCAGCGGCGTCGAGGTTCGAAGGCGTGGCGCGCAACAGCCCGGCCGCCTCGCGGTAGACCACCAGGATGCGCCGCAGCACCCCATGTTCGCGCATCAGGTCTTCGGTCGCCGAGACATCCTCGCCCCCTTCATCCTTGTCGGCGCAGCCGGCCACGGCG
>Ga0207657_10001482_pt1 | contig 25109 bp, 14 predicted proteins | sample KBSC33metaG_FD_184316 | JGI IMG/M metagenome (GOLD analysis project Ga0207657, IMG submission 184316) | Corn rhizosphere microbial communities from Kellogg Biological Station, Michigan, USA - KBS C3-3 metaG (SPAdes) (version 2) | ecosystem: Host-associated > Plants > Roots > Rhizosphere > Soil ... | reverse complement strand
GCGCGTTTGATGACGATCCGTCTTCTTGGCCAGCAGCGCGGCCGCTATCCACCCCGCCGCGCCGCCACCCAGAATGACGATATGCTGCTGATGGCCGCTGTTCACAAACATGCCTTGCTATAAAAATGGGAAGGGCGCTCCTTGATGAAGCGCCCTTCCCGTTCAGACCGTCAGAAGCGCACCCGCAGGGTGACGTCGTAGCGTCGATCGCTGACGTTATAGTCGTACGGCTCGAACACGCCAGGCACGGGCTCCTGAAGCGTTCGCGATTTCGTGTTGAGAAGGTTGCCCGCGTTGAACGAGACGGAAATCTTCTCGCTCACCTTATAGTCGAAACCCATATCCAGGTAACCGGCCGCGGCCATGTAGGCTGGGACCATGTTGTACACGGGACGGGAATGATCCGAGTCAAAGTTGGTCGGGCTGGTGTTGAGCGTGTAGGGATTGCCACCGCTCGTCGCATAGGACAGCGGATTGACGTTGGTCGACAGCAACGCCTTGTCGCGCCAGTTGTAGGCCAGGCGGAAATTGACCTTGCCGCGGCTGTACAGCAACTGGATGTTGTAAGCCCACTTCGACAATCCCGCGTAGGGAAGCTTGGGGTAGGTCTGCGGCACCGTGCCGTCAGCATTGAGGCCCCCGTTGGCGGTGGGCGGACTCAACATGCTGTTGGCCTGCTGGGCAGGGTTGCGGCTGTCGATATAGGTCACGTTGCCTTCGATACCCAATCCCTTGAGCAATCCAGGCAATTTGTCGAAGAACTTGCGGCCGCCGATCTCAAAGCCCTTGATATAGGCTTTGGCCGGCGATGACTTGTCCTGAAGATAGAGCCACGGCAGATCCAGGCTTGTCGGCGTTCCCGTTCCGGTCGGGGGGGTCTGTCCATTGGCATACGCCGTCGCCGGAATGGGAAGATTGTTGGCGATGAACGAATAGAACAGCGGATTATCTTTGACCTGCTTGGCGAACAGATCGACGTAGAAGAAGCTGGACGACGACGGATAATATTCGAACGTCAGATCTTCGCTGGTGATCATCGTCGGCTTCAGATTTGCGCCGCCGCCGTTGACCACGACACCCGTCAGAATCGGGGGTGCCAGCGAATTGGTGGCGTTAGGAAGCGTTCTGGCGCCGATCGAACCACCTGCACGAATGTCATTGAGATTCGGCGGAGCCGACGACAGCGACACCGCACCACGAACGATGAACTTGTCGGTGGGGTTGAACTTGATGTTGAACGAAGGAAGAACGCGCGTGTAGCTGTAGTCGCGGGTCTGCAGGTAATAGGCCTGAGTGAACGAATAGAGCGTCGGGTATGTAGCGCCCGGTAGACCCTTCTGAGCGTTGAAATACGCCGTGCTGTCCGCTTGGTTCAAGGCAAGGTTCGAGTTGTTCGGCGTGCTCAGCAGGCCGCTTGCCCGCAGCGACTCGTGGAATACGCGAACACCGATATTGCCGGAGAATGGCGGAATGATTCCGTTGCCATCACTTGCGAACTTGGCCTCGACGTAGGCAGCCATGTTGGTGATGCGGCTATCGGTCTTGTTCAGGCCCTGATCGATATTCGCCGTCCAATACTGATCAGCGGTCCCGTTGGGGATGCTACCGTTATAGGTCTTGAGCAGATGGTACCAGTCGTAGCTCTGCATGAGCGATTGGCTGGCGACGAAGACCTGCGCCGGAGCAGCCACTTTGCCGCCGAAGAAATTGGGGAAGCTGGCGACTTCATAATCCGATTGCCGCACATTCGCGTTATTGAGATATTGAATATTACCTGGCCCGAACGTCGGGTCTCCGGGATGATCCCCGAAGTTATGCCCCATCCAGGACTGGCCCATCGGCGCCCAATACGTCCCCGCGAAATTGTCCTTTTCGGTGCGCTTGGCGACACGAGCGCCAACAGTGATGCTGCGCAGGAATCCACCGTCGCTGACCTTATATTCAACGTCGAGATGGCCAGCCAGCATCTTCCCCTTATTTTTGGGTTCGTGATAGCCGAACTGGGCGAAGTACGCCGTACTCTTATCGAGCACGCCGGCGGTGGAAAGGCCAGACAAAACCGGCAGCACCCCCGTCAGGTCGGCATTCATCGACGTCACCAGCGGGCTGGACTGATTGAGGCCGACATACATCTGCTGCCCGGCCGAACGGGAAGAAACATATTGCGCGCCTCCACGCACCGCCACCCGATCCCCAGGGGTCCAGACGAAGCTCTGCGAAATATCCAGCGTGGAATTCTTGCTGTGCGATCTCGTCGCGCCGCCGCTCGGGTTCAACGTGGCGGCGGGGCCGCACTGCGCCAGAACGGGAGCATTCGGCGCCCAATCCCACTGAATCGACGACGCGGGAGCGCCATAGGTCGCACCGCAATCGATCTGGTACTGGGAGGGCAGCCAGCTGGTGTGGGTGCTCGTGTTCTGAAACTCCACCGAATTGCCGGTGGATCCGACCATGAGGCTTCCCTTGCGGAAGCCACCATTGGCATCATATTCAACCGGACTGCCGAGTATCGGCATCATTGCAGCTGTCGCGGATGGGTTCTGCCCTACGGTAGCGCTGTTCCCCTCGCTATTCTCGACATATTGCGAGAAGAACACGGTGTTGGTCAGCGTCAGGTTCGAAGCCGGCTTCCACTGAATGGCCTGATAAGCACCGTACCTGTCGCGCTTGCTCCGGCTATTTTCCCATTTGAACGCGCTGGGAACAAAAGCCAGATTATCGGCTCGGGTAGAGGTTGGCACATATTCGGCAAACATGGCGCCAACCTGCAGATCACTGCTCTGCTGGTGCAGGCGGCTGAAGGCAAAATCCCACAACACACCGATTTCGCCGATGCCGGTGTCGAAATTCCTTGAGAACATGGCGGAAATGCGGGGCGAAGCCTTTTTCACCTGGGTGCCGTAGCTGCCACCAGCGGTGATGTTGAACTGGGTGTCCTTGAAATCGAACGGCAGATGCGTGCGAAGATCGATCGTGGACGCTCCTCCCTCGATGATGTCGGCGCGCGTCGCCTTGTAAACATCGACCCTGGCCATCAACTCGGGCGTGACTTCATTCCAGCTAATGGCGCTTGCGCCGTTGGCGCTGAACAACTGCTGGCCGTTGAGCGTGCTTGCATTGAAGGGAAGACCGCGCACGGTAATGTCCGTACCTTCGATCTGGAACGCGGTGCTGCCGCCGTTGGCCGAATTGAAACGCGAGATCGACACGCCCGACACGCGCTGCAGCACTTCGGTGATCGAATTGTCGGGGAGCCTGCCCGCCTCGTCGGCGACGACCGAATCGATGATCGTGTCGGAATGGCGCTTGAGTTCGATCGCCGTCTGCAGCGCCTGACGGCGCGCGGTCACGACGATCGCGGTGGCGTCGTCGTCGGCGACGGCTTTCGCGTCAGCCTGTTTCGCCTTGGCATCGGCGGGCGCGTCGGCCGCCTGTGCCCATGCCGGTTGCGCAACACCCAAGCCCGCCAGAACGAGCGCCGAAACGCTGGCTCCGAGCATTAAATTACCGATCCGCAATGTATCCCCTCCTATCTGAATCATCGCGACGAACCATGTCCGACCGCGTCACAGCACCCCGTCTGCCGGTTGGCCCGGCAGTTGCCCCGCCCCTGGATGCAGGGCTGGAGCTTATGTTCGTCTTGGAAGTGTTTCTTGCGCCGCCCGGACAACAACCTGACCGCGCCGCAGCCATTGCTGGCCCCGCATCCACCCTTCCAAACGTTTCTTTTTTTTCGGACCAGTTAAGGAACCGATCCGCATCCATTAACTCAGACAAAAGCCATAGTTTTGCCGGTGAGTCCACGATCAGCCGAGGAGAGTTGGCGCAAGAAGTTGTTGTTTTTATGTGATATATAGCGCTACCATTCCACTTCACTTGGCTTGAATCCGTCTTGCAACAGTAAAAATCCGGATCGTAACATTTCTGAAAAAATCGCCCGCAAAGCGGCTTGGCCGCCGGGAACGGATGAGGGAGACTGGCCAGACTGAGCGGAAGCATGCCCGCCGGATCATGTTCGCCGCGCCTGGCAGGGCTTGGCGCCGGATCGGTCGACGATAAGATCGAGAATCACAGGAGTGGATTGGTGGAGCGGGGACGGCATGGGCGGCAGGGCGCGCGCGCATCGACATTGAATCGGTTGGGAGACCGGCCGCCATCCTCTATGATGGCCCCGCCGATCGAGAGCCCCTGTAGCCCGTTATGAAACACGCCTCGCACGATTCAGCCGCCGCCGTTACCGCACGGCATCCCATGGCGTTGCCACATCCCGATTTGGCTCAGCCTTGGGACGGAACGCGGCGCACGATGATACTATCGGCGATACTGACGCTGCTGATCTGGACGGTGGTGGGTCTTTTTCAGGCCGTGCCGGACATGTTCAGAAGCTTTGACTGGTACGTCTTTGTCTCACACATGATCGAGAACTGGACCTGGGCGTTGCTCACGCCGGCAGTCCTGTTGATCGACCGCCAATTGAAATCGCCACAACAAAGTGCGGCGAAGCTGTTCCTGATCTATCTGCCGTTGAGCATTCCATTCACCCTGGTCCATACATACCTTGCCGGCCTGCTCCTCTATCCGATGCCGAAAATATGGTGGAACCCGCTCCGGAATCCGACCTACGGAATCTATTTCTTTCTGGGCGGCTGGATGACCTATTGCGCCTTCGTCGGCATCTTGCAGGCGTTCAACTTCTATAACCGGTTCCTGACCAGCCAGCTCGACGTGGAAAGAGTCGAAAAGCGGCTCATCGAATCCCGCCTGAATGCGCTTCGCCTTCAGCTCGAACCGCATTTCCTGTTCAATGCGCTCAACGCGATATCGTCCGAAGTCGTCTCCAATCCGGAGCTGGTTCAGGAGATGATCGAGAATCTTGGTACGCTGCTCAGGCGATCCATCGATTGCCACGGCAGCACCGAGATTACGCTCGCGCAGGAGCTGGCACTGCTCGATCATTATCTCGCGATCCAGAAGCTGCGTTTCGGCGACAGGATCGACATAAGGATCGATGCAGAGCCGGCGACACTTTCCACCCTGGTGCCGTCGCTGCTGCTCCAGCCGCTTGTTGAGAATGCGATCCGCCATGGAATCGAACGCCGCATGTCAGGCGGGATGATCGCGATCTCGGCGCGGGCCTTGGGCGATCGGTTACAAATAGACGTGCAGGACGATGGCGTGGGCCTGCCGCCCAATTGGCGCATGGAAATGTCGACCGGCCTGGGTGTGCGCGTGACCCGCGAACGGCTGGAAACGCTCTATCCGGAAATCGGCGAGCAACATTTCATCATCGCGCCACGGCGCGGCGGAGGCACACGGGTCGCCATCCAGATTCCCCTGCACAGCACCGGAGCCGAAATCGATGGACGCGCAGCCTAAGGCGCTCTGCGCGCTTGTGGTCGATGACGAAGCACCGGCGCGGCGGCGTCTTGTCGATCGGCTGGCCAAGGACGGCGATATCGGGCAGATATTGCAGGCGGAAAATGGCGCAGCGGCGGTTACGCTGATCCAGCAGGCCAAGCCCGACATCGTATTCCTGGACGTGCAGATGCCCGGGATCGACGGCTTCGGCGTGATCAATGCGGTCGGCCCAGACAATATGCCGCTGACCGTGTTCGTCACGGCTTATGATCAATTCGCGCTTCAGGCGTTCGAGGCGGATGCGATCGACTATCTGCTCAAGCCGTTCGGCAACAAGCGCTACGAACGGACGATGGAGCGGGTCAAGAAGCGCCTGGACGATCTACGATCGCGAAATTCGGAAAGCTCGAGCTCGTTCGGTCCGGAATTGCTCAAGCTGGTCGCGAAGCGCACGACGCCCGGCGAGATCTGGGACTGGATCGTGGTGCGATCGCGCGACAACGCCCGGCTCATCATGACACAGGATATCGACTGGATCGAAGCGGCGGGCGTGTATGTGACGATGCATGTGGGGGACGAGCAATTCCTCTACCGCGCCGGCCTTGCCTCCGTCGCCAGCCGGCTCGACCCTTTCCGCTTCGTTCGGATCCACCGCTCGAGCATCGTCAATCTCCGATCGATCGCGTTGCTCGAACGTCGCTCGCACGGCGAGTTTGCGGTGGTGCTCAGGAACGGCATCCAACTCATGATGAGCCGGAGCTATCGTGCCGAGGTTGAAGCGATGCTGGGGCAAAACCTCTAAATTTATCAGATGATTCGCGGCAACGAAGCCGACGCGATCACCATTTCGCTGCCGTCGGGTCCATCTCGCGCACGTCCTGTTCCGGCCCGAAACAATTCCCGGCGCGCCCTTTTGGCTGAGGCTATGGCCGTGGCGACAAGGAATCGGGGAGCCGCATGCAGGTGTGCGTATCCATACGGATTCGGGGAGGACTATGGAGCCGTTTCGCCAGGCCCTTCGGCGTGGCCGCCCAAGGCCGCCGCGCCGGTCGCGGATGGAGACCGCCGAACGGCTTCCCCTTGATCGACTTTCTCACCTCCCCCTGGGGCCGGGCGCGACGCGCCCGGCCTCTTTTGGGGGTGCCGGGGCGGGTACCGGAGGCCGGCGCGGCGGTGGCGTCGCGAAATTCGGCCGGGCCTTGCTGTGCCATGCCCTTGCTGTGGCGGCCGGTTTCGGAACGCCGGTCGCGGCTCAATCCGGCCAGGAACCACGGACGGTCCGGATCGATGCCGCGGCCGCATCGGCGCCGGTCGATCGCTTTTTCGACCTTTCGGTTGGGTCGGACTATCCCGGAACGCTGATCCGCGACGACAGCATGGCGCAACTCGCGATTGCGACGCGCGAGCTCGGCTTCCGATATATCCGCTTCCACGCGATCTTCCACGACGTGCTCGGCACGGTGAAAAGCCGTGACGGCCATATCGTCTATGACTGGACCCGGATCGACGAGCTCTACGACAAGCTGCTCGCGCGCAATATCAGGCCCTTCGTCGAACTGGGCTTCACGCCCGAGGCGCTCAAGACCTCGGACAACAGCGTCTTCTATTGGAAGGGCAACACCTCCCACCCGCAACTCGGACCGTGGCGCGATCTCGTCGGCGCCTTCGTGCGGCACTTGCAGGAGCGCTACGGGGCGGCGGAGGTGCGCGGCTGGTTCTTTGAGGTGTGGAACGAGCCCAATCTCAGCGGTTTCTGGGAAAAGGCCGATCAGCCTGCTTATTTCGAACTCTATGACGCGACCGCACGGACGATCAAATCGATCGACCCCGCCTTGCGCGTGGGCGGTCCCTCGACCGCCGGCGCGGCCTGGGTGCCGCAATTCCTGGATTATGCGGCGGCGCACGGAACGCCGGTCGATTTCGTCACGACCCACACGTATGGCGTCGACGGCGGCTTTCTCGACGAGCAAGGCAAGTCGGACACCAAGCTCTCTGCCTCTCCGGATGCCATCATTGGCGACGTGCGCCGCGTCCGCGCCGAGATAGCCGCATCGAAATTCCCCAATCTTCCGCTCTATTTCAGCGAATGGAGCACGAGCTACACGCCGCGCGACCGCGTCCACGATTCCTATGTGAGCACAGCCTATATCCTGACCAAGCTCAAGGCGGTGCAGGGCATGGTCCAGGGCATGAGCTACTGGACCTATAGCGACCTGTTCGAAGAACCGGGGCCGCCGAGCGCGCCGTTCGAGGGCGGGTTCGGGCTGATGAATCCGCAAGGCATCCGCAAGCCGGCATGGTTCGCCTACAAATATCTGCACGCGCTGTCCGGGCGCGAAATCCCGACGCAGGATCGCTACAGCATCGCTTCGGCCGACGGGGCAAAGCTGACGGTGCTGCTATGGGACTGGCACCAGCCGGACCAGCCCGTGAGCAATCGCAGCTTCTACGGCCGTCTGGTCGAATCCGTGGCGCAGGCTCCTGCCCGGCTCCACTTCACCCATCTTCGGCCGGGCCGTTATCGCCTGCGCCTGTTCCGCACCGGCTATCGACATAACGATGCGTATTCGGCTTATATCGACATGGGGCTTCCCGGCCGGCTCTCCGCCGCGCAGATCGACCGCTTGCAAGCATCGACCCGCGACCTGCCGGAAACCGACCGGACCGTGCGCGTATTGCGGAACGGATCGGTCGACCTCGACGTGCCGCTGCGCACCAACGACGTCGTGCTCGCACAACTCGAGCGGATCCAACACTGACCCTCTTGCCCCAAGCCGATCTGGAGAAACCCTTGAAGCCCGATAGGCGCCGGACAAAGCGGCTGACCGCACTCGCGATCGCCGCAATCGGCACGATCATGGCGCTGGAACTCGGGCCGGCTCATGCCCAGAGCGCCGCCGGCCACCCCGAATGGCCGGGGAAGGGGCAGCTCTTCGTCGGCACCTGCTATCAGCCGATAGACCGTTCTCCCGCACAGATCCGCCAGGACATTGCGATCATGAAAGCGGCAGGGTTCAAAATGGTCCGCATGGGCGATCTGTCGTGGGATTCGTTCGAGCCGCAGGAAGGGCATTTCACATTCGAATGGTTCGATCATGTGCTCGACCAGATGCAGGCGGCGGGCATCAAGGTGATCCTCGACATTCCCGGCCAGCCCGCGCCGATCTGGCTGCACAAACATTATCCCGGCGTCGACATCGTCAACCAGGACGGCGTCCGCATCCATGCCGCGTCGCGTTACTGGGACAATATCAGCGACCCGGATTATCGCCGCCTGGCACGCCGTCTCGCCGAGCAGATGCTGAAGCGCTACGCGCATCATCCGGCGGTGATCGCAGTCGGCTATGACAATGAGGTCGGCAACGGCCAGATGTCCTATTCGGAAGCGGACCGGCAGCGCTTCGTCGCCTGGCTCCAGCAAAAATATGGCACGATCGCCAACCTCAACCAGGCATGGGCGACGCAGCGCTGGTCGCGTCGGATTGGTGATTGGGACGAGGTCGACCTGCCTTATGGCAATGGCCCTGGTCCGAACGAACGCAATCTCGATCTGCGGCGCTATTGGTCGGATGATACGATCGGCGCGCTCAAGGATCTGGAGGCGGTGCGCAAGCAGGTCGCGCCCAACCTACCCGCCGTCTCCAACCTCTGGCCCACCGCATCCACCAAGGGGTTCGATTATCTACGGTCGTGGGATCAGATTTCCACCTATGGCGCGCAGGGCTTCTATCCTGGCGACCCGCTGGGGGCGGCTTTTGAAGTCGCGATGAACCGGGCCGGCCACGATACCCCCGTCTGGTTCAACGAATTCACCGCAGGCGGCGGTGGCTATTACGGCACGCCCGGCCGGTCGCGGATGTGGGCCTATTTCGGGCTGATCAATCACGCGCAGACCTTCCTTGCCTGGACCTTCAATTCGCATATCGGCGGCGAGGAGCAGGCGATCTTCGGCTTGGCGGACCATGACGGACGGCCGTCGTGGAAAGTAGACGAGTTCGGCCAGATCGCGCGCGAATTCACCAAGCTGCAAAGCCTGGGCTTTCCGAGATACCAGGCGCCCGAAGTCGCGATCGCCTTTTCATTCCAGACCGACTGGCTGACCTCACCCCCGCCCGGGCCCAACACGATGAAGGAATATTACAAGGCCAATTATCAGGACCAGGCGACGCTGGTGTTCAAGCCGCTGTTCGAGGACAATGTCGATGCGGCGGTGATCGATATCGGGCACGATCCGATCGACAAATACAAGCTCATCATCCTGCCGAGCGCTTATCTGATGGACCGCGAAACCGCCGATGCCGTCCGGCGCTACGTGGCGAGCGGCGGCACGGTCGTGATGACCGGCTATTCGGCCAAGGTCGACGAGACCGGCAAATGGTTCGACACACCCCTGCCGGGACGACTGACCGACGTGTTCGGCGTGCGAACCAACGAATTCTACCGGTCCGAACAGCCGCTCAAGGTCTCGTTCGGCGGCCAGGTGCTTGTCGGCACCGATCCTTATTATGAGGTGCTCGAACCGAGCACGGCCAAGCCTCTTGCGACGTTCACGAACACGCCGAAGCAAAGCCCCGCGATCACGATCAACCATTATGGCAAGGGCAACGCCATCTATCTTGCCACCGCCGCTCAATCCGCCTTCATCGATCCGCTGATCCGCTCGCTTTATGGCAAGGTGGGGATCGAACGCGGGCCGGTGACCCAGCATGGCGTGGTCGCCCGCGTCGTCGACGGCCGCACCTTGTACGTCAACACCAACAACGCACCGGCGACGGTCGAGGTGGCGGGGGCCAAGAAGGACGTGCTGACCGGCGCCTCCTATTCCCGCAAGATCGCCCTCGCGCCGTACGGCGTCGCCCTGGTGCAATGAAGCGGCACATCGGGCGGCACCGCTGGCGAATGCGACGGCGGCTCCTATATTGCTCCCGATCCAAAAAAGGAGCCGCCCGATGGCCGAATATTTCCGCGACGAGGATGCGATCGCGAAGCTGACCCCCGAGCAATATCGCGTGACGCAGCAGAGCGGCACCGAGCGCCCCGGCACGGGCGAATTGCTCTACAACAAGCAGCCCGGAATCTATGTCGATATCGTCTCGGGCGAGCCGTTGTTCGCCTCGTCGGACAAGTTCGAATCCGGCTGCGGCTGGCCGAGCTTCACCAAGCCGATCGAGCCCCGCAACGTCGCCGAATTGCGCGACGCGTCGCATGGCATGATCCGCACCGAGGTCCGCTCCGCGCATGGCGACAGCCATCTGGGGCATGTGTTCGAAGACGGGCCGGTCGATCGCGGCGGCCTGCGCTATTGCATCAATTCGGCCTCGCTCCGCTTCGTCCCGCGCGAGGAGATGGAAGCCCAGGGCTATGGCGCCTATCTCGATCAGGTCGAGGATATCTAGGGTCGTTTCCGTTTGATCGAAGCGGGGCTCCCTCTCCCCGCGGGGTGGGCGTAGAGTCGGTCGGCGCGGTCGCGGCCGGCGCCTGACATCGGACCTTCGCTCCCCTGGATTGACAGCCCTGTCGCTTCGGCGGAGGCTGCCGTCCAGCCGCGACGACAGCGGCATGGATGAGGGGAGCCAAAATGAAATATCTTGCCCTTGCGGTGGCACTGGGGCTGGGCGCCGCCGCACCCGCATTTTCCGAAATCATCAACCCGCTGCAATCGGAAACCTTGATCAAGAAAGTGATCAACGAGCCGGGCACCGCTTACGCCTTCTACGGGGCGGGCATGACCCAGAAGCAGATGAAGGATCCCGAAATCCCCGGGGGCGTGTTCGTGCGCGTCGACGTCAGCCAGAAAGGCGGTCACCCCTGGGATGCCGGCGGCGGCTACCCCATCCTCAAGCCGATCAAGGCCGGCGACGTGATCGTCTTCGCCATCTACGCACGCGCGCCCAACCTCAAAGACGGGGAGACCGCGTCGATGCCGGGCCTCGGCGTCTGCCAGGATAGCGCGCCCTACGCGCCGATCGCGGTCGCCGACCGGCAGATCACCAACCGGTGGAACCTCTATTTCGTCTCGGCCAAGGCAAGCTCCGCCTGGCGCCGCGGCGAGGCGCATGTCGCGATGCAGCTCGCCGCCGACAAGCAGGTGATCGACCTGGGCCCCGTATTCGTGCTCGATCTCGGGCCCGACTATGACATGACCACACTGCCGACGAGCTGAAGACAAGGACCGCAGGGCGATGCGCACGATCTTTCAGGCGGGCGTGATCGCCCTGTTGTCCCTACCTGCGTTGGCGGTGGCGCAGCCGCCCGCGATATGGTCCGCGGACCAGGATCGCGCGGACATGATGCACCAATTGGGCATTACCGCGCTCGTACCCGGGCCGAGCGGCGACGAAAGCGCGCCCAACCACGCCAATATCGACGAGAGCAAGGCAGGGCCGGTCGGCGCACTGCCCGATCCATTGGTGGCGAAGGACGGACGCAAGGTTGCCGACGCCAAGGACTGGTTCGGCAAGCGCCGGCCGGAAATCCTCGAGGATTATGAGCGCGAGGTTTATGGCCGCGTGCCCGCCAACCTGCCGCCCGTGCAATGGAAAATGGTCGCGAGCGACCGCGAAATGGTCGGCTTCTCGACGCCCGTGATCGCGCGGCGGCTGGTAGGCCATGTCGAGAATCCGTCCGATCCCGCGCGCAGCGTCGATATCCGCGCGATGGAGGTGCTCCCTGCCAATGCCAAGGGGCCGGTGCCCGTGCTGATCATGTTCGGCTTCGGCGCCAATAGCTGGCCCGAGCCATCGCAGCCGACGCCGGCCGACTATGACCGCATCAATGACGCAATGAAGGCGCTGCTCATCAAGCAGGATCCAGGCCTCGCCGCGGTGTTCGACGCGCACCAGGCGTTCGTTTTCGCGGCCCCGCCGGGTTTCCATGTCCCGCAGCGCGACGCCAATGGCGATCCACCACCGATCAACCAGCTGCTGGCCGCGGGGTGGGGCTATGTCAGCCTCGATCCGACCAGCGCGCAGGCCGACAATGGCGCGGGCTTGCGTAGCGGCATCATCGGCCTCGGCAATCACGGCGCGCCGCGCAAACCCGGCGATTGGGGCGCGCTCCGCGCCTGGGCCTGGGCGGCGAGCCGGATGCTCGATTTTCTGTCCACCGACCCCGCCGTCGATGCGCACAGGGTCGGGATCGAGGGCGTGTCGCGCTACGGCAAGGCCGCTCTGGTCACGATGGCATTCGATCCGCGCTTCGCGGTCGGATTGATCGGATCGTCGGGCAAGGGCGGCGGCACGTTGCTGCGCCGCAATTTCGGCGAGAGCGTCGCCAACCTCGCCACCGGCGAATATTATTGGTTCGCGGGCAACTTCATCAAATATGACACCAAAGGCGTGTCGAAGCCCAATCTGGATGCTTACGACCTGCAGGTGGATTCGAACGAACTGTTCGCGCTCGCCGCACCGCGTCCGCTCTTCATCAGCCATGGCGTGCCCGAGCAGGGCGACGCGCATTGGATCGACCAGACCGGCGCGTGGAAGGCAGCCCATGATGCCGGCCGTGTCTACAAATTGCTCGGAAAGACGGGCGTCGGCGTGGCCGGCCCCGCCGACATGCCCCCGCCGACCACGATGATCGACGGCGACCTGGCCTGGCGCCAGCACACCGGCGGCCACACCGACGCCCCCAACTTCCGCTACTTCATCCCCTGGGCGAACAAGGAATTGGGGGTGGGGAAATAAAAGGCCTCGCCCTTAGCCCCTCCTCTTCAGAGGAGGGGTTGGGGTGGTGACGGCGCATTGCGCCGTGCGAGCTCCGCTCGCCCCCACCCCTGCCCCTCCCCTAAAGGGGAGGGGTTACTGGGATAGCTATTGGTGGACCATCGCCGCGCTCGCCCCCACCGCACTCTGCGCATAAGGGCCGATCAAGGTGCCCACGAACCCGCCCGCCTTCGCGGTCGAGAGGTTGGTCGCATCGACATCATGTGCCGCCACCAGCCACTGGCCAGGTTTGACCGCATAATCGAAATCGTAGCGCCCGCCATGCGCCTGGATCCGCAATTGTAACGCCGTCGCCGTCACCGGCTTGCTGGCGACGAGCTTGCCCTCCGCCGGATCGTTCGGTCCGTCGCGGCGCATCACCTGCACCGCGAGTTTTCCATCCTTGCGGGTCAGCGCCACGCTCAGGAAATAAGCGTCATTCTGGAGCGCAGCCAGGCCGGCTTCCTCACCCTCGGCAGGCGCGAAACGGACCGATGTCGTGACCACGGCCTCGGGGCTTTGCTGGCGCCGGGCGACGAAACTCGGCTGCTTGCCGTCGCCCAGACGCTCGTTGCGCGCGGCAAGCACGAGCGAACCTTGCTCCAGCCGGTACCAGTTGGTCGTCGGCGAACGCATCATCATCCATTCGGGGCCGAGCGCCTTGCCGGCAAATTCCTCACGCGCATCGAAAGTGCCCGTGACCGGCGGCGCCGTATCGCGCGGCAGATCGGGCGCCTTGGCGATCGTCGGAATCGGCGTCGCGTGCGGCAGGATCGTCGGCCAGCCGTCCCGCCATGTCACATGCGCCAGGAAGGTCTCGCGCCCCGTATTGTAGAGGCCACCTTCATAGGGTCGCGTGGCGAGGAACACCGCCCACCAATCGCCCTTTTCGGTCTTCACCAGATCGGCATGGCCGGATGAGGTGACCGGGTTGGGCCGCGCGGGATCGAGATCGCGCTGCGTCAGGATCGGGTTCACCGACGGCGGCCCGGGCACATAGGGTCCTTCTACCGTGTCCGAGCGGAAGATGACCTCGCTATGCTGCTCGCTGGTGCCGCCCTCCGCCGCCATCAGATAATAGACGCCATCCTTCTTGAAGAGGTGCGGCCCCTCGATCCAGATCGGATTCTTGGTCGGATCCACGCCCGCATCGACGATCACCTTCGCCTCGCCGACCGCCTGTAACGTCTTCGGGTCGAACCGCGTCAGCCAGATCGCGGTATGGCCGTTGTAGCGCGGCTTGCCTTGCGGCCCGGCATTGTGAACCAGCCAGGCACTGCCGTCCTCATCGAAGAAAAGCGAAGGATCGATCCCGTCCACATTCTTGAGCCAGACCGGGGCCGACCAGGGGCCTTTCGGATCGCGCGCGGTGATCACGAAATTTCCGCCGCAGCCGACGCAGGTGTTGACGATGTAGAACAGGCCGTCGTGATAGGAAATGTCGGGCGCAAAGGTGCCGCGTGACATGCCCAGTCCCGTGAAATCCAATTGCCCCTTGCGGTCGATCGCATTGCCGATCTGGCGCCAGTGGACGAGGTCGCGGCTATGCCAGACCGGCAGGCCCGGAAACCAGGAGAAGCTTGAATTGACGAGATAAAAGTCCGCATCGACGCGGACCACGCTCGGATCCGGATAATAACCGGCGATCACCGGGTTGCGATAGTCGCGCGGGCCGGGCGCGGCACCCTTCTCGATATTGCGATAGTCGACCCAATCGAAGCGCGCAAAATCGGCAGCGCGCGACATCGATGTCAAAAACCCTGCCCCGGCAAGGAATGTAAGCGTTTTCAAGAAATTGAGGGTAGTCGGCCGCCGCATGTAGCTCCCCTTTTCCGTGGCTTTTAGGACAAGAATTGGTATGACGATGTCACCCGCAACATAGCGGGATTGTCCGGGAGGGAAAACAAGATGCGCAATTTGAAACGCTTAGCGGCTTCGGCCTGCGCTCTGGCCCTGGCGACGGCCGCGACGGCGCAGGCGCCGACCGAACGGGGCGTGGCGCATCCGGCACTGTGGCCGGCGGCGAAAAGCGTCGGCCTGGTCGATCCCAGGACCGAGGCGTTCGTCTCCCGGTTGATGGCGCGGATGACGCTCGAGGAAAAGGTCGGCCAGATGGTCCAGGCCGATATCTCCTCGATCCGTCCGGAAGATCTGCGCGACTATCCGCTGGGCTCGATCCTCGCCGGCGGCAGCTCGCCACCGCTGGACGCGCCCGATCGTTCGCCCGCCTCCGCCTGGCTCGCCACCGCGCGCGCCTTCAACGCGGTCGCGGACGCGCCCCATCCCGGCCGCACGCACATCCCGCTCATCTTCGGGATCGACGCGGTGCACGGCAACAGCAACATCGTCGGCGCAACCGTCTTCCCGCACAATATCGGCCTGGGTGCGATGCACGATCCCGCGCTGATGACGAAGATCGGCCGCGCGACCGCCGAGGAAACCGCCGCCGCGGGGATCGATTGGGCGTTCGGCCCGACGCTGACCGTGCCGCAGGACGAACGCTGGGGCCGTGCTTATGAAGGCTATTCGGAAGACCCCAAGGTGGTCGCTTCCTACGCCGGCGCGATGGTCGAAGGACTGCAGGGCCCGCCCGGCAAGGGCACGATCCAGCAGGGTTACGTCATGGCCAGCGCCAAGCATTTCCTGGGCGACGGCGGCACGATCGGCGGCATGGACCAGGGCGATGCCGACATCCCCGAGAGCGCGCTGATCCGCATCCACAATGCGGGCTATCCGCCGGCGATCGACGCCGGCGTGATGAGCGTGATGGCGAGCTTCAGCATGTGGCAGGGCGTCAAGATGCACGGCAACAAGACGTTGCTGACCGATGCGCTCAAGGGCCGCATGGGCTTCGACGGTTTCGTCGTCGGCGACTGGAACGCGCATGCGCAGGTGCCGGGCTGCACCAAGAGCGATTGCCCCGTGGCGTTCAACGCCGGGCTCGACATGGCGATGGCGCCCGACGGCTGGAAGGAACTCTTCCACAACACCGTCGCCGAGGTGAAAGCGGGCACGATTCCGATGGCACGCGTCGACGATGCGGTGCGCCGGATCCTGCGCACCAAGGTCAAACTCGGCCTGTTCGATCCGGCCAGGCCTTATGCGGGCAAGCTCGACCTGGTCGGCAATGCGGCGCACCGCGCGATCGCGCGGCAGGCGGTGGCGGAGAGTCTGGTTCTCCTGAAGAATGACGGCGTGCTTCCGCTCAAGGGCAGCGCGCATATCCTCGTCGCGGGTGCGGATGCCGACGATATCGGCCAGGCCGCGGGCGGCTGGACCCTGTCGTGGCAGGGCGACGGCAACACCAACGCGGATTTTCCCGGCGGCACCAGCATCTATGCCGGTATCGCCGCCGCGATGAAGGCGGCGGGCGGCACCGCCACGCTCAGTCCGGACGGCAGCTACGCGACCAAACCCGATGTCGCGGTGGTCGTGTTCGGCGAGCAGCCTTATGCCGAGATGCGCGGCGATATCCGCACGCTCGAATTCCAGGCCGGCGACAAGGAAGCGCTCGCGCTGCTCAGGAAGTTCAAGGCCGCGGGAATCCCCGTCGTCTCGGTCTTCCTCTCGGGCCGCCCGCTCTGGGTGAATCCCGAACTCAATGCCTCCAACGCCTTCGTCGCCGCCTGGCTGCCCGGCACCGAGGGCGGCGGCGTGGCCGACGTGCTGGTGGGCGACGCCGCGGGCAAGCCGCGCAAGGATTTCCACGGCACGCTCTCGTACAGCTGGCCGAAGACCGCCGGCCAGTTCACGCTCAACCCGGGCGAGACGGATTATGATCCCTTGTTCGGGCTGGGTTACGGCCTGACCTACGCGCATGGCGGCAGCGTGCCCGCGTTGAGCGAAGTGTCGGGCGTGGACCCCAGCCTCGCCAATACCAGCCTCTTCTTCGCCAAGGGGCGCGTGCCCGCGCCCTTCACCTATAAGGGCGATGCGCATGTCACGGTGAAGCCGGTCGACAGCGCGACGCTGCAAGAAGGCGCGGTCCAGCTTGCCTGGGCCGATGGCCAGGCGGGCATGATCGGGGTCGCCAACGGCGCGAAGATGAACCTGCTGCGCGAGGTCAATGCCGACGTCCAATTGCAAATCACCTATCGCGTCGATCGCGCACCTGCGGCGCCGGTGAAGCTGATGCTGGGCAATGGCGCGGTCGATGGCAACGCGCTGTTCGCCAAGGCCGGACCCGAATGGCGCGTGGTCAAGGTGCCGCTCGCCTGTTTCCAGAGCCACGGGGCCGACATGGCTAATGTCATGACGCCATTCGCGCTCGGCACGTCGGGGCCCTTCACCATCTCGATCGCGGACCTGCGGCTCGCCGCCGATCCGGCGGGATCGATCTGCCCGAAATGAGCCGCTCCATCAGGGCTGCGGCAGCTGCCATGGTCGGTCACCGATGCGAGCCAGCGGCGAAGCAGTCCAGGCCCGAACGTCAGGCTTGACAAACCAATACAAAATATGTACGCACTTCACGTTCGCTAGGCAGGCCTTTTTGCTGCGGCGCCCGGCTCTTTCTCAGTTCCGGTTCTTCCCGCTGTCTCTCGCTGCGCGCCTGATCATCAAGTTCGTTTCCGGTGTTTTTTTATTTTCCCCTCCTTACCGTCATGCCGGATTTGTTCAGGCGTCCACCGAGAGGTTGTGATCAAGCCGCAGAGTGGACGCCGGAATACATCCGGGGTGACGATAGCGAACTCCTGACGCTGCCTCCTTACCGGATGGTCGCCAGCTTGACGTGCAGCAGCACCGGTATCGACGTGAAATTCAGGCCGGAATCGATCTGGTCGCCATTCCACATCCGGTCGAACACCCATTTGCCATCGCCATCATAATGGCCTTCCTCGGTATGCACGATCTGCAGCATCTCGCCCGGCGCGGTCCTGGTGAGCTCGATCTGCACGCGCGCATGAATCGCGGTCACGAGGAACTCGTCCGGGCCGATCTGGGCGATGGCCGCGCCGCCCGAGGGATAATCGTTCCCTACGGGCGGACTAGCCCAGAATTGCGGGCGGCCGAAGCTCACCGTCGCCTTATATTTGCCGAGGTCTATGACCTGTTCGTGCTTGGCTGCAGAGTCGGTCGGCTCGGCTACGCCCCATGTCTTGCCCGTCAGCGCGAGCGTCGGCCAGACATGCACCAATTGCCCGAACAGGCGGTAATTGAGCGCGAAGGCGTCGAGCGTTCCGTCATCGAGCCGCGCCGCACCGAGCGGGAAATTGAAATAGCCGGTTTCGTCCATGCCGAACGGCGAGAAGCCTATCGCGCCGCGCCCGACAGCCGGGAAGAAGAAGCGCGCAAACTCCTTCTTGTTGCCCGTCTCGGGCACGAACAGCGCATTGTCCAGGCGCCCATAGAGATCGAGGAAACCCAGATAATCATGATGGTCCGAATTGTAGATGTCGGGCGAAAGGATATCGATATGCGGCGCCGCCGCCTTCCACACGTCGAGCACCTGCGGCACCGGGCCCCCTGAAGAATAGGAGCCCGGCTCCTGCCATTGATCGGGATGGTTGGTGAGCGCGGCATTCACATACATGGGCAAAGGCTTCACCGCCTTCCCCGCCGCCGCGACCTGATCGACGTAGCTCCCGATATACCAGGCACTGAACGCGGCCTCGGCATCGCGTCCGAATACCTGGCTCCATGTCCCGGTCTTGCGGACCTTCGCCGCCAGCGGGGCAGGTACGGGGCCGGCAAACAATTTATCCGCCTGCGGTGAATGGTCGCGCGCCAGCCCGTAGCTGCCTGTCTCATTCTCGACCTGGACCATGATCGCCGTATTCTGCGGGTCCGCTTCCTTCAGATGCTGCATCAGATGCGTGAAGGCATTGCGGTCCGCCGCGAGCCTATTGGGTGCGAAGGGCGAGGGCACATAATGCATCTGCCCCTTGAGATTGGTCATGCGCGGAAAGCGCCGCGTGTCGAGCTTCACCCACTCCGGCGTGTACGCCCCGCCGGTATTCTTCCACGTGCCGAACCATAGGATCACGAGCCGTTTATCGTGCGCACGCGCCTGCTTGAGCAGGACGTCGAGGAAGGAGAAATCGAACTTGCCCTCGGTCGGCTCGATCTGTTCCCACGCCACCGGCACCTCGATCACGTTCGCGCCGAGCTTGTCGACGGTCGGCCACACGTTCGGCAGCGCCGCCGGGTAATTGGACGAATTATTGACCTGCGCGCCCAGCATCAGGAACGGCTTGCCGTCGACGATCAGCGCATGGCGGCCGTTCTGCGAAATCAAATGTGGCAGATCGGGTGCCGCCAGCGCCGGTGTCGCGGACAGCGCCGCCGCCATGCTGATCCCCATCGCCCGTTGCCAATGCTGCATCATGCCTCTTCCGCCTATCGTTCAGGGAACGGTAGACGGGGCTGCACCAGGAATAAATGTGATCTTTGTGAGAGGGGGCGACGGCCGTCGCCCCCTCTCGGGTTCAGAATTTGATCTTGGCTGACACGCCTAGGATGCGCGGATCGTTGATCATGCCGGTCAGGTTGTTGAAGTCGATCGCGCTGATCGAGCGGATCTGATCGAGGATGTTGCGGCCGAACACGGCAAGCTCCAATCCATTATGCATCTGATAGCCGATCTTGATGCCGCCCTCGATCAGCGACCGGCCGCGGAACTCCTTGGCTTCATACAGGAAATAGTTGATCTTGCTGCGATAGGCCCAGTCGGTCATCGCGAAGATCTCGTCACCATTTTCCAGCGGCACGCCGTAGCGCAAAGTGAAATTGGCCACATAGCGCGGCGCCTGCGGCAGGGGGTTGCCGTTGACATGTGCCACGGTCGTCCCGTTCACCACCGATTCCGTATTGGTCACGGTGCAGAGCGCGCCGCATACGCCGACCACCAGGTTCGGATCCTTGATCTTTGTGAAATTATAGCTGCCCGATGCGGTGAAGGTCAGGTTGGGCACCGGCCGCGCCTCGATCTCGGCTTCCACACCGTGACCCAGCACGTGATCCGCGCTCAGTAGGCGCGCCGAGTTGGTGGCACCTCCAACCGCGGTGATCTGCAGGTCCTTGGTACGGTTCCAATAGACATCGAGCGCAAAATTGACCTTGTGGTCGAGCGTGCCGCCCTTGATGCCGCCCTCGGCCGAAATGGTGGTCTGCTTGGGCGCGGTGTTCTGCATGCTGCCGAAGGTCACGCGATCCTGGATCGCGGGGCCCTGATAGCCTGTCGCCGCCCGCGCATAGAGGTTGATCGCGCGGCTCATGGCATAAGTCGCGCTCGCATCCCAGGTCACGTCCGAGCCGTTGATCACGGCGCGCGTCGGCAGCGTGTCCGATAGCGCGAAAGAGGGTGCATAGCCCGTCACCAGATCATTCTTGTGATCGTGCGAATAACGCACGCCCGCGCGAAGCGTCAGATCGTCGAGCTTATACTCGCCCGAGGCGAAGATACCGTAATTCACGTTCAGGTCCGTGTGCAGAATATCCTGATCGAGATTGGCGGCTTGGGTTGTGTAGGGGAAAGCGAAGTCGAGCTCGTCATAGCCAAGCTTCTGGCGAAAATAATAAACGCCACCCTGGAAGCGGAAGCCGCCCATCTCCTCCGACGCAAAGCGCAATTCCTGGCTGAACTCGCGCGGCCGCACGATATCGCCGGTGCTATCGGGGAACAGGCTCTGGTTCAGCGCGAGCGGCGGGAAGATGTACACGTTGCCGCCGTCGATATCACCCAGACTGGTCACATGCGCATGCTCGTAGGCGGTGATCGAGTAGAGCGTGCCCAAGCCTTCGAAATGATAATCGAGGTGCAGGTTGGTGCCCCATTGGGTCATCTTCTGCTCGGTATAGCCGTCGAGCGCGACCTCGTTCTTCTTGAAACCGGCGTTGAAGTCGTTGCTGCCCTGCTTGAACAGGCCGGCACGGAACACGCGGGGACTTCCGTTGAGGTCACGCGCATGAACGTTTAGGAGCGCGTGGAAATCGCCTGAATCATAGCCGAGCTGGAACCGGCCCGCGAGGTCGCGATAGCCTTCCAGATCCTTATCGGCGACACCGGTGGTCGCGCTGTTATGCACCCAGTCGTCACGGCGCTGCAGGATACCCGAAAAACGTGCGGCGAAACCGTTGCCGAGTGGCATATTGATCGCGGCTTCGGCATTGACGGTGTTATAGCTGCCCCATTCGATCGAGCCGTAGCCGCCGAAATTGTCGGTCGGCTTGGCGGAGTCGAGCTTGATCACGCCCGCGGGGGTATTGCGGCCGAACAAGGTGCCCTGCGGCCCGCGCAGCACTTCGACATTGGCGAGGTCGAACACCGGAAACGATTTGAGCATCGGGCTTTCGAGCGCGACGTCGTCATAGACGACCGAAACCGGCTGGGCGGCGTTGGGATCGAAATCGGTATTGCCGAGGCCCCGGATATAGAAACGCGGGAAAGTCCGGCCGAACGAACTTTCCACCTGCAAGCTGGGCGTGCGCGACGACAGGAACCGGATGTCGAGCCCGCTCGAATTAAGCACATCGAGCTTCTCGCCGTTGATCGCGGTGACCGCGACCGGCACGTCCTTGGCTCGCTCCTCGCGGCGGGTGGCGGTAACGACAATCTCGGTCGCCTCGCCCTTGTCAGCCGCCGAGGCGGCCGGGGTGGCGTCTGCGGCAGCCGCCGCGGCATAGGACGGGGTGGTGATGAGCGAAAGCGTGGCCAACGCCACGCCATGGGTGAAATGGCGGCGCATGCCGGCAATCTTGCTTTGCATCATGGTGATCCGGTTTCCCTTTTGAGGTTCAGGCCGGCATCCTCTCCGATCCCGAAGCGTCGGATTTCATGTAGTCGTAACAAAAGCCGATCGGACCGGATAGCGGCGTGCGCCCTTGGCTGGTGATCGAACAGCCCGCTGTGGCACGAGCGCTACAATTGTTACGGTTGAGACGATCAGCCAGCGAGGCAAACGCCGCGGCCGTGCAAGGCGGTGCCGATCGCACGAGCGTCATCCATGTCGTTCCAAACATGGAAGGAAAGCCGCAAGATGTCGCGCCGCCGGTCGAAGCGGCAGCCCAACATGCGCAGCGCGGCCTCAACCGCATCCAGGTCGTCGCACGTCAGGCAGAGCGTTCCGCCGCGGTTCGACATATCCAGTCTGGTCTCGGCCGCATCTTCTGCCCCGGCAATAAGCGCGCGGTTGATCGTCAGGATCGCATCCTGCCCGATCCCCAGCACCGTCTCGATCCCGCTTGCCGCGACGATGCAGGGCGAGGGCGCGGGCGTGCCGCCCCAGAAGCGACGCGCATCGTTGGCATAGCGGAAATCGCGAATGTCGAATTCGAATGGGTTCTCATGGCTGAACCAGCCGGCATTGACCGGCTCGAGTTCGCCGATCAGCGCGCGCCGTACCCAGAGGAACCCCGCTCCCGGACCGCCGCACAGCCATTTCACGCTCGACCCGATCAGCGCGTCCACGCCCCACTCCAGCGGGGTCACTGGAATGATCCCCACCCCCTGGCACGCATCGACCACCGACACCGCACCGGCAGCCCGCGCCAGCGCGGCGATCTCCGCCATCGGGGACACCAAGCCGCTATTCGAATGAACATGCATCGGCACGACCGCTGCGACATGCGGACCGAGCGCGTCGGCCCAGACCTGCGGATCGACCGGATTGCGATCCTCCGGGATCAGTTCCAGCCGATAGCCGAGCGCTCCCAATTGCCGCATCGCGAAACCGATCGAGGCGAACGCATGCGCGGAGGCGAGCAGGACATCGCGACCCGGCTCGCGTTTCAGTCCCGACAGGATGTTGCTCAACGCCGCCGACACCGACGGCTGCGGACAGATTTCCGCCACGTCTCCACCGATCAGCCGTGCCACAGCCGCCCGGAACGCATCGATCGCGGTCAGCCATGATCCCCAGCCCTCCGAACCTTGCGCCGCCCACGGATCGAACAGCGCATGCTCGATCCGCGCGCGCGTGGCGCGGGGCAGGCAGCCGACCGAATGGCTCAACAGATAGGGGCCGGGCTCCGGCACCTCGAACAAATCGCGCAGGCTCATGCCGTCAGCGCCCGCAGTCGTTCGAGATCGTCATGGCGGGTCGGGCTCTCGCCCTGCGGCTCGGCGCAGCGATAGTCGCGCAGGATCTTGAGCGCGCGCAGCAGCACCGGCAAAGGCGGCCCGCTCGCGGTCACGCCCTGGAGGTGCGTGTCATCGAGCGCCATCGCCGGATGCGCGATGAACTTGTCGACCAATAGATCATGATGCTGGCGTGCGGTGTCGCCGAACAGATCGCACACGCGCAGGAAACCGCGCGCGCTGGTCTGGAACCAGGGCTCGCGCGCGCAATCGTCCGCCAGCAGCAAAAGCTCGTCCAGCAGGCTGCGATAGGTCATGCATTCGCGCAGGCGGGCCTGTTCGGACGGCAGCATGAACGGCATCTTGTCGACCAGAAGCTGCGCATAATAAGGGTCGTTGGCGCGGATCAGGCCGAGCAAAAGGTCGATCTCGTTGATGCCCGAAAAGTCGCCCGCATTGGCACCGCGATATTCGGTTCGGCCGACCCGATAGGGTTTGTAATAAGGCCGCACGCAGAAGAAGAAGCGATCCACGTCGAGTTCGTCGGCGAGCCGCTGGTTGAAACGGGCCACGTCCGCCAGCGCGTCCGCGGCATTGGCGAAAAGCTGCGCCGCGATCGGGCTCGACACGCCCAGATGCACGATCCGCCCGAGCGCGTCCGCCGCGCGCTGCAGCCCGACGATGCCGCGCGTATTCTCGTCGATGAACAGGAATTCGTCAGGCAGCGAAGTGAAGCTCTTGCGCACGCCCTTCACCGCCAGATTGTGCGTGGCGAGATGCGCGGTGGCGAAGCGCGGCGCCATGTCGATCGACGCGCCGACATGCATCGCCAGCGACGAGGCTTCCGGGAAAGGCGATTTCTCTTCGCGCGCTGGATTGGTCAGCTCGTGCCGCCGGAGCGCGCCCAGATACATGCCGACATTGCCGAGCACGCCGAACGCGCTCGAAAAGCCATCGCCCGTATTGCCCTCGGCGAGAAGGGCAACGACCAGGTCGCGCCCCTCATCACGCAGCCGAGCCTTGATAGGCTCGCCCACGCCCGCGACGTTGGCGCGGTCATCCTGGGCGAAATAGAGCTGCTCAAGCTCGGTGTTCATCTGCACGAAGGCGGAGCGGATCCAGCCGTCGAAGGCCAGTGCGTTGGCGGACATGGCACCCCTCATATCCCGCCGCGCCCGTCAAGGCGAGCCGCCGGGATCAGGCGTCGAACAAGAGGTGGAGATGCTGTGGGAAGGGTGTGCCGGCAGTGTCGACCTGCCCGTCCGCGCCCGCTGCCCGGCGCAGGTTCGGGCGCGCGAGCAATGGTTTCAGCATCGCGGGCAGCGCCGCGCGATTGATGTGCGCGCCGAAGCAGGAATGCATGCCATAGCCCCACAATATGTAGGTCTCCCAGGGCCGGTCGGTCCGGAAGCGCGCCGCGTCGGGAATCGCGATCGGATCGAACATCGCCGAAAGGTTGGACGCCATCACCATCGTCCCCTTGCGGATATGACGCGCGCGCAGCCGCCCCGTCGCCACCCACGCATCGCGCAACGCACGCCGGTAGATGACGGGGTTGAGCGGCCGGAAGCGCAACGCCTCGAAGATATGCGCAGCCAGCACGCCTTCATCGTCGTTACGCGCCGCGGCGCAGGCGTCGGCGAAGGCCTTCGGCCGGCCGAGCAATTCATCGAGCGCGAGGTTGGCCGCCGCCGATAGCGTCGGCAGCTCGCCGATCAGCAATCCGATCAGATTGTTGCGGATGTCCACGTCGCTCATCCCCGGCATCCCGCCCGCCTGCATCGCCAGGCAACGGCCGAGCACATCGTCCCTGGCTTCGCCGCTCGCCTTGCGCGCCGCGATATGGCCGTCCATCCACGCCCGGAACGCCGCCGCATCCGCCACCGCGCGTGCATCCAGCGCCGGGTCCGCCTTGAGGTCGATGAACAGATACCAGAAGAGCGTGGTGGTCCATTCCGCGATCAGCGGCTCGCTCGGCCCCGGTGTCCCGAAATACTCGGCCAGCAGCCGCGCCGCCGCGGGCTGGGTCAATT
>Ga0207657_10001481_pt1 | contig 25110 bp, 17 predicted proteins | sample KBSC33metaG_FD_184316 | JGI IMG/M metagenome (GOLD analysis project Ga0207657, IMG submission 184316) | Corn rhizosphere microbial communities from Kellogg Biological Station, Michigan, USA - KBS C3-3 metaG (SPAdes) (version 2) | ecosystem: Host-associated > Plants > Roots > Rhizosphere > Soil ... | reverse complement strand
GTACTAATGTGCAATTACACCGGAAAGGAGGTGGTCTGATGACAAGTTCTGACTTATGTGGGAGTAGTAAAAGACCAGGTGAGGTGGCTGTGACTTAGAGCGGTCGCTCTAAGAACCATCGCACGACTACCGGTGATTTAGGGTTGCATTCCGCCCGGCGTCAGGTCGCGCCGGGACCCGGAGTTATCCGAAGGGGACCACCTTTAGAGTGGCCGCCTCTTGGTCAATCCCAAACAGTGCACCGGGCGGCCCGCGCATTGCAAAATGCGCGGGCCGTTCTATTTTTCGGGCGTCGGGCTTCTGGTGTCGGCCGACGTCCGAGGTCCGACGTCTGACGCTTGAAAGGTAACTGGCTCAGTCTTGGACCAGGCGACGAATGAGTACACGGCTGAAGCGAGCTGAGGACAGCGACCTCGGTGACCTACGTCCTCGCGGTGCGGGAAGGCACAATTTATGTTGACCCCGCGTGACCACTAACGCCCGGAAGGCAGGCGTCGATGATCAGCATCCTATGGATCGCGGTTGTGACCGTCCTGGCGGTCGGTGTCATCCTGGCGCGGAGATACGTGCCCAAGCCTAAGAAAGCCCAAAAATGGGAAAAAGCTCAAATCATGAAGCAGTTGCTGGCCATGTCTGAGAATGAAATCGGGGCTCCGACCGTTGCTCCGGCACGACCTCGAACTTCCGCGAAACCCGGGCCGCGGCCTGTGAAGTTCGCACCCAAACCGGCAAGGACATCTCCGCAGATTCATTCCAGCAAGTAGGATTCGTGTGTGGGGCGGGCGCCCCCGCCCGCCGCCTTTGAGTTCCCCAGGGCAGAATCCGAGGCTTTGGTCATCGGTAAGGTTATGGCAAATCAAAAGCAACTTCAAAAGCGGCGGGCGAGGGCGCCCGCCCCACATGGTCGCCTAATGCCGTATCCCACCGCGGCGACGCGTCAGGTAGTATTCATTGACAGGGCGGTCGTCCCGCAGGGCGGATGCTGTAGGAGCTTGCTGAATCAAGTCGTCGAGTGAAATCTCTCGCTTGAGCACATCGGCAAACTGACCCTCCGGCGTTGTCTCCGGTCCCCATTCCAGAAAATCGGTTGCCGCTTTGTCGGGCAGGCGCTGGGCGAGCTCTGCCGCGGTCGGGTTGGGCAGAGGGCTCTCGCTGCCCAGGAAGTGGTAGCCCCAACCTTCCACCGAATGGAATACGCGCACGTAGGGGAAAGACTCTTTCAGGGCTCGCGCCACCGAGGCGCGGACGACGGGGTCTCCCCCCGGCAGCCACTGCTGCAGAATTCCTCCCGGGCGCAATCGCCTCCTGATGATCGCGTAAAACTCCTTTGAGTAGAGCAGGCTCGAACCTGCGGCCTGTACCGGTGGCGGCGGATCGATCGTAATGACGTCGTATTGCTCATAGGTGCGTTCCAGATAGCGGCGACCGTCGTCAATAACCACATGCGACAGCGGCGAACGCAGCAGTGCTGGACCATCGGCGTGGAAGTACCCGAAGACGCGCGGAACGCTCGGCACGAGTTCCACCGCGGTTACAGGGATGTCCCATGACATCAGGGAACGGTAAGTAGTGCCCATGCCAAAACACACCACCAGCGCGTTCTTCGGAGGATGATCGAGAAAGGACAGCGGCAGATGTGCCATGAACTTGGTGATGGGAGTGAGCCCCGTAATTCCAACTCCATTAACCCACAGATGCTTGTTCCTGCCCTCTCCCATGGCGACGATGGTCGCGGTGTTGTCGCGCAGAACTTCACCGTGCCCGAATTGATCTTCGTAACTCTTCTGGGTGAAGACGAGCGCCAGGGCCGACAGCACCACGGCGTAGGAAATACCTGCCTGCCAGCCAAGGCGTTTCCCTGAAGGCCCAGCCGGGCGGAAGGCCATCAGGAGCCAGGGCAGCGAAAACACGAACAATACCCAGCGCTCGCTTATCAGGGGCAAAAGCAGGAAGCCGGACAGAAGCGGGCCCAGGATGCAGCCGAAAACGTTGACGGCATACGCTTTCCCCGCCCTGGCCGGATCGCCGACCGACCAGCGATCCACCAGCAGCGGAGTAAGGAATCCGAGGACGCCGGAAAACGGAGCGATCCCAACCATAAGGCGCAACAGACGGGAGATGTGGATGCCGGGATTAGCCGCGAGCAGCGGCAGGAGGGCAAACAATCCCAGTAAGACCCAGATCAGATTTCCTTCGCGTCGATTCCTTCGGCTCCAGAGTCTGTAGATCTGCAACCCGATAAAAGTTGAAACCAGATAAGTGGCCAGGATGGAAGCGAAGGCGTACACCACGGTGCCGAGATAGGGAGTGAACTGCCGGATCCAGACCACTTCCATGCCGATGCTGGTCAGTCCGGTGAGGAAGAGCAGCGCCAGAGGCCGGTTTCCCTGGCTGGAGGCCCGGCTGGCAACACCTTTCGTCGCCGGCTCGGTCCTCACCGGACCGGAGGGCTCGGTCCGGCCCAGACTCAGCAACATCGCAGACAGTGCCAGCAAGCCGTTGCACGCCGCGCCGATTTTCAAGGTATCGCGGAAGCCGTAGAGTTCAATCAGCAGCAGGGGGAAGGTTGCTCCGATTACCGCGCCCAGTACGTTGGACAGGTAGAGATAGCTGAATGATCGTTGCGAGCGCTCTGGATCCCGGCGGCGGATCGCGAGCATGGCCACCGGTATCGTCGCCCCCATGCAGGCGCACCACGGAACCAGGGTGAGCGCGATCCAGGTGCCGGACCCGAGGTAGTAGGCCCAGGAGGAAGATGCTCCTATCCACTCCAGCAGCTTTCGTCCCCACAACAACTGGTACGGGACCAGCAAGGCCGACATGCCGATCAACAATTCCGCCAGCGCGTATAGCCGAAGCGCAGGCACCCTGACCCGCATTTCGTATTTGCGGATGAGGCGTCCACTTCCCCAGGAACCCAGGCCCAGCCCCGCCATGAAGACGGAGATCACGATCGAGGCCAGCGCGCTGGTGACTCCAAACTGGGCCATGGCCAGGCGCAGCCACACGATCTCGTAGAGAATGCTGCAGAAGCCCGAGACTAGAAAGAACGTGAAGAACCAGACCATGAGAGGGAGTCTTTCGGCCCGTCTAACTTTTTTGAAACCCAAGCCGCACTACTTCGGCTGTGTCCTCAGCTAACTCAAGCTGTTCAGCTTCGGCCGGCGTAAACCAGCGTACCTCGTCGGCATCGTCGGCTGCCTGCGCCTTCCCCGCCACCGGGCGGCAAAAAAAATCGATCAACACAAAATGATAGAGAGTGCGCCCGGCATCGTCCCGCAGTACGCGGTCGTAAACCCCTAGCAATTCCTCCGGTTCTACCGTCAGGCAGGTTTCCTCGCGGATTTCGCGGACCGCCGCTGCCCGCAACGTCTCGCCCAATTCCAGCACCCCTCCTGGAATCGACCACTCTCCTGCCAGCGGAGGATGGCCACGCTTCACCAGCAGCACGCGGCCATCCTGAATGATGATCGCGCCTATGCCCACCAGCGGAGAATCGGGATATTCACGCTTCATCGATGTCTGGCCCGCGCAACTGCGCGCTGCCATCTTACAGAAGCGACCAGGGCCTTGCTGACTTGATCGGCAGGGAATTGACCACGTGGGGACAGCCGCCCCCGGCTGTCCGGCGGAGCGGAGCTCCGCAAACCTCAGAAGAATTTTCGGCGAGCTTTGCTCGCCCGGACAGCCGAGGGCGGTTGTCCCCATGTGGTCTGTGGCAAAATGATCTTGTGTCACTGGACGAATACAAACGCAAACGCCGCTTTGAGGCTACACCCGAGCCCCCTCCCAAGCTGGAGAAGAAGTCCAGGCATCGCTTCGTGGTGCAAAAGCACCGGGCCACGCGTCTGCACTACGATTTCCGCCTGGAGATGGAAGGCGTGCTCAAGTCCTGGGCCGTGCCCAAAGGGCCTTCCCTCGATCCTGCCGACAAACGCCTGGCCATGCAAGTGGAAGATCATCCGGTTTCGTACTTTGATTTCGAGGGCACCATCCCTGAAGGTAATTACGGAGCGGGCACGGTGATGGTCTGGGATGTAGGCACGTGGGAGCCGCTGTCACCGGAGCCTGTGAAAGGAAAATTCGTTCCAGGGACCGATGCGGAAGCCTCGGCCATGCTGAAGAAGGGCGATTTCAAGATCCGGCTGCACGGCAAGAAACTGAATGGTGACTTCGCGCTGATCCACATGCACTCGCGGCGTGCCGGCACCAAAGGGACGGAGTGGTTGCTGATCAAGAAGCAGGACGACGCCGTCGTAAAAGGCTACGACATCGATCAGTATGACGAATCGGCCCTCACCGGCCGCACCATGGCCGATATCGCAGGCGACCAGGGTTCGGCGCAGTGGACAAGCAGCCGTCCGGCCTCGCGTGGCGCGGTGAAGGCGCCGTGGCTGGCGGATGCGATCGCCAAGTTTGATAAGAAGAACAAGAAGAAACTAACCACGGAGGACACCGAGGACACGGAGAAAGGCAAAGCAAAAAAAAAAGAAAAAGATAGGGCCGTAGGCGGTTCAACTCCTGCAGTCCCGCGAAGCCGGAAGGCTGCCTCCGTGTCCCCTGTGTCCTCGGTGGTTGAAGATTTAGAGGGCGCGGCCAAGCGTCCCATGCCCACCGCGATCCACCCCATGCTGGCAACTTCGGTGGATGATCCTTTCGACGATCCCGAATGGCTGTTTGAGATCAAGTGGGACGGCTACCGTGCCATTGCGTTTATCACCAGGGGCAAGGTGCGGCTGGTTTCGCGCAATCAGAATGACCTCACGGCACAGTTTCCGGAATTGCACAGTTTGCCGGAGTTCATCCGGGCCGACACCGCGATTCTTGACGGCGAAATCGCCGTGCTGGACGAGCATGGCCGCTCCTCGTTCAGCCTGATCCAGCAACGCACGGGCATTCGCCAGGGCGGGCGTCGCACCGGTTCGCGCCAGGATATTCCGGTGCAATACTACGTGTTCGATGTGCTCTATCTCGACGGGTACGACCTCCGCCGGGTCGCGCTGGAAGAGCGCAAAGCGGCACTGGCGAAAATTACTGCAGCGGATGGCCCGATCCGGTACTCCGAGCATTTTCCCCAGGGCAAGGCGCTGTTCAGTGTTGCCCGGCAAAAAGGGCTGGAGGGAATTCTAGCCAAGCGCCGGAACAGCGCTTACGAGGAGCGCCGCAGCCGCGAGTGGCTGAAGATCAAAATCACCCAGACGGTGGATTGCGTCATCGGCGGTTACACCGATCCCGAAGGGAGCCGCGAATATTTTGGCTCGCTCGTGCTGGGCCTCTACGACAAAAACGGCGACCTCATTCATGTAGGTCAGGCCGGCACTGGATTCGACCAATCCATGCTCAAACAAATCTGGCAGGTGCTCAAGAAGCGGGAGACAAAGGTCAGTCCCTTCCCCCACGGAGTGGAAGCGTTGCGGAAAGTGCGCTGGATCAAGCCTGAACTGGTGGCAGAGATTAAGTTCTCGGAATGGACGCACGAGACGCAGGACGGCGGTATGAAGTTGCGCGCGCCGGTTTTTCTTAGGCTAAGGAATGACAAGGATCCCAAGGAGTGTTTATTGCAACAGTAGGTGGCGCGGCCGAAGCCGCCCCCAAGAAAGACCTTCTATGCAGCGCTAAAGCGCTGCTACGCCCAGGCTCGCCTAGCCAGAAGCCAGCAGCTACTTAATATCTTTCATCGCCAGCATCGATCCGTAATCTCTTCCCGAAGGTTCCACCGCGCGGGCCACAATTCCGGCAAAGGCATCGCGGAATTCCGGATATTTCGCCACCAGCGCTTTCATCACTGCGGTGTTGTCCTGAAACGTTTTGCCGGTGTCGGAGACATCGGCGGACTGGTAGCGCACCACCAGATCGAAGTCGTGGCCTACCGGAATTGGAAACAGATCCGTCACTCTATAGGTCTTGCCACTCGCGGTGAGATCGAGGGGAGGCAGGTCAGCCGGCTTCTGCGCCTGCATCTCGTCATACAGCCGGTCGGTCGCAGCGGTGGCCATGAAAGGGACCGGGACCAGCAACTCCCGGGCCTCGCCAAAGTAGAACCAGGAATTATGGAGCTGTCCCTTGGTCTTGAACTCCCGGGCGCGGCTGGCAAACCAGTTGCCGTCGTGTCCCGAAATCTGCGCGGGCTTGGCGTAGAATCCGCCCAACTTCCATTCGTTGCCCTGCTGCTGCAAAACAAACGACACGGTGTAAGCCCCCTGGGGGGAGGCTGCATCGAGAGTAACGATGCCGTAATTTCCCGGAGGCAGATTGGGAATGACGAAGACCGCGCTGTCTCGGGTCTGTCCCTGGGCGCCGAAAATACCGCATAGGAACTCGGCGCGTTGCAGCGGCGCCGTCCCCTCGGCTTTGAGCAGGAACGGCGGACGCGGCGCCGCTTGCACCCCGGTCAGGTTAGGCTGGTTATCCTTGACGGCGCTCTCGATGCCGGAAAAATTCGAGGCCAGGCTGGCCATCGCATTCTGCCGCAGCGAGGCCGAGTCTCCCCGCGCCGCCATGTCGTAAAGGCGTCTCGCCGTCGCAGTCAGGGCGGAGGCCGTGGCCGGGTCCATATCACCGGCGGTCTGACAAGTCTGGCCGCGAGCCACGAGTGCCGACGAAAAAATTAATAGTGCTGCCAGCCTTTTCGCGATTTTTCCTGGATAGCCGATATTCCACCTCGAACCCTGGTGCTCAGAATAATATGCGTCGCAACAATCTTAAACTGTCGGAGACGGCCCTCGATACCTGTATTTCGGGCGCCTCCGGGCCGCATGATTGCGCCAGAATGCGCCGTGTGCTACCGTCGCCCCTGTTCCCCATTTCCACGCAAGGGAGACGCTCATGGCTTTAATCTTCCTGGGCATTCTGGTTGTCATCGTCATCCTGCTAGTTGGGATGTACAACAGCCTCGTCCAGTTGCGTGTCCGCTGCGACAACGCCTGGTCGGATATAGACGTACAGCTGAAACGGCGCCACGACCTGATCCCCAATCTAGTTGAAACGGTAAAGGGTTACGCCGCCCACGAGAAGGGCACATTCGAGAACATCGCCAAGCTTCGCTCCCAGGCCATGCAGGCCACCACGCCGGGCGATAAGGCCCAGGCCGAAAACCAGCTCAGTGGAGCGCTGAAAAGCCTGTTCGCGGTAGCGGAAAATTATCCTCAGCTAAAGGCCTCCGAGGAGTTCACCCAGCTGCAGGGCTCGCTCAGCCAGACGGAAGACTCGATCCAGAATGCCCGCCGCTATTACAACGCAGTGGTGCGCGACTTGAATACCAAGATCCAGTCTTTTCCGACCAATATTCTGGCCGGAATGTTCGGCTTCCAGCAGCGGCAATTCTTCGAGGTGGCCGCAGGCGACCGCGAACCGGTGGCAGTGAAGTTCTAAGAGTAAATCGGCGGGGGTCCAGCCGCGAAGCGGCGCAAGAATGCAGCCCACGGTGTAAGCCGTGGGCGCAGAGCGGCGACGTCGCGAGCCCCATCGGGGCGAAAGAGCGGTGCGAGGCCGCCCCAGGAGTTGTCGATTCCGAACGATTCTTTCACCCCTCTGGGGCTCAAACTTTGCCGGCGTCTTACCGACGGCGTGTGCCGTGGGCTCCATTCTGCCGTCGCTTCGCGGCTTGGGGCGAAAGCCTTGCGATCCAGATTCCTGGTACTGTTTTGCTTTGCGGCTCTGACCGCTCCGCTGTTTGCCCAGAGCTGGCGGATCGCTGACTTTCAGGACACGGTCCTGATCAGTGAAGACGGCACCGCCCTGGTCAAGGAACGCATCAGCCTGGTCTTCATCGGCCAATGGCACGGCATTCACCGCACTATTCCCGTCGAGTATCCCGGCCCTCGTGGTGCCAACTACACGCTGTTTCTTGATGTCACGGCGGTCACCGATGGCGCCGGCCAAAAGCTGAAGTACGACTCCAAAACTTCCGGAGGATATCGCGACCTGAAGATCTACATTCCCGGCGCGGTGGACACCACGCGTACGGTGGAGATCAGCTACATCGTCCGCAACGCCATCCGCTATTTTGAGGACCACGACGAGTTCTACTGGAACGTGACCGGCAACGACTGGCCGGTGCCGATCGATCACGCCGAGGCCCATGTCTATCTACCCAAAAAAGCGGCGGGAGCGCTGCGGGCACAGGCCTTCACCGGAGTCTATGGATCGGCCCAGCGCGATGCCACCTCCGAGGTCAACGGCGCCGACGTGGCCTTCGAGACCACCAACCCGCTGCCCATGCGCGGCGGAATGACGGTTGATATCTTCATTCCCAAAGGCATTCTCAAGGAGCCCGGCGCGCTCACCCGCGCTTTCTGGTTTCTGGGCAGCAACCCCGTCGTGTTTTTGCCCTTCGTTACCTTCGCCGTGATGTACGTGCTGTGGTGGTACAAGGGCCGCGATCCTGATCCCGGACGTTCGATTGCGCCCATGTATGAACCTCCGCCGGGAATGTCTCCCGCCGAGGCCGGCGCGCTCATCGATGACACCGTCCATCCCCGTGACATTACGTCCACGATTGTGGACCTGGCAGTGCGGGGCTACATAAAGATTGAAGAAACCGTGGACACGACCCTGCTGGTGTTCCACTCCAAGGACTACATCTTTCATCTGGTCAAGCCGCTGACCGAATGGCAGGGGCTCGCGGCCCACGAGCGCGTGATGCTGGAGAATATTTTTGCGGGCGGGCAGCAGACCCGGCTGTCCAGCTTGAAGAACCGCTTCTACACTACGATCCCGGTCATAAAGCAGGACATAAAGGCGGCGCTGAAGAATAAAGGTATGTACCTGCTCGACCCCGATTCGGCCAACGGTTACAGCGTGGGCGCGGCCCTGGTGATTGTGGCCCCGTTTCTCATCGCGCAATTCAGCGGTTACAAACAAATATTCAATTCAGTAATTCTTCTCATCGTGTGCGGCATTGTTTCCGCCATCATCTGGTGGTTGTTTGCTCGTGAGATGTCGGCGAAAACGGTGCAGGGCGCACGCACCCGCATCGCGGTGCTGGGATTCCAGGAGTTCATGAATCGCGTGGACGCAGACCGCCTGAAACGCATGCCTCCGGATACATTCGAAAAATACCTGCCTTATGCCATGGCGCTCGGAGTGGAGCATCACTGGGCGCAGGCTTTCGCGGGGATCATCCAGAACCCGCCCAACTGGTACGTGTCGCCCAACGGCATGACCGGTTTTAATCCGATATTTTTCTCCAGCTCCATGCACAGCATGGCATCGGACATGAACCAGGTGTTCGTCTCCGCGCCGCGCTCCAGTTCCAGTGGATCAGGCTTCGGCGGCGGCGGTGGAGGCGGATTTTCTGGAGGCGGATTTGGCGGCGGCGGCGGAAGCGGTTTCTGAAAGTTGTGCCTGCATCTGGCCTTGCTTTGCGAACTTCGCGGGTTCCTTTGCGTCCTTTGCGGTAAAGCTCTTGACCGCAAAGATCGCAAAGAATTCCGCAAAGGCCGCAAAGAAACCCTGGTCAAGGAATTACTTTCTATGGAACAGATGCTTTCGTATGCTGGGCCAGAACTCGGCGAATGCATTGCTTCCCATCTTGCCCGCAATGCCCAGGGCGGCACGCCGGAAGGCGTCTCCTACGCCGGAATGGCTATCAGCCCGCCAGGCGTTTGATAGAAAATTACCGCCCACATTGCCGACGTGGCGGGCATAGGCAGGAGCCAGGTCTCCGTCAGGCTGGCGCGCCGCGAAAGTCATGACCACTACGTTTTTGATTCGTCCCTTGAAGGGTTGGCCGGTAGCGCGGAAATAGCGGGGGTCTTCTCCCCATAGAGCGCCCATTGCCGCCTGTATCGCATTGCTGGTTGCAACGCCGCTAAGCCTGGTTCCGTATCGGTCGCCGAAGCCGCCCCAATGAGAGCCGTACTCGCGGGGACTGTTTCTAGCCGTGCCGAGGCCCGCCGTGAACATGCCGGAGGCGAGGCTTTGCGGACCCACCGTACTCTTTACGAACCAACGCAGCCGCTGCCGTCCAGTTATGTATTGATAGCCCGCTACATTGCCGGCGAATGCCTCCGTGGATGGCGCTGAGATCACCTGACCAGCGGCGGTGCCAGCGGTGAGGAGAAGCAGAATTGCGAGCCAGCATCCTGGACTTGGTTTCACGAGTATTGGGTGCCGGCCAGAGCACGGAGTTTGTCCACGTAAGGTATTTAGGGTAGGAGACTTGTATAACGTGGGCGGGATAGAATCGCGCACCCGGTCGAGATTCAGCTGGTTCCGGCCGAAAGCGTGTAAACGGGGCACCGGATAGTCAGTCCCGCATCTTGGGGGAACCTAGTTCTTACCCTTTCTGTTGCGTTATCAGGCTGTTCCGAGGGGCGTCATCCGTGATATAACCGCGCAAGCAGATGGTTGTGGCTCTATTCAGGAGATCCGGCATGGGGCTGGGTTTCGCAGCTGGAAATGGGCAGGAGCGAGGAGGTCTTGTGTCCGACGCGCGCACGGGGAAGCGGTTCCCCCTGGAATTGCCGATTAAGATCCACAAATCAGAGGAAGGCGGCGAGCACAGCGGCGTCACCGGAAATCTGAGCGCCGCCGGGGTGTACATCAAGGCTGACGCTGCGCTGGAGATGGGCTCGACGGTCGAATTCGAGATTACTTTACCGCCAGAAATGACGGGGGCCAAAGAAGGTGTAGTCATCCAATGCCGGGGGCGCGTGGTGCGCACCGACGAACCTGCCGGCGGTCCCACGGAGGCGCGCGGTGTGGCCTGCGTGATTGACTCCTACGATTTTGTTCGCCACTAGAGGCGAGGAGCTGAAGAGATGCTGAAATTGATTCTGGCCGACAATCAAGCCATCTTCCGGGCAGGCATTGCCAAAGTGCTGGCGGTAGAGGATGAAATGCGCATCGTGGCGCAGGCGCAAACCCAGGAGCAGATGTTCATGGCCCTGGACAAATTTCGCGCCGCGGTTCTGGTGGTTGCAGGCGGGTTCCATTCCGATTTCAACGGCATTCTGCAGGCCGCCAGCAAAGCGAAAACCCGGGTCGTGGTGCTGGCCGATACCGGCGAGAGCGCGCAACGCTACATGGGCGCGGGCGCCAACGGCGTGGTCTATCGCAACGTGACCAGCGCCGCGCTGGTGGACTGCGTGCGCAAAGTGGCGCGCGGCGAAAACTGGGTGCAGGACATTGCCGTCCCCAGCGAGCTGACCGAAAACGATATGGTCGGGCTGCGGGTTCGCGACCGCCTGACCGCGAAGGAACTGCGCATCGTCGCTCTGATTGTTCAGGGTTATAAGAACAAAGAAATCGCGTCGCAGCTGGGCACCACCGAGCAGGTGATCAAGAACTACCTGCGCAACGTTTATGACAAGATCGGCGTCTCCGACCGGCTGGAACTGGCGCTGTTTACCATTCACCACCGCATTCTGAACGAAGCAGCAGCCGCAACCGCGGCGGCAGCAACACCCCAGGCGGGAGCCGGAGTCACGTCGTAAAATTTTGTTTGCTGAAAAAGGCCGCCCCCGAGGCGGCCTTTATTTTTAAGGGCAGAACACGTAGGGGCGGGTGTCCCACCCGCCCGGCGGAGCGCAGCTCCGCTAGATCTGGCGAGTTGCCGGTCACGATGACGAAGCTCTGAAAGATACTGGTAATTGATTTTTTGAATTGGACTTCGGCGCCATGCGATGGCACAGTAGCAACGTCCAATTGTGTGGACGAAACAGACTGCAAGCCCAGGTGCCGCGAACTCTGAAGTTCGTTCCCTAACTCCTGTTTGACGTTGTTCCATTCCTGACCTCGTCGTCCCAACAGAAACCACGCGAGCGATGCTCGTCCGGCGTACGCGCCGGTGTGTCGGCTCGCGACAACTACAGAGGAGATCAGGTCATGAAATCAATTCGCAGTTCCATGCTTTTCAAGATGTTCGTTCTAGCAATTGTGCTGGCGGGAGCGTCCGCGATTCCTGCCCAGGCGCAGTCCGCTACCGGAAAGTTCACCCTTAGCCACGACGCCCGCTGGGGCAACGTGCTTCTGACCCCAGGGGTTTACTCGTTCGCGCTGCAGTCTCCGAGTTTGCCGGCGGCCATCATGGTCGGCAAAACCGGAGAAGCGAAGATCGCAATCGTGCTGCCCGCCTCCGTCTCGGCGGAACGACCCGCGGTCGGCAGCACTCTGTTGCTGAATCGCACTGCGTCCGGAGAATCGTTCGTGAGCGCGCTGTATCTCGGAGATCTCGGTCTGAGTCTCCACTATTCGGCGCCCAGGTCGCCGGTGGCAACAGAATCGGCGAAACTGGGACCCATCGCCGAGTCTCAACCCGCCAAGTGAACTCCCCATGCGGAAGCGGCCATCGAACCTGGTAGCCGCTTCCGCATTTTTGGTGGTGACCGTAAGTAAAGAAGCCAGCCACGGATTTCACGGATAAATCCCCCGATTTTCTCTTGTTTGACCCGTGTGAATCAGTGAAATCCGTGGCTGGCTTTTTCAGCGAACGACCGATGACGCCCCTGCCCGTGATTTAATTGGTGAGCGAGTTGCGCCGCAGTTCGTCGGTCACGACCACCGCTTCGGCGACTTGCCGCATGGTCTTGCGGGTCTGCCGGCTCTGCCGTTGCAAGGCGAGATAGGCCTGTTCTTCATCGATGGAGAGATCACGCTGCAGAATACCTTTTGCTCGTTCCACAATTTTTCTCGTTTCCAATTGCTGCGAAAGATTAGTGTTCTCGGTCTCCAGTCGCGCCATCTCGATTTCAGCTCCCACCAGAAAGCCCGCGGTTGAGATCAGCCGTATTTCGCGCTGGTTATGCACGTGCGGGCGCCGATGCTGCAGGTTGATCACACCCACCACGCGCCCGCGCGACATCAGGGGCACGGAGAGAAACGCTTCGTATGTGTCTTCGGGCAGTTCGTGGAAAAATTGAAAGCGCGGGTCCTTGGAGGCGTTCTTCGAGACCGCAACCGGCTCGCGATGTTCCGCTACCCAGCCGGTGATGCCTTCGCCAACATTCAGTTTCAGGCGATCAACCACATCCGGGTGCGGGTTCTTGGATGCCCGCAACAACAGGTGCTCATCCTCGAGAACATAAATCAGGCAGGAATCGCATTTCACCAGGGCCGATGCGAAATCTACGACGCGCGCGAGCACTTCGTGCAGCGCGTCCGCGGAGGCCATTTGAGTGCCAAGTTCATGAAGAAAATCTACGGAAGAATCGTCTAGAGGCAATGATGTGGACATGCTTCCACGATAGGAGGCGAGGTTGGGGATGTCCAATTGCAATTTTCGATCACGGGCATAAAACGTTTTCGCGCAACTTCGAAGAAATTAGATGAATCTCATGAAGGGTTTGGAGAATGCTTTATTACAGAAGTGTTGCGGGTTGTGTGGTCGCGGGCGACACGCCCGCGCCCTTGCTCCGTCGAAAGGACCTTTGGGTCCGAGGCACCGTCCTCGCGGGCGAGTCGCCCGCGGCCACACTTGATCCTTAGATTTTCTCCCCCACCGCTTTACCCTGCGTAAACAAGTACAAATAATCCGGGCCTCCGGATTTTGAATCAGTCCCTGACATGTTAAAGCCACCAAACGGATGTGCCGCAACGGTCGCGCCGGTGCATTTGCGATTGATGTACAGATTGCCCACGTGGAATTCCTGGATGGCGCGCGCGATCTTGTCTTTAGATTCTGTATAGACCGCGCCGGTCAGGCCGAACTCCGTATCGTTGGCGATTTCGAGCGCGTGATCGTAATTCTTTGACTTGATCACTGCCAGCAGCGGTCCGAAAACTTCTTCCTGCTCCAGGCGCGAGCCAGCCGGAATATCGGCGATGACCGTGGGCTGTAGAAAGTATCCTTCGCCGGCGTTCTTCGCGGGGCCGCCGCCGGTGATGACGCGTCCATCTTTTTTCCCGACCTCGATGTATTCCAGAATCGACTTCATCGAGCCTTCATTGATCACCGCGCCCATGTTGGCATTTACCGCGGGATCGCCGACTGTGATTTTCTCCACTCGCGCTTTCAGCTTTTCCAGGAATATGTCATAGATGCGCTCATCGACAATGGCGCGGGAGCAGGCCGAGCACTTCTGGCCCTGGAAGCCGAATGCGGCCTGGGCCACGCCTTCTACGGCGGAGTCAACGTCGGCGTCTGCGTCCACGATGATGGCATCCTTGCCGCCCATCTCAAGAATGGTGCGCTTGATCCATATCTGGCCGGGCGCCTGCGTGGCTGCGCTCTTGTTGATGTCGAGGCCGACTTCGCGGGAACCAGTAAACGCGATGTAACGGGTCTTGGGATGCGCAACCACCGCATTTCCAAAACTGGCGCCCGCGCCGGGACAGAAATTGACCACGCCCTCCGGCAGGCCGCACTCTTCCAGCAGTTCGACAAATTTAGCCGCGATGGTCGGCGAATCGCTTGAAGGTTTCAGGATGACCGTGTTGCCGCTCACGATCGAGGCCAGCGTCATGCCGGCCATGATGGCGCAGGGAAAATTCCACGGCGGAATCACCGCGCCCACGCCCAGCGGAATGTACATCAGAGTGTCGCGTTCGCCCGGCATCTGCACCGGCAGTTCGGTGCGCGACAGGCGCAGCGCCTCCCGGGCATAGTACTCGCAGAAGTCGATGGTCTCGGCAATATCGGCATCGGCCTCGGCCCAGTTCTTGCTGACTTCGAAAACCAGCCAGGCGCAGAATTCGAATTTGCGCTCGCGCAATACGTCTCCCACCTGGAACAGCAGACTGGCGCGCTCCTCAAAAGACGTCCGGCTCCAACTGGCAAAGGCTGCGAGCGCCGCCTGCATGGCGGGCTCCACGTGCTCCTTGCCGGCTTTCTGGTGCAAGCCGACCAGTTGCGACGGTTTGGCCGGATTGATGGACTTGATCTTGTCGCTGGTTCGGACCCGCTTGCCGCCGATGATCAGGTCGTACTCGCGGCCCAGCTGGCCACGCACTTTTTCGATGGCGGCGCGCATCTGGCGGGCAATCGGTTCCTTGGTGAAATCGGTGAGCGGTTCGTTTACGAACGGCCCTTCGTGCAGGCGTGTCTGGGGGCGGGTCGGAGCTTCAACGGTTGCCATGAGCGCACCTCGGAGATATTCGATGCCGGCGGGTGGATGTAAGACTCTTCGTGGTTATTGTAGCACCGGGAAATGTAGCGCCGGCGTCTCGCCGGCCCGATGGGTGGGCGGGACGCCCACCAGACAGCCGGCGGGACGCCGGCGCTACGAAATGCTATGGAACTTTCACTGACTCATGATCTTCGGCTGGGGGCTGGTAGCTCATGGCCGCGGTGCGCTCCAGTTTGTCCCAGGCGAAGCGGCGGCCTTCGGCGGCGCGCTTCAGCGTCTTCAGCAGGACCAGCGAGAACAACTGCCGGTAAGCGAAACGTTGCAGCCAGACCTGGCTCAACAGCCACGGATCTTCCGGCGCTTCCGGTTGGCGGCGTTCCAGGGCGAACGCAATCGCGGAAGCCAGGAAATCAATCACCAGAAAAGCGACGAAGAAAACGATGAGCCGCTGAAAACTGCCGGTATCGGTGGACTCAGGATGAAAAAACTTCTGAATGGAATACCAGATCGTCCCCACGACGAACATGATGTCAATCAGGGGCGAGACCAGGGGCAGCAGCACCTGGAAGATGGCAATGTTGGGCAATGCAATCCAGCCCAGCACGCCCTCGCGGGCAAAGGCCCCGCGATGTTTCCACACCGACTGCAGGATGCCGAACGACCAGCGGAAGCGCTGGCGCATCAGGCCGCGTGCATTGACCGGGGCCTCGGTGTAAGCCAGGGCCAGGTCTTCGTACTCGACGCGATATCCGCGTTGCAGCAGGGCCATGGTGAGATCAGCGTCCTCGGCGACGGTGTCGGTGTGGAAGCCGCCGGCCTCGCGCACCGCCGAAACCCGCCAGCCGCCGATCGCGCCCGGCACTACACTGACCGCGCCCATGGTGTTCAAGGCCCGGCGCTCGAAGTTCTGGCTGGTGATGTACTCCAGCGCCTGCCAGCGGGTCCATAGGTTAATGCGGTTTCCAACTTTGGCATTGCCCGCCACCGCGCCTACCTTGGGGTTCAGGAAATGAGGAATGAGGCGGGAGATGGCATCGCGGGCAATAACGGTATCGGCGTCAATGCCGACAAAAATTTCCTCGCCGCGAAGGTGCTCCAGTCCGAAATTGAGAGCGTCGGCCTTGCCGGAGTTGGGCTTGCTCAGGATGAGGACCCGACCGCTGGCTGCCTCAAGGGCAAATGCAGCCCGCGCCACTTCGAGGGTCCGGTCGCTGGATCCGTCATCAATCACGATGACACGCAGATTGGGATAGTCGGAGGTGAGTGCGGAGCGAATGGTCCGCACAATAACTTTCTCTTCGTTGTACGCGGGGATCAGCACCGCCACCGGAGGAAGATAGTGGGCCGCGTCGCCGGGAGTTCCATATCGCCGGGGCCAGAGCCGGTCGAAGATGGCGAAGGCGCCGATGAAGACCAGGCGGCCGGTCATCAGCACGTCGCCCACAAAGAAAATCCAGGTCATGGCATTGAACGCCAGGGGAAAGAGCGCAAAGCCAAACAGGTTCAGGCGCGCGATCCAGCGCTGGTTGGAAGGAATGGGCGGCATCACCTCCGCCCGTGTCCGGCCTAACAATTGATAAAGCGGAACGATCTGCAATCCTTTTTCCCGCGCGCCGGCAATGATTCGGGGAAGAGCCAGCACGGTCTGTTCGCGATTACCGCCGCCATCATGCAGCAGGATGATGTTGCCGCAGCGAATGTCGCCGGGCGCGCAGGGCGGCAGATGGGAGAGCACGTCGGCGACAATTTGATCGGCACTGTGCCGCGGGTTATCGCGCCAGTCATTGGGATCGATCTTGTCGCCGATGGTGATGTAGCCCATGTCCTGCGTGGTCTCGAGAGGCCGGACCTGATCCTCAGTGTCAGGCTCGGCGTCAATCGAATAGGGGGGGCGGAACAGAATCGAGCGAATGCCCAGCCGGCTGGCAAACAGCTGCTCGGTAAGGTTAAGTTCCACCGCCCGCATGAATCCCTTGGAAATGTTGCTGATGTCGGGATGGGTAAAAGTATGGTTCCCGATTTCATGGCCCTCGCGGTAAATGCGGTTGGTGATGTCGGAAAACTTGTCGGCTTGAATTCCGATCAGAAAGAACGCGGCCGGCGCCTGTTCGCGCTTGAGCACGTCGAGAATTTTGGGCGTCCATTCCGGGTCCGGGCCGTCGTCGAAGGTGATGGCGACTTTGTCCGGGCTTGATCCGTAACGCGCTACCCGGTAGGGCTCAGGAAACGAATCGAAGCTCTGATCGGTAATGATCCCGGTCTTCGGGTCCAGCGTGATGTTGCGTTGTCCATCGGCGGGCCGGGCCTCGATGCGCAGTATCTCGCCATTGCCTTCCATATCCACGTCCTGGCCGGGCGGAACGTCTTTTAATTTATTTTCTGCTCCAGCCTCGCCGGGAATGTCCCAGACTCGCCACAGGGAGCGATCTTCGGACCCCAGGCGCCACAGCGCGAAGGTCTTGATGCCCAGAGACTGCGCGGCGCGCATCTGGTTGAGCGCGGTCACGGCATCCAGAAACCAGATGTCATGTTGCAGATCATGCTCGTCCAGGTAGCTGATGTGAGGATTCAGACTTTCGCCGTCAAAGTCCACGTCCGCTTCGGAGTCGCGGGCCGCCAGCCAGGCATCTTGCACGGTCACATTGATGTCTTTCACGCCCGGCGGCAGCGGGCCGCGCTTCGGCTTGTGCACCCAGTCGTATCCGTAATTGCCGATGGCGGAGATCAGCTTGTCCCTGGGGACGACCTTGATCGCCGCTTTGAGGTTGTCGGTAAACCAGTCCTGCGATGCCACCGGGCCTGCGGTGCCGGGCGACGGGTAATGCTCGTCGTAGTTCATCAGCACCACGCCGTCAGCCTGGGCAGCGACCGCGGCGTAGTCGTATTCCTGGTTGCGCGCCTGCACGCTGACGTACAACTGCATTCCCTTCGCATGCAGATCACCCGAGAGTTCCTTGAGCAGGGCCAGATAGCCTGGCTGTGCGTTCCGAGCTAGAGTTTCGAAGTCGATCATCAGGCCGCGATACCGGTCGGTGGCCAGGAAGGCCGCCACCTGCCGGCGAAAACTCGCGCGGGCATCGGGATTGTTCAGAAAGGCGCTGACGTCCACCCAATCGCTTCCATCGAAATTGTTGACCATGGGGAAGACTTCCATGCCGGTCTCTTCCGATTTCAGAAAGGGCATGACCTTGTCATCCACCGAGCGGACGCTGGAGTCGTGCATCACGTCGAAGAACTTGTTGGTTTGTTCATCGATGCTTTGCAGCCGGCCATCCGGCGTGATGGTATGCAGCCAATCGGGAAAGAGCAGATCGATCTGCCGGGCATATTCGCGCAAGGAGGAGAAGCTGGCGGCATCGTAAGGTACGTAAAATGCCGCCCGGATGCCTTCTTCGGCGTTCAGCTTTACCTGCGAAGGCGCTGAACGGGACCGTCGATGGCCCCGGTAGTAGGCCAGCCTTCTCCGTTCTTTCGCCCGTTCTCTCTCTTTTTCTTTTAGCGCGCGGTAAGGACGCTTCTGGGGTGGCAGCAGGAGGTCGGGCAGGGGTTCATTGCGCAGGGCCGTGTAGGCAAAAAAAATGACCAGCAGCGTAATGCTGACGCCGATGATGTCAAAGGCCAGTCGTAGCCGCTTCCAGCGGGCCTTGCCGGGATCGTAAAAAACAGGTTGGGCCATGAAAATTGCTGTCTATTCATCCTAAGCTGAGGTATTCGAGTGGTCAATCGCTGCCCCCACGCGGTTCCTGTAGCGCCGCCGTCTCGGCGGCAGGCGTGGGGGCGTCCCGCCCGCACTGGCGAGGGCGAGACGCCCTCGGGACAGCCGGCAGGATGCCGGCGCTACTTGTCCGCGGCACAGCAGTCCCCAGGTGGTGAGTGGGGCGGATCAGTCCGATCGGGGGTATATTCTTAGCGTGCGCCAACTCGTGCGCCAACATTTCCGATTTTTTCTTTTGGCTACGTTAGCCGCGGTTGGGCTGCGGCTGCTTTTCCTGTTTCGTTTCCCGGCCATCACCAACGACTCCTTCGTTTACGGTGACATCGCCAAGAACTGGCTGCAGCATGGTATTTACGGCCTGAGCGGTCCGGACGAGATTTCTCCCACCTATATCCGGTTACCGGGATACCCCGCGTTCCTGGCGGCCGTGTTCGCCATCTTCGGGATGGAACACTACCGGGCAGTGCTGGCGCTGCAGGTAGTGGTGGACGTCGGCACTTGTTTCCTGATCGCGGACATGGCCCGCCGCCTGGTTTCGCCGCGAGCCGCCAAGGCGGCATTTCTTATGTCGGCGTTGTGTCCGTTTCTGGCCAGCTATGCGGCCGCCGCTCTCACCGAAACGCTGGAGATTTTTTTTACCGTGCTGGCCTTTGATTGCGCTGTCGCCGGTCTGGAGGGGCTTGACCAGGGGCGATTGCGGCCGTGGGTGGGATGCGGGCTGGCTACCGCCGCCGCGATTCTGTTGCGTCCCGATGGCGGATTGATCCTGATTGCGATCGAGTTGTATCTCGGGGTGCTGTTGCTGGTTTCCTGGAAAAAGAAAAACAAGACGCGGGCGAGTCGCCCGCGGCCACATGTTTCCCAAGTTTCAACCCACCTGCTGCGGGCTGGGTTGATTCTCGGAGTGGTCTCGCTGGCGCCGCTGGCTCCCTGGGCCTGGCGCAATGTACACACCCTGCATAGCTTTCAGCCCCTGGCACCGCGTTATGCCAATGAGGAGGATGAGTTCGTTCCCGCTGGATTCAATCGCTGGGTAAAGACCTGGATTGCCGACTATGCCTCGGTCGAGGAAATCTACTGGTCGGTTCCCGGAGACACTGTGGATGCGGGCAAGCTTCCGGATCGCGCCTTTGATTCCGAAGCGCAGCGCCGACAGACCGAGCAGTTGTTGGCGGAGTACAACCAGGTACTCCATGTCACTCCAGAACTGGATGCCCGCTTTGCCGCCCTGGCTGACCAGCGCATCCGGCAGGCGCCGTTGCGCTTTTACGCCTGTTTGCCACTGGTGCGCATCGCGGACATGTGGATGCGTCCCCGCACCGAGACCCTGCCGTCCGACACCCGGTGGTGGGAATTCAACGATGATCGCATCTGGTCGGCGCTGGCAGTGACCCTGGGCGTCGTCAATCTTCTTTATCTGGGCGCGGGAGTATTCGGCCTGGTACGAGTGCGCTGGACCGTCCCCCTGGGCCTGCTCCTGACATTTGTTCTGCTTCGATCAGGCTTTCTGGGAAGCCTGGAGAACCCGGAGCCCCGCTACACTCTGGAAGCCTATTTCTTCGTGATTGTCATGGGCAGTGTGTTGTTCAAATAACAAAGCGACCAGATTTTAATGAAAACCCGTATTTCTTCTCTGAAAATAAGGATATTTCCACGCAACATAACCCCTAACTGAAGTAGATTCTGCTTGCAAATGTTGGCCTCAAAATTGCACAATGTCCGCCCAACAGTGCTTTTCCTGCATTTCCCTGTTTTTCTTTACAAGTAAATAGTCGTCGATTGGGCAAACCATGCGAGCCTTAAAAGGAGCTGCTATGGGTTCTGTTCGGGGAATGGTTTTAGCGATCGCCGTCCTTTTGTTTGCGGCCCCACTGTGGGGTCAGACCGGTACTTCCGCCATTCGCGGAACGATTACTGACCAGCAGGGACGGCTGGTTCCGAATGCGACGGTGACCCTCACTAATATGGCCAACAGCGCGGCGCGCACCACGAAGACCACCGCAAGCGGGGACTTCGTGTTCGACCTGATCCCTCCCGGAGATTATCGCGTGGAGGTGCAGGCCACAGGATTCCGCAGCAACGTAGTGAACAATGTACACGCCCTGATCGGCAAGCAGACGGAGAGCAGCGTCCAGCTGGAAGTAGGCGCGGCCACGGAAGTCGTCGAGGTCACGGCTTCTTCGCAGGAAGCTCTGATCAACACCCAGGACGCCAGCCTGGGCAATAACTTTATCGCCGAGCAGATCACCCAGCTCCCCCTGGAGGCGCGCAACCTGGTCGATCTGCTGAGCCTGCAGCCGGGCTCAACCCGCGAAGGCTACACCACCGGCGCCCGGGCCGACCAGTCGAACGTGACCCTGGATGGCGTGGATATCAATAACGCGCAAAGCGGCAATGCCCAAGTCCCCCTCACCACGAACACCTTGGGAATCGGAACCCTGGGTGGCGACCGTGGCGACATCACCTCCGGGCCGGTGCTCCGTCTCAATGCGGAAGCGATTGAGGAATTTCGTGTCACCACGGCCAACGGCGGTGCCAACCAGGGCCGTTCGTCGGGTTCCCAGGTGAACCTGGTTACCAAGTCCGGCACCAACAGCTGGCATGGCGCGGCTTTCGAGTTCTACCGCTCCCGGGGGTTCACGGCCAACGACTGGTTCAATACCCATTCTCAGCCTCAAGTAGATCGGCAGCCCCTGATCCGGAATACGTTTGGCGGAGCCCTGGGCGGTCCCATCGTGAAGAACCGGGCCTTTTTCTTTTACAGTTATGAGGGGCGTCATGATGCCAGCGGAACTGGACAAACTCAAACCGTTCCCTTGCCCTCGCTCGGCCAGGGCATCATCAACTACCGCTACTGCGCGAACGCGAGCTGTAGCAGCGTGCAAAACGCCTTTCTCGATCTGACTCAGAATGAGGCTGCGTTTCACCTCGTGCACGATGGAGATCCAGCCAACCCTGCCATCAACCCCGCCGCGTTGAGTGCTCTGGCCGCAGCCGCCGCCAAGTACCCGGCCAACGATTCATCGGTGGGCGACGGCCTCAATACGGCGGGATTCCGTTTCAACGCTCCCACGCCGGTGAGACTGAACTCGCACGTCGCCAAGCTGGACTTCAACCTTAACAACAATCAAGTTGCGTTCCTCCGGGCGAACGTGATCTATGACCATCAGACCCAGGCCAGCTGGTTCCCTGACACCCAGGCGCCGCTGGTCTGGAACCATCCCTGGGGTGTGGCTGCAGGCCATACCTGGACCCTGGGCAACCACTGGGTCAACAATTTCCGCTACGGCTACACCCGCCAGGCCTTCGACCAGGGTGGGGACAGCAATGGAAACGACATTTTCTTCCGTTTCGTCTTTGAGCCCACGGGCCGGCAGCATACCCTCAGCCGCGTCACACCGGTGCAGAACTTCACTGATGATGTCTCCTGGATCAAGGGAAACCACAACATCCAATTCGGCGCCAATATCCGGGTCGTCAGCAACAGCCGGGTCAGCTTCGCCAACGCGTATGACCAGGCGCTCACCAACCCATCGTTCTATCTGGGTGCCGGTGAGAACGTCTCAGATACGTTCCAGCAATATCTGATCGCGCAAGGCCTGCCCGGGGGACGAGCTAACGAGAGTCTGGATTCCCCAACGGAAGTGCAGAATGCGGCCACCGCCATCATCGGACGGTTCTCGCAGTACACCGCCGACTTCACTTTCGACAAAGACGGTACCTTGCTGCCGGCAGGCCAGCCCGCGGTACGCGACTTCAAGACCCAGGCCTACGACAGCTACGTCCAGGACACCTGGAAAGTCCGCCCCAATCTGACCCTTACCCTCGGACTGCGGTATAGCCTGGAGCGTCCGGTGTATGAGTCGCAGGGGTTTGAAGTCCAGCCCACGGTGCCCCTGGGAACCTATTTCGCCGAACGTCTGGCGGCTGCGAATGAGGGCAGGAACTTTATTGACCCGATCGTGATAGACAAGTCGGGCCCGGCGAACGGCGGCCCCCCGATGTACAACTGGGACAAGAACAATTTTCAGCCCAGAATTGCCGTGGCCTGGTCGCCAGATGGTGGCGACGGCTTCTTTGGCCGACTGCTGGGCCATGGCGGAGCTTCGGTGTTGCGCGGCGGATTTGCCCTGACCAACGATTATTTTGGCCAGGCCCTGGCCGTGGACTTCGATCTGAATAACACACTGGGTTTTACGTCCAACTACACCACTCCGGCGAATACCTACGATACCCAGGTGAGCGGGCAGGCTGGGCTGGCGCCGTTATTTACCAGTTTCAATCAGGACGTCCGCGGCCTTCCCAACGTCGTGGTTCCATCGGACCTTCAGTTCCCGCTTAAGGCGGACGTGGACGAAGGAGAACGCATCGAGCAGTCTGTAGATTCGAAACTGCACGCGCCAACGGAATATGTCTGGAACTTTACCTTCGAGCGTCAATTGCCCGCCGGGATGCTTTTCTCCGCCTCCTATATCGGGCGCATGGGACGCAGTCTGCTGGCCCGCCGGGACGTCGTGGCTTTCAACAACGTTCGTGATCCGCAGAGTGGCATGACCTGGTACCAGGCCGGGACCACCCTCGAAAAGCAGCGCCAGAAAGGCATCGATACCAGCCAGATCGCAACTATTCCTTTCTTCGAGAATCTCTTTCCCGCCGGCCTGGGGACGATGTTGAACAATGATTTTGGGCTCGATCCTTCGTGTAGCGACACCGCTGCGGTTCCGGGCTTCGATCCCACCTGGTCCAATACCCAGGTGTTCTACGCCATGCAGAGCCGTACCCCTTCCAACCCCTGCGCCTTCTTTGCGGGGAACGACTGGACGGACACCCAGGCGCTGGTGGACCAGGTGATGTTCTTCGATATCGGCCCGGACGCCACCCGCTTCATGCAGCCGCAGTACGGAGCCCTCTCCGCCTGGAGTACGATCGGGAACTCGAACTATAACGCGCTCACCCTGTCACTGCGGGAGCGGTTAAACAGTTTTTCGTTTGACTTGAACTACAGCTACGCGCATTCGCTGGACGACGCTTCCGGTCTGCAATCGGACACGGCTTTTGCGGTGGGACCATTCATTACCAATCCCATTCGCCAACGCGACAACTACGCCAATTCTGACTTTGACGTCAAACACAACGTCAACGCCTCGGCCGTGTGGCAGATGCCTTTCGGCAAGGGCAAAGCCTTTCTGAGTGACGCCAAGGGAATTGCCCAGGCAGCCCTGGGGGGCTGGCAGCTTTCCGGCATCTTCCGCTGGAACACGGGGCTGCCGACGTTCTCGCCTTTCGATGACGCACGCTGGGCCACCAACTGGAACGTACAGGCAGCGGTGACGCCCATCAGGGCGGTCCACACCTGCCCAACCAAGACCGAGACGGAGGACCCGAAGCTCTTCGGCAACTTCGGCGACATCAACCAGGTGTACCAGAGTTTCCGCAATGCCTACCCGGGCGAGACCGGACCGCGTAATATCTTCCGCGTACCGGACTACATCGATCTTGATCTGGGCATAGGAAAGAGCTTCAGCTTCGGCGAGCATTATGGCCTGCAACTCCGCTGGGATGTTTTCAACGTCACAAACACCCAGCACTTCTCCCAGATCAGCGGCAGCCGCACCGGGTTTGGCGTGACCCGCGATCCGGCACTGCGCAACGCGAGTGCTCCCAGCAGCTGGTCTAATTTCCTGCCTGTGGTGAACGGCCAGGCGCGCATCATGCAGATCGGAGCGCGCTTCTCGTTCTAGAAGGCTGCAGCAGCTTCTTACGGCTGAGTCAGCAATGGCTCAGCCGTTTTTCTTGCGGCGCCCGCGTGGGGACAGCCGCCCCCGGCTGTTAAGAGACGCGGGCTTTTTTGAGGGCGTTCGACGCAACGACGTGGCACGCGTCCGGAAAGGCAGGCGTTGGGAAGGGTGCGTGGTTGGGGAGGGCACGTGGTTGAAGAGGCGCGTGGTTGGGAAGGGCACGACTTCAGTCGTGCCAATAGGTCGCGAAAATCTGGCCGCGCTTTAGCGCCTGGGGTTTGCTGTTCGCGCAAAACATGCTGAACTGGGATTGCTCCAACCATCGGAAAAAGCAAACCCCAGCGGCTAAAGCCGCACTAACTTCTGCCCGATGTGGCACGACTGAAGTGGTGCCCTTCTACGGCGGCTACCCCCACGTGGTCAACGGCTGGCGGGAGCTGCCAGCTTCCGGGCTGCGGCGCGCTCCCGCTCCGCATCGGCCACGCGGCCGAGTTGCTGGTAGGCATCGGCCAGGAAGAGATGGGCTTCCCTGGAATCGGGCTGGACCCGGGTCGCTACGACCGGCGGATGTCGCTGTCGAGCGCCGAGACCGGTGCGTTGGCGACGCTGGGCGCGCAAGGGTTGCGGCGAAGCCGCGCCCGCGGCGCGG